>Ga0196971_1000029_pt1 | contig 155947 bp, 142 predicted proteins | sample S1v_1013CmetaG_FD_148660 | JGI IMG/M metagenome (GOLD analysis project Ga0196971, IMG submission 148660) | Soil microbial communities from Anza Borrego desert, Southern California, United States - S1+v_10-13C | ecosystem: Environmental > Terrestrial > Soil > Desert | place: USA: California...
GGCTGGAACGCTGCCAGTGCCGCAAGGCTCGAATTCAACGCAATCACATCGGTTGTGCTTTCCTGGTCTGGGTCCGGCTCAAGTCCTTGGCGGCTCAAACCGGTCGAACGGTCTATCAACTCAAGCACGGCTTACTGGATGACTACCTTATTCGACAACTTAAAAATCCTTCGCTAGAAATGCGTCTTGCGTAAGTCCTGACATTATTCGTACAAGGCCGCGCAGCTTGTCTCGATTACCTAAAATTCCGCCAGGCTGATTATTGGAAGCGCCATCACGGGTGACCAATATGGCATTCCAATGCGCGGCCTCGTAAACAACCTTCACGTCGTTGTGCTGGTTCTGGTTTTTTGCGCCTCCAGGAAAGATTGCGTTTTCTATCTCACGGTAGCGTTGGCAAGTTATATCGATGTTCTCGTCGGTAAGGGTGAATAATTGAGCGAAAGTTTTCTTTGTGCGAATTGGGTTATTTCCGGCAAGCGCTTCTTTGAAGCTCACACCAGACATGTTTACCAAGATGATCTCGTCAGCGGCCCACTTCTCGATTTGGTTCATAGCGGGAATTGAGCCCCGAGCGTTGATAAGGTTAGTGTCGATGTGAAAGATAGGGGTGTATAGCATTCGCCGCTGCATTTCGATCATGGTGGAATAGCTACGCGATATTGAATTTGGAACGAGCCTCAACCATTACTTTGATTACAGTGGTCTGTAAATCTTGCGAGGCACGCCGGTTGCGCGAAGAACTATGCTGTCGGACCAACCACAAGCCGACTGATCTACGACACTTCCCGCTTCGCGATATCCACCCATTCCTTATTTAATCGATAGCTGTGCCTCGACGCGACTTTCGCGTCCTTGAGAATTTCTTCGAACAAAGCCCGCGCCTCCGATGTTTTTCCCATGCGCTTCAGCAGCAGGGCATGGCGGCATTTGGCCTCGGCGCCTGCGGAATATTTGGCCAGTGCGCGGTATTCGTCCAAGGCCCGGTCCATTTCGCCGAGTGCTTCGAGAGACCGGGCGTAAAGCAGGTGCGCCTCCTGGTTTTCGAAATCCGGATTGGCCTCGAACAGCGTTTCGAGCGTTTCCCGCGCCCTTTCGAAATTTTTTGTCTCGACCAGCGCCTTAGCCAGGCCGAGCAAGAGGTTGGGATCGGTGCGGTACATCCCAGTGAGGGAACGCCCATAAAGCTCGATGGCGTCGTCGAGCATGCCGTGCTTGAGGTATTCCTGCGCCAGCGCGCTCCGGTTGCCTACGGTGTCCGACATTTCCAGCGCTTCGCGGCGCTTTCTCAGTTCCTTTTGAGGATCGAGCGTCTTCAGCAGGGCCTTGGAACCCTGCCTGGCGGTGCGGCTCTGGATGATCTCGGGCAGCAGCACCATCACCGAATAGAGAATGCAGCCGAGCAACGGCAGAAAGATGATCAGAAACACCCACAAGAACGACTGGCCGTGGCGCATCGCATGGACGGCGAATCCGATCTGGATGAGCAGCATGAAGATTCCGGCAATTTCCATCAGATGTCTCGTTTATTGTTGTTCATGGAAGGATCGAGGTCAGGCATCGAGCCACACTCGATGGACAGAGAACAGCGAGCTTGGTTCGCGCACTACGACGAGTGTCCTCGCTCTTTTTTGAATAAATTCATAAATTTGAATTTAAAAATATACTGCTTTTGTGTTCTCGGACACATAAATAATTAACTCTCTGACGCATAATTTTTGAGGGCACCTATAGCTCACTTTGTGCCAAAAACTTGCCGGATTGGCCCTCAAAAGTGACTAATTGTTGTTACTAAAGGGCTTAGCCGTAAAAACTTAAAACAGTCATGGGAGCAATCACTGGAACTACATGGAATCTAAATCAAAAATTCGTTCATCCAGTTTGCTTGGGGCGATTTGTCTATCCCAGAGCACTTTCTCAAATCCAAAAACACTCAATCATGGAGATGTGCATGTTTAGAAAAGTTGTCGTGCTGGTTCTGCTTTGCCAGGCCTTGTCCGCATTCGCTGGGCCAAATGGTGCTCGACCCGGTCACGTCGCCGCTTCGGCATCCGGTTTTGTCAAGACCGGACTTCTCATGGCCAACGGCGTTTTCGATCCGAATAAAATGATCATTTTCGATCCTCGTTACCACGAGGACGTGCGCCATCGTACCCCCGCGCGAATTGCCGAACACCGTGCTCTAGCGATCGAACACATGGAAACTGTGTTCGGGATCAACATCGAGCAATTGGTAGCCGAACAGCGCATCATGTTTTCGCCCTTTTTTATGAACGATGACATGGCCTATCGGGTATATAGCCTCTCGGATACCTGGGTTCCTACCCGAGGGTTTACCATGCACGACGGCGGCTGGATACTCATGGTCACCGATCCCAACGGTATCGACTTAAGTGACGGCAAGCACATTCCAGCCGGCAGCGTTTCAGTCTACGGAGAGTATTACGTCGAGGTTCGAAACGAGGGCGGAGTTTCCGCAGATCCGATCATTGTCCATTACCAGTCCGACAGGTTTATAGTTTCGGGATTCTATGGGGAAACCCCGATACTATGCGACGTCTTTCACCCGGACTGGGGTTGGGGCCGGGCGCAAGGCGTTGCTCTCCCGTTTCCTGATGTCGGCGGCGCCAACGCCAACACACGAAACGTTTGGACCTTTACCGGCAGCGATTTCAGTCGCCCATCCCATGCCGTTTGGTTCGAGTGAGCCTGCCTTTTAGCTTTCACAATTTTGTGAAAGCCTGAGAGACGCCAAGCATAGAAGCCTGGATGAAGCGTAGCGACGTCCAGGCTTCATCATATAAGCCAATCCGCTTAGATTCGCCCACTCGCATTAGCCGAATCCGGTGAAACGCTCGCCAGACTTCCCCGGAATTGCCGGCGCTCCGGCGAGGTCTCAAGGTTTATGAAGTTTCGCCTCGTCCAGCTCTGGGAGACGCTCCGTTCGAGCTACTGGTTCGTCCCCACCATCATGTCCATTACTGCCGCGGCATTGGCGGTATTGCTGTTTCTGATCGATCGCGAAGCCCGGGAGCGATATCTGCCGTTTCTCTCGGATCTTTACGTGATGGACGCCCCCGGGGCTCAAGCCATTCTGTCCACGCTGGCGTCTTCGGCGATCACGGTGGCCGGGGTAGTGTTTTCCATCGCGATGCTGGTGCTCTCCAATGCCTCGGCGCAGTTTGGGCCACGGCTGTTGCCCAACTTCATGCGGCAAGGCGGGACACAGATCGTGCTGGGCGGTTTCATCGGGACCTTCATTTACTGCATTCTGGTGTTGACCCGCGTCCGTTCGACCGATGACGGGGCAGAGATTCCCCACCTCTCGGTCAGCATCGCTCTGGTTTTCGGGGTGTTCAGTTTCGGGCTGCTGATCTATTTCATCCACCGGGTCGCCACATTCATCCAGGCGCCGAATATCGTCGAAAACGTCGGCACACGCCTGATCGAAACTTTCGGCAACTTGTTTCCGGAAGCCTCCGACCCCGATGGGCGGGATAACCCTGCGGAGGAGGAGCGGCAACTGCCGGCCGACTTTGCGGAGCATGCCTCGGGCATTCCGGCTCCCGGCAACGGCTACCTGGACGCCATAGAACTGGAGCGGATTCGGGACATTGCGGAGCGGCACAACCTGCTCGTGCATCTGCTCAAACGGCCGGGACAGTTCATCATCGAAGGGTATGCGCTGGCGTTGGCTTCACCGCGCGAAGCGGTAACGGAGACTATCGCCGGAGAGATCGGGAAGTCCTTTCTGCTGGGGCCGCAGCGCACGCTGATCCAGGACGCCGAATTTGCCGTCGACCAATTGGTGGAAGTGGCGGTCCGAGCCCTTTCGCCGGGCATCAACGACCCCTTCACCGCCATTAATTGCATCGATTGGCTCGGAGCGGCACTGTCGTTTCTGGCGGGCCGGAGGGTGTCCTCGCCCCTCTGCCGCAGTGCCGATGGGCGAATCTGTGTAATCACTGATCCTTACACCTATGAAGGCATCCTGGATGCCGCGTTCAACCAATTGCGCCAGCACGCCCGGACGAACGAGGCGGTGGCGATTCGCCTCCTGGACATGACCGCCGTGCTGGCGGAGACCGAGTTGCCGGCGCCGTATCGCAACGCTCTGGCGCGGCACGCCCGGTTGATCTATGAGGACACCCTGACCAAGCTGCCGGATTCCAGTGACCGCGCCGATCTGGAGGAACGCTACGGGCGAGTGTTGCAAACGCTTCTGGGATCCGGCTCACGGGCGGATTGCGGCAGGGGTGATGGAATCCCTTAGCACCGGTTTTCTTGCGCCGTCGGTATTTATCGTGCTTCGTCGCCTCTAATCGTGGAGCGTCTAGTCGCCATCGTTGTACTCCTCGGGGTCTCGGGCTCCGGAAAATCGACTATCGGAAAGCGGCTCGCAGAACGCCTCCGTTGGCCGTTTTTCGATGGGGACGATTTCCATCCCGCGCGAAACATCGCGAAAATGGCACGGCATCAGCCTTTGACGGATGCGGACCGGGAACCGTGGCTCGACCAGCTCGCCGAACTGATCGAAGCGTCCATAGGCGCGGGGCGCTCCACCGTCATCGCCTGCTCCGCGCTCCGGCAAAGGTACCGAGAGCGCTTATCGAGAGGGTATCGCGAAGTGGTTTTCGTGTATCTGAAGGGTTCCCCCGAGCTCATTCGCGACCGGCTCGCGCACCGGCGCGAGCATTTCATGCCGGCAGATCTCCTTCCCAGCCAGTTCGCGGCACTCGAGGAACCCGCCGATGCCATAACGATCGATATCAGCGAACCGCCGGAAGCCATTGTGGAGGCCATTGTCCGCCGTCTCGACGAACGATTTGCCGAAATACTTAGGTAATTTCAACGGCCGGCGCGGCTTGCCGTTCACGCCTCCCCTCCCTACAATCGGGATCTTGTCAATCATCGGGTTCTTAAGGAGAAGATTATGCTGATGTTGTCCGTTGCAGTTTTTACTTTGGTGGCATTCATGGGGGCGGGCATGGGAATCGACGCCTTCAAGGGGCGGGGCAGTTCCCGATTGTTCGCCCTGATCCATGGCGGCTTGGCGCTGCTGGGATCGACTCTGGTGATCATGGTCGCGCTGAAAGGCGATACCCGTCTCTACATTATTATCGGCCTGGCGCTCGCCATCATCGCCGCCGGGCTGTACATTTCGTTTCAACGTGCCAAAGGCATACAGCCTAGAGCCTTGGTTCTGCTGCACGGCGGAACGGCCGCAACGTGCTATGCGCTCCTCGCCTATTACGCGTTGCGCCCTTAATCCAAGGCGGTCGGCGCCTGGGAATCGGAGGCGTCGACCGCCGTTGCTTTCGCGGTCAATTCTTCGGATCTCGGGTTAAAATACCCGCCGACCATGCTTCTGATACCCCCGCTTAGCCTATACATCCACGTCCCTTGGTGCGTGCGAAAATGTCCCTATTGCGACTTCAACTCGCATGTGGCGGATCATGTGCTGCCCGAACGCGAATACGTCGAAACGCTGCTTGTCGATCTCGAACAACAAGCGTCCTCGGTTGCGGGACGCCGGGTAGAGACGATATTCATCGGTGGCGGCACCCCGAGCCTGTTCAGCCCGGCCGCGATTCACCTTCTTTTGGATGGAATCCGATCGCGGCTTGACATAGCGGCCGATACCGAGATCACGATGGAAGCCAATCCTGGGACTGTCGAAATCGGCAAGTTCAAAGGCTTTCGCGAGGCGGGCGTGAACCGCTTGTCCATCGGCATCCAGAGCTTTCACGAGACGCATCTGAAAAAGCTGGGCCGCATCCACAATGACCGAGAGGCGCGACTTGTCGCGGAACTCGCCCGCGAAGCGGGATTCGACAACTTCAACCTGGACCTGATGTTCGGCCTTCCGGACCAGACGCTAGACGAAGCGCTGAAGGACGTTCAAACCGCAATCGGTCTGAATCCGACCCATATCTCGTTCTATCAGCTCACCCTGGAACCCAATACCGTGTTCCACAAATACCCGCCGCGCCTGCCCGGGGACGACCGCATCTGGGCCATACAACAAAGCTGTCAGGCGCTTTTGGCGGACCACGGCTATTACCAGTACGAGGTGTCCGCCTATGCCCGCGAAGATTTTCGCTGCCGGCACAATCTCAATTACTGGCGATTCGGGGATTATTTGGGAATAGGCGCGGGCGCTCACGGTAAAATCACGGACACGGTCGGACAAACCATAACGCGCACCTGGAAGATCAAACACCCGCAGCATTATCTTGAGTTCGCCGGCCAGCCGGACCGGCAGGGTGGGCGCGCCATGGTCCCGCGGGACGACTTGCCGTTCGAGTTTCTGATGAATCATCTGCGCCTCCGGGAAGGCTTCGCCGAACCGGTTTTTGGCGAACGCACCGGGCTGCCGATGGACGTACTTGAACCGGAACTTTCGGACTGCATCGACGCCGAATTAGTCGAACGATGCGACGGCGTCATTCGCTGCACCGACACCGGCTGGAATTTCCTGGATAATGTATTGCAGCGTTTTCTGAGATAACGCTGTCGAAGACAAGTCGTCTGCCTTGAACCTGAACCGGAATATCGAACCATCACCCGTATGCCCGCCCAATCGTCCGCAGCCTCGGTCGCCACGCCGAATACCGGCCACGAACTCGTCCGGCCGACTCTCGAGGATCTGATCCGCCTCAGCCAGCCCGCGGCCGGACTGACGCTGGCCCGGCCGACCGTGCGCGCCTTGCAGAGCGGACAGTATCTCTCGGCGTTTAAGGGGCGCGGCATGGAGTTCGACGAAACACGCCCCTATGCCCAGGGGGACGACGTGCGCAACCTGGACTGGCGCGTCACGGCGCGCACCGGAAAGCCGCATACCAAGCTTTTCCGCGAAGAGCGGGAACGGCCGGTGTTCCTGGCGGTGGACTATCGGTCCGCGATGTTTTTCGCGACGCGGGGCATGTTCAAATCGGCCATGGCCGCCCGGCTCGCCGCGCTCATCGCCTGGAGCGCCCGCCGGCACGGCGACCGCGTCGGCGGACAGATTTTCTCCGAAGCCGAGAGCGTCGAATTCAAACCGGAGCACGGCCATCGCGCGGTATTGAGACTGCTGAAAATGCTGGTGGACCAAGCCGCTCCCCAAAGCGCGGGCACACCGGAAGCCTCCTTGCAAGACGCCTTGGTACGCCTGCCCCGCCACGCCCGTCCGGGCAGCCTGGTATTCGTGTTCAGCGATTTCCGGCATTTGACCGCAGCCGGCGAAGCCAGTCTGAGCCGGTTGTCCCGTCACTGCGATCTGGTGCTGGTGTTCATCTTCGACCCCTTGGAACAACGGCTGCCCATGGGGCCCCACCGGTTCAGCGACGGACGCCGCGATGTTTTGCTGGATGCCGATGCGCGAACCGGCGACGCCTACGAACGGTCTTTCCGGACGCGCGAGGAACGCTTGCGCGATCTGGCGCGTCGTCACGGCATGCGCTTCGTTCCCTGCCGCACGACGGACGAGCCTTTTCTCATTCTGCAGCAGAGCTGCCGCCCATCCTTTTCCCGCGCCTAATCATGCAACCCTTGCCATTACGCGATATTCATCTGCCGGAACCCGTAAGCTGGTGGCCGCCCGCGATCGGCTGGTGGATCGTACTGGCCGCAACCCTCTTGCTGACAGCCGCCGCGATCTGGCTGGTTCGCCGCAGGCGGCGAGTCACGGTGGCGAAACTTGCTTTGCGGGAGCTGAACGCGCTGCAAACGGACTCGACTCTGGGAATGACCGAGAAATTGAGAAGACTGTCCGCTCTGCTGCGCCGGGCCAGCCTGAGCGCCCACCCCCGTGAAGAGGTGGCGGGGCTTACCGGCGAGGCCTGGCTGGAATGGCTCGACGGGCCGCTCAAGACGCCGCGCTTCTCCCAAGGTGCCGGCCGAGCGCTGCTGGACGCGCCTTACCGGCCGGTGGGCGAAGCGGATATGGATAGCCTGGTGGCGCTTTGCCGGGACTGGCTGAAAGCCCTGCCTGAAACCGTTGTGTCATCCCGGAAAAAACCCACCCCCACCCGAGAGCTTGTACAAAAACCTACTGCGCGATCCGACTCCGCACCTGCGATGCTCAACGTACCCCCTTGTACGCCTGCGCTTCTCGGCACGGATTCGAACCGCTCGCGACGGTTTATGCACAAGCTCCGATCAGTCTTGAAATCATGATCGAATTCGCCTGGTTTTGGGTTTTTCTGGTTTTGCCTCTGCCCTGGCTAGTGCGCCGCTGGCTGCCGGCGGCGCCGGAGCCGGGTCGCGCGGCACTCCGGACGCCGTTTATCGAGGAGTTCGAACAGCTCCCGTCAACCCAAGGCGTAAAACGCGTCAAGCCGTATGGTCTCTGGATCGCTCTCGCCGGCTGGCTGCTGCTGGTTGGCGCCGCCGCACGGCCGCAGTGGCTCGGCGAGCCCATCGAGCAAACCGTGAGCGGTCGCGATCTGATGCTGGCGGTGGACCTTTCCGGGAGCATGGAAATCGAGGATTTTTTCCTTGAAGGCCGGGCGGTGGATCGCCTCACCGCGACCCAATGGGTAGCCGGCCAGTTCATCGAGCGGCGTGTAGGCGACCGCGTGGGCTTGATTCTGTTCGGCGAGCAGGCTTACCTGCAGGCCCCTTTGACCTTCGATCGCACCACGGTGCACATCCTGCTGGACGAGGCGGCGATCGGGCTCGCCGGCGACAAGACCGCCATCGGCGACGCCATCGGTCTTGCCGCCAAGCGCCTCAGGGACAATCCCGCCGAGCAGCGGGTGCTGATACTTCTCAGCGACGGGGCCAATACCGCCGGCGCGGTCTCTCCCATGCAGGCGGCCGAACTCGCGGCGCGCGAAAAGCTCAAAATCTACACCATAGGCGTCGGGGCCGATCAGATGGTCGTCAGCGATCTTTTCGGCACGCGGCGCGTGAACCCGTCCAAGGATCTCGATGAGGTAACCATGAACGGCATCGCCGAAAAAACCGGAGGCCGCTATTTCCGCGCGCGGGATACCAATGAGTTGGAGCAAATCTACGCGCTGTTGGACGAGCTGGAACCGGTGGAGCGGGCAAAGCATTTCTACCGCCCGCGGACCGAGCTTTATCCCTGGCCCCTGGCGGCATCTCTACTGCTGGCGAGCTTCTTGGCCGTAACCAAACTGCGCGAATGAGATGTTGTGCTAAAACCTACTGCGCGGCCCGAGTCCGCTCGCTACGGTTTTTTTCGACAGCTGAGTCCATGAATCGCGACAACGATTGCCCATGACCGATTTTCATTTTTTGAGACCCTGGTGGCTTTTGGCCGTCCTGCCGCTCGCGGCTCTCCTTTGGGGACTGTACCGGCGGCGGCGGAGTACCGGTGACTGGAAGGACGTCTGCGATGACGCGCTGCTGCCCCATGTACTCATCGGCGGGGATGGCCGAAACCGGCGGCATCCGCTGCTGATCGCAGCCCTGGGCGGCATCATGGCCACCCTGGCTTTGGCCGGGCCCGTCTGGGAACGGCTGCCCGCGCCGGCGTTTCGCAATGTCGCCGCCCTGATCGTCGTGCTCGATCTTTCTTCTTCCATGGATGCCGCCGATCTCAAGCCGAATCGCCTGGAACGTGCCCGCTACAAAATTGCCGATATTCTGAGGGAACGCAAGGACGGCCAAACCGCCTTGGTCGTCTATGCCGGCGATGCATTCACCGTCACGCCGCTGACGAACGATTCGGCCACCATCACCGCGCAACTTTCCGCCCTCAGTACCGGCTTGATGCCGGTCCAGGGCGCGCGCCTCGATCTGGCCCTGGAATCCGCCGCCCGGCTCTTGCGGCAAGCCGGCTCAAGATCCGGCGACATCTTGCTCGTCACGGCCGGAGATCGGGCGGCCGAGGCCGAGAATGAGGTACGCCGGCTTAAAGCCGACGGCTACCGCGTCTCGGTGCTGGGTGCCGGAACCGAGGAGGGAGCACCGATACCCTTGCCCGAAGGAGGATTCTTGAAGGATGAAAAGGGCGGTATCGTGATTCCGCGGCTCGATGGCGACGCGTTGCAGAAGCTGGCTCGGGCCGGGGGAGGTGTTTACCGGAATCTCACCGCTACATCGAGCGATCTCGACGCATTGCTGGGATTTTTCGAAAGACATGCCGCCGCCGATACGCAGAACAAAACAACCCTAAACGTGGATCAATGGCAGGAACACGGCGCTTGGCTGCTGCTGGTCCTCCTGCCGCTCGCGGCCGTCTCGTTTCGTCGCGGATGGCTGGGCGCCTGGCTGCTGATCCTGGCAGTCCCCGTTCCGAACGACGCACAGGCCCTGGACTGGCAAAGTCTGTGGCGGACGCCCGACCAGCAGGCGCAGCAAGCTTTTCGGGCCGGAAATCACGAGCAAGCGGCGAGCCGGTTCGAAAACCCCGACTGGAAAGCGGCCGCCCAGTACAAAGCCGGCCGCTACCCGGAAGCGGCCAAGACCCTGGAGGGATCGAATTCGGTAACCGGCCATTACAATCGCGGCAATGCCCTCGCCAGCCAGGGACGTTACCGGGAAGCCATCAGCGCTTACCAGAAAGCTCTGGAGCTGGATCCCAACCATGCCGACGCCCGCTATAACAAGGAACTCGTCGAAAAGGCCCTAGAGCAGCAGAAACAACAGCACCAGGAAAATCAGCAGAAGAATCCGAAGGATTCGGAATCCGAGCCCTCGCAAGCGTCACAGGGACAAAATCAATCGGACGGCCAGGATCGGAAGGACAAGGCCAGCGAGCCGTCGGAGCAGGAGCAAGACAACCGGCCGAGCGATGGATCGAGCGACGAATCGAAGCCGCCGGAAGGCTCCGATACCTCTTCCGGACCGGAGAACAAAGCACAGAACCGGCCGGATGCGGACGGCAAAAAGAAGCCCGAGGAAGCATCCGAACGACAACAGGCCGCCGGACAAACGCAGGATCAACGGCCGGATGAAAGCGGCCAGCAGGACACCGCCGCCGCGACACCGGAGACGGGAAAGAGCGAGGAAACCCGGCAAGCCGAGGAGCAATGGCTGCGGCGCATCCCCGACGACCCCGGCGGCCTTTTGAAACGCAAGTTTTATTACCAATACCGGCAGCGGCAACGAATTCAGGACGGGGAGTCGAATCCATGACCGAACTCTTTTCTTCGTACCCACGTCTTTTTTGGTCCCGAGGCCGGCGCATGACGCTTGCGGAGTACCTAGGCTTTACAGGGCACCTGTCGATTCCGGCCCATTTGCTCCGTCTATTGCCGCTGGTCTTTCTATTCCATGCGGGGATCGCTTCGGCTGCGGCGATCAGCGTGACCGCCGACCGTAACCCGGCGCCGCTGCAGGAGTCCTTCACCCTGGTGTTCTCGGCGGAAAAAGCGCCGGACGACGATCCGGATTTCAGCCCGCTGGAAAAGGATTTCGACGTCCTCGGCCAAGCGCAAAGCAGCCAGATGTCTTTCGGCAACAATGGCTTCAGCAGGCGAACGGAATGGCAGGTCACGGTCATGGCGAAGCGGGAAGGCGCCCTGACCGTGCCGCCCATCGCCTTCGGAGCCGACCGCTCCGAGCCCCTGACCGTCCAGGTGGTCAGATCGGCGCCCTCGGCAACGACCGGTAACGGCGAGGAGCTGTTTCTCGAAGTCGAGGCCGAGCCGAAGAACCCCTATGTCCAGGCCCAGGTCATCTACACGGTCAGAGTGTTGCGCCGCATTCATTTCAGCGGCGCGAACCTCAGCGAGCCTTCGGCCGACAATGTCTTGATTCAAGAACTCGGCAAAAACCGTGAATACAGGACCCACCGCAACGGTCTGCAGTACGCGGTGATAGAACGGAAATATGCGATTTTCCCGCAGAAGAGCGGGCCTCTCCGCTTGGAACCGCTGGTGCTCGAGGCCCAGGTCGCGACCGGCGGCCGGTCGATGTTCAATCAGTTTTTCAATCAATCGACCCGCGTTCTGCGGGTGCATTCCGACCCGGTGGAATTGGACGTCCGCCCGATTCCGGCGGCATTTTCCGGCAAACATTGGCTGCCGGCGGAGCGTCTGGAAATCGAGGATTCATGGTCGCAGAACGCCCCTCAAACCACGGCGGGCGAACCGATCACCCGAACCGTCACCCTGCGGGCCGATGGGGCAACGGTAGGGCTGCTGCCCGAACTGGAGCCGCAAGCGTCCCCGCAGTCCGCCGGGGATATCAAGCGCTATCCCGACCAACCGTTGTTGAACGAGGAAAAGCTGACGACCGGCCTTGCCAGCGTCCGGCAGGAGAAAATCGCGCTGATTCCCGCGCATGCCGGAACCTACCGGCTTCCGCCTATCGAAATTCCCTGGTGGAACACGAAGACCGAGCGCATGGAAATCGCCCGGCTTCCCGAGCACGCCCTGACCGTCTTGCCGGGGGCTCAAGCGCCGGAAACCGCCCCACCCGCTACGAACCGGGAGCCGCAGGCAGGCCGGGCGAAATCGGAATCCTTGCCGCCGAGCGGTACGCCGACCGCAACCGCGCTGTGGTTCTGGCTGGCTCTCCTGTTTGGCATAGGCTGGCTCGGAACGGCGGCGGCTTGGTGGCTTAGCCGGAAATCCCGGCAAGCCCCTGTACCCCGGCCACCGGACGACTCCCGGTCGGAACTCCCTGCCGTGGCCGCGCTGAGGATAGCCTGCCAGAAGAATGACGCCACCGGAGCGCGTCAGAGCCTACTGGATTGGGCGGGATATCGTTGGCCTTCGGCTTACCCGATGGGTTTGGAGGAGTTGGAGCGCCGTTGCAGCGGCGAATTGTGCCGTGAGATCAAGCGGCTCAACCGGGCGCTTTACCGAAATCCGGAAGCCGGATGGCAAGGACAAACGCTTTGGGCGACTTTTCGGTCTTACACGATTACCATGTCCAAGGCCGCGGATGAACCGGCCATGTCCGCGGATTTGGAGCCTTTATATAAGATTTAAAACCGATTCAAGCGCAGGGCCGGTTCGTCTCCCCCCTTTGAAAAAGTAAAGACGCGTGCCAACCGGCTCCTGGCCGATGGGTCCGGCATTCCTGCGCCGTTTGGCGGGAATGCGATTCTTATCGCGGCCTACGCGTCTCCTTGTGCAAAGACGGATAAGGCCTTCTCAACGCTATTGAGACCCCCCTTGACTAGAGCATTTTAAAATTTGATGTATGGGTTTTCTGTATGGTCCCGTTATGGCGCGCCCGAGCATCGCCACCTTGAGCCGGATTAGCCCGCAGGGGCGCGCGAGGAATCGCGCGCGGCGACAAAGGGCACAGGGAGCGTGCCTTTTGTCGCCCCTGGCTCACGGTAAGATGCGCAGGATCAGCGCGCCATCCGGGTGCCCTTTCTTTGGGTTACTTTTCTTTGGGCACGCAAAGAAAAGTAACTCGCCTGCGGGGCGAGACCCGCTTCAAAATAAAGTTGCCGCCAACGGTGGCTTCCTTTTCTATACAACGCCTCACGCTGCTCAGACCGTACGTCAGAACTGAAAACGCTTTAGCGCACGACGGATGAACCCCGGAAACGACAAGATGCAAATAGACGATGACCGCTTGAAATCGGCGGAAAGCATCCCTGCCATGGTGGGTATCGGCGCCTCGGCGGGGGGCCTCAATTCTCTGTTGGATCTTTTTCAAGCCATCGAGCCCGGCACAGGCTTGGCCTTTCTGATCGCCCAGCATTTATCGCCCGATCATGACAGCAAGCTGGCGGAAATCCTCTCCAGGACCGCCAAACTGCCGATCGTCGAGGCCCGTGACGGCATGCCGGTGCAGGCGGACCGCATTTACGTCATTCCGCCGGATGCGGACATAAGCGTCTCCGTCGGTTGCCTAAGGCTTCAGAGCCGCGAGGGGCGTTCTCCGCCTCATCTACCGGCCGATCATCTCTTTCGCTCCCTGGCCCGGGAGTTGGGAAAAAAAGCCATTGGAGTCGTGTTGTCGGGAACCGGATCGGACGGTGCCAAGGGACTTAAGGCGATCAAAACCGGCGGCGGAGTCGCTTTTGCGGAGGATCCTTCCTCCGCCAGGTTCGACGGGATGCCGCGCAGCGCCATCAGCATGGGATGCGTCGACTTCGTTTTGCCGCCCAAAGAGATCGCCCGGGAGCTCGTAAGCCTCGGCCAGAGAGCCGATTTGGCGGCCGCCGACCTGGAGTCTCTGGCGAACAGCGAACAGGATCTGAGACAGATATTCCGCGTCATTTTGGCCAATTGCGGGCTCGATTTTACCCAATACAAACGCAAGACCATTTTACGGCGGCTCACGCGCCGAATGGCTCTCCATAAGATCCGAAGCCTCTCCGATTATCTCGCCCTGCTGCAGGATCAGCCCACCGAGGTCGAGGCATTGTGTCAGGATTTTCTGATCCGGGTTACCGCGTTCTTTCGGGACCCCGAGACATTCCAAGGACTGGAGAAAGAAGTCTTTCCGCGCCTGCTGCAAGGGAAATCCCCAAGCGATCCGATCCGTATTTGGGTGCCCGGCTGCGCGACCGGCGAAGAGGCTTATTCCATTGCCATGGCACTCCTCGAATTTCTGGATGAGCGAAAGGTCAATCTTCCGATCCAGATTTTCGGCAGCGATATCAATCCACGGGCGATCAGTCTGGCCAGGGCCGGGCGCTATTCCGAAAACATCGAGATTCATATCTCTGAAAAACGGCTCGGGCGTTTCTTCACCCGGACCGACGGCCATTATCAAATCATCCCGGCAATCCGGGAATCGTGCGTCTTCGCCGAACATAACGTGGCAGAAGATCCTCCCTTTTCCAAACTCGATCTGATCAGCTGTTGCAATCTCCTGATTTACCTGGATCCGGGCTTGCAGAGACAGGTCATGTCAACCTTTCATTACGCCCTCAATCCAGGTAAATTCCTGGCTCTCGGCCCTTCCGAGAATATCGGTCCACAAGGCTCGCATCTCTTCGAACCCTTAAATAAAAATTGGAGCATTTACGTGAGGAAGAATGTGCCCGGGCGAATGCTGCTGAACTTCGGCGGGAGAGAACAGCGGACACTTCAGACTGAAAAGGCTCTGGCAGAAACGTCCGCGCCGCTCCAAAATCCCGGATTGGCCCAAAGGCAAGCCGACAATATCCTTCTTGCGCGCTATGCCCCGGCCGGGGTGCTGATCGATAACGATCTGAACGTCCTCCAGTTTCGCGGCCATACCGGACTTTTTCTCGAGCATCAGCAAGGATCGGCAAGCTTAAATCTGAAAAGTCTGGCTCAAACCTATCTTTTTATCGAGCTGTCGGAAGCCGTTCGGGAGACGCGGTCGAGCGGACAACCCGCCAGAAGGGAGAACATCCGCATCAGTACCGAAGGCGAAGAACGGCACATTCACTTTGAGGTATTGCCGCTCAACGACGCTGAAGGCACCGCACAATTCTTCTTGATACTGTTCGAAAATCAGCCGCCCCGACTTGGAATTGATACCCTGGCCGAGTGGTTCCGCCGAGTTTCCTCGGCTCTGACCCGACGCGGCGGCCTATTTAAGCCGTCGCAGACCGGGACGCAATCCGGATTTTCAGAGCTGAGGCGGGAGCTCGATGCCACGCAGCACCATTTGCGATCCGTCACCGAGGCCCATGAAGCCTGCCAGGAGAAACTGAGAGCACTGGAAGAAGAGCTATTGTCCGCTCATCAGGAATTCCAGAGTACGAACGAGGAACTCGAGACCGCCAAGGAGGAATTGCAGTCCGCCAATGAGGAACTCGCCACGGCGAATGAAGAGCTGAGAATCCGCAATCACGAGTTGAGTCAGGTCAACCTCACACTGAAGAATGCGCAAGATTTCAACGAGGCGATTTTGGGAACCATGCGCGACGCTTTAGTGGTTCTCGATCGGAATCTTCGTGTAAAACGCGCCAACCGGGCCTATTTCGAGATGTTTCGGGCCAAGCCGGAGGCCGTCCAGAACAATAGTCTCTACGATACCGGCAACGGCTTATGGGATCGCTCGGAAATCAGGGAGTCTCTCCAGGTCGTGGCGCAGGGTGGAAGGACTCTAGAGGACTATGAGATCATCCAGGCATATCCCGAAATCGGCGAACGCATCCTGAACCTGAGTGCCTATAAACTGCTCGGAGAGGATCATCTGAACGATCTGATCCTCCTGACGATTCAGGATGTCACCGAGCGTCGCGGCATCGAGGCTGCCTTGCGGCAGCAAAGCGAAATTCTCGACCAGGCCCATGAAGCCATCCTGATGTGGGAGCTCGGCGGCGGGATCCGGTATTGGAACCGGGGTGCGGAGGAGCTGTACGGGTTCAAGCGTTCCGAGGCGATAGGGCAAGTAAGCCATGCCTTGCTAAATACAGAACGCGGCATCAGTTCCGAGGAGTTCGAGCGAATACTCGCCCGAGACCGGCAATGGGTCGGCGAAGTCATCCATACCACCCGCACCGGAAAGCGAATCGCCGTCGACAGCCGGAATACCGTCGTGATCCAGCGGAGCAAACCGCCTCTCGTACTCGAAACCAATCGCGACATCACGGAGCGCAACGAAATCGAGGAATCCCTGCGCGAGGCTCATCGGCAAAAGGACGAGTTTCTGGCCATGCTCGCGCACGAACTGCGCAACCCTCTCGCGCCGGTCCGCAATGGGCTTCACATCATGCAGACGGCGAACCCGGACAAGGTTCCGGTCAAGCAAATCCACGACATGATGGACCGGCAGCTCACCAAGCTCACCCGCATCGTGGACGACCTGCTCGACGTGGCGCGCATCACGCGCGGCCAAATCGAGCTGCGCGAAGAGGTGATCGATCTCGTGCCTCTAATCGTCCATGTTTTGGAGATCGTGAGATATCAGCTCGACTCCCGCCGGCACAAGCTGGCCCTGGATCTGCCCGGCCACTCGCTGTCCATCAAGGCGGACCCCACCCGCATGGAACAGATCGTCGAAAACCTGCTCTCCAACGCTGCCAAATACACGCCGCCGGGTGGTCACATCGAAGTCACTCTCCGGGTCGAGGGAGATGAGGTCGTGCTGCGGGTCCGCGACGACGGCAGAGGCATCGGCCCGGAGGCTCTGCCGCACATTTTCGATCTTTTCGTGCAGGCGGATAGAAGCTTGGATCGTATGGAGGGCGGGCTCGGGATCGGGCTTACGCTAGTGCGCCGGCTGGTCGAGCTGCACCGCGGCCGGGTGGAAGCCAGAAGCGCCGGACTTGGCCTCGGAAGCGAATTTTTGGTGTATCTGCCGTTATGGCAAGGGATCGATGATAATCCACAAGACACAAAGGCCCTGCAATCCGAGATGGTATTGTCGCCGCGCCGGGTGCTTATCGTCGACGATAACCATGACGCCGCCGAGAGCGCCGCGCTGATCGTCGGCGCTTCGGGACATAGCGTCGAGGTCGCTTACGACGGACCTACGGCGCTGAATATCGCGGCGACCTTTAAACCCGAGGTAGCGTTATTGGATATAGGATTGCCCGGAATGGACGGCTATGAACTGGCCAAGCGCCTGCGGAGCTTACCCGGAATGGAAAAAGCGCTCCTCGTGGCGATAAGCGGCTATGGCACTGAAGAAGATCGCCGCGCCTCGGAGTCGGCCGGCCTGGATTGCCATTTGGTCAAGCCCGTAGACCCCGATGCGCTGGAGCGCTTATTGGCCATCGGGGCGGAAAATTCCTGAAGTCTCCGAGTCGAAAAAATTGAGTGTGTCTTAACCCAGGTTCTCGACCAGCCGCCAATACGATCGCATCTGCCGATACGTACAACGTTCGTTGGGAGCCGCTTTAAACTGCGGATGGGTGAGCAGCCTGTCCAAACAGCAGGCGATATGTCCGGCCGTCGACGGCGAAGGATTTCTGGCATACCGCACCAGCAGAAAGCGCAAGGTCTCCTGCAATAGATCGGGCGATGGTGCATGATCAGTGGATACGCGGCCTTCAACGGTCATAAATCCCTCCTCGGTAATCAACATGTGCGCTGATCGGCGCTTAGGCTGACGAACAGCAGCAGACGTTTAATAAGGTCTTTGGAAGACAGATCCAGACAGCGGAAATCCTCGGCGTGCAGATTTCCGTTTTCAAACAGCTCGATCAGCTTGACGGCGGAAATTTGCAGTCGCGCTCCCGCGGCAGATTGATTTGAGAAAACTGTACGTTTGGCAGAGTTCATGGCACGGCTCCCGCGGGTAACGAACTTGGCTTACATGATAATAATTCTCATTACAATGTCAAATGCTCTGTATGTCCGGTTGGGAACCGGAGGAAAAGCTTCTAGAGAAAATGGGCGGGGCCGGTGCATTTGTGCGGCTTAGCTCACGGTCGGGCAAGATTCGGTATCTATACTTGGATGGCCCCAGGAGTGTCGGCGTCGGACCGTCATGAGTGAAATGAAGTTCTCGGCGTGACGACAGCGTCCCGAAGGTCGGGCCGACAATCTGCGGTCGTTGTCAATCCATCATTTCAGCCGAGGAAGAATGCCCATGAAATTCAAGAATTACCTCAAACTCCTGGTCTACAAGGATGGCTCCGATCTCTATCTCACCGCCGGGGCGCCGCCCGCCGCCAAATTCCAGGGGAAACTGACGCCGATCGATAACATCCAACTGACCGACGATATGGTTAAAGAGATTGCCTATTCGGTCATGGACGAGGGTCAGCGCCGCGATTTCGAGCGGCGCCCCGAGATGAATCTAGCGATCAGCGAGGAGGGCGTGGGGCGCTTTCGCGTGAACATCTTCAAGCAGCGCAATGCCCATGCGATGGTGGTACGGAACATCAAGGTCAATATTCCGAAAGTGGACGATCTGGGCCTCCCGGAAGTCCTGAAGAACGTCATCATGGAGAAACGGGGGCTGATCCTTTTCGTCGGCGCCACCGGTTCCGGCAAATCGACCTCTCTGGCGGCACTGATCGATCATCGCAACAGCAACTCCACCGGGCATATCATCACCATCGAAGACCCGATCGAGTTCATGCATCCCCATAAGAAATGTCTGGTGAATCAGCGGGAAGTGGGCGTGGATACCCAGACTTACGAGGATGCCCTCAAGAACACGCTCCGACAGGCGCCGGACGTCATCCTGATCGGCGAAATCCGCTCCCAGGACACGATGGAATACGCCATCAACTTCGCCGAGACCGGCCATTTGTGCCTGTCGACCCTGCACGCCAACAACTCGAATCAAGCGCTCGACCGGATCATCAATTTCTTTCCGGAAGAACGGCGGAATCAGCTGTTGATGGATTTGTCCCTTAACTTGCGGGCTTTCGTTTCGCAGCGCCTGGTGCCCACGGTGGACGGAAAACGCGCGGCGGCCATCGAGATCCTGCTCGGCACGCCCCTGGTCTGCGATTTGATCCGCAAGGGCGATGTCCACGCGATCAAGGAAGTCATGGAGAAATCCGAAGGCTTAGGGATGCAGACTTTCGACAGCCATTTGGTCAAGCTGTACGAGGCCGGACGGATCACCGTCGAAGAGGCCATCCGCAATGCGGATTCGGCGAACAACGTCAGATTGAAAATCAGTCTCGGCCAAGGTAAGCGGCGTGCTCCTGAGGAAACATCATCGGAAGGCGACGAGGCTTCGCAAGAAGCGGGCGACGACAAGAGCGATGGCGCTTCAGCCGTCGAATCGGCATTCGGCAAGATGAATCTGAGTCTGGAACCCGTCAGCGACGAAAACGAGGCCGTCGAGGAATCCCATTGACTCTGCTTGATCGGGAAGAGCGCGTCGCCAAAGAGGCTTTTTGCGCCCGTTCCACGCCAAACTACCGGCAAACCGCAACAGGCGGGTTATGCACGAGCTCTCCTTGATGCAAAATGTGCGGGATATTATCGAAGCCAGCCGTACGCAACAGGGTTTTCGCCGGGTTCGGACGGTGCGGATCGAGGTCGGCAAGCTTTCCTGCGTCGAGCCGGACGCGTTGCGCTTCTGCTTCGACGTGGTGATGCAGGGCACGCCGGCGGAAGGCGCGAACCTGGATATCATCGAGACCCAAGGCCGCGGTGTGTGCAGATCCTGCGGCGGGATGGTCGAACTGGAAGCGCTTTACGACTCGTGCCGGCTCTGCGGCAGCCATCGGGTGGATGTCACCGCGGGGAACGAGCTGCGGGTCAGAGAGCTTGAAGTCGAGTGAATGTATAGATCGGAAATGAGAGAACGACGATGTGCGCGATTTGCGGCTGCGGCCAACCGGAACACGGACATGCCCACGACCATGGTCATCACCACGAACACGGTCATGAACATCACCATTACGGCACCGGAGCCCATTGGGTGCAGGTCGAGCAGGACATACTCGGCAAGAACAATCGCTATGCGCTCCAAAACCGCGCCTATTTCCGGCAGAACGGCATTTTCGCCCTGAACCTCGTCTCCAGCCCCGGCGCCGGAAAAACCTCGCTGCTGGTGGCGACGATCCGGGCGCTCAAGAACCGGATTCCGATCGCCGTCATAGAAGGCGACCAGCAAACCCACCGCGACGCCGACCGCATCCGCGCCGAAGGCATCCCCGCCCTGCAAATCAACACCGGCAAGGCGTGCCACCTGGACGCCCACGGCATCGGCCATGCCGTGGTGGACTTGCACGTAAAGCCGAACAGCCTGCTCGCCATCGAGAACGTGGGGAACCTGGTGTGCCCCTCGTCCTTCGATCTGGGCGAAGCCCACAAGGTCGTCATCCTGTCGGTGACCGAGGGCGATGACAAACCCATCAAATACCCGGACATGTTCCACGCCGCCGACCTGATGCTCATCAACAAGATCGACCTGCTGCCTTATGTCGATTTCGATGTCCCGCGCTGCATCGATTACGCACGTCAGGTGAATCCGGACATCCGGGTGATTCAGCTATCCGCCACCCGGAGTGACGGCATGGACGACTGGGTCGAGTGGATTATGCGCGGAGTCGAAAAAAGCCAAGTCGGGTGAACGACTAAAGACTGTTCATTGGTTACTTGCTTAGTTTGAAAGCACGTGGGCAAGCTGGCGCTTGCGGATAGCGCCAAAAGGCTTGTCGATCACCAAGCCTACTCCGGCACCAGCCACTCCACCCGCCAAGCGCCCTGCTTTTCGATCGCAAGCTGTTCCCACAGCCACGGGAGGAGGTCGTTTAATTGCTGATCCAGGCGCCAGGGCGGATTGATGACGATCATGCCGCTGCCGTTCAGACGCAAAGGCTCGTCGTCCGGCAAGACTTTGAATTCCGCCGCCAATATGTTGCGGATTCCGGATTTTTTGAACCGGCGCAGAAGATCGTCCGCCGTGGCGCGGTCCTGAATCGGATACCACACCGCGAAAATCCCCGTGGCCCAGCGCCGGTAGGCTTCCTTCACGGCATCCAGAAGACGCCGCCGCTCGTCTCTGAGCTCGAAGGCCGGATCGATCAGCACCAGTCCACGCCGTTCGGCGGGCGGCAGCAGCGCCTTGAGCGCCTGATAGCCATCGAGATGATGAATCTTGACTTGTTTGTCGCCGGCGAACTCATCGCCGAGCACTTTCACTTCGTTGGGATGCAGCTCGGAGAGCGCCATTCGATCGCCCGGGCGCAGAAAGTGCCGGACCACGCGCGGCGAGCCGGGATAAAAGCGTAGTTTGTCGCCGGAATTTATGGCGCGTACGGTTTCGAAGTAATCCCGGACAGCCTCGGGCGCCGCTTTGACCTTCCATAATGGACCGATGCCGGTTTCATACTCGCGATTCTTGCGCGCCATTGCGGAGCCAAGATCGTAACGGCCGGCGGCGGCATGGGTGTCCAGGTAGAAAAACGGCTTTTCCTTGTTCAGCAGCGGGCGGACCAGCAGGGTCAAGACCAGATGCTTGAAGACGTCGGCGTGGTTGCCGGCGTGAAAACCGTGGCGGTAGCTCAGCATAGGTGACGCAGCCTTATTGGGAGGGCGAACCGTCGATCGGAAGCCGCTCAGAAGTTCGGTTTTTTCTTGGCCGAATTATAACGTTCCATACTGGCGGTAATTTCCTGCTTCGCTTCCTCGCCGTCGTACCAGCCGTCGATCTTGACCCATTTGCCGGGTTCCAAATCCTTATAATGCTCGAAAAAGTGAGCGATTTGGGCGAGTTGGGTTTCCGGGACGTCACGGAAGGAGCTGACCTTGCTGTAGAGCGGGGTCAATTTGTCGTGAGGAACCGCGATAATCTTGCAGTCGCCGCCCGCTTCGTCGGTCATCTTGAGCAGCCCGATCGGCCGGCAGCGGACCACCGATCCGCTTAATAGTTTCCAGGGAGCGATCACCAGCACGTCCACCGGGTCGCCGTCTTCGGACAAGGTGTGGGGCACGTAGCCGTAATTGCAGGGATACTGCATCGCCGTGCCCATGAAGCGGTCGACGAAAAGTGCTCCGGTTTCCTTGTCGACTTCGTATTTCACCGGGTCGCTGTACGCCGGGATTTCGATGATCACATTGATGTCATTCGGAACGCTCTTACCGGAACTGACCTTCATCAAAGACATGGGGTTGGATACTCCTTTAGCTGGGGTAAAACTGCGGGATTATAGCAATGTTTGCTTATTTATCGGTTCGCAAAGAACGGCGCTTGGATTCGATGGTCTGTACCCGGCACAATCGGTCCTGCAATGAGCTTCGTCCCGGACGATATCAGACTTAGGCGCGTATTTGTGAATCCTTTACTCTATAAAGCCCATCCCTTGCTCTATCTCTCCGTGGATCTTCTCATCCATCCGTCCGCGCACCCAGTGGATGATTTTTCCAGGCTGATCCTGATTTACCTCGTCATCAACCTTCTGTGGATGGCGGCATTCCGGTTGGCGGTCCGAAGAACGGTCGGAATCCGGCTGACGCCTTTGAGTGCTTATGGCCTGGCTTTGCCGTCCGCCTTGTTTTACGCGCCGTTGATGCTGACCGTGTTGAACGATGTGCTGGCTCACGCGTTTCGTTTAGAGGAGCGCTACATCTTGATTTTTGTCATCGCGGTGGCGGCGCAGATGCTCGCGGCTCTTTACGCTGCCGTCATACGTTTCGATCGAACCGGGCAGCCTATCGGCGTGAGGGCGGGCATCGCCATCTCCTTGTTTCTTCTGTTATCGTCGATTCCGTTCGGCTTCCTGCTTCTGGGTCTCAATGCGGCTCTCCGGATTATTTGAGGCCCAGCCTCATTCCCATTGACTTTTGCTTTAAATATTTGGTCGAGCTATCGCGTTAACCTATAATGTGGCACGATTTTAGGGCCAGCTCGTATTCACTGTAATTTAGGAAGGTCATCTGTGAGCAACAACTTTATCTTTACCTCCGAATCGGTTTCCGAAGGCCATCCGGACAAGGTCGCCGACCAAGTTTCCGATGCGGTTCTGGACGAAATGTTGAGACAAGATCCCAAGGCCAGAGTGGCCGTGGAAACCTTAGTTAAAACCGGAATGGTGGTATTGGCGGGTGAAGTGACCACATCCGCTTGGGTGGATACCGAAGCGCTGGTGCGCCAGGTCGTTCGCGAGATCGGCTACGACGATCCGTCGATCGGATTCGACTGGGAGAGCTGCGCGGTGCTCACCGCGATCGGCAAACAGTCGCCCGACATTGCTATGGGTGTGGACGACAGCGAAAATCACGAACAGGGTGCCGGCGACCAGGGCCTGATGTTCGGCTACGCGTCTAACGAAACAGACGTGTTGATGCCGGCTCCGATTACTTACGCCCATCGGCTGGTACAGCGCCAGGCGGAAGTGAGAAAGAAGAAACTTTTGCCTTGGCTGCGTCCCGATGCGAAAAGCCAGGTGACCTTCCGCTACGAAGACAACAAGCCCGTTGCCATTGACGCGGTCGTCTTGTCTACCCAGCACTCGCCGGAGATCGATCAGAAAATCCTGCAGGAGGCGGTGATGGACGAGATCATCCTCCACGTGCTGCCGAAGGAGTGGTTGCACAAGAACACCAAGTACTTCATCAATCCCACGGGCAAATTCGTTATCGGCGGTCCGGTCGGCGACTGCGGATTGACCGGCCGCAAGATCATCGTCGATTCGTACGGCGGCATGGCGCGGCATGGCGGCGGCGCATTCAGCGGCAAGGACCCGTCTAAGGTAGACCGTTCCGCGGCTTACATGGGCCGCTATGTCGCCAAGAACATCGTGGCCGCCGGTTTGGCCGATCGTTGCGAGATTCAGGTGTCCTACGCCATCGGTGTGGCGGAGCCCACGTCCATCAGCGTCAACACCTTCGGTACCGGAGTGATCGCCGAGGAACGCTTGGTGCAATTGGTGCGCGAGTATTTCGATCTGCGGCCGAAGGGGCTGATCCGCATGCTGAATCTTCTGCAGCCGATTTATCGTCCCACGGCCGCTTACGGACATTTCGGCCGTACCGAGGACACGTTCACTTGGGAGAAGACGGACAAGGCCGATGCGCTGCGCGAGGCGGCCGGCTTATCCGCACTTTAATCGTTTTTGACCCGGCCGCCGGGTAGGGCGGTGTTGTGCAGGCTGAGGGGCGCTGCGACGGTGGCAAATGCATAGGGCCGCCGCCAGGCTCAGTAAGCGCAACTGGTTTTTCAACGGCGCTCGGTTCGTTTCCGCTGGTCAAAGCCTCTTAGCTGTCGAAAACGGCGTGAGCGTCATAGCGGGTCGGACGGAGCGCAGGAAACGGGTGTACCCGGCAGGTAGTGAGGATGGCGAAGCGCGTTTCGCCAGATTCGAGCCAGGCTTGAATCTCTCGCTGCTTCCGGCAACCGGACCTGTACCAAACGCCCCCGATATGCTCGCGTAACGGTTTTTGACAGCCTCTGACTTTGTGATCTGCGGACATTCACACGATGAGGAGCATGAAACATGAACGCTGTCGTAAATCCTGATTCATTCAACGACTATCAAGTCGCCGACATTTCCCTGGCCGATTGGGGCCGCAAGGAAATCGGCATCGCCGAGACCGAAATGCCGGGCTTGATGGCGGTGCGCGAGGAATATCGCGCGCAGCAACCGCTCAAAGGGGCCCGCATCGCCGGCAGCCTGCACATGACCATCCAAACCGCCGTCTTGATCGAGACCCTAGGGGCCTTGGGCGCGGAAGTGCGCTGGGCATCCTGCAACATTTTCTCCACTCAGGACCATGCCGCCGCGGGCATCGCCGCCGCCGGTATCCCGGTGTTCGCCTACAAAGGGGAAAGCCTCGAAGAATACTGGGACTTCACCCACCGCATCTTCGAATGGCATGACGGCGGTACGCCGAACATGATCCTCGATGATGGCGGCGACGCGACGCTATTGATCACGCTGGGTTCACGCGCCGAAAAGGACCCCTCGCTCTTGGACAAGCCCACTTGTGAAGAAGAAGAGGTGCTGTTCGCCGCCATCAAGAAGCGCCTGGCTTCCCAGCCGGGCTGGTATTCCAAGGTATTGGCCCACATCCAGGGCGTCACCGAGGAAACCACCACCGGCGTGCACCGTCTGTATCTCATGGAGCAGGAAGGCCGTTTGCCCTTCCCGGCGATCAACGTCAACGACTCGGTGACCAAGTCCAAGTTCGACAATCTGTACGGCTGCCGCGAATCGCTGGTGGATGGCATCAAGCGCGCCACCGACGTGATGATCGCCGGCAAGATCTGCGTCGTTCTCGGCTACGGCGATGTGGGCAAGGGCTGCGCGCAAGCTTTCCGCGGCTTGGGCGCCACCGTGTGGGTGACGGAAATCGACCCGATCTGCGCCTTGCAGGCGGCGATGGAAGGCTACCGCGTGGTCACCATGGACGATGCCTGCGACAAGGGCGACATCTTCGTCACCGCTACCGGCAACGTCGGCGTCATCACCCATGACCACATGACGAAGATGAAGAACAACGCCATCGTCTGCAACATCGGCCATTTCGATTCGGAAATCGAAGTGGCGAGCCTGAAGCGATACACCTGGGAAAACATCAAGCCGCAGGTGGACCACATCATTTTCCCGGACGGCAAGCGCATCATCCTGTTGGCCGAGGGGCGCCTGGTGAACCTGGGTTGCGCCACGGGTCATCCGAGCTTCGTCATGTCGAACTCGTTTACCAACCAGACGTTGGCGCAGATCGAACTCTTCTGCCATGGCGACAAATACCAGAACAAGGTCTATGTCTTGCCCAAGAAGCTCGACGAGCACGTGGCGCGACTGCATCTCAAGAAAATCGGCGCGCAGCTGACCGAGATGACCCCGGAACAGGCGTCATATATCGGCGTTCCGGTGGCAGGGCCGTACAAGCCGGATCATTACCGGTATTGATCGTTGATCCGTAAGTCGGGTTGGGCTCTCAGGAGCGTAACCCGACAACTCGGCCGAATCGTTGGGTTATGCTTCGCTAACCCAACCTACCGTAAGAAATCCTGCTCCGGCAGGATTTCTTCTATCGAGAGGCTGTCGAGCAGCTTATGGAATCGCAAAATAAATATCTCAAAATCTTTAGCCTGGAATTCTTTCCGCCCAAGAACGACGAGGCGGAAGACGCTTTCCGCACGAGCCTGGCGAAACTGGCGGCGCTCAAGCCGAAATTTTGCTCGGTGACTTTCGGCGCAGGTGGGACGACGCGGGAAAAGACCTTCGAAACCGTGGTCGAAATCCAGCAGAACACCGGTATCGAGGCGGCTCCGCATATTTCCTGCATCGCGTCCACCAAAGCCAGCGTGCGGGAGGTTTTGGACGCCTATAAGAACCAGGGCATCCGGCACATCGTCGCGCTGCGCGGGGACATGCCCTCGGGCATGCTGTCGCCCGGGGAATTCCGCTACGCCAACGAACTGGTGGAGTTCATCAGGCGGGAAACGGGCGATCATTTCCACGTCGAAGTGGCGGCCTACCCGGAAATGCATCCCCAGGCGACCAACATGGAGGCCGACCTGCGCAACTTCAAACGCAAGGTCGACGCCGGTGCCAATAGCGCCATCACCCAGTATTTTTACAATCCCGAGGCCTATTTCCGCTTTGTCGACGACTGCGAAAAAATAGGCATCGACATCCCCATCGTGCCCGGCATTATGCCGATCAGCAATTACATGCAGTTGGCCCGATTCTCCGATGCCTGCGGAGCGGACATCCCGCGCTGGGTACGGAAACGGCTTGAAGTGTTCGGCGACGACCGCAAATCGATCCGCGCCTTCGGGCTGGAAGTGGTGACCGATCTGTGCCGACGTTTGCTGGAACAAGGCGCGCCGGGGCTACATTTTTATACCCTGAACCGGTCCGAAGCGGTAATCAGGGTTTGGAAGAATCTGGGGGTTGGGTCGGAAGATTGATTCGCCGGTAGGTTAGGGACACCGGCGACAAGACCTTCGATTCGGGCTATTCGCACTATGCAAAACCACGACTGGGTCACCCGCGATCTCGCCGTTCTCTGGCATCCCTGCACCCAAATGAAGGACCACGAAACCCTGCCGCCGATTCCGATCAAACGCGGGCAGGGCGTGTGGCTGGAGGATTTCGACGGCAATCGGTATCTCGATGCCATCAGTTCCTGGTGGGTGAATCTGTTCGGCCATAGCCATCCGTACATCAACGCGGCGCTCAAGGATCAGCTCGAATCGCTGGAACATGTGATCCTGGCGGGATTCACGCACGAGCCGGCGGTGCAATTGGCCGAACGGCTGACCCGTCTCGCTCCGCAAGGATTGTCCCGCTGTTTCTACGCCGACAACGGTTCGTCCGCCGTGGAGGTGGCGCTCAAAATGAGCTTCCACTTCTGGCGGAACGCCGGGAAGCCGGAGAAAACCCGCTTCATCACATTGAGCAACAGCTATCACGGCGAAACCTTGGGCGCTTTGGCCGTCGGCGATGTGCCGCTCTACAAGGAAACCTACGAGCCCCTGCTGCTGAAAGCCTTCACCGTCGAGAGTCCCGACTGCTATCACCGCGAGCCGGGCGAATCCTGGGCGGATCATTCGCGCCGGAAGTTTGCCGAGATGGAACGTACCTTGGCCGATCATGCCGCGGAAGCGTGCGCCGTCATCGTCGAACCCTTGGTCCAATGCGCTGGCGGCATGCGCATGTACGATCCGGTTTACCTCAAGCTCCTGCGGGAAGCCTGCGACCGGTACGGCGTGCATTTCATCGCCGACGAGATCGCCGTGGGTTTTGGACGCACCGGCACTTTGTTTGCCTGCGAACAGGCCGAAATACGGCCGGATTTCATGTGTTTGTCGAAGGGACTGACCGGCGGTTACTTGCCGCTGTCTTGCGTGCTGACGACCGAGGCGGTTTACCATGCCTTTTACGACGAATACGCCAAGCTCAAAGCCTTTTTGCATTCCCACAGCTACACCGGAAACGCCCTGGCTTGCCGTGCGGCGCTGGCGACTCTGGATTTATTCGAACGGGGCAATACCTTGGCGGCCAACAAGCTGTTGGCGCAGACGATGGCCGAATCCGCGGCGGGATTCAAACATCATCCGCACGTCGCCGAAGTCCGCCAAACCGGAATGATCCTTGCCATCGAGCTGGTCAAAAACAAAGCCACGAGAGAGCCCTATCCCTGGCAGGAGCGGCGGGGCCTTCGGGCTTACCGGCACGGATTGGCGCGGGGCGTGTTATTGCGTCCTTTGGGCAACGTCGTCTATCTCATGCCGCCTTACGTCATCACCCCCGATGAAATCCGCTTCATGGCGGAGGTTACGGGCGAAGCCATCGATATCGCGACGGGAGACTAGTAATGCGGATTTCCAGGCTTTATCTTCCACGAACGCTTGAAGAAGGCGCTGTCCTGCGGCTGGACGAGGAAAGCGCCCATTATCTCCGCACCGTGCTTCGCCTCAAGAAGGGGACGGATTTAACCGTATTCAACGGCGACGGAAGCGAATATTCGGCTCGCGTTTCGGATATCGTACGCGACGAGGTCCGCCTGGAAATCGGTGACCGCCGAAACCGCGAAGTCGAATCGTCGCTCATCACCCATCTCGGCCTCGGAATCTCGCGCGGCGAACGCATGGATCTCGCCATCCAAAAAGCCGTGGAGCTCGGGGTGACCCGCATTACGCCCTTGTTCACGGAACATTGCGTGGTTCGCCTCGACGAAGCGCGGCGCGGAAACCGGCACCAGCACTGGCAGAAAGTGGCGCGCAGCGCCTGCGAGCAATGCGGCCGGAACCGGGTGCCCGAGGTCGAAGAGCCGGCCGAGCTGGAGGACTGGATTGCCGGACGCGAAGGCTTGCGGCTGTTCTTCGACCCACAGGGCGCGGTCGGCTTAAGGGATCTGCCGCAGCCGGAAGGTTCGGTATGTCTGCTCTCGGGACCCGAAGGCGGCTTCGCCGCGACGGAGCGGGCCCTAGCCCGAGAAGCCGGTTTCACCGCAGTTCGACTCGGACCGCGCATCCTCCGAACGGAAACCGCCGTGCTCGCCGCATTATCGGCAATACAGGCGATCTGGGGAGATTTGGGCTGATATTGCGGGAGCGCTCCGGCCAAACCCGATCAATCCCGGAAATTCACATACTGCAAAGGCAATTCCAGCTTGGCATCGCGCAGCAGGGCGATGGCATCCTGCAGATCGTCCCTTTTCTTGCCCGTCACCCGGACCTGTTCGCCCTGGATCGCGGCTTGCACTTTGAGCTTGCTGTCCTTGATCAGCTTGACGATGGTTCTAGCCAGTGTCGAATCGATCCCCTGCCGTAAGGTTACGGTCTGACGTGCCTGCTTGCCGAAAACCTGAGGCGGATCGATCTTGAGACAGGCGATGTCGATGCCGCGCTTGGCCAGTTTGGTGTGCAGGATGTCCAGCATCTGCTGAAGCTGGAACTCCCCCTGCGCGTGCAAGGTCACGACGGCTTCCGCCAGTTCGTAACGGGCGTCCGAACCTTTGAAATCGAAGCGGGTGCCGACTTCGCGGTTGGCTTGGTCGACCGCATTGCTTACTTCGTGCAGATTGACTTCCGATACGATATCGAAGGATGGCATAACATGTCCTCTCAGAGCGTGTGTTAAAAGCGTCGCGAGCGCTCAGAGTTTGCGTGCCTTGGCGATAATTTCATACGCGCTGCGGATTTGCTGGGTTTTCTCGGTGGCTAGTTTGACCATTTCCTCGGGTAAACCGTTGGCCACCAATTTGTCGGGATGGTGCTGACTCATGAGTTTTCGGTAAGCACGCCTGATCTCTCCGTCGCTGGCCGAAGGCACGATGCCCAGGACCGCATAGGCATCGGCGGGCGACGGCTGGCGGGCCGAAGCGGCTCGCTGCCGACTCCATTGAGAGTAGCGGCTTCCGGCGCGAGCGAATCGCAGCTCCGCTTCCATGCGGGCCTTAATGGCGTGAAACTCGAAGCGGGAGAATTGGAGCCGGTCGCAGATCCGAAGCAGCAACTGCTCCTCGGTGGCATGGAGCCCGCCGTCGGCAAAAGCCGCTTCCAGCTGGATTTCGGTGAACACGCGCAGCAGCGAAGACCGGCGGTGGCATTCGGCTCGAAATTGGTCCAAGGTGCCATCCAGCGGAAAATCGGGACGTTTGCCTTCGTTGAACAGGCGGATGGCCGTTTTGCGCATGTCGTCCGAAAGCTCCATCCGGTTCATGATCGCGCGCGCGGCTTTGATTTCGGCTTCCGACACCCGTCCGTCGGCTTTGGCGACGTGTCCCATGACAGAAAAGGTGGCGGTGAAAAAGGCCATCTGCACGCGATTCCGCGCGCCGGGAGCGAGGTCCGCTTGCAGCAGGCCGACATTGCCCACGCTCCGGTCGAACTGGTGCCCCAAGGCAGCGCCCAGGACTGCGAATAACGGTCCGCCCATGAAGAAGCCGAACGTCCCGCCGACGACCTTGCCGAGCCAAGTCATGATTGGAATGGTCTTTTATTCTTGCAGTAAAAGAGACAAAGTTACATGATTGGCGGTCATTCATAAAGCCCGCAGCTCTGGCTTGGAAGCCGCTTCTTAGGCCGTGTCTCACGGCGCGCAGCGACGCAGCCGATTCGGTCTGCTCCAGCTAAACCGTTTCAACCACTTTTACCGAAGAGGAATGATGAACGCCCCCGAAACCCTGTACGAAAGCTCGCTGCACAGCTTGAGCCTTCGCGGTCGCGGCAAGGTCCGCGACATTTACGACATCGACGGCGATCACATGCTGATCGTCACGACCGACCGCCTGTCCGCGTTCGATTGCATCCTGCCCGATCCCATTCCCGGAAAAGGCCGGGTGCTCACGTCGGTTTCCAATTTCTGGTTCGGAAAGCTCGGGCACATTATTCCGAACCATTTATCCGGCCTGACGCTGGATCAAGTGCTTTCCGACTCCGCCGAGCGGGCGCAGGTGGAAGGGCGGGGTATCGTCGTCAAAAAGCTCAGACCGCTTCCCGTGGAGGCCGTCGTGCGCGGCTATCTGATCGGTTCCGGCTGGAAGGATTATCAAAAAACAGGCGCGGTTTGCGGTATTCCACTGCCATCGGGATTGCAGCTCGCGGAGAAATTGCCGGAAGCCATTTTCACGCCTTCGACTAAGGCGGAATTCGGCAGCCACGACGAAAATATCAGCTTCGAAAAGACCGCCGAACTGCTCGGAAAAGACCTGGCTGAACACGTCAGCCGGATCAGCCTAAAACTCTACACGGGGGCGGCGGCCTACGCCCTCGAACGAGGCATCATCATCGCCGACACCAAGTTCGAATTCGGCTTGGATAGTTCCGGACAGCTTTATTTGATCGATGAGGCGCTGACCCCGGATTCGTCCCGTTTCTGGCCGGTCGATCAGTACCGGGTCGGCATCAGCCCGCCCAGCTTCGACAAGCAATTCGTGCGGGATTATTTGGAAACCCTTACTTGGGACAAACAGCCTCCGGCTCCCCATCTGCCGTCCGAAGTGATCGCCAAAACAGCCGAAAAATATCGGGAGGCGGAACAGCGTCTGACGAAGCCTTAAAGCGTTGCCAGGTCGAAACAAGTTTGACCCCTGTAGTTTTGACCCGATAATATCCAGATCGATTTTGAGTAGACAGGGCACACGATGAAAGACCGCTGGAATCAACGCCTCGTCTGGCTGTTATCGGCAATCGTCTTGGGGGCGCCGCATCCGACCACAGCCGATACGGTCGAGGACTTCCAAACCTGGGGCAATATCACCGCGGTGGGAGGATTCGGGTTTATCGATCCGAAGTTTCAGAGCATCCGCTACTGGCTCGAAGGCCAGGGACGTTTCGGCGAAGATACGTCCCGCCTGTCGCAGAGCATGATGAGGCCCGCGCTGGGCTATGCGCTCAATGACCGGGCAAGCGTTTGGCTGGGATACGCGTGGATTTTCACCGATCGGCCGTTCGCCCGGCGGCGCTTTGACGAAAATCGCATCTGGCAGCAGTTCTTATGGACACAGTCCACCGCCTTGGGCAGCTTCAGCAGCCGATCCCGGCTCGAACAGCGTTTCGCCGAAACCGGCGATGATGTCGGCTGGCGTTTCCGCCAATTCGTGAAGCTGTCCGTCCCGCTCGCCTTTGCGCGCGACTTCAGCCTCGTGGGCTGGGAAGAAGTGTTCGTCAATATTAGCAAAGCCGATTGGGGCGCGGATGACGGGCTTGATCAGAATAGGGTGTTTGTAGGGCTAGGCTATAACTTCGACAAGCACATCAAGACCGAGATCGGCTACATGAATCAATACATCCGCAGAGCCGAGGCTCCGGACCGAATCAGCCATGTATTGTCGGCAAGCCTCTTGCTGAATTATTGATATTCCGACGGGCACAGCTTCATCTCTAGAACAACCGGCTTTTATCGGATCATGGGCAGAGGGATAGAATCAGAGGAAGCCGCTGCCGGCATCCTTGAGCCTTTGGGGAACCGGATCGTGAAACCATTTTCCTATCGTTATGCCCAGCTGCGTGGCTGGGCGCTGCTCGGCCTTCTTTTACTTGCGCTCGCCCTGCTCGGCGGTATGATTTGGCGCAACCTGGAGCGGTTTGAGACCATACGCACCTACGTCGGCTATACCCATCGCATTCAAGGAGTCGCGTTCGAATTGCAGGAAGCGCTGACAGGTTACTTCACAACCGGGGGAAACCGGCGCCTGAATGCGCAACAACTCTCCAAGCTATCCCTGGAACTCGCCGAATTGGCGCGCCATGATTATCACGTCGCGGTCGACACTCCGAAAAAACTGACCGAGGTCAGCCGACTGATTATCGACATCACCGGCGAGCACCTTTCCCCGGAACGCCAGGAAACCCTTTTACTGCATGCTTTGAGCATCACCGGCGCGATGCTGGATGCGGAAACGCTGGAACGGGAGCGCCTGGTAGAGGATATCGGCCATGCGACCCGGACCGAAATCGTGCTGGCTTTCGGGATATTGGCGGCAATGCTGCTGTTCGGCACGTTATTCTTCCGCCGTCAAATCCTGGCCCCGCTGCACAATCTCCAGGAGTTGCTTCTGCGCCTCGCCCACGAAGATTTCACGCCGATCGACACCGCACGTATCGATCCGCTCTTGCTGCCGGTGTTCAATAGCTATAACGATATGGTTAAGCTTTTGGCCGAACTGGAGGAGGCCAGGCGTCATTATGCGGAATCCCTCGAAGGCGAAGTTCGATTGGCCACCAGGGCACTGCTGGAGCAACAGGCCGATTTATCCCGCACCGAACGGCTGGCGGCGGTCGGTGAGTTGGCCGCCGGCATCGCCCATGAGTTGCGTAATCCCCTCGCGGGAATCCAAATGAGTTGCGCCAATCTCCGCGACGAGATCGGCGATCCGGAACAGACCGACCGGGTCGACTTGATCATCGCCGAGCTAAAGCGGATGGGACGTCTCCTCAACGAATTGCTCGATCACGGCAGGCATACGCCGGCACCCGTCGGCGAATTCGATGTCGCCGTATTGATTCGCGAATTGGTCGCGCTGACGCGTTACCAGATCCAACCCGACATTCGGCTCGATTGGGCCGCTCCGGACAAGTTGGCATGCCGCCTGCCGGAATGCGGTTTGCGGCAGACGCTGCTCAATTTGATTTTGAACTCGGCCCAGGCTCTCAGAGATCAAAGCGGTTCGATAGACATTCGTGCCTATAAGGACGAGGACCGAATTCTTCTCACGGTTAGCGACGATGGACCGGGATTCCCCGAAGAGATCCTCCAAAGCGGCATTCGCCCCTTCGCAACCGGTCGTCCGGGCGGTACGGGTCTCGGGCTCGCCATGGTTCAGCGTTTCGTGCGCGAGCAGGGCGGGCAGATGGATCTTTCGAATGTCGAGCCTCACGGGGCTCGGGTGAGTTTAACGCTTCCCTGTCGTTGCGCCTGATTGTGCCGTGCTTAATACCTTACTGATCATCGAAGACGAAACCTTGCTCGGCTCCGAGCTGACCCGCCACTATCGCAAAGCGGGTTGGGATGTGGAGTGGGCAAAAGACCTCGAGGACGCGAAAAAGCTGCTTCTGGAACAAGGCTTGGAACCCCTGCTGATCCTGTCCGATATGCATCTGCCGGATGGTAATGCACTGGATTTCATGGAATCCGTTCAGGGGCAAGTCGCCAATACCGAATGGCTGCTGCTCACGGGCTACGGCAGCGTGCCGGATTCGGTGCGGGCTTTGCGATTGGGTGCGTACGATTTTCTCGAAAAGCCATGTGAGCTGGCGCGGCTGGATTTGGTGATCGCGGGCGCCGCCCGCAGCGCCCACGCGCAGAAACGCCTCGCGCAACAAGCCCGCCAGAGCCATCGCCGTTATTCGCCGGAAGCCTACGTCGGCAAAAGCCGGGCGGCCCAGCGGGTGCGCGAAATGTTGACACGACTGACTCAGGTGCCGTTCAGCGCCTTGATCATCGGCGGCGAAACCGGCACCGGCAAAGGACTGGCGGCCCGCATACTCCATTACGGCGGGAAGCGGGCACAGAGTCCTCTGATCGAACTCAACTGCGCGGCACTACCGCGCGAGCTTCTGGAGTCCGAATTGTTCGGGCATGAAGCCGGCGCTTACACCGGAGCCGTCTCGCGGCACCGCGGATTGATCGAACAAGCGGAAGGCGGCACTTTGTTCCTCGACGAGATCGGGGAGATGGCCCCGGACCTCCAGGCCAAGCTGCTCAAAGCGATTGAGGACCGGAAGATCCGCCGGCTGGGTTCGGAAAAGGAAATCTCGGTCGATGTGCAAATCCTGGCCGCGAGTCACCGGGATTTGGAGGAAATGGTTCGCAAAGGCGAATTCCGTGGCGATCTGTATCACCGCCTGAGCGTGTTCAAGCTTACGCTGCCTCCGCTGCGGAACGTGAAGGAAGACCTTGAAGAACTGGTGGGGCTTTTCGTCGCCGAATTCAACGCCAAGGCCGGCAAGCAAGTCAAGGTCGTTCCGGATGCGGCCTGGGCCGAGTTGCGGGCTCACGACTGGCCCGGCAACGTGCGGGAATTGCGGAACGTGATCGAGCGCTGCGTGCTGTTCGCCGACGGTCCGGTGCTGCCGGCCGAATGGTTGCAGTTACGCAGGCAGGAGGTAAGACGAACTCTACAAGGCGAATCGGAGACTCAGGACGGGTTATTCATCCCGCTCGACGGACGCATGGCTTTGGACGATATGGATTGCCATATCATTCGAACCACCTTGGAGCGCCACGACGGCAACGTCACCGCCGCCGCCCGCGCACTCGGCACGACCCGCGAAACACTGCGGTATCGGATCCGGAAGTACGGCTTGAAGGAATCGAGCTGATCGCTCGATCAAGGTTCGGCACCGGAAAAATGGTCCGGAAAGATCGCCGATGCCCCGTCCATATCGCCCGTATCCCGGTATGTCAGCGGCTCTGCGTTCGGCTGCAGCAAGGCGCCGTTGAGAACCCGCCCTAGCGCCAGCACATGATCCCCAGCCGGAAATTCTCCGGCCAGATCGCATTCGAACCAGGCCAGGGCCTCTGTCAAAAGCGGCACACCGCCGCGCCCCTTTCGCCAACCCACGGACGCCAGCTTGTCGATGCTGGCAGGAGCGCCGAAATGTCTTGCCACGTCCATCTGCTCCCGGCTCAGCACATTGATCGAAAACGCCCCGCCCTGCCTAAGCAATTCGTAAGACGAATGATGGGGATTGATGCTCAGCGCCAACAGCAACGGGTCGAAAGATACCGGCATCACCCATGCCGCAGTAAACGCATTGCGCCGGTCGCCGGCGGCGACGCCGATGACGTAGACGCCGCTGGTGATTCGTCTGAACAAGTCGGCTATGGCTTGACTCATTATCGTCCTCCGGGTCGGCAAAAGCGTTCATTGCGGCTCTATAATACTGCCATCCCCCTAGCTTCAGACCACCGCAGTATGAGCAAGCTCACTCATTTCAACGAATCAGGCGCAGCCCATATGGTCGACGTCGGGGACAAACAATCCACTCAGCGGGTGGCGATTGCCGAGGGGTATATCGAGATGCGCCCCGAAACCTTGGAGTTGATCATGCAAGGCGGCCACAAGAAAGGCGATGTTCTGGGGATTGCCCGCATCGCCGGCATCATGGCCAGCAAGAAGACCTCGGAGCTGATTCCGCTCTGTCATCCCATCGCGATCACGAATGTGGACGTAGTCCTGGAACCGGAGCCGAAAAGCCAACGGCTACGCTGCGAAGTCACGGTCAAGACCGTCGGGCAAACCGGGGTCGAAATGGAGGCGCTCACCGCCGTGCAGGTGGCTCTTCTCACCATTTATGACATGTGCAAGGCGGTGGATCGTGGAATGACCATACAGTCGGTTCGCCTGCTCGAGAAGGCAGGCGGAAAATCCGGGCACTGGCAGCGGGAAGGAGCCAAGGCGTAAGCCTCCGACTTATCCTTCGGAAATGCCGGGAACGGCTACCGCCCGTTCGGCCGAGCTCAGGAATGCCGGGCTTGCCTTTCGAGCAATAAAAAACTGTAGCTCAAGCCGCTGTCGGGGTCCTCATTCACATCCACACGTTCAAGTTCGCGCCATTCCTTACACTCGATTTCGGGAAAAAAGGTATCGCCTGCAAACTCGCCGTAGACGAGCGTGAGATAAAGCCGATCGGCCTTCGGCAATAATTCCTCGTACAAGGTCGCCCCGCCAATGACCATAGCTTCGTCGGCGTCAGCCTCATTTAGCGCGTCTTCCAGGGAATGTACGACGACACAGCCAGGGGCGGCATACTGCCGTTCGGAAGTCAGGACGATATTCTTCCGGCCCGGTAGCGGCCGGCCGATGGATTCGTGAGTTTTGCGGCCCATGATCAAAGGCTTCCCCATGGTGATCTGTTTAAAGCGCTTAAGATCCGCCGATAAATGCCAGGGCATGCGGTTATCCACGCCGATCACCCGATTCTCGCCCATGGCGACGATAAGTGAAATCTTCATAAGTCTTGTTAGCTTTTTTCCACTTCATTGAATAAGGGCATCGGTTCCTTCCCTCGCAACTGTTTGAGCGTCGGATAATCCACATACCCTTTCGCGCCGCCGCCGTAGTAGGTCGATTCATCCGGCCGGTTCAGCTCGGCAGTTTGTCGGAACCGCTCCGGCAGATCGGGATTGGCGAGAAACAAGCGTCCAAACGCCACCAGGTCGGCCCGCTTTTCCGCTAGGCACGCCATGGCCTTGGCATGGTCGAATCCGCCGCAAACGATTAGGGTACCTCGGTAATTATCGCGTATCAGCTTCATGATCGCCCGTCCCCGCGGATCGTATGCTTTGGTGGCGATATCGCGGGCGATCTCGGGCTCAACAATGTGCAGGTAGGCAAGATTAAACCGGTTTAATTGTTCGGCGATATAGCCGAAAAGCTCTTCCGGGTGGTCGTCGCCCATGTCGTTGAACGTGCCGAGCGGCGACAAGCGGATGCCGACGCGCTGCGCGCCCCAAGTCTTACACACGGCATCCACCACTTCCATCAGCAATCGGACACGGTTTTCCACCGGGCCGCCGTACTCGTCGGTGCGGCGATTGGAACTCGTGTTAAGAAATTGGTCCAACAAATAGCCGTTAGCGGCGTGGATTTCTACGCCGTCGAAACCTGCCTTGAGGGCGTTGCTTGCGCCCTGCGTGTACTGCTTCACGATATAGGGCATTTCATCGGTTGCCAGCGCTCGGGGAATTACGAAGGGTACCATTTCGCCTTCGCCTCGCTCGTTGGCGATAAAGGCCATACCCGAAGCTGGAATCGCCGACGGAGCGACGGGAAGTTGCCCGTCCGGCTGCAGCGCGGGGTGCGAAATTCGGCCCACATGCCATAGTTGCATAAAAATAAGGCCATTGGCTCTATGAACCGCGTCGGTAACCGAACGCCAGCCGATCACTTGGTCGAGCGTGTGAATGCCGGGTGTCCAAGCGTACCCTTGGGCTTGCTGCGACACCTGCGTGGCCTCCGAAATGATGAGCCCGGCGGATGCGCGCTGCGCGTAATAGAGTGCGTTTAGAGCGGTAGGAATATTACCCGGCTGGCCGGCTCGCGAACGCGTCAAGGGCGCCATCACCATGCGGTTTTTCAAGGTGTAAGGCCCTAGCGTATACGGTTCGAAGAGTAGGTTGCTCATGGTTCATCCTTATTTTAGCTATGGTGTGAAAGATGAATATAAGGACCGATGGCCCAAGAATACGGGCGCCTTTCCGATCAGGACCAGTATTGGTTCTGCACACCGTAACGCTTCGGCACGCAGCACTAAACGTTATCGGACTCGATAATCGCACATACCTCGATCGATCTTGGGCGCGCACAACCGGGCCACAGGGTTTTTCTGACAAAAGACTTGCGTTAGCATTGGCATCAATTGGATACAACTTTCCTGGATCAAACTTATGTGTTACGGGCAAAAAAAGGATGTAGCATTCGGCTTTACCGATCAGCATCTCTCTCCAGGAGGGCACCTCTGCTACATCTACACCGATGAAGAAGAGCATTGCCGCACGATGGGACAATTCGTCGAGAGCGGCCTGGCATCCGGAGAAAAAGTCGCCTATTTGGCCGATGCTCCATCCGGCGACGAGCTTGAGCGCTATCTCTCCAGCTTAGGGGTCAATTTACCCGAGGATCTCCTGCCGGGCCAACTCGTCGTAAGTGAAGCGGAGACGACATACTGCCCCGACGGGGCTTTTCTCCCTGAGCGGATGATTGAGACTTGGCATTCGATGTACCGCCAAAGTATCAATGAAGGCTTTTCGGGAGTACGCGTTACAGGTGAGACCGGCTGGACTTGCAACGCTCATCCAGGAATGGAACGGTGGTTCGAATACGAATCCATGCTTAATGTCATCGTAAACGATGTTCCTTTCAGCAGCATCATTTGTCAGTACGATGCTAACCGATTGGGCGGTGCCAATTTGTACGAGGTTTTAAGGGTGCATCCCCTGATGATTGTTCGTGGGCAAATTCTGCACAACCCGTATTACGAAGCGCCCGAGCAGTACCTGTCCCGGCTCCGAGCCTCGGCATGACCGGCATCGTCAGCGTGCGGTCGTTTTATCGCCCGCACGTTACCGACCTCTCGCTCCTACGTGAAGTCGGATGGCTTCCACTATCCACCTGAGGGTGGAGACATATCATGACAAATCTCGGAACGGCCGCCTTTCAGCCTCAGCCTCACATATTGGGGAAATTGCTGATCGTACAACAAACTCTCGGGATTCTGGCGGCCAAGGAAGAGCAGGCCGCATTCCTTTGCCGTGCATTACGGGACATTCCCGGAATCGTGGACGTCCATTTCTGCTTTCTTGGAGCGTTCGTACCCGAGCGCTCGGCATCTACCGTCCCTAATGCTTGCGATTACTGCGCGAACGCCACGCCTTCCCTTGTGCTTAATCGCTGCGGCGCGGTTCGCGATACCAAGGCCGAATGTATCCCATTGCGCGCGGCCACAAAGCTACACGGCTTCCTGATCCTTGCGATTGGGAACTCGCAGGCGTTCGCGCCGTATGCTCCATATATCGTCAACACCGCAAATTTCGTGGCGACCTTGCTGGAAAAGCGTGAGACCAAGGAACGGCTTGAGCAAGTGCTCGATGACCTGGAGAATCAAGTTGCAGCGCGCACTGCCGATCTGGTGGAAAAAAATGCTCGCCTGGAAGCGGAGATCGCACGGCGGGAGTCGGCCGAGGCAGCTCTGCAAGAAGCCTACGAACAGTTGGAACGACGGGTCGAGGAGCGTACCGCAGCCCTAAAATCCAGTGAGGAACGGCTTCAGAGCATTATCACCACCGCCGTTGATGGCATCATCACTACGGACAGCGCAGGTAAAATCGAGCTTTTCAATGCCGCTGCCGAGCGGCTATTCGGTTATACGGTTGCCGAAGTTGTTGGGCAAAACATCCGAAAGCTGATGCCGTCTCCCGAGCGCGAGCGCCATGACGGTTTCATGGAACGCTATCTCGCTACGGGCCAGAAAACCATAATCTGCATGCGCCGTGACGTCGAGGTCGTGCATAAGAACGGCACCATTTTTTCCGCCGAACTTACGGTCAGTGAAATGCAGATCGACGGATACAGGAAGTTCACGGGAATCATACGGGATGTTACCGAACGTAAGTGGGCCGAAACGGCACTGCGGGAGAGTGAAGCGCGGTTCCGTGCCATGGCCGAAACGGTGCCGGATATCCTGTTTACCAGCAACCCAGAAGGCTGTATCGACTATATCAGTCCGCGATTCTATGAATACACGGGCTCACCGCCGGACTCCATTGGCGCCGACTGGGCGAAAGCCGTTTATTCCGAAGATTACGAGCGGACAAGACTCCGCTGGCGGCATTCGGTAGAAACGGGCGAGCCATTCGAAACCAGATATCGTCTTCGCTCGGCCGAGGGGTCTTACCGATGGTTTCAAGTTCGCGCCCGCCCCATTTGTGACGGGAACAATTGCATCACCAAATGGTTTGGCACGGGCTCCGATATCGATGAACTGGTCCGGGTACAAGATGCACTGGAGGAAGCGGACCGGCGCAAGAACGAATTCCTGGCCATGCTTTCCCACGAACTGCGCAACCCCTTGGCACCCATCCGCAATGCGGTTCAGGTAATGGGGCTGCTGAATCTGAGCGATCCTCGGCTGCAGTGGGTTAAGGATATGATCGATCGCCAAGTCCAACATTTGGTTCATTTGGTCGATGATCTCTTGGATGTATCCCGCATTACCCGTGGCAAAATCACACTAAAAAACGAACCTGTCGAACTGTCCATGCTCATCGAGCGGTCGGTCGAGGCTAGCGCGGCCATTATCGAGGCCCACCATCATCAGCTGCTGATCTCATGCCCACAAGAACCTCTCCTGCTTACAGGGGATGTGGTCCGGCTTGTTCAGATATTTACCAACCTTTTGAATAATGCGGCCAAGTACACGCCCCACGGTGGACGCATTCAAATGACGGCGATCGCAGATACCCGGGAAGTCGTATTGTCCGTCAAGGACACCGGGATCGGCATTTCGCCGGAACTTCTCCCGCATGTATTCGATCTTTTCACCCAGGCCGAACGCTCGCTGGACCGCTCTCAGGGCGGCCTTGGGATCGGCCTGACTTTGGTGCGGAAGCTGGTTGAAATGCACGGTGGAAGGATAGAGGCCTTAAGTGCCGGCCCCGGTCAGGGGAGCGAATTCGTGGTCAGGTTGCCGTTGTCGAACAGCTCTTGGCTTAAAAACCGGCCAGAGATGACACAAGAACGGTCAGCCGAGACATGACGCTTTCTGGTCGTCATCACTCGCCTTGAGCTAGCGAACGGCGATGCCTGGTTGTTAGGGCTTTGGATGGATACACTGACCTAAAATTCCAAGGCTCTCCACCCCGGCAGGGTATTGCTCGGTACAGGCTGGAACGCGTTTAAAAGGCGCCGATTCGACTGGGCGAAAACAGCTAAACCGCCACTTCGGCCGGTATGTGGGGGTGGGGATCGTAACTTTCCAACTCGAAATCCTCGATTCGATAATCGAAGATATCGGCCGCCTTGCGCTTGATAAGTAATCTGGGAAGCGGACGCGGTTCTCGTTCGATCTGAACCTGCGCCTGCGGGATATGGTTCAAATATAAATGCACATCGCAGCCGAACCAGACGATCTCACCTGGCTCGTAACCGCAGTGATCGGCGAGCAGGTGCGTCAGTAAGGCGAGATTGGCGATGTTCCAGCCCAGCCCCAGATAGGCGTCGGCCGAACGTTGCATCAAGGCTCCCGACAATTTGTTGGTAGCCTGGCAAACGAAGAACTGATAGGTTTTGTGGCAGGGGGGCAGCGCCATCTCATCCAGTTCAGCCACATTCCACCCCTCGAAGAGCAGTCGGCGTGAAGTAGGATTGTTCTTCAACCCGTTGACTAATTCTTGTACCTGATCGATCTCTTTCCCATCGTAACCCCGCCAACGTCGCCACTGGTGCCCATACACAGGCCCCAAGTCGCCCCATTGAGCCGCAAAATCATCATCGTTAATGATTCGTTGCTCAAAATCTTCCTGGCTTATGGCTTCGCCGCTCGCGGCCCGGTATTTTTTTAACGGCCAATCGGTCCAGATGCGTACATTCTGCTCTAGTAGCTCGCGGATGTTCCGGCCGCCGGACAACATCCATAAAAGCTCCTTGAAAGCGATCTTCCAGAAGATCTGCTTGGTGGTGAATATCGGGAACCCTTCGGCAAGATTGAATCGCATCGTGTAGCCGAAGAGGGCTCGCGTCCCGACCCCGGTTCGATCAATGCGCTCGTCGCCTTCATTTATCAACTTTCGAAGTAAAGTGAGATATTGCTCTTCGGAGTGGGACATCATGATGGACGTAATAGGTGTGTAAAACCAGTCTTTGGCCGCGATACGACGCTAACGAACTTAAGACTCCTTTGTTCTCATTCGACCCGCCGCGGGGCTGCGACGATAGGCCAGAACAAGAAGCAGGATACCCAAAATAATCATGGGGAAGGTCAAGACTTGCCCCATGGTCAACCACCCGAAAGCCAGGTAGCCGATGTGCGCGTCCGGCAGCCGCACGAACTCGATCATGAAGCGGAAGATGCCGTATAGCAGCAGAAATAAACCGCTCACCGCCATTCTCGGAGGCGACCGCCGACTGAATAATTGTAGTGCGACGAAGAGGACGATGCCCTCCAGAAACGCTTCGTACAATTGGGAGGGATGGCGCGGCTCCGGGCCGGCGCCAGGGAACACCATTGCCCAAGGGACGTCAGTGGGCTTGCCCCAAAGCTCCGCGTTGATGAAATTTCCGATTCGGCCTGTGAATAGCCCGATAGGCACATACGGCGCGATGAAGTCCGTTACCTCGAAGAATGAGCTGTTCTGCCTACGCCCATAGATCCACATCGCGGCGATGGCGCCCAGCAACCCGCCGTGAAAAGCCATACCGCCTTCCCATACCCGAAACAACATTAAGGGATCTTGGATAAACGCGGAAAAGCTGTAGAACACCACGTATCCGATTCGGCCTCCGATCACCAGCCCAAGCGCCGCATAAAAAATTAGGTCTTCCACCTGAGAGGTGCTCCAAGGAAAGCCCGGCTCTTTTGCTCTTCGCCGAGCCAGCCACCACGCGCCGCCGATACCGATAACGTACATCAGCCCGTACCAGTGAATGTTCAAAGGACCGATGCTGATGGCCACGGGATCGATAGAAGGATAGGGCAACATTAGGCTGTCTCTCCGTAAATGAAGTTCGGTTAAGTGCAGTCTGAGGATTCTAAAATGAGCGATCGTGGGCGATCAGAAGACCGGGATGGGTTAAAAGTATACCCTGATCGCGAGCCGGAGGCGCCTCGGAAGATCGAGGAAGCTCATCTCAATTGTTCCACGTGGAACAATTGAGATGAGTCAGACGGCCCGCCCGCGCTATGACTTTGGTGATTTTCCGCGAGAAGGCAGGCCGCACCCTAAAAACAAAAAAGGCTCCCATTGAGGAGCCTTTTTAGAGTAACAGAAGAGCCCCCGTGTTTCCGGGAGCCAAGCCGGGTCACACGTCCAAATTTGCGACTTCCAGGGCGTTTTTCTCGATGAAATCACGCCGAGGTTCGACCTGATCGCCCATTAACGTGGAAAAGACCTCGTCGGCGCCTATCGCATCCTCGATCTTGACCTGAAGCAACCGGCGCGTGTTCGAATCTAGCGTAGTCTCCCAAAGCTGCTCCGGATTCATCTCGCCTAGGCCTTTATAACGCTGGATATGCTGACCTTTCTTCGCCTCGGTCATCATCCACTGGAAGGCTTCCTTAAAGTTCCGTACCCGCTCCCGTTTGTCGTCGCTGGCGATAAAAGCGTACTCGCCGAAAAGCCCGTCGATCTTACGACCGAACGCGGTAAGACGCTTGTAATCCCCCCCACTGAAGAAACCTGCGCCGATATCGAAGGTCTTGTGTACGCCGTGCAGCCGCTTACTGACATGAGCGCGGAACTCGTCCGAGTCACTTGAAAACTCCAGATTGATCGCAAAGCTTGCACTCCGGTCGCTAGCATTCGACCGCTCCACCAAGGCCGCGAACCACGCCTCGCACTCCGAACGGTTAGCGATAGTAGCCGCGTCCAAAACCGGGTGATCGATCAAAAGATCGAGCAGGATTTCATCGTAGCGGTGGGCGAGACGCTCGATGAGCCCCTGGACATTCAGGTACTCCCTTGCGAGCTGCTCCAAACCTTGCCCCTGTATTGGCGGCGTAGTTTCGTCGATATGCAGGCGGGTCTTTTCGAGGGCCAGTTGTAACAAGTAGTTATTGAGTTCCGTATCATCCTTCACGTATTGTTCCTGTCTGCCCTTCTTGACCTTATAGAGCGGGGGTTGCGCGATATAAATATGACCCCGTTCGATCAGTTCGGGCATCTGACGATAAAAGAAGGTCAGCAGCAGCGTCCGAATGTGGGAGCCGTCGATATCGGCATCGGTCATGATGATGATTCGATGGTAACGCAGCTTATTCGGATCATATTCCTCCCGCCCAATGCCACAGCCGAGCGCAGTGATCAAGGTGCCGACCTCCTCGGACGAGAGCATCTTGTCGAACCGGGCCCGCTCCACATTGAGGATCTTGCCTTTGAGCGGGAGTATTGCCTGTGTGCGCCGATCCCGGCCCTGCTTGGCAGAACCGCCTGCTGAGTCGCCCTCGACGATGAAAAGTTCGGACAAGGTCGGATCGCGCTCCTGACAGTCGGCCAGCTTGCCGGGCAACCCGGCAATGTCCAATGCGGTCTTCCGCCGCGTCATCTCCCTGGCTTTACGGGCCGCTTCGCGCGCGCGCGCGGCATCGATCATCTTGTTCGCGATCAATCGGGCGACCGGAGGGTTTTCTAAAAGAAACTCCTGAAACTTCTCGCCCATGGCCGATTCCACCACGGGCTTCACTTCGGACGAGACGAGCTTGTCCTTGGTCTGCGACGAGAACTTGGGGTCTGGAACCTTTACCGAGAGCACTGCAGTTAGCCCTTCGCGCGCATCATCGCCCGAGGTGGCGATTTTCTGCTTTTTCAGCAAGCTTTGATCTTCGATGTACTGATTGAGAGTACGGGTCAGCGCTGCACGGAAGCCGGCCAAATGCGTGCCCCCGTCCCGTTGGGGGATATTATTGGTGAAGCAGAAGATGTTTTCCTGGTAAGAATCGTTCCATTGCAAGGCGGCTTCGACCCCGGTTCCGTCCTTTTCCGTTTGGAAGTAGAACACTTTATCGAACAGGGGCGTCTTATTCTTGTTGAGATGCTCGACGAAGGCACGTATTCCGCCCTCGAACTCGAACACGTCGCTTTTGCCCGTTCGCTCGTCCTCCAGAGAAATCCGGACTCCGGAATTCAGGAACGACAGCTCGCGGAGCCGCTTGGCCAAGACTTCGTAATGGAACTCGATGTTAGTGAAAATGGTTGAACTGGGCTTGAAGCGGATGGCCGTACCGGTCCCATTCGCATCACCTACTTCGGCCAGCGGGGCCTGTGGCTCGCCTTCACGATACTCCTGCCGGTAACGCTTGCCGCCACGCTGGATTTCCAAAGTCAGATGCTCGGACAACGCATTCACAACGGAAACCCCGACGCCGTGGAGTCCGCCGGAAACCTTATAGGCATTGTCGTCAAATTTTCCGCCGGCATGCAGGACGGTCATGATGACCTCGGCGGCGGAGCGCCCCTCTTCCTCGTGAATATCTACGGGAATTCCACGGCCATCGTCAGTCACGGTCACCGACTCATCGCTGTGGACGATAACTCTGACCGTCTTGCAGTGGCCGGCCAAGGCTTCATCGATCGAGTTATCCACGACCTCGAATACCATATGGTGAAGGCCGGAACCGTCGTCGGTATCCCCGATGTACATACCTGGACGTTTGCGGACGGCATCAAGCCCTTTTAGAACCTTGATGGCGGAGCTGTCATAATCGTTAGCGAGTTTGGTCATGCTCATTTTTTAGTTCATGCTTTGCATTACTTGCCCATGTTCCACGTGGAACACAGCGGCGTCATCGTCAACGGCCTCTTTAATGATTTGCTCGGCGGTGGCGGTGATGAAAAACTGGGTGCGCCGCTCTCGCAAAAAACCGAGAAGCCGATTCTTATTGTCCTCGTCCAACTCGGATGCCACATCGTCAATCAGCACGCACGCGCTCACGCCGGCACTTTCTTCCATGAGCAGAGACTGAGCCAGCAAAAGCGCGTAAACCAAAAGCTTCATTTGGCCACGGGAGAGATAAGCTCTTGCCGGACGACCGTCCAGCGTAATCGAGAAGTCGGCTTTGTGAGGGCCCGATTGCGTATGCCCAAGGCGAATGTCCGCTGCGACATCCTCCTGCAACACCGCTTCCAGAGTTTTGCTCTTGTTCCACCCTGATTGCACGTGCAGATCAAATTTGAAGCCCGCGAAAAATCGCGCGGCACTTTGAAGAAAAAATGGTTTAAGTCTCTCCGCATAACGTTCGCGCGCACCATCCATTATTGTACCGTACCGCGCGACTTCGCGGTTCCATAGCTCGATTTCGCGAAGACGCTTTTCTCGCACTAGCGTATTGCGCTGACTCAATGCCTTAACATAGCGCCGCCAGCAATCAAGATATGACTCCTCGATATGAAACACGCCCCAGTCGAGAAACTGACGGCGGTGTTTCGGAGCACCTTCGAGCAAAGCGCCGCTTGCCGGCTGAATCACGAGGACCGGAAATGCACGAATCAGCTCGGCGCTGGAATGGATTGTCCTACCCGCAAGATGAATCTCCCGCTTATTGCGTGTGATATGAACTCCGCTTGGAACAACGAGGCCGGCATCGTTCCGGATCTTTCCGGTCACCATTAAACCGCTCTGACCGAACCGGATTGCCTGGTTGACCTGAGCAGTACGAAACGACCGTGCCCGCCCCAACAAATAAACCGCCTCAAGCAAGGACGTTTTCCCGCTGGCATTGGGACCGACGACGAAGTTGAGGCGCGGGGATGGCTCTATCGTAGCGGATTCGATGTTGCGTACATCAAAAGCCTCGATTTTGACCAGGCTCATGCGTAGCCTCGCTCACCCATAGCCTTAAGCACGGATCAGCCCGTAACCACGCCGTATCTGGCTGGCGAAGAATGCCCCACGCTACAGACGCATGGGCATGACGATGAATTTGAACTGGCTGTCTTCGCAATCCTCGATCAAGCAACTGGTAGCGCTCTCGGTAAACGACAATCTAACGCGCTCGGAATCCACGTTGTTGATGGCATCCAAAAGATAAGACGCATTGAACCCAACGGAAATGCCCTTGCCTTCCAGATCGACGGCAAACTTTTCCTCGGCCTCTTCGTGCTCCGGATTCTGAGCCTTGAGACACATGTCGCCGTCCTCGCTCACCTCCATGCTAATGCCCTTGTACTTTTCATTGGACAAAACGGAGACCCGCGTCAAAGCGCCTTTGAATGTGGCCTTGTCCGCCGACACCACGCGCGTCAGCTCGCGGGGCATGACGCGCTGGTAATCGGGAAACCGGCCTTCGATCAGCTTCGCGGCAAAGCTGACCGTCCCCAAATCCACGCGCAGATTGTTCGGCGCAATTTGAACGGTTACCGCATCATCCCCTTCGCCCAGCAACCGGTTCAATTCCAGAACACCTTTCCGCGGAACGATGATCTGCCTGCTTTCTCCGGCATGACCTTCCAGTTGCTGCTCGAAAAAAGCAAGACGATGGCCATCCGACGAAACCGCCCGAAGCATTTGGCCGCCCAAATCCAGCAGCAATCCATTCAGGTAATAACGAACATCCTGCTGCGCCATTGCGAAGACGGTCTTTTCAAGCGCGCGCCTCAAATAATTGCTGGGAATCGAAACTTCGACTTCCGGCGTTCCCGCATCGAATTCCGGATAGTTGCCTGCAGGCAGGGTGCTCAAATTGAAACGGCTGGACCCGCACTGGATAACGAATTTTTCCTGCCGGCAATCTATGTTTATCAAGCTTTTTTCCGGCAAGAGGCGGCAAATATCCAAGAACTTGCGAGCCGGTACGGTAACCGAACCCGAATCACCGACGTCCACGGCAACTTTGGTGACCAACTGAACTTCCAAATCGGTGCCGGTGAACTCCAAAGCGTCGTCGTCCAGCTTCAGAAGGACATTAGACAGGATGGGCAACGTCTGGCGCCGCTCGATGACGCCGACGACCTGCTGCAACGGCGTCAGCAAATTTTCCCGCGTTATGGTGAACTTCATAGTAGGGTCATGTGTTGATGCGGAACTAGTTGAGCAAAAAGAAAGATCCAGCTTCTCAAATCGCCATTACACCAAGTCTAGTTGGATAACGTGCGCATGAGGTTCGAATAGTCTTCGGCGAACTTGCTATCGCTTTCCTTCAGCTCCTGAACCTTGCGGCACGCGTGCAAAACCGTCGTATGGTCCCGCCCGCCGAACTGCTGCCCGATTTCGGGCAAACTATGATTGGTCAGCTCTTTGGCAAGTGCCATGGCGATTTGCCGAGGACGCGTCACCGAACGAGTACGCTTGTTCGCCAAGAGATCGGCCACCCGGATTTTGTAGTATTCCGCGACCGTCTTCTGGATATTTTCCACGTTGACCATGCGGTCCTGGAGCGCGATCAAATCCCGCAGCGCCTCTTTCGCGAACTCCAGCGTAATCGGCTTGCCGGTGAAATGGGCGTTGGCGATAACGCGCCGCAAAGCCCCTTCAAGCTCACGGATGTTCGAGCGAATCCGCTTACCGATGAAGAAAGCCACTTCCGGCGACAAATCGGCGCCGGCGTGATGCGCTTTACTCATGAGGATGGCCACACGGGTTTCCAGATCCGGCGGCTCGACGGCTACCGGAAGCCCCCACCCGAAACGCGACTTTAACCGTTCCTCGAGCCCCTTGATTTCCTTGGGGTAGCGATCGCAGGTCAGGACGACCTGATGCTTGTTTTCCAGGAGGCTGTTGAACGTATGAAAGAACTCCTCCTGGGAGCGTTCCTTGCCGGCGAAAAACTGTATATCGTCGATCAACAAGGCGTCGACCGTACGGTAATACTCTTTGAACGCCCCGATCGCGTTATGCTGCAACGCCTTCACCATATCCGAAACAAACCGCTCGGAATGAAGATAAACGATGTTTGCCGACGAATTCGCCCGGAGAATTTCGTTACCGATGGCGTGCATCAGGTGGGTTTTGCCGAGACCTACGCCGCCGTAAATAAAAAGCGGGTTGTAGGCTCGCCCCACATTCTGCGCCACCTGGATGGACGCCGCCTTGGCCAGCTGGTTGGATTTGCCCTCGACGAAATTGTCGAACGTGAAAGCCGTGTTCAGGTTGTTGGGAAGCCCTTTCTTGCCGCTGGATGGCCTCTTGATCGCCGGCGCGACGGGAGACGCTTCCTGCTGCTTTCGAGTACCGATTTCCAGAACGACGTGGGGTGGCGGCTGGATCTTCTGGTCAGATAGAACTTCTTCGATCTTGCCGATAAAATGCTGCTTGACCCAATCGAGCACGAATCGGTTGGGGGCTAAGAGTTTCAGTTCCGAACCATTTTCGACCGCTTGCAAGGGCCTGATCCAGGTATTGAACTGCTGCGGAGGCAACTCGCCTTCGAGCTTGCTCATGCACTGGCTCCAAAGCGCGCTCATTGTGTGGCTTCCTTATCGTGCTCGACGAATAGAACATAAGGCATAGGCGATAAATGCGTGAGCGCTTTAACGGAATCCTTTATCATACCTCAAGAGCAGACTTATCCACAGCATTGACAGAGTATCGCCTGTGAATTAGCATGCGGAGCTTTGTATTTTCTTTGCGGAATTCAACAGGTACACCATGAAAAGAACCTACCAGCCCAGCAAGATAAAGCGCGTCCGTACCCACGGCTTTCGCGCGCGTATGAAAACCCGTGGCGGACGTTCGATTTTGAATGCGCGCCGCGCCAAAGGCCGCAAACAACTTACCGTCTGACGTTTGGAGTCGCCTAGCTACGGCTTCCCCCGAACACGCCGCTTAAGCACCGCCGCCGACTTCCAGCGCGTTTTCGAGCAGCCCTGCAAGTCCGCTGACTATTACTTAACCGTGCTCGCGCGAACCAACGGTGAGACTTATCCGCGCCTCGGGTTAGCTATTGCCAGACGACAAATCCGTAACGCCTCCGATCGCAACCGCGTCAAGCGCCTCATCCGCGAAAGTTTTCGCCTACAGCAGCAAGCGCTCGGCGGACTCGATTTTGTGGTAATGGCGCGTAGCGCCGCAATTCAGGCAGACCATGAAACAATCCGAAGCTCATTGCACAAGCACTGGGAAAACCTGGTGAGGCGATGCAAGCCGTCCTGGTCTTCCTCATCAAATTCTATCAGTACCTGATTAGTCCTTGGGTGGGGCAGCATTGCCGTTTCCATCCGACATGCTCCAGCTATGCCTTAACCGCTATCCAGCGGTTTGGATCTCTGCGGGGCTCCTATCTTGCCGCGAGGCGACTGCTGAGATGCCACCCGTGGCACGAAGGCGGTGTTGATCCCGTCCCAGAACAATTCGGAAAATAAGAATGGATAATTTAAGGTTCGTTCTCTTCGTCCTCTTCATATTTCTCAGCTTCATGCTGTGGCAGCAATGGCAAGTGGATTATGGGCCTAAGCCCGAGCCCGTAGCGCAGTCCGGAGCTGGTCCGTCGACTCCGGCGGGCGATGTACCCGAGTCTGCTCGAGGCGTCGACGACGTCGCCAAAAAGGCTGAGCCGTCCGCTGCGGGCGCCGAGCATCAGCGCGTCAGCGTCGCCACGGACGTCATACATGCAGAGATCGACATCGAGGGCGGTGATCTGCGCATCCTCGATCTTCTCGGTTATCCCCAAAGCAAGGACCAGCCCGACCAGCCGGTCCGACTGCTCAACGATGAAGACAACTTTTTCATTGCACAAAGCGGCTTTTTGGGAGACGAGGCCCGCTCGCCCACCCATCACAGCACTTGGCAATCCGAAGCCGATACATACACGCTGGCGGAAGGCCAAGACACCCTTCGCGTGCCTTTCACGTGGACCAACGGTCAGGGGATCAAGATCACCAAAACCCTGGTCTTTACTAAAGGCAGCTATCTGATCGGGCTGGAGCAACAAGTGCTCAACCAGTCCGAAACCGAATGGAAGGGACGTCAGTACGTTCAGCTGCAGCGTAAGAATCCCGAAGACAAGGACAAGGATGCTTTCGTCCGGACGTACACCGGCGGTGTCTTGTACACCCCGGAAGAAAAATACGAAAAGATCACCTTCGAGGACATGGCGGATTCGAATCTGAACCGGAAAGCCAAAGAAGGCTGGATCGCCATGATCCAGCATTACTTCCTGGCGGCCTGGATTCCACCGGCCAGCGAAGAGCATAGCTATTACACCAAGGCTCTTTCCGAGGATCATTTCGTCATCGGAGCCTACTCGCCCGCGCTCGATGTCAAAGCCGGCGAGGAAAAAGTCTTCAAGGCCAACTTGTTTGCCGGCCCCAAACTCCAGCGGGTGTTGGAGCAAACGGCCCCCGGCCTGGACCTGACGGTGGACTACGGCGGGCTTACCATCGTCGCCAAGCCCATTTTTTGGCTGCTGGAACAGTTCCATAAAATTTTCAACAATTGGGGATGGGCAATCATCTTTGTCACCATCACTCTTAAGGCCCTATTCTACAAGCTGTCGCAAGCCAGCTACCGCTCCATGGCCAGAATGCGGAAGCTTCAGCCCAAGCTTCAGCAGTTGAAGGAGCGTCATGCCGACGACAAGCAGAAGTTCAACGCGGCGATGATGGAGCTGTACCGGAAGGAAAAAGTTAACCCTCTGGGTGGCTGTTTGCCGATCCTGGTCCAGATCCCTGTGTTCATCGCCCTGTACTGGGTTCTGATCGAAAGCGTGGAAATGCGTCAGGCGCCGTTCGTTCTTTGGCTGAATGACCTGTCCTCCAAGGATCCCTACTTCATCCTTCCGCTGATCATGGGCGTCTCCATGTTCATTCAGCAGAAGCTGAATCCGCCGCCGGCCGATCCGGTACAGGCCAAGGTGATGCAGTACTTCCCGGTCATATTCACCGGCTTCTTCGCCTTTTTCCCGTCCGGACTGGTGCTCTACTGGGTGGTCAACAATATCCTGTCCATCCTCCAGCAGTGGCACATAACCCGGCAGATCGAAAGGGCCGCCCCCGCCTAGCGCGGTCGCAATGCAGAGGGGTTTGCGGTGAACCCCTCTGCATACTTTCTTGTCCTACCGCTCGCAATAGCCAAAATCAGGGCTCCCGCCCGAAACCATCGGCTCGTCCCGAATCCATCCGATGAACACGCTATCCCGCGACACCATCGCCGCCATCGCCACCCCCCCCGGTAGGGGCGGCATTGGCGTAGTCCGTATCTCCGGCAATGCCGTACCCTCTGTAATACAAGCGGTATTGCAAAAGGACCTTGAACCGCGCTACGCCCACTACAGTCATTTCTACGGCCACGACGGTTCCGTTCTCGATACCGGTCTGGCCTTGTACTTTCCTTCGCCCCATTCCTTTACGGGCGAAGATGTCCTCGAGCTGCACGCGCACGGCGGCCCGGTCGTGCTCGATTTGCTGCTGCGCCGCGTCTTGACGTTGGGCGTCCGGCTGGCGCGTCCGGGAGAATTCAGCGAGCGGGCGTTCCTCAACGACAAGATCGATCTTGCTCAAGCGGAAGCCATCGCCGATTTGATCGAGAGCACTACCGAACAGGCCGCCCGATCCGCCCAACGCTCGCTTCAGGGCGAATTCTCGACCCGGATCCACCAGCTTGTCGAAGCCCTGATCGAACTGCGGCTGTATGTGGAAGCCTCCATCGACTTCGCCGACGAAGACATCGACTTTCTCTCCGAAGGCCATATTGCGGAAAAACTCGCGGAACTCATGACGGCGCTGCGGCACATCCGCCATTCCGCCCGGCAAGGCTGTTTACTCCGCGAGGGCATGACCGTCGTCATCGCCGGTCGCCCCAATGCCGGGAAATCCAGCCTCCTCAACCAACTGGCCGGACGCGAAGCCGCCATCGTCACCGAAATTGCCGGCACCACGCGCGACACCTTGCGCGAACATATCCAAATCGACGGAATGCCTCTGCACGTCGTGGACACCGCGGGGTTGCGCGACAGCGAGGATATCGTCGAACGCGAGGGTATACGCAGGGCTCAAGCCGAAATCCACAAGGCCGACCGCATACTGCTTTTGATCGACGACCGCACTCCGGAAGAAGGAGAAACCCTGTTCCAAACCCTGCCCGCCGACATCCCGGTCACCCGCGTCTACAACAAGATCGATCTCACCGGAAAACCCGACGGTTTCGTCGAGGGACAGGACGGCACGGCGGTGTATTTGTCGGCCAAAACCGGCGAAGGCATGGAACATCTCCGGCGGCACCTCAAAGCCGCGATGGGCTACGACAGCGAGGCGAACGATGTATTCATCGCCCGCCGGCGTCATCTCGATGCGCTAAGCCGCGCCCAGAGCCTCATAGAAAGCGCACAGACGCAACTCAAAACCCGCGCCGCGGAACTCCTCGCCGAAGATCTACGAGAAGCTCAGCATGCGCTATCGGAAATCACCGGCGAATTCACCAACGAAGACCTTTTAGGCCGGATTTTCTCCAGTTTTTGTATCGGCAAGTAATTTCGCCGTCAGGGTGTCAAATGCGGCTTTGGTCGAGCGAAGCCTGAGCTTCGAGTGTCGGGCGCCGGTTTAGGGGTGAAGATCGGCCTTTTCCCGGCCGAGAAAACCAAACCGCTTAAGCCATCAAAATTGGGAGCCAAGCTCGTCTCCCGAACACTCCAAGGAATTCTGCTAGCCTAGCAGGCGAGACACTAACCCCTACACCCGAATCCGCTGACAAATACCTACGGAATACATGTCCTTGCCTACGACCAAAGCCTCCGCACTCCGCCATCGCGACTTCACCCTTTACCTGTGCGCCCGGTTTCTCGGCGCCGTCGCGGTGCAAATGCAAAGCGTCGCCGTGGGCTGGCAAGTTTATGCGCTTACCGGCGATGCGCTGGATCTCGGGCTGATAGGGCTGGCCCAGTTCGCGCCCTTCGTACCGCTGGTGCTGATCGCCGGCCAGATGGCGGATCGCTTCGACCGCCGCCGGATCATCATGCTCTGTTACGCCGTGGAAGTGCTGTGCGGCCTGTTGCTGATCGGATTCACGCTGACCGGCCTCGAGATCGTCTGGCCGGTTTTTGCCGTGATGGCGCTGTACGGGTCGGCTCGTGCGTTCATGATGCCGTCGAGCCAGGCCATCGTGATCAACCTGGTGCCCGCCGAAAGCTTCGGCAACGCCGTGGCGCTCAGTTCCTCGAGCTTTCAACTGGCGGTCATCGCAGGCCCGGCGCTCGGCGGGGTGCTTTATCTGGCGGGACCCATGACCGTTTACACGACAGTTGCGGTGCTGCTCGGCCTCTCGGTAATCCTGATGTTGCTGATGCGCCGCCTTCCCCAGAAATCCGCTGACCGCGAACCCATGAGCTGGCATACCGTGCTGGAGGGCTTGCGGTTCGTGCGCTCCCGGCCCACCGTATTCGGCGCCATTTCGCTCGATTTGTTCGCCGTTCTGTTCGGAGGCGCCACGGCATTGCTGCCGGCCTATGCCAGCGACATCCTGCACGTGGGCCCGACCGGGCTGGGCCTGCTGCGCACCGCACCGGGAGCCGGCGCCGCACTGATCGCCTTGGTCCTGGCCTTCGCTCCCATATCCCGCCACGCCGGACGCTGGATGTTCGGCGGCGTCGTCCTATTCGGAACGGCGGTCATCGCACTCGGTCTGTCGACAAGCTTCGCCGTGTCGATAGCGGCACTTTTTCTGATGGGAGCCGGCGACATGGTCAGCGTGTACATACGCCACATGCTGGTCCAGCTCGAAACCCACGATGCCATCCGTGGGCGGGTCAGCGCCGTCAACTCAGTCTTTATCGGTGCCTCGAACGAACTGGGCGAATTCGAATCCGGCCTTACGGCCGCGTGGTTCGGTTTGGTTCCTGCAATCATTCTTGGGGGAACGGCAACACTGGGCGTTGCATTATTTTGGATGTACGGCTTTCCGGACTTGCGCGCGATGGACCGCTTTCCACACCGCGCTTCCGAGGCGCCATCCTCCGGACAGCGGACCGGAACCAGGCCAAAACCACGTTCAGGCCGACGGCGACGCCGCTGAAATGCCTTTCGACGAGGCTCGATTTCATCTCGGGCGGTACGAGCTTCCATTTCTTGTGCGTTATGCTTAAAGTTCCCCGCGGACAACTCCGCCTTAGGCCCTTTTAGCACCACACCTTTCAAGCACTACAGCGATGGCATCCGTCTCTCAATCCGTTCTTAAGAGCGGGCGGCTCACTTATCCGCTGGGCTTGATCATTTTCGCGGCATCGTATTTCGTGACGGCGAAACTCAGCCTGTCGCTAGCGACCGTCCACGTCAAAATCACCCCGATCTGGCCTCCAACCGGCCTCGCCCTGGCGGTCTGTCTCGCTTTCGGCCGGCGCTGGTGGCCCGGAGTTTTTCTCGGAGCCTTGGCGGTCAATCTCACGACCGGCCCGGTATCGTTAGCCGCCCTCCCGATCGCCGCCGGCAACACGCTTGAGGCCGTCGCCGGAGCCACCTGGATTGCCCGGTTGATGCCTCCGGACCGGATTTTTTGTACGGTCCGGAATGTATTGCGGTTTATGGCTCTGGGCGTGCTGGCCGCCCCCCTCGTCAGCGCCACCACCGGCCCGCTGAGTGTGATGCTGTTCGAGCCGGGTACATCCCGCTCGATCTTCGGTCTATGGTGGACCTGGTGGCTGGGGGATGCGGGCGGTGCGCTCGTGGTGGCCCCGCTTTTTCTGGCGCTGGCCGGCCAATCGAAAATCGTACGCGTGAGCGTGGAACAGGCAGTCCACGCTGCGCTGACGGTGCTGGCGTCGCTGTATGCCTTTGGCGGGTGGCTGCACGCGGATACGGCCCATTACCCATTGGTCTTTCTCACCATCCCCATGCTGATTTGGGCCGCCTTCCGCCTCGGTTTGCTCGGCATCGCAACCACGCTGGCGCTTAACGCCGCGATCGCGACGGCAAGCACGGCCCATGGAATCGGGCCTTTCGCCCAATATTCGGCAAACGCCTCTTTTCTGCTGCTCGACGCTTTCGTCCTCATCGTCGGCGGCACCACCCATGTCATGTCAGCCCTGGTGGCCGAACAAAAAGCCAATCAGTCCATGCTGCGCAATCGCGGCGAGCTTCTGGAGCAGCGGGTCGTGGAATCGACCCGCCAGCTCGAAGCGGAGCGCGAACGTTTCAAGAGCATCCTCACGAACATGCGGGACGCCGTGTGGAGCGTTTCCCCGAACGGCGACGAGGTGCTGTTCGTCAACAAGGTTGTCGAGGACATCTACGGCTATAAGCCGGAAGAGTTCTACGCCGACCCGAATCTGTGGATAAATGCCGTCCACCCGGACGATCGTGCGCGTGTGCACGAGGGGTTCGGGAACCTTCTGAAAGGCATGAGCTTCGACGCCGTGTACCGGATCGTTCGCCGCGACGGCGAAGTACGCTGGATTCACGACATCGGCTATGCCGTCACCGATCCGACCGGACACCGCACACGCCTCGACGGCATCACCCGCGACGTGACCGCGCAAAAGCATATCGAAGCCGAGCTCCGTCTCGCGCAGGCGGCATTCGAAAACACCGCCGAGGGGATAGTCATCACCGATGCCGAGACTCGGATCATCGCGGTTAACAAGGCATTCACGGCCATTACCGGCTATTCCGAATCCGATCTGATCGGCAAAACGCCGCGCCTTTGGCAGTCGAAGCGCCACAATGCCTCTGTTTACAAAACACTGTGGGCCGCCATCAGGACAACCGGGCAATGGCAGGGCGAACTCTGGAATCGGCGCAAGAGCGGCGAAATCTTTCCGGCGCTGGAGAACGTCAGCGCGATCCGGGGCCGGAACGGCGAGATTCTGAACTACGTGGCCGCAGTCTCGGATATCAGCGGCGTCAAACAATTCGAGAAGCAGTTGTTCCAACTCGCGCACCACGATGCGCTTACCCAATTGCCCAACCGCCTGCTGTTCACGGATCGGTTGGACCATGCCTTGTCCCATGCGCATCGCGAGGGCCATCGGGTCGCCGTCTTGTTCATCGACCTCGATCGCTTCAAGAACATCAACGACAGCTTGGGCCATACCGTGGGCGATCAATTGCTGTGCGAGGTCGCATCTCGGCTGACCTCCGCCGTCCGCGAGAACGATACCGTGGCCAGGCTGGGCGGCGACGAATTCGTCATCGCCCTGGAGCATATCAACACCTCCGAAGGCGCGGCCGTGCTCGCCGAAGCACTGGTAAGCGCGCTCGCCGAACCCGTCCGGGTCGACGACCACGAGCTTTTCGTCACCCCCAGTATCGGCATCAGCATCTATCCGGACGACGCGAAAAGCACCGAGGACCTGATCGGACATGGCGACGCGGCGATGTATTACGCCAAGCGGCTGGGGCGGAATCGCTTCCAGTTCTACAGCGAATCGCTAACCCAAGAGGTTCTCGAAAAGGTGAAGCTGGAAACCCAATTGCGTCAGGCGATCAAGCGGAACGAACTCGAGGTCTACTATCAGCCCCAGGTCGATCTCTTCGAGGGCTCCGTATCGGGGACCGAGGCGCTGCTGCGCTGGCGCCATCCGGAGATCGGCCTCGTGTCCCCCACCAAGTTCATCCCGCTCGCCGAGGAAAGCGGGATCATCTGCCAAATCGGCGAATTCGTGCTTCGCGAGGCGTGCCGGCAGGCCAAGACCTGGCTCGACCAGGCGCTTCCCCTCAAGCGAGTCGCCGTCAATGTGTCCGGCCAGCAATTGCTCGACACCGATCTGGTAGGACTGGTCTCGAAAGCGCTCGCCGAAACCGGCCTCGACCCGCAATACCTGGAAATCGAGATAACCGAGACCATCGTCATGCAGCAGACGGAGAAGACTTTGAGCACTCTCCAAGGCTTGCGCGCACTCGGTGTGACTCTCGCCGTCGACGACTTCGGCACCGGCTATTCGAGTCTCGGTTATCTGAAGCAATTGCCCGTGCACCGCCTGAAGATCGACCGGTCTTTCGTCATGGATGTCCCGCACGATCATAACGACGAAGCGATCATTCGGGCGATTGCCGCGATGGCCCGCTCGCTCCACCTGGAATTGGTCGCGGAGGGCGTGGAAACGGTGGCGCAACACGCTTTTCTCGCTGCAGAAGGATGCCAGATGGGCCAGGGATATTTGTTCGGCAAGCCGGTGCCGCCCGCCGAGTTCAGCTTCGAACCTCGCCAAGCGGCCACGGAAGCGGCCGACTGGTCACCTCCCACCAGCGGAACGGGCGGCCAAGAACGGCAATAACACCCCGCAGAGCAGCACCAGCATACAGCCGGCCAAGGCTTTCTGATCGGGAATCTTCGCGAATAGCAACATGCCCCAGATCACACTCATGACCGGAGCGAGGTAGCCCACGGCACCGACCAGAGCGGCGGGAGCCATTTGATACGCCCGCGTCATGTACAACTGGGCGCCGCTGCCGGAAAGCCCCGCTAGCATCACCCAGCCCCAGGCATTTCGCGAAGACGGCCATAGGACACCCGAAAACCCGAAATAAACGAGATGGATCGCCACGGCGACCAGGCAGAAATAGAAAACGACCACCTGCGGCGGATTGCTGCGGCCGGCACGGGCGACCATCAAGTACGCCAAAGCCGCCAGAAACCCGGAGCTCAAAGCCATGAAGCGCCCGAGGAAGTCCGAAGGATCCAGCCTGGGCTGAAATAGCAGAAGAAGGCCCGCAAGCGACCCGAATATGGCCAGCCAGACGGACAGGGAATTTCGCTGCGATAAAATCGCGGGTCCGAGCAGAGCCACGAACACACCGCTGCTCGCTGTCAAAAACGCGCTTTCGCCGGGGCCGATCCGCTGAATCGCCGCGAACGAAAGAGTCAGCGAAACTGCCCCGAACAAGCCCCGCAGCCAAAGCGACGCCCGCCGGTCGCCGAATAAAGCCCAACCCTGCTTGAGCCACAGCGCCGGCATCACGAGGATGAAAAGATTTACCGCGACCCGGATAAAGCTGACCATCGGTGCGGCAACCGGAGGAATGGTCAGGGAGGCAGCGTACACACCAACGCCCATCACCGAAAACAGGAAGGCGGCAATGGCCATGTAGCCAAGTCCCCGAATATGAATCGGGTTTTGGCGCACACGTCCGCGTTCCGCACACCCAGCGGTCCGATCAGAATTGTTAGAAATCACGGGTGGATCTGTCCGACGAAGCGATCTGAGGACATTAAGAAACGTTAACGAGGGATGAAGGCGCTCGATGACTGAATATTTCAGATACCCGAAGGGATTGCAAATCAATCCGGGAAAAGTCCCTGCGGGGTGGATTTTCCCTCAGGCCGAAATCAAGCCGTTAGCCGCTTTAAGCACACATTCGCGCCACATATTATCCGTAGAAATAACCATAGGCAAAGGCATACCGGCATGCTAGAGTTCGTTCGCCTGACACGTTCCTTCCGCGGCATTTGGTAACTCCTTCCTGGATCCGGCGTCGTTCCGCTCTGTTCCCGAAGTCCTCGCCTCATACCCCAAGAAGTAACTCGCTAGGTTTGTCCTCGGCCTTGGAGGCCGGTTTTGTTGTTTAATGTTCCGACCCGAGTCGGAGCGGGAGTTATTTTCAGATGAAGAATATTTACGTAGGCAATTTATCATTCCAAACTACGGAAGAAGAGCTTCGCCAGCTGTTCGCCCAGTACGGCGAGGTTCAATCGGTGAACCTGATTACCGACCGCTTTAGCGGGCAATCCAAAGGCTTCGGCTTTGTCGTGATGGATAGCCGCGGTGGACAGGAAGCCATTGATAAGTTGAACCAGACCCAGGTTGGCGGACGCTCCATCACCGTCAACGAAGCGCGTCCCCGGGAAAACAATGGTGGCGGATCTACGCAACGCCGCGGCGGCGGCGGTGGTGGTGGCTTTGGCGGTCAGCGCCGCGGTTACTAACCGGTAACCCAAAAACATTATGCGGAGCAGGCCGTCTTAGCGTCGCCTGCTCCGCAATGCCGGCCCGAGACTGGGCCGGCTTCTGCCGACCACCAGGCAGATCCCCAGCTCCAGCCCATTGCCTTATCCGCCTGCTTATTGCCCGAATAGGCTGCTTTCCGCAGACATCTCCCTCTAACCGAACCCGGAAGGACGCTTAATCCGTCAGCGCCTCGCGTAAATATAAGGAACCGGACGCGAATGGAATGTCTTCCCGATATATCGGGCAACCCGAAACGCGGCAGACGACATGATCAGGTAACTACTGGATCAGCAAGACAATTCCCGCGGACCTCCAGCCGGACGACACTGCTTCCCGGGATATGCGGCGTGTCTTTAAATATGTGAGAGCATGAGGTCTGCCAGTGTCCTAACAACACCGGCGAGTCGGAAATTACGGGTCTGCTTCCGGCAATCGAGCCGTAGGGGAACATCCTTGTTCGCTGCCGACATCCGTTGTCGCTATAGCTCGGCCCGCTGAAGAATTCCGGATCAGAATGTCCCGACTCCCTTCGAGACACCCCGAATCCGTTCGGAACATCCTGTTCCTTGCGACATCCCTAAGTCCCTTCGCAACATCCTAATCCCTACCGGAACATCCTGTTCCAGACCCGAAGCCGGAACCTTGCGGCGCTCACGATTTCGGGTGGTTTCATTAAACCTGTATATCGGCCCGATACAAATACGTACGCCTTCGTATGTACGCAGGGGTTACACGGATTGGAGCCCAAAAAGCCCGATTTCCGCAGAAGATTTTCATCTGTTTTCTCCGATGGTGTCTTAAACCCCTACGGCCCCCATAGCCTCAAATCGTCTGCGGCTTGTTTCGGGGTCTTGCTTCAAGAGCCCGCAGTTCCTCCTCCAGGTCCTGAAGTTCCTGTTGCAGCTTCGGCAGCAAATCTCTTTTGACGGATTCCTCGGTGGCCGCCTGCGCCCTTTGTATTTCGTCCAACAACCGCGCCCATTCGTCCCTCAGCCTTTGTGCCTCCTCCGATTCCGGCACCCGCCGGATATCGGACTCGAAGCGCTCTACCTGGTCGCGAAGAATACCCAGCCCCTCGGTGAAGCTGCGTAAAATTTCCTCCAAGGGAAAAAGCGGCGCCTGTTTTATCGAACCTCGAACCGTGGCGCCGTCCGCCAAAAGCGCATCGTCCGGATCTCCCGGTAGAATCTCGACACGGCGCCGGCCCGGATTGTCGGGGTCTTCGCCCACTAAGAAGCGGGCACTCTGCGTTGCCTCCGGAACAAGCTCGGACTCGATGGCGAGCTTCGCCAGATAGCCGCTCTGTCCGGCCGCTTCGACGGCCGTAACCTCTCCCACCGGCTGGTTCCGAAGTACCACCGTATCTCCCGGCTGCAAACCGCTCAGACCGTCGAGCTGCAGTGTCAGGTTTAATTCGTCCCTTCCGCAGCCCAATAGGAGCACGATCAAAGCGACGATAAAAGTGTGCCTGATAGGCATGGCAATATCTCCCGGACGTAACAAATGATGCCCCAAGATGGTGTCAACAAAGCCCAGCATGATAAAGCAAAGCTCCCGGATGAGCGGCAGAAATCGGCTTTCACCGAAACAAAGCCTTTTGTTGCAGGTCTCATAGGTAGATTTCGGGACCATGAATAGGTTCGGGCAAGGAGAGTTTCATGGCGCACATCGATCCGGAAGGCAGACGTTTACCTATCAAATTGGATACGGCGACAAACGGCGAATACCTGCCGATGCCGCTGTCGGAACCGGTGCATATGGCGAAGCGGCTGGCCCACGATCAAGTTTCCGAGGTTGCGCGACGGCTCGGCATAACCCGACGCGCATTTCTTAAATCGGTGTCCGGCGCCGCGGCGACGCTGCTGGCCATGAATCGGGCTTTCGCCGCCTCCGGTCGAACCGGAGGCCGTTACGAGATTGCTCCCGAAGCAGTCTACGAACCCGAGTTGGCCGAAGCGGCCTTGGGCGGAAAAGAGTTCATCTTCGACATTCAGGGACATCACGTTAACCCCAATGGCCAGTGGCGACGGCCGACCAATCGCTGGACTTATAGCCTCCGTTTCTTCCCGCAGGCCGATTGCGGCGATGGGGCCATAGAATGCTTCTCGGCGGAGCATTTCATCCGCGAAGTGTTTCTGGACAGCGATACGACCATGGCGGTGCTGTCCGCCGTTCCCGCGGCGCCCGGCGACGATCCTTTATCCACCGAGGAAGCCGCCGCCACCCGCGCCACGGTGGATGCCATGCAAGACTCTCATCGGCTGCTGATCCACGGCCTGGTCCGCCCCAACTTGCCGGGCGAGATCGATGCGATGTCGATGCAAAAGGAAAGATACGGTGTCGCCGCCTGGAAGACCTACACCCAATGGGGACCCTCGGGAAAAGGCTACTGGCTCGACGATCCCAACGTTGGGATTCCCTTCATCGAGAAGGCGCGGAGCCTGGGGGTAAAAGTCATCTGCATCCACAAAGGACTTCCCCTGTTCGGCCTCGACTACACCCACTCCACCTGCCGCGATATCGGCGTGGTGGCCAAACGCTTTCCGGACGTCGCTTTTATCGCGTACCACTCGGGCTATGAACCCAAACGGAAGGAAGGACCCTACGATCCCGCCAATGCCTCGGCCGGGGTGGACTCACTCGTCAAAACCATCCAGGACAACGGCATTCCGCCGAACAGCAACATCTACGCCGAGCTCGGCAGCACCTGGAAGCTGCTGATGCGCGACCCTGACCAAGCCGCCCATGTGCTCGGCAAGCTCTTCAAATATGTGGGTGAAAGCAACGTGCTGTGGGGCACCGATTCGATCTGGTACGGCAGTCCCCAAGACCAGATCCAGGCCTTCCGAGCGTTCCGGATCGCCGAAACCCTCCGGGAACGCCACGGCTATCCCGAGATTACCCCGGAATTACGGGCCAAGGTATTCGGCCTGAATGCCGCGAAACCCTACGGCGTTTCACCGGAAGAAATACGCAGGCGCACCGCTTCCGACCGGGTTGCGAACGTTAAGCGGGCGTATTCGGAAGACCCCGAACCCAGTTTCGCGACTTATGGGCCGAAAACGAGACGGGAGTTTTTCGAACTGCTTCGGCTTAGGGGCGGGCCGTTGTAGTCATGACATTCGGGACCACTATCTTGTCTCGCCCCGTCGGGGAATTTGCGTAAATCGCGTCTCTGGAGCGGGAATTTCACAACAAAACCATCAACACAATAATGATCAGAACGATGGCCACGACCCCGCTCGGGTAATACCCCCATCCGCTGCTATACGGCCACGTCGGCAGAAGGCCGATAATCAACAGGATCAAGACAACCAAAAGTATCGTTTCCATCGAAAGCCTCCTTACAAACGCATCCTTTAAACTCCAGGCGAATACCAAAGTTCGGGTTTATCTGCGTTATCGGCAAAACCACGGGCTTTGGGCTACCATGAGATTCTGACCTTCTTCTCGCCCCATGCTACCGCTTGTCCTACTTTTTTGCCCATGTGAATATCAATGCGCTTCTCCCATTTGTCGCCCATCTTGTCCAGCACGACGAATTCACCCACACCATGGACTTTGACCTTTGTTCCGCAATCGAGCCCCATCTCGAACAGATCGTGGGAAACGGCAATGACTTTATTGCCGGATTTGATGGGTTCGTTGCAGGCGCCGATGTGAGGCGTGCTGTCGGTTTGCGCGACGGTCGAATTGTAGGCGCTGGCGGTCACTGTCATTGAACAGGCTTGCACAGGTCCAACCAGCCATAAAGTTGCTGCAAGCAGGAAAGCTCCAAGCGGCTTGCACTTCGTGTCCATACTTACTACCTTCCCATGGATCTTTCAAATCCATCTCTCGGGTCATAATCCAGTAGACACTTGTTTTTGATCCGGGTTCGCCCCCTCTGGTAATGAAGATCGAAGTTGCCAGCCAAGGGCTATAGGGGTGGTTCGGCGTCGCGCCACTCCCCCGGTTTTAGATCGCCCAGCGTCCAGGACCCAACCGCCCAGCGAATCAAACGTAAGGTCGGAAATCCCACCGCAGCAGTCATGCGCCGCACCTGGCGATTGCGTCCTTCCCGTAGAACCAGCTCGATCCACGAGGTAGGGATAGCGGCACGATAGCGAATCGGCGGATCGCGCGGCCAAAGATCCGGCGGTTCCTCGATGACCCGCGCCTTGGCCGGCCGCGTCGGCCCGTCGTTCAACAGCACCCCGCGGCGCAACCGCTCCAAGGCCGCCTCGTCGGGAATGCCTTCCACCTGCGCCCAGTAGACCTTCGGCAACTTATGACGCGGATCGGCGATGCGAGCATGCAATCGGCCGTCGTCGGTCAGCAAGAGAAGTCCTTCGCTATCGCGATCCAGCCGGCCGGCGGGATAAACGTTCCGGAGCGGAATGAAATCGGCGAGAGTGGCGCGATCGTGGCTGCGATCGGTAAATTGCGACAACACATCAAAAGGCTTATTGAAAAGTATCAGGCGGGACACGGTCTTGGTTCGCCTCGGACGGCCCGGAATGGGTAGAATGGAAAACCGTAGAAACTACTATGCAAATCCTTCTGTGTCCAAACCGAAAACACCCCGAACTCCGGACCGCCCGCCCCGGCAAGTACGCCCCCCGAACCGCCCGCAACCGCAGCCGGAGAAATCGGCTGGCCACGCGCCCGAGCGTACGATCAGAATCGCCGGATTGCCCGCCGTCACGGCCCTGTTCAAGCGCGATCCCGACCGGGTTCTGCGGTTTTTTTACGACGAGCGCCTGGTGCCGCTGGTGGGAGACTTCTGCGCGCGCATGGCTCGGCTTCGTCGTCCCTACCGCATGGTGGACACCGAGGAACTGGCGCGTGTCGCCGGCACCGTGCTGCACGGCGGCATCGTCGCGGTTGCCGAGCCGCGGCCCATTCCACCCCTCGATCTCGCGGAAGCCCATCGTTGGGCTCAGAGCGGGCAGCCCCTATTCATCCTGGACGGCATCGGCAATTCTCACAACCTGGGCGCCATCGCCCGCACGCTGGCGTTTTTCGGATTTCAGAACCTGGTGATCTCCGATCATCCGGCCCAGGCCGGACTCTCCGAATCGGCTTATCGCGTGGCGGAGGGCGGACTCGAATACCTGCAAATCTATCGGGCGGTGTCTTTGCCCGGCGTACTGCGGAATCTCAGGCGCGACTATCGGATCGTGGGTACGGCCTTGGGGCACGGCGTTCCCCTGGAGACCCTGGCACAGGACTCTCGCCCCGTAGCTCTGGTTCTGGGCAACGAGGAAGAGGGGCTTCCCACCGCGACGCTCGCGGCCTGCGAAGCCGTCGTGACCCTACAGGGTTCCGGCCGAGTACAATCCCTCAACGTATCGGCGACCGCCGCGATTCTGGCCTACGGGTTGCGTCCACGCCCCGATGCCGCGCGGCCCGCACGTCGAATGAATCCGCCGCAGGGAAAACCGAGGGGCGGCAGTACCCCGAAAAATCGCCCTACGAAATGAGAGGAAACGGCTTTTCCGCTCCTTATGGCGCCATGCCGTGCCGGCCGACAGGCACGTCGGCGATTTCTGACTAAAATTCTTAGATCACTTTAAGATCTTCCCTCGCCTTGAATAATATCCCTTCCGATATGTCGGTCAGGCGCCGCTTGCTGAGCTATGGGCTGCTGGCCTTGCTCCTCGCGGCCGGCTACCTGGCTCTTCGCGGCCACCCCTGGACCGGCTCGGCGCATCTGCACACGGTCATGGAAGCGGTTGCGACACTGCTGGCGTTGATAATCGGGGCCCTGGCGCTGGTCCGTTACTACAGCCGCAAAAGCAATACCTTTCTCGTCATCGGCACCGGTTTCCTGGGTACCGGCCTCCTCGACGGCTACCATGCGCTGGTGACTTCCGAATGGCTGAGCCAGCGATTACCTTCGGAATTGGCGTCACTGATCCCGTGGAGCTGGATGGCCTCGCGTTTCTTTCTAGCCTCCGCCATGCTGTTGAGCTGGTGGGCTTGGCGCCGGGAAGCGAAGCTCGGCGAAGCCGGCCGATTGGATGAGCGATCCGTTTATTTGACGACTGCCACGGCCGCCCTGCTGAGCTTTCTTTTTTTCGCCTTCGTGCCGCTTCCGCCCGCCCATTACCAAGCTTCGTTGCCTAATCCGTTTCACCGTCCCCAGGAACTCGTTCCCGCCCTGCTTTTCCTGTTCGCTCTGGTCGGCTATTTGAAAAAAGGAGAATGGAAGAGCGACAGTTCCGAGCACTGGATGGTGCTGTCGCTGATCGTGAGTTTCGTATCCCAAGCCGTCTTCATGTCGTCTTCGAGCCAACTGTTCGATCTTGAATTCGACCTGGCCCATCTGCTCAAAAAGGCCAGCTACATTTGCGTGCTCACCGGTCTCATGATCAGCATGTCTTCCACTTACCGACGGGTGGAGAACGAGATCGAAACCCGCACGGCGGCGGAAGCGAAGGTCGAGCGATTGGCATTCTTCGACGAGCTCACCGGGCTGGAGAACCGCCGCTCTCTCCAGGCGCGGATCGATCAAGCATTGGCGGCCTCGAAAAGGCACGGCTGGTACGGGGCGCTGCTTTTCCTGGATCTCGACAACTTCAAAAACATCAACGACTCGCTGGGCTATTCGGCGGGAGACGCGCTGTTGCAGCAGGCGGCCAATCGTCTAGCCTCGCAGATTCGCAGCGAGGACACCGTAGCGCGGTACGGCGGCGACGAGTTCGTGATACTGCTTTCCGAGGTGGCGGACAAGCCGGAGAACGCCCGCGACAAGTGCTGGAAAATAGCGGAGAAGGTGCTCGCGTCACTGGGGGAACCCTATCGGCTCGGAGGTCATTCTTACCACGTGACGCCGAGCATAGGCATCGTCCTTTTTCCCGAGGCGACCGGAACGGGCGAAGATTTGCTCAAGCATGCGGATATGGCGATGTACCGGTCGAAGCACGAGGGCCGAAACGCCCTCCGGTTCTACGACCCACAAATGCACAAAAGCGCTCAGCGGAGGCTTGCTCTCGAAGAAGAACTCCGCAGCGCGATCGATCGGTTGGAACTGCGCCTCTATTTCCAACCGCAATTCGACCTCCAAACCGGCCGCCCCTCGGGCGCGGAAGTACTGATGCGCTGGCTGCACCCGGAACGGGGGGTGGTCGGCCCATCGGATCTCATTTCCCTCGCTGAAGCATCCGGCCTGATATTGCCCATCGGCGAATGGGTCATCGGGCAAGTGGCCATGTACCTGCGTCACTGGGAGCAAAAAGGCTTGCTCACCGACATCCGCACCGTGTCGGTCAATCTTAGCCCGGTGCAGTTCCGCGATCCGCACCTCGTAGACACCATCTTGCAGACGCTGACCCGACGGGGAGTCGATCCCTGCCTGATCACGTTTGAGCTGACCGAGAGCGCCGTAATGGAAGATGTCAAAAGCACACTAAAAAGAATGCGCGCACTGAAGGAGGCGGGTGTGCGCTTGTCCCTGGACGATTTCGGGACCGGATACTCCTCGCTGGCTTATCTCAAACAGCTGCCGCTCGACGAACTGAAAATCGACCGCTGCTTTATCCGCAGCATCGGGTACAACCAGCAAGATGCGGCCATCGTGGAGGCCATCGTCAACTTAGCCCAGCACCTCAATTTGGACGCGGTAGCCGAAGGCATCGAAACGGCCGACCAATTGGAGTTTTTACAGCGCATCGATTGTGGGTTCGGCCAGGGATATCATCTCAAGGAGCCTATCGACGCCGACGAGTTCGAGGCGTTTATCAGCCGGCAATCGGAGTCGTACGGCATACGCCACACCCGGATCGTGTAGCCGGACCATCCCGCCGCACGAGCTCCCGGCGGCGTAAAGTTTTGCAATCACCTCGACAAGCCGTCAAAATCGAATAGGAAATAAGCAGGAAGCCTTGATCCCTATGGACACGGAGGTTGCATAATGCCCGCTACGCGCCGCATCCATCTCATCAACCCCAGGGCGGACACATTCGCCACCCGGCCGATGCTCTTCGGCCGCGCACTGTACTCCCCGGTCGCGGGGCTATTGACCGTTGCGGCGCTCATCCCCGAGGACGAGTACGATATCGTCCTGACCGACGAAAACATCGAGCCGATCGATTTCGATCTGAAGATCGATATGGTCGGGATTTCGGCGATGACGTCGTACGTCAAACGCGGTTACGAAATCGCCGATACGTTTCGGCGCCGCGGCGTACCGGTGATCATGGGAGGGGTGCACGCGAGCTATATGCCCCACGAGGCCTTGCAGCATGCCGATGCAGTGGTGGTCGGCGAAGCCGAACTGGTTATGGCCAAGGTGCTCGACGATCTCAAGCGGGGACGGCTGAAAGGCATCTACAAGGCGGACCGTCTGCACTCGATGGAAGGACTTCCCCGCCCGCGCCAAGACCTCCTGAAAAGCAATCGCTACATCAACAAGGGGTTCATTCAAACCTCACGCGGCTGCCATCATGCCTGTATGTTCTGCGCCGAACCCACCATGTACGGGCTTCGCTTCCGCTACCGGCCCATCGAAGATCTCATCGCCGAAATCGAGGAAAGCGAGGAGAAGGTTATCCTGCTCAACGACGCCGATTTCTTCGGCACTCCGAAGCGGGCCATGGAAGTGATGAAGGCGTTCAAAGGACGCGGGCTCAAATGGCAGGCCGCCGTGAACAGCCGCGATGCGCACGATGAACGATTGTTGGAACTGGCGGCGGAGAGCGGCTGCTTCATGCTTTCGATCGGCTTCGAATCCGTCTCGCGGCAGACGCTCCGCAACGTGCACAAATGCCAAAACAATCCGGACGATTATCGGGCGCTGGTGGAGAAGCTCCACAAATACGGAATCATGGTTCTCGGACTCTTCATGCTTGGTTTCGACGGCGACGAACCTTCGGTCTTCGATGAAACCCTTCGTTTCAACATCGATTCCGGCTTCGACATGTGCGGTTATTCGCTCCTCACACCTTATCCCGGCACCATCACTTGGTTCCAGATGATGCGCGAAGGCCGAATCGTCTCTCACGATTGGGACAAGTACGACCAATCGCATATCGTCTACCGGCCGACCGGACTCACTCCCCAAGAACTTTACGAGGGCTATCTCAAAACCTACGACGGCTTTTACACCGTGCCTTCGATGATGCAGCGCTTTCCGTACTCGGACGCACGCAGCCGCTTCTATTGGACGATCTACAATCTCTTTTTCCGCAAAGGAGGTGTCGTCACGCGCGATCCCGCCGAACTGGTCGCCCGGCCCACGCCGGGACCTGAATATCCGGCGGTGCCACCGCTGATGCCGCAACGCGCCGTCTGGCGAAATCTGGTCCTTGAAGGCCTGGAAGGCACGAAAGCACCACCCGAAGCGAACGAGATTTCTGCAGCCTGAGCTGAACGAGTCTGCCCGGTCGGGCAAGCCGCAATTGAGAAATCGCATTTGAGCTACCGAAACGCAACTCGATAATGGCCCTCCGGGGCTTGTTCTTCCGATATTCGGTTTTCGTAAGGAGAGCAAAAGTGAAAAAACTACTGTTGTGCCTACTGCTAGTGGCAGGAACCGCAGGGGCAGCCGACGAACTCATGCAAAAGGCGCAGGCCCTGTTCAAACCTATTCCCACCGAACCGCCGCCCATCCGAAACACCGCCGTTACGCCGGAGAGGGTCGAGTTGGGCAAGATGCTTTACTTCGATCCGCGCCTTTCGAGGAGTTGGATGATCAGCTGCAATAGCTGCCACAACCTCGCGTTGGGCGGCGTCGATCTAGAGCAGACCTCGATCGGCCACGGATGGCAGAAAGGCCCCCGCAACGCACCCACTGTGCTGAATTCCGTGTTCAATGTCGCCCAGTTCTGGGACGGTCGGGCCGCAGACCTTCAGACGCAGGCCAAGGGTCCCTTGCAGGCGAGCGTGGAAATGAACAACACCCCCGAACGGCTCGAAAAAACCCTAACCACCATTCCCGGGTATGTCGACCGCTTCAAGAAAGCCTTCCCGAACGAGCCCAATCCAGTGAGTTTCGATAATTTGGCGAAAGCTATCGAAGCTTTTGAAGCGACCCTGATCACCCCGAATTCGCCGTTCGACCGCTATCTCAAAGGCGACGACAAAGCGCTTAACGAGGCGGAGAAGCAAGGCTTGGCAGTTTTCACGAACAAGGGCTGCTCGAATTGCCATAACGGGATCAACATGGGCGGCAACGGCTATTTTCCCTTCGGTGTCGTGGAAAAGCCCGGCGCGGAGATCCTGCCGCTGAAGGACAAAGGACGCTTCACCGTCACCAATACCGCGAGCGACGAGTACGTCTTCAAAGTGCCCTCCCTGCGGAATATCGTGTTAACCCCGCCCTATTTCCACTCCGGCCAGGTGTGGGATCTGAGGCAGGCCGTAGCCATCATGGGCACGGCCCAATTGGGCGCCAAGCTGACCGATCCGGAAATCGACTCGGTCGTCACCTTTTTGAGAACCTTGACCGGCGATCAACCCAAAATCGAATTGACCAGCCTGCCGCCTCACACGAAAGACACGCCCCTGCCGATCGTGGAAATTACCCCGGAGGGCACGGTGAAGCCTGAAGGAACGGTAAAGCATTAGCGGTGTAGGCCGGGATAAGCCTGTCCTGAGCGGAGTCGAAGGAGCGAGCCGTTCCCGGCGCTCATTTTGCCGGAAACGCTTCGCTTATTCCGGCCTACAACTACACGGACAATAGGTAAATCAGCGTTCCAAACCGGCGTAATACCGCGCGAGCTGTCTGATCTCCTCGTCGCTGAGCTGCTGCACGATCAGGCGCATGCGCTGGTAGATATCGTTGTGCCGCGCGCCGGATTTGTATGCCAACATCGTTTGTTCGAGATAGCTGGTTTTGTCACCGGCGAGAACCGGCGTGTCCATGGTTTGGCCTTGTCCGGCGGAACCGTGGCAGGAGGCGCAGGGTGCGACGATCCGCCTTCCGTCGCCCTGGCTGACGAGTTCGCGGATGGCGTCCGGAACCTCGCCCATCTTCTGTGCAGGGGCCGCGGGCTGGCGGCTGTACCACGCCGAGACGTCCGCCATGTCCTGATCCGACAAGCCGGCGGATATGCCCACCATGATCTCGTTCGAGCGGCTGCCGTCCTTGTAATCATGAAGTTGCTTGTAGAGATAGGTCGCCGATTGCCCTTGAAGATAAGGGTATTCGCTTTCGGCATTTTCAGGCGTGGCGGCATGACAGGCTTCGCAGGCTTGGGCGATTTCCTTACCCTTCTCGGCATTGCCGTTCTTAACGAACTTCAGGGTTTCCGGCGTCCACGCCACGTGCGTTGAAGGCTCCGCCACAACTTGACCGCTAACCGCCGCGAGCAACATCCATCCGAGCAGATAGGACTTTTTCATCTTAGTAACCCCACGCGACCGAGCCGAAGGTTTTAATAAGGAAAAATTGGGCGATGGGATAGCCGAAATTCGCCAGCATGAGCGCTGCTATCACGATATTCCACACGCTGAAGCCGTTCAACAGCGGATGCACCCGGGTCACCGGTTCCAGGTCTTCGACGTACTCGATCTCATAAGCCTGCACGGGTCCGGTTTCTTTCTGACGATGCGATTTCGCGAGGATGTAGACGAACAGCGCGGCCGAAGCCGTGAGCACCGTCCCCCCGACGACCATGGTCAGCACATAGGGATCCCAGGCAAATGTGAGAGGGCTGTTGTAGGTCACGGTCGAAATGCGGCGCGGCTGTCCGAGCAACCCGAGGATATGCCAGGCAGTCGTCAGAATGACGAACCCCCAAAACCACGACCACAGTTGTACGAGAACCATCTTGGATGAATAGAGCGGCTTGCCGGTCACAGACGGCCAAAGGTAATAAGCAATGGCCATGTACATGATGATGGTGGTCCCGCCAAAAATGAGATGGAAATGACCGGCCACCCAAGCCGTATTGTGGACCATGGCGTTCAGTGCATAACTGGCGTTGACGAGGCCGCCGAAACCGCCCAGGACCAGCATCGAAGCCGCCAGAATTCCAGCCAGCATCATAGGATTACGCCAAGGCAGCGTCCCGATCCAGCCGAACAAACCCGTACCGCCCTTGGCGCGGCCGCCCATTTCCACCGAGGCGGTCACCGTGAAGGCGGTAAGCAGAGTCGGCACGGCCACCAGAAAGGTGAGCACGCCGTGAGCCAGCTTGAAACCGGCCCCCTGTTCGGGGTCCATGTAGAGATGGTGAAAACCGATCGGCAGGCTCATCACCAACAGCATGACGAAGGCGATACGACCCAACTCATGGCTGAACAGCTTGCCGCCCGCCGCCTTGGGGACGAAGCTGTAAAGGGCGATGTAGGCCGGAATGAGCCAGAAATAAACGATCGGGTGGAGGGTCCAGGCGAAGAGCGTTCTGGCGAGCCCCACATCCACGGTCTGTTTGAGTCCCAAAGCCCAGGGAACGAGTTGGAACAAAACCTCCGCCGCCACGCCCGCGCTGGTCCAAAGCCACAGAATCGCATTGGCGGTGGTGGCGAACATCGGCAAGGGGACCGGCTCGCCCGGATGGGCTTTTTTCCACTGCCCGTGCATGACGATCATGATCACGCACCAGAACCAAGAGCCCACCACCAGCAGTGTCGCACCGATGTAAAACAGCGGATGGGCCTGTACCGGCGGATAAAAGGTGTAAAGCACGGACGCCCGGCCAAGCAGCAACGGGATCGCAGCCAATCCCGTCCCGACCGTGCTTGTCCAAAAGCCGATCCAGGCCCATTTCGGGTTCCATAACGGCGTTTTCAGGCTAGACACGGCCGTGACATAGCCGAACCCCATGATGAAAAAGGTCGTCAACACATAAGCCATCAACACGCCATGAGTGCTGACGGAAGCGAAGTACACGCCGGGCGACTGAATCGCCGGGATCAGCTCGCTGCGCTCCAGCACCTGGTAGAACCCAAAAACCGCTGCCAAACCGAAGGCGCCGAAAGCCACCCAAAAATGGCTCAGGGCGAGTTTTCTGACTTCGATATCCGCCATAGCTTATCTCCCGACTGGTTGCACGTTGGAGGCGGTGGGCCAGTTCTCCTTGGCCACCACCGTCACCTTGCTCCACATGTGATCGTGTCCGAGCCCGCAGTATTCGTTGCAGAGCATGGGATACTCGCCGGGCTTCGGAAATGTCGTGGTGACCTGCGAAACATAACCCGGCACGACCATGGTGGCCATATTGGTCATGGGGATATGAATGCCGTGCAGCACGTCGGCGCTGGCGATGCGAAAGGTGACCTGGGTTCCGGCGGGAATCTGAATCTGGCGAGGGTAAAACCCGTAGCGGGCGGCGACCAGGATCACTTTGATGGTTCCGTCCGGCTGGGTCCAAACGCCCAGTTTATCCTCGGCGAACTCCTCGCTGAGATGAAGGCTGGCGGAATCGATGGTTTCGATGTGGCCGGGCGGGTGGATATTCCGTGCGATGGCGGTATAGAAAATCGCGGCCAGCAAGATGCCGATGACCGCTAGAACCACATAGATCCATTTTTTTTCGAGCGGATGGATGTGCATGGCTTACCTCACTGGACGCCGCCGCGCGGCAGGAATACGCCGAAGTAAAGGAAGAGCCAGGCGATCACCATTCCGGTGACGATCAGGCAGAGCAGCGTCCAGGTACCGATCGGCGTGAATTTCGAGGGATCAAAACGTTCTTCTTCATTATTTCTTATATCCATGTCTATCCCCTTGACAGAATTAGCCGTGCGTCAACAAGCCGGAGTGTGCCCCGCCTGATTGCCAAAGGCAAGCTTTAATCCGTTACGATTTGCGGTAAAACAACAGATTCCGATGGCTGCGCGATAGCCTGTGGAGGGCGGAATAGGGTACTCCCGTATTCCGCCGCAATGGAGAGGCGGCTCATTCGGCGCATTACGCTAAAGCTAATGCGCCCTACGCGGGCTGGAGCGATGTGTTATACACGCCTCACCAATGGCGACGCCCCCTTGCTTGACGTGCCATTTTGTTGGCATGCGCATTAATCACATCCATCGCATCATCTTCATGAGTGCCGTCTATTTTGAAGATGGCGATGTAGTCGCCTGCTGGCTCATTCAAGTGCACGCTACCGAAGGGTGGATCGATGTAGTTTCCGCTCGACAAGGCAAGCTTATTCAAATGTTCACAATACTGCGAAACTTTGTCGTGATAGACCTTTAGATCTGATCTGGGAGGGCAGTTCGTAATGAATCCTCTTTCTTCTAAAAGATCATAGTGTTTTTGTAAGTTATCTAAGTTCATAAATCACCATGCTTGTACCTATAACGTGCCCGAGCTGAGGGCGGGGCGAAAGCTCCGCTGGCAGGCGTCCCACTTGAACGAATAGTTAGCCTTCATTTTCGGTTCTGAAGGTGAAACGGGTAGATGATTTCAGACGAAATAGGTCGAGAAGAAATTGTCGATCTTCGGGCCTACGGGAGAGCACATACGCATCCGACCTCCAGTCGCCAAGAATGACGAAGTGAACTCGGCTCACACAGAGGGCGGAAAAAGCGAAAAGAAGCCGCTCTTCATTTTGCTTTATGTCCGTGTATATCCAGACTCCCTGGAGCTGGTTATCAGGATTGGCTGCCACGAATTTCTGCTCGACGCTACGGAATAGAAGTGATGGATCATGGGTGGGTTCTTGAGAAGAACTATCTGCTGCCATCTCCTCCGCTTGTTGAATGAAATCGGTTGTTCTCCTTTTCACGTCCAGCAATACAATGCGATCCTCTTCGGGTCGGATAACCCAATCAATTGTGTGATTTCCTGCCCCGAACCCAGCCACTTCGAACTCCAGGGGGATGGCCGGATCGATTTTGTGTGGTGGGATCATCTCGACAAGCACTGCTTGATGTCTCTCCGGGTCAGCCAACCGAGCAAGGTAGTCGGTGCGCTTACCGTCAGCGAGACGGGTCTTAGCACAGTACAGCGCAGCGAAAAGCTTGGAAACGGGCACCCACATGTGGGTGCCCCAGACGTGACTCTTTTCGATGCTGTAGGGGACGCCGAACTCATAGCGCCACAAGCCAGTCATTTTGTCGAGAAAGCAGCCCGCATTGATAAGCCGTTCGGGAACGCCAGTAATCACAGAACCGAAAACTTCGCCGGACAAGCTATTCGCCGTTGCCTCAGCAAGCAGGCGGTTTTGCAGCGTGCTTTTCTCAGCTACGACGGCGGGGAAAATGTGGTCGATGAGCATGAAGGCTAGCTACAAATGGGCACTCCAAAAGGCGCAAAACTTTGCACCTCCGAGGTGTATAAAAAACTGTGATCCTAAAGCTGATGCGCTGCTTGAGACAACTAAAACCATTTTTGCACCCTAAATTCCAAATCGATTGCACCTTCGGTGCTCGGATAAGGAGGCCATATCTGGAACTATAAATCCGAGAACGCCGGGTTCCACGTTTTGGGCTCACGGAGAACCGCGGCGCCAGGCACTAATCCACTCGACCGCCGCCGTAGCCCGGATAATCCGTAATAAATCAAAATACAAGAATGGATTGAGGTACGAAACTCATCCTTTTACCATCGTTTCAATCACAAACGGTCGCGTCAACCGTGGCCTTTCCTAGGGGAAAATCGTGAGTATCCTGAAGAGGATTATCTTATTCCTGCTGAGCTTTTCGGCTTTAATGGTTTATGCCGACTGGAGCGCGGAAGACGAATACGCCTGCCGTAACAACGTGGCCGGAAAATTCAAGTATTACGCACTGGCTTTATCCTGGTCGCCGGAATTTTGCCGTTCGCATCCCGACCAATCAGACGAACGGCAATGTCGGGAAAACCGCCAATTCATCGTCCACGGGCTTTGGCCGCAATGCGAAAACGACTCCCCACGAAATTGCCGAAACGGCCGCCGAACCGATCCGGTCGATAACCCGAGAATTTACGCCTTCATGCCGTCGGACTATTTGATCCGTCACGAATGGCAAACGCACGGAACCTGCAGTGCGCTATCCCGCAACAATTATTTCGCTCTGACCGAAGCGCTTTACGGGAACCTGAATTTGCCCCGGCTCGCGGGTACTGTCGAAGCGGATGAGATCAAGTGGCTGTTTATGGAGAAAAATCCGGGGCTGGACGCCGACGAAATCGTGCTGTCCTGCGGTGCCAATGGGCAAAGAAGCAGCACCAAGACTTTGGATGAAGTCATGGTTTGCTTTGACCGGAACACCCACGCCTTTACCCGATGCGAGAATATCCGGGACACATGCCGAGCGCTAAAGACGGTTACGATCACCCAAGCGCAGTGAGTTCGGAGACAAGAACAGCGGCATACCGGGCTTTTCCCGTTCCAGCCGCCGTATCCGAGTCCGCTCTCGATCCGCGCTTACGGGAATGGCGGAATGGTCGGTTCGGTGCCTTCGCATTCCGCCTCGGGATGATGTTTTTTGATCAATTCTTCGATTTCCTCCACCCGATCTTTCGGGACGTCGACCATAACCAGCAACTCGCCCCGCTCCATGGCGTCTTCGTAATTCTTTAGCTGTCTATTGCCGATACTCGCGCCTATCATGCTCGACGACCAAGCGCCCACTCCCGCTCCCAGCAGCGAAATCGCCAGGACCGCTCCGCCGCCGAGAACCAATCCGGTCGGCAAGGCCACCGCGACCAGCCCGGCCAGCATGCCGGTCATTCCGCCAACGGCTATGCCTTGCTCCAGGGAGGGAATGAAGTCGGTCTTCTGCAGAAACGTCGCCTCCGGCAAATCTTCGAGCGGCACTCCCCGTTTCGCCAGAACATGGATATGCCGTTCATCCACCCGGGCGAGAAGCAGTTCGTCCACGATCTTCTTCGTGATCTCGATATCGGGCACCAAAAAATAAATTCTCTTCATAACCGTCTCCTAAACGTCATTTCCCGGCAGTTTCCCGTAGCTTCGGGATCGATCCGCTTCCCGATGTCGGCCGCTGGCGAGCGATATTTCCCGCCCACGGAAACAAGCTGCGACCAGCCGATCGGAACCATTCCTCTGGTCACGCTCGCCCAAACCCACGTGAAAAAGCCGGCTAGGACCGCCCCTTCGAAGCATTCAACACCGTCTGTTAGACAGCACTGTTGCGGGCGGGGTTCGTGGTCGCGCTTACACCTTTTCCCCGCGCCCATCAGCGTCTTTCCTCAGGAATTCTCACCAGCCCGCAAGCCAACTTACCCATCGATGCATAAAGTACGGCCAGTATCCTGCGTTCGATCGTCGATACTATTTGGGTGTGAATGGGTGCACTTTTGGTGAAAGATCGAGAATGGGTGTAATTGGGTGTAGTATTGGTTGGATGATCCGCTCCGACACCATCCAAATCACGCCGGAAATTCTGACTCTGATTTCCCGAATCGACGAGTTCAAGGGAGCATGGCGCGCCCTGGGCACGCTTGCGCCCGATCGGCTGTCGGCACTGCGCCGCGTGGCCACGATAGAAAGCATCGGCTCGTCCACCCGGATCGAGGGCAGCAGGCTGTCCGACCGGAAAGTCGAGCGCCTGTTGCCCAACTGGCAGATCAAAACGTTCGCCACCCGCGACGAGCAGGAGGCAGCCGGCTACGCGGAGCTGATGGAGCTGGTCTTTTCATCCTGGCAGGACATCACGTTCACCGAAAATCACATCAAGCAGTTGCATCAAAACCTGCTCGTCTACAGCGAGAAGGATGCCCGGCATCGCGGCAACTACAAGACATCAAGCAACAGCGTCGTCGCCTTCGATGAAAAGGATGTTCAGATCGGCGTTGTGTTTCAAACGGCAACGCCCTTCGACACGCCCCGCCTGATGACGGAACTCATGACCTGGATACAGGAAGAGCGCGCCGCCGCTCGCCTGCACCCGTTGTTGCTGATCGGATTGTGGGTGGTGGTGTTTCTGGAGATCCATCCCTTCCAGGACGGCAACGGCCGGCTTTCCCGGGTGCTGACCACGCTGCTGCTCCTGCAGGCGGGCTATGCCTATGTACCGTACAGTTCCCTGGAGAGCGTGATCGAGCAGAACAAGGAAGCCTATTACCTCGCCCTGCGACAAACCCAAGCGACGATCCGATCCGACGCGCCCGACTGGCAGCCCTGGCTGCTGTTCTTCCTGCGATCGCTAGCCGAGCAGATAAGGCGCCTCGAGAAAAAAGTCGAGCGTGAAAAGCTGGTACTGGCACCTCTGCCCGGATTGTCGCTACAGATCGTCGAGTTCGCCCGCGAGCACGGTCGCGTCACGATCGGCGACGCCATTAAGCTGACCAAGGCAAGCCGCAACACGCTCAAGCAGCATTTCCGCGCACTGGTCGAGCGAGGACACCTGAACCAGCATGGCAGCGGACGCGGCGTTTGGTATGAACTGCGCTGACGCTCACGGGCCGATGACTACGGATTGCACTCCATTTTGCGCGACGCTGCCGAAAGCGCCGCAGGATGTTTCCATGCCCGGCGGCATGATGCAATCTGTCGGATGCGCAGTCATACAACACGGGCGCCGCGGTACCCGCCCAGCCAAGGCATATCAGCGCTGGATGGAACGTATTCCCGCGGTCTATCGCGAAGCGGTACACGAGGACGGCGCTTTCACCGAATCGCTATGGGCGATTGATCCCTCTCACGGCTAGTAAGCATGAACTTGGACTACGCCACCCTTGACCTTCTCCGCCAGAACCATCCCGCCTGGCGCTTGCTGCGCTCGGATCATGCGCCGCTGGTGGCGAGTTTTCTTCATCGCGCGTTCGTCGCGCCCAATGTGCGGGTGATGGCGCAGGCGGATCTGGCCGAGGCGCTGGAGGACGAGCTATTCGGACTGCGCGAACGGCTGGGGCAGGACGCTTTTCCCAAACCCGCGCTCGAATATCTGAACGACTGGGCCGGCAACGACAAGGCCTGGCTGCGCAAGTTCTACGTTCAAGGCTCGGACGAACCGCATTTCGATCTGACCCCGGCCACCGAAAAGGCGATTGCCTGGCTGGGCACGCTGACCGAACGCGCCTTCGTCGGCACGGAATCGCGGCTCCTCACGCTGTTCGAGCTGCTCAAGCAGATGAGCGAAGGCTCCGAGACCGACCCCGAGGCGCGCATCGCCGAATTGCACAAGCGCCGCGACGAGATCGACGCCGAAGTGGCGCGCATTCTGGCCGGCGACATCCCCCTGCTGGACGACACGGCGCTCAAGGACCGCTTCCAGCAGTTCATCGCCCTGGCCCGCGAGCTGCTCACCGATTTCCGCGAAGTGGAGCACAATTTCCGCGCGCTGGACCGGCGGGTGCGGGAGCGCATCGCGCTGTGGGAGGGCAGCAAAGGCGCGCTGCTGGAAGAGATCATGGGCGAACGCGACGCCATCGCCGACTCGGACCAGGGCCGGAGCTTTCGCGCCTTTTGGGATTTCCTGATGTCCAGCCGACGGCAGGAAGAGTTGACGCAATTGCTGGATCGGGTGCTGATCCTGCCGCCCGTGGCCGAACTCGAGCCCGACGCCCGCACCCGGCGCATCCACTACGACTGGCTGGAGGCGGGCGAACACACCCAGCGCACGGTAGCCCAGCTGTCGCAACAGTTGCGCCGCTTTCTGGACGACCGGGCCTGGCTGGAGAACCGGCGCATCATGGACATCCTGCATGGCATCGAGGCCAAGGCGCTGGAACTGCGGGACACGCCGCCCTCGGGAGAGATGATGACCGTCGCCGACACCGCCGCGACCATCGAGCTGCCCATGGAAAGGCCGCTCTACGTCCCGCCGATCAAGCCGCGGATCGCCGACGTGGCGCTGGAAACGGGCGACGCCGAGGTGGACGCCGCCGCGCTGTTCTCCCAGGTGGTCATCGACAAGGCGGCGCTGTCGCGCCACATCCGCCACGCCCTGCAGGAGCGGTCGCAAATCACCTTGCGCGAACTGTGCGAGAAACGCCCCCTGAAGCAGGGACTTGCCGAGTTGGTCGCTTACTTGCAACTGGCGGGCGAAACCTTCAAGGCCGTAGTGGACGAAGAGGTCACCGAGATTATTGTCTGGCACTACGGCGACGACGGACGCATGAAACAGGCCCGGCTGCCGCGGGTGATCTTCGTGAGGTAATGATGGCGGAACAAGACATCGAAACGCCGAACAACGCCGCGCCCGATCTGTCGGCCCTGGTGGTGCCGCTGCTGAAGGGCGTGATCTACCGGGAAAGCGATCCCGCGCTGTGGAACGCGCTGCTCAATCTCCAGGGCCGCGCGCGCGACTACGTGGCCGTGCTCGGGCTGGAGCTGATGCTGGACGAAGCCGAAGGCTACGCCTTCCTGCGCTCGCGCGCCGACGACGAGGACGACGCCGCAGCCAAGACGCCGCGCCTGGTTGCCCGGCGCCCGCTGTCGTTCCCGGTCAGCCTGCTGCTGGCGCTGCTGCGCAAGAAACTGGCCGAATTCGATGCGAGCGGCGGCGACACCCGCCTGGTACTGTCGCGCGGCGAGGCGGTCGAGCTGATCCGGGTGTTCCTGCCCGAGGGCAGCAATGAGGCCAGGCTGATCGACCAGGTCGACGCCCACCTCAACAAGATCGTGGAGCTCGGCTTTCTGCGCCGCCTGAAGCCGGCCGCCGGGCAGGAAGCGACGGTCGAGGTGCGTCGCATTCTCAAGGCCTTCATCGACGCGCAATGGCTGGCGGAATTCGATCAGCGGCTGGACGCCTACAAGGCGCATCTGTTCGAGAACCGACAAGACAACCGAGACAATGATTGACATGGAAACGCTGAGCCTGGATTTCATCGGCGACGACACGCTCACCGGCTACCGCCTGCACCGCCTGGAAGTGTTCAACTGGGGCACCTTCGACGGCCGGGTCTGGACGCTGCATCTCGACGGCAAGAACGCCTTGCTCACCGGCGACATCGGTTCCGGCAAATCCACCCTGGTCGACGCCGTGACCACGCTGCTGGTGCCGGCCCACCGCATCGCCTACAACAAGGCGGCCGGAGCCGACACCAGGGAACGCACCCTGCGCTCCTACGTGCTGGGCCATTACAAGTCCGAGCGCAGCGACGCCACCGGCTCGGCCAAGCCGGTCGCCTTGCGCGACCACAATAGCTACTCGGTGATTCTCGGCGTGTTCCACAATGCCGGCTACGATCAGACCGTGACCCTGGCCCAGGTGTTTTGGATGAAGGAACCGCAGGGGCAGCCCGCGCGTTTCTTCGTCGGCGCCGAACGCGCGCTGTCCATCGCCACGGACTTCGCCCATTTCGGCTCGGACATCGGCGCCTTGCGCAAACGGCTGCGCAACTCGGGCGTCGAAATCTTCGACAGCTTCCCGCCCTACGGCGCCTGGTTCCGGCGCCGCTTCGGCATCGACAACGAACAGGCGCTGGAACTGTTTCACCAGACGGTCTCGATGAAGTCGGTGGGCAACCTGACCGACTTCGTGCGCAGCCACATGCTGGAACCTTTCGACGTCGCCCCGCGCATTACCGCCCTGATCGCCCATTTCGACGACCTCAACCGCGCCCACGAAGCGGTAGTGAAAGCCAAGCGCCAGGTGGAACTGCTCACACCGCTGGTGGCCGACTGCGACCGGCATGCGGAACTCGCCGCCCGCTGCGAGGAACTGCGAGCTTGCCGCGAGGCGCTCAAACCTTACTTTGCGCGCCTGAAACTCGGCCTGCTGGAAAAGCGCATCGCTACACTCGACGACGACCTGGCGCGACTCAATACGCAGGTGGCGCGGCTGGAGGAACGAAAGCAAGGGCAGCAGGCCGAAGAGAGGGAACTTAGGCGCAGCATCGCCGAGAACGGCGGCGACCGCATCGAGCGGATCGGCGAGGAAATCTGCCAGAAAGAGGAAGAACAAGCGCGGCGACGCAAAAAAGCCGAAGACTACGCCGAACTGGTGCGATCCCTGGCCCTCGCTCCGCCCGAGAATGACGACGCCTTTCTGGCCCAGCGGCGGGAATTCGCTGCCCTGCAGGAGAAGGCCGATGCCTGCGAAGCGGAGCTCCAGAACGAGCAAAACGAAGTGCGCTTCGCTTTCGCCCAGGGCCGGGAGGAGCACAAGGCGCTGACGGCCGAGATCGAGAGCCTGAAGGCCCGCCGCAGCAATATCGACGCCCAGCAGATCGCCATGCGCGCCGCCTTGTGCCGGGCGCTGAACCTGTCCGAGGACGACATGCCGTTCGCCGGCGAGCTGATCCAGGTGCGCGAGGACGAGCACGACTGGGAAGGCGCGGCGGAACGCCTGTTGCGCAACTTCGGCCTGTCCATGCTGGTGCCGGACGCGCATTACGCGCGGGTGGCGGAGTGGGTGGACCGCACCCATCTCAAGGGGCGGCTGGTCTATTTCCGGGTGCGGGAAGGCCATCGCGCCGAGCTGCCGAGCCTGCACCGCGATTCGCTGGTGCACAAGCTCGCCGTCAAGCCCGACTCGGCCTTTTACGACTGGCTGGAACGCGAACTCGCCCACCGCTTCGACTACGCCTGCTGCGCCACCCAGGAGCAATTCCGCCGCGAGCCCAAGTCCATCACCCGCGCCGGCCAGATCAAGGCGCCCGGCGAGCGCCACGAAAAGGACGACCGGCACCGCCTGGACGACCGCGGCCGCTACGTGCTCGGCTGGTCCAACGCCGCCAAGATCGCGACCCTCGAAGCCAGGGCCCGGCTGCTCGAAACCCGGCTGGGCGAATTGGGCAGCCGTCTCGCCGCCCTCGACACCGAACAAAAGGCGATCAGAGCCCGGCTGGCGACGCTATCCAAACTGGACGTCTACCGCGACTTCCGCGAACTCGACTGGCACCCCCTGGCCGGCGAAGTGGCCAGGCTGCAAGAAGAAAAACGCCAGCTCGAAGCCGCCTCAGACGTGCTCAAGCAACTCGGCGAACGGCTGAATGCCTTGGTACTCGCCCTGGAAGAAACCGAACGCCGGCTCGTCGACCGCAGGGATGATCGATCCAGGACCGTGCAGAAAAGGAGCGACGCCGACGCCTTGCGAGTGCAAACCCAAGCCGTGCTCGACGACCCGGCCAACGCCGTCCACGCGGACCGCTTCGTCTCGCTGGAAGCGATGCGAGCCGACGCCCTGGGCGAACACCGCCTCGAAGTCGAAAACTGCGACCCGCGGGAACAGGACACGCGCAAGTGGCTGCAGAGCCGCATCGACGCGGAGGACGCCAAGCTCGGCCGTCTGCGCGACAGGATCATCAAAGCCATGGCCGAATACAAGGAAGCCTACCGGCTGGAAACCCAGGACGTGGACGTCAGCGTCGAAGCCGCCCACGAATACCGCGAGATGCTGGCGAAGCTTCAGGCCGACGACCTGCCCCGCTTCGAGGCCCGCTTCAAGGAACTGCTCAACGAGAACACCATCCGCGAGGTCGCCAACTTCCAGTCGCAACTCAACCGGGAGCGGGAAACCATCAAGGAGCGGATCGGCCAGATCAATGCATCGCTGAACCAGATCGACTACAACCCCGGCCGCTACATCGTGCTGGAAGCGCAGCTATCCCAGGACAACGACCTTCGCGATTTTCAAGCCGCGTTGCGCAAATGCACCGAAGGCGCGTTAACGGGTTCGGAAGACGCCCAATACTCCGAAGAGAAATTCCTGCAAGTGAAGGAGATCATCGAGCGTTTCCGCGGACGCGAGGGGCAGGCCGAATCGGATCGACGCTGGACGGCGAAGGTCACGGACGTGCGCAACTGGTTCACGTTCGCCGCTTCGGAACGCTGGCGCGCCGACGGAACCGAGCACGAGCACTACTCGGACTCGGGCGGCAAATCGGGCGGACAAAAGGAAAAACTGGCCTACACCATCCTGGCGGCCAGCCTGGCCTATCAGTTCGGCCTGGAATGGGGCGCGGTGCGTTCCCGCTCCTTCCGCTTCGTGGTCATCGACGAAGCCTTCGGCCGCGGCTCGGACGAATCGGCCCAGTACGGCCTGAAACTGTTTCAGCAGCTCAATCTGCAACTCCTGATCGTCACGCCGCTGCAGAAGATCCACATCATCGAACCCTTCGTGGCCAGCGTCGGCTTCGTGCACAACGAAGAAGGCCGCGCCTCCAAGCTGCGCAACCTCTCCATCGAGGACTACCGAGCGGAAAAGGCGAGGGCCACGGCGTGACATTATTCCGTTCCGTAACGGAAACTCTAAAAAAGCCCTCTCCCTCTCGGAACATAGGTATCCACAGAGATCGTCACCCCGGCAGGGAGTGCCGGGGCCCAGAAGCCAAGGACGGCAACGGCTGGTCACGTCCGTGTGTCCTGGATACCGGCAATCCATGCCGGTATGACGCACAAACCGGAAGGAATTGAGGCATGAACTGGACCACGCCGGCCGATCTGCGCGCCCAAGTGCAAAGGCTGTGGGACAGGGGGCTGATGCTGGCCGGCCTGGTCGATGGCGAGACGTTGTTCCCGCGCCGACTGACACTCAAGGGACCCTCGTCGTCCGAACTCGCGGACCGGTTCGATCAGGTACGGACCTGGATTGCCGATCTTAGGCACGGCGCGCACTACCGGGTGGTGATGCGCGAAGTGCGGCACCGCATCCTCGGCGCGAACCTGATTCCCGAGGAGATCTGGATAGACACGCTCGACGATGCGCTGGCCCTGATCGGAAAGCGCCGGGACGCCGAGCGCTTCGCCGAACTGGTGGCGATCACCCGAAAGCGCTTGGCACCGACACTGCCCTGGCTTGCCAAGCATCCCCTGAAAGCCCTGGAACTGGCTCCTCACTGGCCGCTGCTCCTGGACGTCGTCGACTGGATGCGGGCCAACCCGCGCCCCGGCGTCTATTTGAGACAAATCGACATTCCGGGCGTCCATACCAAGTTCATCGAAACCCATCGTGCGGTATTGTCGGAACTCTTCGACCTCGCCCTGCCGCCCGACGCGATCGATCCCCAGGCTGTCGGCAGCAACCAGTTTTGCCGCCGCTACGGATTTCGCGACAAGCCGCCGCGCATCCGTTTCCGCATCCTCGATCCCGAATTAGCCTTGCTGCCCGGCGCCACCGACCAGGACATCACCCTCGACCACGACACCTTCGCCCTGCTGGACGCCAAAGTTATCCGGGTATTCGTCACCGAAAACGAAATCAACTTCCTCGCCTTCCCGAAAATGCCCCGCAGCATGGTCGTTTTCGGCGCCGGATACGGATTCGACATGCTGGCCAGGGCCGCTTGGCTACACCGCTGCACCGTCCACTACTGGGGCGACATCGACACCCACGGCTACGCCATCCTGGACCAACTGCGGGCCCATCTTCCTCACGCCCGATCCTTCCTCATGGAGCGCGACACGCTGATGGTCCACCAGTCCCAATGGATGACCGAGCCCCAGCCCGTCCGCCGCGATCTCCCTCGCCTCACCCCTGAGGAACGCGAGCTTTACGACGACCTCCGCGACAACCGCATCCGGCCCTCTCTCCGGCTCGAACAGGAACGGATCGGCTTCGGCTGGATCGAGGCGGCGCTGAGTAGACTGCAATCCGGGCATGGTGGCTGAGCCTACCGTTCGAGCCGGGTCTCGTACACGAGCTTGCCGGCCAGCGGAACAGCGGCATGGAGTATTTCCGGGTTTGATGTAGCGCCCCGAGCATCGTTGCCGGCGGCGATGCGCCGGGAGCTGACCGGTACATGCCGAATCCGCCCGTACGGTAGGTCGGGAATCCATTCCCGACATAAGGGATGCGTCGGCAAAGGATTGCCGACCTACGACTAAGCTCTTCAGCTGGAGGGGAGGAGAGTAACTGCCCTGGACAGCAAATCGAGTCTCGTCCGTGGCCGCTCACCGCCTCCAAGATATCCGGATTTCACGTGAATCTTCGTTTTTATTGGTTTATTGCAATGTATACATGACAATAATTGATGTGGTGCTCACAAGAAGAACTTACCGCCCCGTCGACAAAGCCCTTAAACGCGAGATGACCGCACTGCTCAGCGTCCCCACCGAGACCGCTGTTTTCAAGCATCTGTTTGCCGCTCCACCGTTCGCGAGCCGAGCGAGGGCCAAGCCTTTTGGCCGTGTTGCCCTTGCTGATGGGCGCGGGTTGTTACTGAAATAGAAAGGAGAAGTAATTGGACAAGTTACTGCTCAGCGAGCGCGACATCTGCACGAAGTTCATCACACCGGCGATCCAACAGGCCGGGTGGCAGCAGCACGAGTTCCGTGAGGAAGTGCAACTCACTGATGGTCGAGTCATGGTGCGAGGCAAGTTAGCCGCACGTATCAAGAACCCGGACGCGAAAGGCGGACCAAAGCGTGCGGATTATGTCCTCTACGCTCGCCCGAATGTTCCTATCGCCGTCATCGAAGCCAAACAGAACAAGTACCCGGTGGGGTACGGAATGCCGCAGGCACTGTTCTATGCTGAACTCCTGGACGTTCCCTTTGCTATTAGCAGCAACGGCGATGGATTTCTTCTGCACGACTGCACAGGACTGACTCAACCAGTCGAACGCGAGTTATCGCTCAGCGAATTTCCCTCACTGGCGACGCTGTGGCCGCTCTATCAGCAGTGGAAAGGGCTGACAGAGCCCGATACCGTCAAACTTGTCGAGCAGCCTTTCTACAGCGACGGCAGTGGCCGCGAGCCCCGTTACTACCAGCGTGTGGCGATCAACCGGGCGATCGAGGCCATCGCCAAAGGCCAGCAGCGCGTTCTGCTCGTCATGGCGACAGGCACAGGCAAGACATACACCGCCTTCCAGATCATCTGGCGTTTGTGGAAAGCCAAAGCCAAGAAACGCATTCTCTTCTTGGCCGACCGCAACATCCTGGTCGACCAGACCATGCAGCAGGACTTCGCCCCTTTTGGCGAGGTCATGCACAAGATCACCAACCGTGAGGTGAAGAAGAACTACGAAATCTATCTCGCGCTCTACCAGGCGGTGACGGGCAAGGAAGAGTGGAAGCAGATTTACCGCCAGTTCCCCTCCGATTTCTTCGACCTCGTGGTGGTTGATGAATGCCACCGGGGCAGCGCAGCCGACGACTCCGCCTGGCGCGAGGTGCTCGACTACTTCAGCGGCGCCACCCATCTGGGACTCACCGCCACCCCCAAAGAAACCAAAGAGGTCAGCAACATCACCTACTTCGGCGAGCCGGTCTACACGTATTCGCTCAAGCAGGGCATTGAGGATGGCTTCCTGGCACCCTACAAGGTCATCCGCATCGCCACCGATGTGGATGCCGTCGGCTACACGCCCGAGAAAGGCAAAGTCGACAAGCTGGGGCAAGTCGTCGAACAACGCCAGTACAACACCAGGGACTTCGACCGCAATCTGGTGCTTGAGAAGCGCACCAAGCTGGTAGCCGCCAAGGTATGGGAATACCTCAAAGGCACCGACCCGATGGCCAAAACCATCGTGTTTTGCGACGATCAGGACCACGCCGAGCGGATGCGCCAGGAACTGGTCAAGCTGATACCCGCCGCAGCAGCCAATCGCCGCTATGTGATGCGCATCACCGGCGACGATGCCGAAGGCAAGGCGCAGCTCTCCTACTTCATCGACAACGACGAGCCATATCCGGTCATCGCCACCACATCCAAGCTCCTGACCACCGGCGTCGATGCGAAGACCTGTAAGCTCATCGTGCTGGATCAGACGATCAACTCGATGACCGAGTTCAAGCAGATCATCGGACGCGGCACGCGGCTGCGAGAGGACTACCATAAGCTCTACTTCACCATCATGGACTTCAAGGGAGCCACGCGACTCTTCGCAGATCCCGATTTCGACGGCGAACCGGTCGTGATTTACGAGCCCAAGCCGGATGAGCCCGTCGTGCCCCCGGACGAACAAGAACCTTTCACGACCACCAGCGAACCCGCACCGCAACCATACGGCCCCACGTTCGGCGAAAACGGCGACGACGAGAGCACTGGTGGCGAGGGCCGCGTCAAATATGTTCTGGACGACGTTGACGTGCAGGTGGCGGTCGAGCGCTCCCAATATCTCGATGCCGACGGCAAGCTCATCACCGAGGATTACCGAGTTCTCCTCAAGGAGGACATCAGGAAATCGCTGCGAGCGCAGTTCGGTTCGCTGACCGACTTCTTGCGGCGCTGGTCGGAAACCGAGCGCAAACAAGCCGTCCTGGATGAACTCAGAAACCGCGGCGTGCCGCTGGAAGTCTTGCAACAAGCCGTTCCCAACGGTGAAGACATCGATGCCTTCGACCTGGTCGCCCATGTCGCTTTCGACCGGAAGCCCCTGACTCGTCGCGAGCGTGCGAACAAAGTCAAGAAGCGAGACGTTTTCGGCAAATACGGCGAACAGGCACGGGCCGTACTCGAAGCTCTACTGGAAAAATTCGCCGACCACGGTGTTCAGGACATCGAAGACCCCAAGATCCTGGAGCTGCCGCCATTCGATCAGTACGGCACAAAAACCGAAATCCGCAGAGGCATTTTCGGCGGGGCCGACCAATACGCCCAAGCGATAACCGAACTCGAACAAGCGCTTTACGATGAAAAACGCGCCTGATCCTGTCGTAACCCGCTCCGCGATCCGGTGGGTTACGGCACGCGCCGAAGTCACAGGTCACCAGCCGGAACCGCCGTGCGTGCCTAACCCACCCTACGACAGACGACTGAACCACGATAACAACCGACGATGAATCTCAGCAGCACCATCAAATCCATCCAGGACATCATGCGCAAGGACGATGGCGTCGATGGCGACGCCCAGCGCATCGGCCAGCTTACCTGGATGCTTTTCCTCAAGGTCTTCGACCAGCGCGAGGAAGAGTGGGAAGACGACGACCCTAACTACCAGTCGCCCATTGATGAAAAATTCCGATGGCGGAACTGGGCAGCCTATAAAGTCGATCCCGACGGGAAGAAAAAGCCGCAAATCCAAGGCAGCGAGTTGATCTCTTTCGTCAACAACGACCTGTTCCCGGCACTGAAAGAGATCGACGCCTCCGCCAGCCCGATGGCCAAGGTCATCAAGCAGGTCTTCGAGGATTCCAACAACTACATGAAGTCCGGACCGCTCATGTTGGCCGTGATCGAGAAGCTGGAAGAAGCCATCAACTTCCACGACTTCAAAGCCCGCGCCCAACTGGGCGATGTCTACGAGCAAATCCTGAACGACCTGCGGAGTGCCGGCAATGCCGGCGAATTCTATACCCCGCGCGCGATCACCCAGTTCATGGTGGACCGGGTCAACCCGAATCTTGTAAAGCGCGAAACGGTGCTCGACCCCGCTTGCGGTACCGGCGGTTTCTTGACTGCGGCCATCGACCACTTCCGACATCAGCTCAATGAAAAATCCAGCGCCGAAGACAGGCGCGCCATCGAAGAGTTGATTCGCGGCATCGAAAAGAAGCAGCTTCCCCATCTGCTGTGCACCACCAATATGCTGTTGCACGGCATCGACGTGCCCAGTCAGATCGAGCACCGCAATACGCTGGGCCGCCCGTGGAACGATTGGCGGGCCGATGAAAGGGTAAATTGCCTGCTGACGAATCCGCCGTTCGGCGGATACGAGGACGACAACGCCGGCCAGGACTACCTGATCCAGAGCAGGGAAACAGCCGACATGTTCATGCTCCTCATCGTCAAACGTCTTTTGAAGGAAGGAGGCCGCGCGGCAGTGGTATTGCCCGACGGCTTCATGTTCGGCGACGGCATCAAGGCCCGGTTGAAAGAAATGCTGCTCGAAGAGTGCAACCTGCATACCGTCGTCCGCCTTCCCAAGGGCGTGTTCGCGCCGTATACCAGCATCAAGACCAATTTGCTGTTTTTCACCAAGGGCAAGCCCACCGAAACCATTTGGTTTTACGAGCACCCTTACCCCGAAGGGTACAAGAGCTATTCCAAGACCAAACCGATACGCTTCGAAGAATTCCAGGCAGAAATCGCCTGGTGGGGTTCGGAAGACAATGACTTCGCCGACCGGGTGGAGAACGAATTCGCCTGGAAGCTCGACTTCAAGACCAAGAAGCAGGAAGCGGTAGCCGCCGCCAAGCCGCATTGGGACAAGGCCGAAGAACTGAACAACCAGGCCGCGCAACTGGAGAACCGGGCTCGCGACCAGCGCAACTCCATCAACGGAGTTACGGATGCCCAGAATCGCAAACAGGCGGAAAACCAGATTGCCGAACTGCGCGAACAGGCCGAATCCTTGCGCCGGCAGGCCCGCGACGCCCAGGCGGCGGGCGACCGCCTCTACTGGCCCATCTACAACCTCGATCTCAAGAACCCCAACGCGCCGGAAGAGGAGAGCCACGATCCCGACGTACTGCTGGAGAAATACAAGAAGCTGCTCGGCGAAATCGAAGAGACGCAAAACCTGCTGAAAAGCGAACTGGCCGCCGCCCTTGCACATCACTTTGCCGGTGAAGATACCTGATGGATGCGCAGCGGTTTTTGGCGGAGTTTGGGCATATTGCGAATGCGCCGGGAGGGGTACAGCGGCTGCGGGAGATGATCCTTTCTCTAGCGGTTTCAGGCGACTTACTTGTGAACGATACACCACAAGATGCGCGCCCACTTCTTGAGTCGATAGGAGAGAAGAAACGTTCGCACAAAGATCAGAAGAGGGTGGTTCAACCCCAAGAACCATTAAGGCGCGGCGATATTCGGGCACCTGCCCACTGGGCTCCGTGTCGCCTGGGCGATCTCGTCTTGACAATTACTGGTGGCGGCACACCGTCAAAAAGTAGTTCAGCCTATTGGGGAGGTGAAATCCCCTGGGCAAGTGTCAAGGACATTAAGGATTACAAATACATAACGAGCACTGAAGACCGAATTACAGAAGATGGACTGAAAAACAGCTCATCTAATCTAATTCCGCCTGGCAGGGTCATCGTCTGTACCCGCATGGGACTGGGCAAGCTTGTAATCAATCAAGTTGCGATTGCCATCAATCAAGACTTGAAAGCACTTGAGCTGCCAAGCGAAGTCAATGTTGATTATTTCTACATTCTGTATCGGACTCGGAACATTAAAGGCAAGGGTACAACCGTTTCAGGCATTAAACAGGATCAGTTACTCGCGTTACCAGTCGCTCTTCCCCCTATAGATGAGCAAATCCGCATCGTCGCCAAAGTCGATGAACTGATGGTCTTGTGCGACAAGCTGGAGGCGCAGCAGCAAGACCACCGCAAACTGCAAAACGCCCTGCGCCAGTCCACGCTGCAAGTCGTTGCCTCCGCCACCAGCCCGCGCGAACTGCAAACCGCTTGGGCGCGCCTCGCCGAGAATTTCGGACAGCTCTTTCACGCGCCGGAGGATGTGGTGGAGCTCAGAGGGTTAATTCTTGATCTCGCGGTTTCGGGAAATCTGCTTTCGCCATCAATGAAAACCGAATCGAGTGGTGCAGCACTCCTGGATGAGATCGCTAAGGCGCGACTCGAGTGGTCCAAGTCTTGCGATGGCCAGGAACAGAAAGAAGCCCTCTCAATGATCAGAAAACTCCGCACACAGAAAATCACTGTTCCGAAAACTGTTCTCCCTGATCACTGGGTTTGGGCCACTTTGCTGCAGATAGCTCAAGTCATCGTTGATTGTGACCATAAGACTCCTCGATACGCTGAAACCGGTGTTCACCTAATACGGACGACCGACATCCGTAATGGGCAAATGCTCCTCGGCAAAACCCGGAAAGTCTCTGAGGAAAGTTTTATGCAGCGATCCAGGAGACTAAGCCCAGTTCCTGGCGATATCCTCTTCACCCGAGAAGCTCCGATGGGCGAAGCAGCAGTGGTCCCAGAGAATGAGCGTGTTTGCCTCGGTCAGCGTTTGATGCTCATCAGACTATTCAACGAGTACTTCAACAATCAGTTTTTGCTCTACGTCATCCAGAGCCCAGGCTTCCAAAGAAGAATGCAAGTTGCTGCGGTGGGCCTGACCGTGAAACACATAAATGTGAGCAGCGTGGAAGAGCTTGTCATTCCTGTGCCGCCAAAGGCGGAACAGGATCACATTGTTCTGATGGTGGATTCACTTTTCAAACTCTGCAACGAAGTTGAGGCGCAACTAAACCGTAAGGTAACCATCTCTACGAACTTGGCTAAATTCGCGACTGCAACCGTAACCGGCATTACCGTCGAACAAGAAGAAGACGAACCCATGAACGCCCCCCAAACCAAACTGATCGCCCCGCTGCGTTTGGGCCAAACACCTGACACCAAAGCCCAGGCCCCGCTCGCTTCTATCCTGGCGCACCACGATGGCGAGATGAACGCCAAGGATTTGTGGCAGCGCTTCGGCGGCGAGATCGATGCCTTCTATGCCCAGCTCAAGCTCGAAGTGAGCAAAGGCTGGATCCGGGAGCCTGCCGTAGCCGAGATGAGGGTAGTGGAAGCGGACTGATGCCCATGTGCCGGACCGTCGCACGCGCTGCTTCTTCAGCACTGGGCCAGTGCCGGAACTGGTGTTTGAGCAAACTGGCCATACTCGCAACGTTTTTCATCCGGAGTTTTTCGATCTCTTGCAAACGGAGGCTCATCCATGAATGCCACACTCACACCTAGTCCAGAGACGCAGGCCATGCTGGACAGCCTGCAACAGGCCGTTGCTCAAACCTTGGAGCGCAAGAAGCGCTTGGGGCAATACGTCGTTTTCTGGGATCACAACACCCCGATCGCGGTTGGCGATGATGCCCCCAAGTCGTTCCAAACCAAGGCCCAAGAGAATAAGTAAAAGCACGCCAATCATGCATTTGCAGCGGATAAGCATCAGGGACTTCAAAAACCTGAAAGACTTCGAGATTCACTTCAGCGAATATTTCGACCATGCCGGGGGTGGCAGCGCCGCCCAGGACGCAAAGCCGATCCGGAGCCACGCCGTGATCGGCCAGAACGGCACGGGCAAGTCGAACCTGATCGAAGCCATCATCACCATTTTCAGGGATGTGGATTTAAACAACGATGCCAGCTTCGACTATGAGCTCGATTACAAGATCAGGGGGCACGAAATCACGCTTAAGGCGAATCGCGGCATCGGCAATCGCCCGCTGGTCACGATAGACGGTAAGGCGTCGTCGCAAAGCCATCTCAGCGAGCACGCCAAGGAATACCTGCCCTCGCATGTCTTCGCCTATTACTCGGGCAAGAACGAGCGGCTGGAGGCCCTGTTCCAGGCCCACCAGGAGCGTTTCAAGAACCTGCTGCGTCGCGATGGCGACGATCTGGTTCGGCGTCTTTTCTATTGCCGCGGCGGACACAGCCAACTCGTCCTGCTGGCCTGCCTGTTGTCGGACGATCCTGTCTTCGCCAAGTTGCTGGAGAACCTGAATATCGCGGCCCTGGAATCGGCCCTGTTTGTACTCAAGCAGCCGCACACGCTACGCGATCTCAAGGACAAGGATATTCTCGAAGGCGACCCTCGGTTCTGGTATGCGCGAGGCACGGTAGTTGGCGACCTGCTCGACAAGCTTTGGCAAGTCTCCTGGGCGCCGATCGAAGAAACCAAGGATGTGCAAATCGACTTCCGGCGACGTCCGGAGAAGCAAAAACGCTTATACCTGTACGTGCCCAATCGAAAGAAGCTGAACGAGCTGGGTGAAATGGTAGGAACGCCGGACAGATTCTTTCGCTACGCCGAAGGCGCGTATATCGGCGACCTGCTGGAAGAAGTCCGCATCACGATCAAGAAGCGAGAAGAGAATGGGGGTAATGTCAGCTTCACCCAGCTTTCCGAAGGCGAACTGCAAATGCTTACCGTCCTGGGTCTGATGCGCATCACCAGCGAAGATCATTGCCTCTTCTTGCTCGACGAGCCCGATACGCATTTGAATCCGATCTGGAAGCTGCGCTATTTCGACGATATCGAAAGCGTACTGAAACCCCGTGAAGGAGCGGTGATACAAGGCGAATCGCAGATCATCATCACCACGCACGATCCGATGATGATCGGCGGCCTCAAGCGTGAACAGGTACGCATCCTGCGCAAAGAAGGCGAGAAATCGGTGGTGGATGTTCCCGACACGAACCCGCAAGGCATGGGAGTAACCGGCCTACTGAAGAGCGAGTTGTTCGGTTTGGCCTCCACGCTGGATTCCGAAACCGAGCGCCGCCTGCATCGACGCAACTACCTATTTGCATTGGACGACAAACGTACAGCAGAGGAGGACGGCGAGCTCACTCGCCTGAGCGCCGAGCTTGCCGATCTGGGCTTTTCTAACGCCGACTTTAAAGACCCGTACTACGCCATGTTTGTGCGCAAAATGGCCATGCATACGCGCTTCCACAAACGAACGCTGACGCCCGAGGAGCAGAAAGCGCAGGACGCGATAGCCGACGAGATCATCGATGAGATTTTGCGCGAAGAGGGTGCCGAATGATCTGGATTGATCTCGAAAACCGTCGGCCTACCGATACCGACATTCCTAAATGGACGCCTTGGACTGAAGCGCAGTGGCAGGACTGGCTTACCGAGTCGGCCCGGCTCGTTAACGAGTTGGGGAAATTGCAGCATTTGGGCGATATCAAAGCTCGAAACGAACTGATCGATAAACATAGCGACCACTGGGGCAAGTTGAAGTCGTGGCTTTTGGCTCTTTCGGGCGGGAAGTGCTGGTTTTCCGAGGCAAGAGATATCTACTCACATATGGACGTCGAACACTTCCGCCCCAAAAAGGAAGCAAAAATCTTCGATGGCACAGGGCGTGACGGTTACTGGTGGCTCGCCTTCGACTACATGAACTTTCGAGTCTGCGGAAACGTCGGCAACCGCAAAAAAGGCGGCTGGTTTCCGTTGCATGAGGGGTCGCTCTGCTCGACCTACGACAATCGATGCGAAGAATCCGAAGCGCCTTACCTGCTCGACCCCATCGACAATGACGATGTCAACCTTCTTGCCTTTGATGAAGAAGGAAAAGCCATAGCCGCGCCTGGGGCTACTACTTGGGAGGAACGTCGGGTCGACGAAACGATCAAGCGCCTGAAGCTGAACGAGCACGAAGCCCTAACCGAAGAACGCAAGAAGATATGGCAACGAATGACACGGACAATCGAGCAATACAGAACTGCCAAATCCCGATGTGGCACAGGCGGTAATCCGGCTGCCAAACAGAAGGTGCGTGACTGTCTTTGCGAAATCAAAGCCATGACGCAGCGGGACGCTGAGCTTTCCGCAGTGGCCAAATGGTGCGTGCTTTTTCGCAACGATCCTCAACTCGCGAGATTGGTGTCATGACTCAGCCGGAGATATCTGTCGGCGAATTCCTGCTCTATGAGACCGAGGACGGCCGTACCCGCGTCGAATGCCGCTTCGCCGACGACACATTATGGCTGACTCAAGCCCTGATGGCGGAGCTGTTTCAGGTCAAAGTGCCAACGATCAACGAGCACCTGAAGACCCTGTACGCCGACGGCGAACTGCTGCCGGAGGCAACTATTAGGAAATTCCTAATAGTTCGCCAGGAAGGAGACCGCAAGGTCAGCCGCAACATCGATCATTACAACCTCGACGCCATCCTAGCCGTGGGCTACCGGGTGCGCTCGGTGCGCGGCACGCAGTTCCGCCGCTGGGCCACGGAGCGTTTGCGGGAGTATCTGGTGAAGGGCTTCACGCTGGATGACGAGCGGCTGAAGAATCCACCCGTAGCGGGTTCCGGCGTACCGGATTATTTCGACGAACTGCTGGAACGCATCCGCGACATCCGGGCCAGCGAGCGACGCATGTATTTGCGGGTGCGCGAAATTTTCTCGATGGCGGCGGATTACTCCCCCTCGCTGACCGAAACGACGCGATTTTTCCGGGTCATTCAGAACAAGCTGCACTTCGCCGCCACCGGCAATACGGCTCCCGAGATCATCCGCGAGCGTGCCAACGCGACCAAACCGAATATGGGGCTGACCTCGTGGAAATCCGGCTCGGTTCAGAAGGCAGACGTGACCGTTGCCAAGAATTACCTGCGGGAGCATGAAATCAGCGAGTTGAACCGCATTGTTGTGATGTGGCTGGACTTCGCAGAAGACCAAGCTAAGCGGCGAAAACAAATCTTCCTGAAGGACTGGGAGGAGAAGCTCGATGCCTTCCTCAAATTCAACGACCGTAACGTGCTGCCGAATGCGGGCAGTGTCTCCAAGAAGCAGGCCGATGCGCACGCAGAAAGCGAATACGCCCGCTTCGCCACAGAGCGCCGAGCACTGCTGGAGGCCGAAGGCACGGAGCACAACATTAAGATGCTGGAGGCGGCAGCGAAGATGCTGCCGTCGCCCAATCGAAGGAAGAAGCCTGCGGATAAGCTATAGCCAGAGCATTACTCACGAGCTAATCAAGCCCCTCTCGCGCCGAATTTTTCCGTAAGCTGATATGCTTCGTTTAAGCCTTTCGACCGGAGCGGGGCACCGGATCGACATCAAGGACAATTGCGTAATGGACGATACTTCGAGGACCTTAAAAAGAAATGGCTGCACAAGCTGCAGCTCGCCGCGCAGGCCTGCCGCAATCGAGACAACCGGCGGCCGATTTAGGGTTATTCGAGAGAGAACGCCGTGATTTCCGACAAGCCTTCGTTCGACCCCACCTATGGCTACAGCCTGGAATCTCTGCTTCGAGTCGGCTGGCCGGAAGAGCCCGGCGATTTCGTCGACTTTTGGGAGTCCCGTTACCGGCGCACGCTGACAATCCACCCCGATCCCGAGATGACTCGTTGTAAAGGCGATCATCCAGACTTCGATGTCTACGATATCGGTTATCGATCGACCGACGGCTTCATCATAGGGGGCTGGCTGTTGAAGCCCAAGCGCGAACCGATTCGACGCGGGCTGGTCGTCGGCCATGGGTACGGCGGCCGGGAGGCTCCGGATTTCGATCTTCCGGTCGGCGAGGCGGTTATTTTGTTTCCCTGCTTCCGCGGACTCGCCCGCAGCCGGCGTCCGCCCGTGCCGGACAATCCAGCGGGCCATGTCCTGTACGAGATCGACCGGCGCGATCGCTACATCCTGGGCGGCTGTGTCGAGGACTTATGGCTGGCGGTCTCGACGCTGATCAGCGCCTTTCCTCACATTGAGGGCCATATCGGCTATCTGGGGATCAGCTTCGGCGGCGGCATCGGCGCTTTGGCCTTGCCCTGGGAACCGCGCATCCGCATCGCCCACCTGAACGTCCCGACTTTCGGCCACCATCCTCTGCGTCTTACGCTGCGGACCCTAGGGAGCGGCGAAGCCGTCCGGAGATACGAGCGCCGGCATGGGTCTGTGCTGGAAACCTTACGGTATTACGATGCGGCCTGTGCCGCGAGACACATTCATATTCCCGTCCATGTCGCGGCGGCACTGTTCGATCCGGTCGTCGCACCGCCTGGCCAGTTCGCCATCTACAATGCGCTGGCGGGGCCGAAAAGCTTATTCGTGCTTCAAGCCGGACATTCCGATTATCCCGAGCAGCGCGAGCAGGAAAGGGAGTTGCTGGCAGAGCTTAGAACCTTTTTCGAACCGCTCTGAGCAGGGAGACACCCAGGTGCGACCGGCGCCTTGATCGGGCAACGCCCTGTCTTCGGGCACACGACTGAGCGAATGGACAAATCTTGCTAAGCTGAAAGAAGGGGAGCGTGTCGAACGCCTCAGCTTAATGGGGTAGCCGGTCGATAAGCCGGATCACGGATGTTATGCGGGTCCGCGACCCGGACGAATCACCAATTATTTGATTTTGCCTTCCTTGTACACGACGTGCTTGCGGACGACCGGATCGAATTTCTTGATCTCCATCTTCTCCGGCATATTCCGCTTATTTTTGGTGGTCGTATAAAAATGGCCGGTGCCGGCGCTCGATACCAATTTGATTTTGTCGCGCATGGTTCAGACCTCGATTAAATTTTTTCGCCGCGCTTGCGGATATCCGCCAAAACGGCATCGATACCTTTCTTGTCGATAATGCGCATTCCATGGCTGGAAACGCGAAGACTTACAAAACGGTTCTCGCTTTCGACCCAAAAACGGTGCTGGTGCAGATTCGGATTGAACAGGCGCTTCGTCTTATTGTTAGCGTGCGAGACGTTATTGCCTACAATACGGCGCTTGCCCGTCACCTGGCATACTCTGGACATGGTTGACCTCTAACTCGCCTAGCTGGAACGGAAACCAGGCTTTATATATGATTCAAGGTTTTTAAGTCAAGCCGCGCTTGTTTTATTACGGAAAAAACGCTATGAGTCTAAAGCTCGGGATCGTCATGGATCCCATCGGCAAAATCAAAATCCACAAGGACACCAGCTTCGCCATGCTGCTGGAGGCCCAAACCCGGGGTTACGAGCTCTTTTACATGGAGCTCAACGATCTTTATTTGCGGGACGGGCGCACCTACGCGCGGATGCGCCGTCTGAGCGTCGAGCGCAACGAACTCTCCTGGTTCAGCTTTCTAGGTGAGACGGACGCGCCGCTGGACTCGATGGACGTGGTGTTGATGCGCAAAGACCCGCCTTTCGACCAGGAATACATCTACGCCACCTATCTCCTGGAATGCGCGGAAAACCAAGGACTTTACGTAGTCAACAAGCCCCGCTCCCTGCGCGACGCCAACGAGAAGCTTTTTACCGCCTGGTTTCCGCAATGTTGCCCGCCGACCCTCGTGGCCAGGGAAGGGCACAAGATCCGCGAATTCCTGCACGAACAGGGTGAAATCATCCTGAAACCCTTGGACGGCATGGGCGGCGCCTCGATTTTCCGCGTCGCGGAAAAAGACCCGAACCTCAGCGTCATCCTGGAAACCATGACCCGGCACAACTCGCGCTTCGTCATGGCGCAGCGCTATCTGCCGGAGATCGTCGACGGCGACAAGCGCATCCTGGTGGTGAACGGCGTGGCGGTTCCCTATGCGCTGGCGCGCATCCCGGCCCAGGGCGAGAGCCGCGGGAATTTGGCGGCCGGCGGACGCGCCGAAGGACGCGAGCTGACGCCGAGGGATCACTGGATCGTGGACCAAGTGGGTCCTACCCTCCGGGAACGAGGGCTGATATTTACCGGACTGGACGTGATCGGAAACTATCTGACCGAGGTGAACGTTACCAGCCCGACTTGCGTGCAGGAATTGGATACGCTGTTCGGGTTGAATATCAGCGCCTTGCTGATGAATCATATCGAGTCCGTCGTACGCGTTAAGTAAAGTAGCTGCATGAGTACCGATAGGGTGTTTTCCGACCGCTTCCTTCTGGCCCTAGTTCTTGCCGGCATCGCCCATGCCATTCTGATTCTGGGCGTCAGCTTCGAGATGCCCAAGCTCCCGGAAATCAAGAAATCCTTGACCATCGCTCTGGTGCGAAATCCCTCCCAGAAGGCACCGGAAAAGGCTGATTTTCTCGCTCCGGACAACCAGATAGGCAGCGGCACCCACACCGAAAAGGCGATTCCCCGGAGCGAACCCACACCGCAAGAAGGACAGGGCCAGCAAGCCGAAAACGCGCCCGATCGCGCCCACGTTCAAGAAGCCAAGCTCAAACGCGTCCTGAAACAGGATAAATCCGACAAGAAGGTCACCGCGGATGAAGGCGAGGAGAAACAGCCGGAACTTCAGCCTGCGAAACTCACGGCTGCGGCTCTCAGCCAGCAGATTGCCCAGTTGAGCGCCGAGATAAACAAATCCCGGGAAAACTATGCCCGCCATCCCCGACTCGTATACATCAACTCGGTCAACGCCCATAAATACAAGGCGGCCGCTTACGAGAAAGCCTGGCAGGAAAAAGTCGAACGCATCGGCAACCTCAACTATCCCGACGAGGCCCGCCGCCGGAATCTTTCCGGAAGCCTGCTCCTGAGCGTCGGCATCAACCCGGACGGAACCGTGTACAGCGTAAAGGTCCGGCATTCTTCCGGCCATCAAGTTTTGGATGACGCCGCAACGAACATCGTACAACTTGCCGGTCCCTTCGCACCCTTTCCCCAAGAACTGAGACAAGAAGCGGATGTTTTGATCATTACGCGTACGTGGAGGTTCGAAAACAATCACCGCCTGGAAACCGGCCCCTGACTTTGTTTTCCCGCAAGCTCGACCTCACTCCATAAGGAAGCTCTGATTAAGTCCTTCGACAGGCTCAGGACGAACGGTAACGTATTGATTCCGTTCGTGGTGAGCTTTTCGAACCATGAACGGAATCGACTTGTTCAGAGTTTCCATAACGTCCGTACGGCGCACAGGGCAGCCGGCTGCTGCCTAGCCTTCTGAAGAAAACGGACTATTCTTGATCCTGTATCGGGCCGGTACACCGCGGTCCGCTGACTAATCTTCACCAAGCCATAGGTCCGCCAACTCCGTAGCGCTCCGTTGGCCTCATCCAATTAATTGTTCTAGCCGTTTCTTCCAAGAGCATTGATGGCCGACCATCTTTCTCAAAATCAGCGACCGGCCTTGTCGCAATGCGTCGAGGCGGAGTACGGCATCGAGCAGGAAAATTTTGCCGAACCGGCTTTCCTGATCGAGGGTTCCCCGGCGCTAAACCCGCCATGCCCCGGCATGAAAAACGAAGTCGCGGATTATTTGGCCCATTCCGTCGCGGCCGCTCCCGACAACTTGCTGCGACACACCCAGCGGATATTCCACCACTATGGCCAAAACGACCACGACGGCCTGTACGCCGCGTTGTTGGATCTCTTCATTGCCTCGGAAGACAAGGGATACGCCCTCCGCAGGCGGCTGCTGACCGGTGCGCGGAATCGGCTGAGGAAGGATTGCTATGCCCGGCTGGACCGGTGGCTCGGTTCCGGACGCGCGCCCGACTGGGCCGACTTGCCCCAGGCCCCGCAATCGGTGCTGGCGCCCGGAATTACCGGTTCGCTAAGCTTGGTCCAGGTGTCGAACGGCACCCCGGGCGAAGAGAGGGACCCGCTTTTGGAGGCGCGGGAACATATCGAGTACAGCCAACTCGATCAAGCGCGAGCGGTATTGGAAGATGCGCTGCCCCGGCAACCGGGTCGGGCCGATCTGCATGCGGAACTGCTGCTGCTGTACCGGGCGACCGGCGATCTCGACAATTTCTTGCGCGCTCGCGAGAAGCTTGAACAGGTCGTCGACACCCTGCCGGCGATTTGGGACGACTGCGAGCGATATCTGCGAAAGGAACATACCCCATGACCGATTTAACCATGACGCCATTGCGGCTGGCGGTTCTAGGCATGGACGAGCGAACCGCGAAACTGTTCAAAATGTTTCTGCAAGGCCCTTGCCGAAGGCAGGCCGTCATCGTCGAGGATGGAGAAGAGGCGGAAGCCTGTATGATCGACATGGACGCACGGAGGGCGACCGAGCTGTTCGATCGGGAACGGCAAACCCATCCGGAACGGGTGCTCGTCCTCCTTTCCTTAAACGACTGTGCGTCTTCGCCCGAAGCGGTCTTCGTAAAAAAACCCGTTCAAGCCCAAGGCATGCTGCATGCGATCGGGCGTGCCCGGCAAATCCTGGAAGGCCGCAAATCCCGAAAAACCGAAAAGGCGGATGCGGAAACCCAGCCGGCCTCGCTGCGGACTGTCGCCGTGCCTGAGAAATCGGATGGTTCGGTGTCCAAGGTGGCTGCGTTATTAGACGAGCAGAGCTTCATGAGCTATCTGGGCGTCCGGGACGATATCGATCCCGCCGATCCCAAACAGGCCGCGGCCGCCCACTACAACCCCAAGGATTTCCTGCAGGGCCGCTTCCAATCGGCCTGCGCGCTCGCGCTATCGCGGCAGCAAGCGCTGCGGGTGGAAACGCCGTGGAAGCCGCTCGTCGTCTTTCCGCAAACCCGCCGGATATGGATCAATGCCGATGAGGCGCAACTGCGCGCCGCCTGCGCGATTCCCATGACCAACCTCGCACACATGGACATCGGCGGGTCGCGTGCGGCCACGGACCTGAAAGCAATGGCCATCGACGCCGCCGAAGAGCAGCTCGATCCGGACCGGCTGATCCCGCTGGATGCGTTCTTATGGAAAATGGCGATTTGGACGTCGAAAGGCAAGCTTCCCGCAGACGTATCGTTGGAACACGAGGTGACCCTCAAATACTGGCCCAACCTGACCCGCTTCCTGCTCATTCCCCACACCATGCGGATCGCCGCACTGCTGCATCACAGTCCCCATACCGCATGCGAGGCGGCCCGGATTCTGGGCATTCGGCAGCAGTACGTTTTTGCGTTTATCAGCGCCACCCATGCGCTGGGGCTGATCGAGCAGCAGCCAAAGCAGCAGATTGCCCGAGCGGAATTTCAGCCGTCGGCCAAACCGGAGCCGGAGCGTACATCCTTTCTCGGGAAGATTTTGAAACACTTGAAAATGTCTTGACGGGAGCGGGGCCGAATCGTGATTCAGTACAACAAAATCATTTTCACCGGACCCGTAGGCGCCGGGAAAACGACCGCCATCACCTCGCTCAGCGATGTTCCGCCGGTCAAAACCGACGAAACGGCCAGCGATATGACCAAGAGCCGAAAAGCCTCGACCACGGTCGCGCTCGACTACGGGATGATGACTTTGCCCGGCGGCGACAAGATCCATTTGTACGGAACGCCGGGCCAGGAGCGGTTCGATTTCATGTGGGATATCCTGACCACCGGCGGAATCGGCCTGGTGCTGCTGCTGGACAATACCCGCGCCGACCCTTTCCAGGATCTGCGCTTTTTCCTGAACAAATTCGCCGGCTTCATCGAGGCGACCAGTCTAGTCATAGGCGTCACGCAGACCGATATCCGCGCGACGCCGCTCTTGTCGGAATACCACCGCCAGTTGCAAGGAACCGGTCTGAATCCGCCGATCTTCGAGGTGGACGCCCGGCGCAGAAAGGATGTCTCGCTGCTGGTGCAGGCTCTGCTTTACACCATCGCTCCGGGGCTGGAAGGTTGATGAAGGAGTATGCGCTCGCGGAGCATCTCTATCTCCACCCAACTCCGGGTGGGGCCTACCATGCGGTCGCGACCAAGGCGCACACCCCAGCCAAACAACTCATCAGAACCTTGCTGCAGATGGAGTCGAGCCCCGCGCTCACTTTGGCGGGCCTGAAGGATTGGTCGACTTTCGAGGACACCGAAAAGGCCTATGCGGTACTCCACCACGCACAAGAAGCCAAATGGCTGCAAGGGCTGATGGCACCGCTGAAATGCCCGAATCAGCCCCTTTCCGAAATCCTGCCCGAACTCCTGGGCCGGCTGAGCAGCCAAGCCAAGGTTCTGTTGGCCGACAGCCAAGGGTTTTATCTTGCGAGCCACGGTTTTCCCCACGAGGTGGCCGAGGAACTCTCGGCGCTCAGTGCCGACCTGGCCAATTTGCACGAGCGCCGCTCCGGGCTGCTGCTCCACAACCTGGGGCTCAACTCGAGCGCCTGGTCCGTAGTGGACGCGGCGGGCAACAGCAAGATGGGATTTTGGCCGCTATACCTGGGCGAAGAGCGGTTCGTGCTGGCCGCCACAGGAATGCCGCGGTTCAACTGTCCGGAATTCGCCACGCTGATCTGGATATTGAGCCGACGCTACGCCGGCGTTGGCACCTGATGCAGATGACACTAACTTTCCCGAATCATTCCGAGACTGCTACCGAGGTTCAGTTATGCGCGCAGAAATGTTGACTTCCATCCTCAGCGAGTTGAACGGCACGTCGGCCGATATTGAAGCCTCCGGCATCATTTCGACCGACGGCTTGATGATGGCGGCGGTATTGCCCCAGAACCTGGACGAGGATCGGGTGGGCGCCATGAGCGCCGCCATGCTGTCCCTGGGCGATCGGACCGCCCAGGAGCTGTCGCGGGGCACTCTCGAGCAGGTGCTGATCAAAGGCGACAGGGGCTACGTGCTGATGACCTATGCCGGCAAGGAAGCGGTGCTGACCGTGATGGCCAAGCCCAATGCCAAACTGGGTCTGATCTTTCTCGACGTAAAACGCGCGGCCGAAAGCATAGCCGGCCTGATCTGACCCGCGCCCAGCCCACTAAACCGCTCTTCCAGGAGGCCGCCATGCAAGACATGAAGCCCGAAGACATCGTCGGAACCTATCGCGAACACACCCTTACCTACTTCGACGGGACTCGCCGGAAAGTTCTGGTGACCGATATCGAGTCGCCCTATCCGGACGGGCGCTTGATCGTGTCGCGCACCGATCCGGCCGGCATCATCACCCACGTCAACCAATCCTTCGTCGAGATGTCGGGTTATTCCAGAGATGAACTGATCGGCACGCCGCACTTCATTCTGCGCCACCCCGATATGCCGCCGGCAGCTTTCAAGGATCTTTGGGACACCGTGCGGCGCGGCGAGAAATGGCAGGGCTACGTCAAGAATCTGCGCAAGGACGGCGGTTTCTACTGGGTCAAGGCCACCGTTATCCCGAACATCCGGAACGACCGGGTCATCGGCTACACCTCGGTTCGGCGCAAACCGTCACGGCAGAGAATCGCCGAATGCATGCGACTCTATCCCACGCTGTTTTAGGCGTCTCGATCCTGCGAGGACTACCGACATGACCCATACCTTCACCGTGAGCCCGGATTTCACGCCCGAACACCTGTCCGGCTGGTTCATTTTCAATACTTGGCTGCAAAAGGCCCTGGACGAACCTTTCCATTTGCAACTTTACGACGACTTCCACAGTCAGCGGGAGGCCATCAAGTCCGACCGGATCGACCTGATCTACGCCAACCCTTACGACGCCGCCATGCTGGTTCGCGAAAAAGGCTTCAAACCCCTGGTCAAACCCGAAGGCAAGGCGGACGAGGCGATTATCGCGGTGAGCGCCGAACGCCCCTTTCTTCGGGTGGAAGATTTGCCGAGCTCGATCAAGCTGGCGACCACCGACGATCCCGACGTACACATGATGGGCATGATCATGCTGGAACCGGCCGATCTCGATGCCTCGTCCGTCGCGATAAAAACCTGCGATTCCTACGTGCTGGTTGCCAAGGAATTGCTTAAAGGCAACTGCGATGCCGGCGTTTTTCTCGCGGAGGCATTCAACGACCTTTCCTCGGTCATACGCAAACAGCTTCGAGCATTGGTCAGCAGCCAGATCCAGGTCGTCCATCACGCGCTGATGATAAGCCCGAGACTCGCGGATCGCCGCGACCGGCTGCTCGATGCGCTGTTGGCCATGTCCGAAAACGACAAGGGCAGAAGCGCTCTCGCAGCGCTAAAAATCTCCCGGTGGGAAAAAGTCGAGGACGAAGAAATGGAATTTATGATCGATCTCATGGATACCTTTGTTACGTGATCGCTTTGACATCCAACCGGAAGAGCGGGTTCCCGGCGCGGTCGGCTCTCGGCTCGACCGCCTAGAAGCTGTTTAGATTTTTGAACAGCGCCGCTTCCTCCCTATCGCTCAAGGTGCTCATCCGCGTTTTGCCACCCTTAATCCGCGAACCTCGATAAATTTCGCCGCTTCCGTGAACCGACTTGCAGCCCCGCCGGTCTATCCGGATACTATGGCCATGATTGAAGCGATCGCGAACCTCACCAACAATTTTCTGATCGCCATGCCCGGGATGGCGGACCCTTTCTTCGCCCGCACCGTCACTTACCTGTGTCAGCACAGCCCGGAAGGCGCATTAGGCATCATCGTCAACCGCCCGTCCGAACTAACCTTGGGCGATGTCATGCAGCAAATGGAAATCCACGTCCGCGAATCCGCTATCGGCCAACTTCCGGTTTACTTCGGCGGTCCGGTGCAAGCCGAGCGGGGCTTCGTTCTCCACGAACCGGGCCGCGACTGGAATTCCACCTTGCGCGTGTCGGACTCCATCTCCCTGACGACGTCCCGCGACATCTTGGAAGCCCTGAGCATTGGCGAAGGGCCTCAGAAGGTTTTGGTGGCGCTTGGCTATGCCGGCTGGGGAAAAGGGCAGCTGGAGCGTGAAATCGTCGAAAATTCCTGGTTGAGCGCCCCGGCCGACGACTCCATCCTGTTCGATCACGCGCCGGCCCATCGCTGGAAGGCTGCCGCCGAACTGATGGGCGTGGATATTTCACTTCTGACCTCTCAAGCAGGGCACGGCTAATTCATGGATGTCGACTCAGTGCGGCGCGAGACGAATAAGCCCACTTATCTCGGCTTCGATTTCGGGGAGAGAAACATCGGGGTGGCCGTCGGGCAGCGCGTCACCGGTACGGCAACGGCTCTCGAAACGATACGCGTGACCAGTCGGGAAGCCCTGTGGGATGCCGTATCGCGTTTGGTTCAGACTTGGCAGCCGTCGGCGTTCGTCGTAGGTTTTCCTTATCATCCTGAGGGTGAAGAAAATCCCATCGTCCAGCCCATTTTGCGCTTCTGCCGTCAATTGGAAGGCCGTTATCATCTGCCGGTCCATACGATGGACGAAACCTTGTCGACCAGCGAATCCCGCGAGATCTTTTATCGCAAGCGCTCTAAACGATCAACGCACTTCGCCGATGTCAAAGATCAACTCGCCGCTAAACTGATTCTGCAAACCTGGCTGGCGCATACGACGGAGCGGGATATCTGGAATGCCTGACACCGTTTTGCAAGTGGACCAACTGCTCGACCGCCTGGAAGCCGCTTTGCGCGAGGAAATGGCGCGGCGCGAGTTATCGGAGCCGGCGATGATCGGCATTCATACGGGCGGGGCTTGGATCGCCGAGCGGCTGCATGCCAGGCTTGGTCTGACGGAGCCTTTGGGCCTGCTGAATATTTCGTTTTACCGAGACGACTTTTCACAGACCGGCATTCACCCCCAGGTTAAACCGAGCATGCTGCCCTTTCGCGTCGAGGGCCGAAACATACTGCTGATCGATGACGTGTTCTATACCGGCCGGACGATCCGCGCGGCACTGAACGAGATCTTCGACTACGGCCGTCCCGCCCAGGTTTTGTTGGGCGTGCTGATCGAGCGAAACGGCCGGCAAATTCCCATTCGACCGGATTGCATAGGGAGCAAAATGACGCTCGCCGCCGATCAGCGCATCACGCTTAGCGGGCCGAGCCCGTTAAAGCTGAGCATCCATTCGGTCTCGCCGCAATCATGAATCCAACCCAGGCCTACAATCTTCAACTAGACCCTGCTGGGCAGCTGAAGCACTTCTTGACGGTCGAGGGATTGAGCCGCGACTTGCTGGTAAAGATCATGGACACGGCGGAATCCTTCGCCAGCGTGACCGAGCAAACCGTCAAGAAAGTGCCCTTACTGCGGGGCAAGACCGTGGTCAACCTGTTCTTCGAGAACAGCACCCGCACGCGCACAACCTTTGAACTAGCCGCCAAAAGGCTGTCCGCCGACGTACTCAATATCAATATCGCCACCTCCGCGACGTCCAAGGGAGAAAGCCTGCTGGATACCATCCGCAACCTGGAAGCCATGCACGTGGACATGTTCGTCGTGCGGCACGCGGAAAGCGGCGCGGCTCACTTCATCGCCCGCCACGTGGCGCCGCATATCAGCGTGATCAACGGCGGAGACGGCCGGCATGCCCATCCGACCCAGGCGATGCTGGATGTGTTCACCATCCGCAAACACAAAGGCGATTTCGGAAACCTAAAAGTGGCGATTGTAGGCGACATCCTGCATTCCCGCGTCGCCCGCTCCGAGATTCACGCCCTGAATACCCTGGGCGCCGCCGAAGTGCGCGTCATCGGTCCCAAGACCCTCTTGCCGGCCGCCGTCAAAACCCTCGGCGTCACCACATTCCATGATCTGGAAGAGGGGCTCGAGAACGTTGATGTGGTCATCATGCTGCGCTTGCAGAAGGAGCGCATGAGCGGGGCTTTCATTCCGAGCGAGCACGAATATTTCGCTTGCTTCGGACTGACCGAAAAACGACTGGCCCGCGCCAAGCCAGATGTCATCGTGATGCATCCGGGACCCATTAACCGGGGTGTTGAAATCGACTCCCAAGTGGCCGACGGGTCGCATTCCGTGATACTTCAGCAGGTTAACCACGGGATCGCCGTTCGCATGGCCATCATGTCCATGACCATGCGCCCCGATCTCGAAAGTTCGCCCGGAGACAAGGCACTATGAGCGAACGCATCGCCATCCGTGGTGGACACGTCATTGACCCCTCGAATGGAATCGAGGGAAGGCACGACCTCTACCTGGCCGAAGGGCGCGTGGTGTCGCTGGGAACAGCGCCCGACGGTTTCACGGCAGATCGAGTGATTTCCGCGGAAGGGCAGATCGTGTGTCCGGGCTTCGTCGATCTTTGTGCGCGTTTGCGCGAACCCGGTTACGAGCATAAGGCGGCCATCGCCGGCGAAAGCGAAGCCGCCGCCACCGGAGGCATCACCACCCTTTGCTGTCCGCCCGATACCGATCCGGTCATCGATACGCCCGCCGTAGTCAACCTGATTCGGGAAAGGGCCCAGCAGGTCGGCAAAACGAAGGTCTTGCCGGTAGGCGCTTTGACGCGCGGTCTGAAGGGGAAGGATTTGAGCCAAATGAGCGCGTTGAAGCGCGCCGGCTGTGTCGCGGTCAGCAATGCCCATGCGCCGATGGCGAATACGTTGGTGTTGCGCCGGGCGCTGGAATACGCCGCCAGTCATGATCTCCTAGTCGTGATCCGCCCCGAAGATCCCTGGCTCGCCGACCAAGGCTGCGTCCACGAGGGGACGACCGGTACCCGGCTGGGCTTGCCGGGCATACCGGATGCGGCCGAAACGGTGGCTGTCGCCCAAGTTTTGGCGCTGATCGAACACACCGAAACCCGGGTCCACTTCGCGCAGTTGAGCTGCGCACGTACCGCTCGGATGATTGCCAGGGCCCAGGAAAAAGGCGCGCTCGTAAGCGCCGATGTGGCTGCTCATCAGTTGCATCTGACCGAAATGGACATCGACGGGTTTAACGCCATGTGCCACGTCAGACCCCCGTTACGCAGTTCTGCCGACCGGGACGCCCTGCGCACGGCGCTCAAGAACGGCGTGATAACGGCCATTTGTTCGGACCACCAACCCCACGAACCCGACGCCAAGCTGGACGCCTTTCCGTCCACCGAACCCGGCATGGCTTCGTTGGAAATGCTGCTTCCCTTGACCCTGAAGCTGGTCGACGAAGACGTGCTTTCCCTAAGACAAGCCATCGCTCTGCTGACCCAAGGCCCGGCTGCGGTCATGGGCATCGAAACAGGCACGCTCAGTGCCGGCGTACCGGCCGATATCTGTATCTTTGACCCCGAGTCCACGTGGATGGTCGACGGGTCGACCTGGCAAAGCAGCGGCCGGAATACACCGTACTGGGGACAAACCGTCAAAGGCCGAGTGACCCGCACGCTTTTGGACGGCCGGGTGGTTTTCGAACTCCAACCAAACCGGCGATAAGGCGCTGAGCTTCTTTTTGAAGCCGGTGACCGAACCTCTTACTTCGCCACACCGCACGCGATGCGGGCGCCGCCCGGCTTATCGGCATAATTATCGTTCTCCGCGTGAATCATCAATGAATGTCCCCGCAAATCGGCCACGCGCAAACGCTTGGCGATGACCGCTTCCTTAGCCGTACCGTCGGGAGCCACACTCAATACCGGCAGATCCCCGACGTGGCCGTCGCCGGCAGGACCTGCATGCTTTCCGGTATTCTTCGGATCGAAATGGTTGCCCGCCGCCAATCCCGCCACGGGTTTTCCGTCTTTCTCCTTGGCGCCGCAGTCGGGAAATTCATGAACGTGAAAGCCGTGCGGTCCGGGCGGCAAGCCTTTAAGATCCGGTGTCAGCGTCAATCCGGCAGCCGTTTCCGCCGCGACGATGACGCCGACGGGCTCCGCGATTCCGGTTTCGTTGATTTTGTTGATCTCCACCCTGATCTCTTCGGCATGAACCGAGAACCCAAAGAGCATCGCCGCACCTGCGGCCACCAATCCGAATCTGTGCATCACAACCTCCCGTATTTATTCCAGCGCTTAAAACTTTTTCGCCCGGCAGATTTTAAGCCGAAGCTTGCCAGTGGCGTAACCCCGTTGCCGGAATTTAACATAATCCGAAGCGATATCTCCCGGCCTTTGCCAATCCCGGACCGAAAGCGGTACTCTCCATACGGATCGACTGGTGTAAGCTGATTACAGGACGCATTTTGAGCCATGCACGACACGTTGCCCTTGCTGCTCGATACCGATTTCCCGCGTATTACCCGGAAACAGCTGGAGACTCTACAAGTCAATTTGGGCTATCGCTGCAATCAGCAGTGCTTCCACTGCCATGTCAACGCGAGTCCGAAGCGCAAGGAGATAATGGACCTCGAGACGGCGGAGCTGGTTGTCGAATTCGTCCGTGCCTCCGGAGTAAGCACTCTCGATCTAACCGGCGGGGCACCCGAGATGAATCCGCACTTCCGGTATTTGGTGGAATCCGCCAGCAACCTTGGCGTAAAAATAATCGACCGTTGTAACCTGACGATCTTGGAAGAGCCGGGTTATGAAGACCTGGCCCAATTCCTTGCGGCACATCGAGCCGAAATTGTTGCTTCGCTGCCTTGTTACCTCGAGGAGAACGTGGACGCTCAGCGCGGCGAGGGGGTATTCGACACGAGCCTTAAGGCTTTGCACAGACTGAATCGTCTCGGATACGGCTGCCCCGATTCCGGACTGATTCTAAATCTGGTCTACAATCCTCAAGGGGCGACTCTGCCGCCGCCGCAAGTCGAGCTGGAAAATGCCTATAAGCTTGAGCTGAAAAGCCGTTACGGCATCATGTTCAACCGACTGTATACGCTTGCCAACATGCCCATCCGGCGTTTCGGCAGCACACTCATCACGCAGGGGAGGTTCGACGGGTACATGACTTTATTGAGGAACAGCCACAATTCGAAAAACCTTGAAGAGGTCATGTGCCGTAGTTTGATCAGTGTCGATTGGCAAGGTTATGTGTATGACTGCGATTTCAACCAGATGCTCGGTTTGTCGCTGGGCGCAGGCGTGAGGCTGCGCATCCACTTGCGCGAAGCCCTGCTCCTTTCCTGGAAGGGGCAACCCATTACCGTGGCCGACCATTGCTATGGTTGCACCGCCGGGGCCGGCAGCAGTTGCGGCGGAGCGTTGCGATCTTGAGCAGCGACATTATCTGTCCTTTCCGCGATTTGGTTTCCCCGTCTTAATCCGTCTGTTTTCGCATGCTGCAGTTTATCAACGTCAGCAAACGCTATTCAGATAGCGGAGAAGTCCTATCGGACATCTGCTTTCGCCTGGAAAAGGGTGAGATGGCTTTCCTGACCGGCCACTCGGGGGCCGGTAAGAGCACCTTGCTCAAGCTGATTCCGGTTATCGAACGGCCGAACCGGGGGCAGATTCTCTTCGACGGCAGACCTATAAACCGGATCTCCAAGCGGGAGGTGCCGTATCTGCGCCGCAAGTTAGGACTGATTTTCCAGGATTATCGGTTGCTGCACGATCGTACCGTATTCGACAACGTAGCCCTGCCCTTGCTCATCGCGGGCTATAGCGAGCAAGAAATGGCGAGGCGGGTTAGAGCGGCCTTGGATAAAGTCGGTCTGCTGCGCAAGGAAAAGCGATATCCCCTTGCATTGTCCGGGGGCGAACAGCAGCGGGTCGGCATCGCCCGAGCTATCGTGCATAAACCCCCCATGATTTTGGCCGACGAGCCGACCGGCAATTTGGACCCTGGCTTGTCGGCGGAGATTATGGATTTGTTCAAGGAATTCAATCAGGTCGGGGTGACGTTATTGATTGCGAGTCACGATCTCGACCTGATTTCGCGGCTTGGCCGTCGAACGCTCAGGTTACAGCAAGGCAAATTGATCGAAGGCGGCTGAAACGTGCCGATTTCAAGATTAAAACGAAAACCCGAACGCAGACGCGAAACTAACGCCTTTCATACTCGGCGTACCATCAGGCCTGCAAGCCGACTGCAACCCTATGTCGACCTGCACGTCGGAACGCTTAAATCCAGTTTTATTCGCCTTCGTCGGACTCCTCTCGCCAGCATCATGACGGTGCTGGTGATTGCCATTGCGCTGACCATACCGGCGAGCTTCCATGTTTTTATCAAGAATGCCCGGCAAGCCAGTTCAACCCTCGAGGCGACGAACCAAGTTTCTCTCTTCCTGAAACCCGAATTGGCCAACGAAACCGGCGGCAAAGTCGCGGAAAGACTCAAGAAACATCCGCAAATCGCCGCGGCCGAGCTGATTACCAAAGAAGCCGGATTACAGGAACTCAGAACCTTCAGCGGTTTCGGCGACGCGCTAAGGGCTCTGGATTTCAATCCCCTGCCGGCGGTCGTCAGCATCAAACCCAAGGATTCGCTCACCCATCCGGATGATGTGGAAAAGCTGCTTGCCGAACTCCGGGCTCTGCCGGAAACCGATTTCGTTCAGCTCGACACCCAATGGATGCACAAGCTGCACTCCATTCTGACCATCGCTCAACGCAGCGTGGTCGTGTTCAGCGTGCTATTGAGCCTTGGCGTACTGTTCATCGTCGGCAATACCATCCGCCTCGAGCTGCAGAATCGACGGGAGGAAATCGTCGTGGCCAAACTGATTGGCGCCACCGACCGCTTTATCCGCCGTCCGTTCCTGTACGCCGGCTTTTGGTACGGCTTCTTAGGTGGATCTCTCGCCTGGCTGTTGGTCAGCTTCTTCCTGTTATTTCTCCGGAGCCCTTCCCGGCAGTTGGCGGAACTGTATGGCAGCCCTTATACGCTTTCGTTTCTCAGCCTGTCGGAAACCGAACTCCTAATTGGGGCGTCGGTCCTATTAGGCATAGTCGGAGCCTGGATAGTGGTCTCCTATCATTTACGGGAACTCGATCCCACTTGATTGCCGGATTCTTCCCGACATACTATTAGCACTCGTTATCTGAGAGTGCTAACATTAAGCCGGGTATTAAAACTGAGGACACCTATGAGCAACGCATTAACTCTGCCGGTTAATCTCTCGCTCGGCTCCATTGAAGAATATGTCTCCGCTGTAAACGCGATGCCACGTTATAGCGCCGATCAGGAACGCGCATTGGCAGTGCGCTTTCGGGAACATAACGACCTGGAAGCGGCACGGCAGTTAGTGCTCGGCAATTTGCGCTTCGTCATCCACATTGCCCGGGGATATATGGGCTATGGTTTGCCGCTGCCCGATTTGATCCAAGAAGGAAATATCGGCCTGATGAAAGCCGTAAAGCGTTACGACCCTGCCGTGGGCGTGCGGCTGGTTTCCTTTGCCGTCCATTGGATCAGGGCGGAAATCCACGAATTCATCATTCAGAATTGGCGCATCGTTAAAGTCGCCACCACTAAAGCACAGCGAAAACTGTTCTTCAATTTACGCAAGTTCAAGAATCACTTGGGATGGCTGAGTCGCGACGAGGCTCATATCCTAGCCAGTGAATTGGGCGTGGACGTCGCAACCGTCTATGAAATGGAGAACCGCCTGAACAGTCAGGATATCGCCTTCGAACCCAGCGATAGCGACGGGGACGAGAGAGAGACGTCGGCACCGGTCTATTACCTCCAGCAAGAAAACGCCGATCCCGCCGATTTGCTGGAAGATAACGACTGGGGACAGCATAAGCAGCAGCGGCTAGTAGCCGCTATCGAGCAACTGGACGAGCGTAGCCGGGACATCGTTACCAGCCGATGGCTGAGCGAGGAAAAACTCACCTTGCACGATCTGGCCACACGGTATCACGTGTCTGCCGAGCGCATTCGCCAGTTGGAGAATACCGCTATGAAAAAGCTGAGGAACTCCCTCGCCGAAGCTTGAGCCCAGGCCAGTTTCAACAGTCTTGAAGCAACTAAAAAAGGTGACTTTCGGTCACCTTTTTTATGTCCCTGCTCTTTCCACCGAAGCAGGTGATTTTTGCACGCTATTGCAGCATCAAGTCGAGATCCTTCCGAAGATGCAACATGGTAAACATACCGAGCGGCGGTAAGGTATGCCGCTTCACCTCACGCAAGGACGTATTTCCCAGGATCTCCTGAACGGGCATGTCGGGACGCCAGCCCAGTTTGTTGGACAGCGGCGCCAACAATTTTTCGACGTCCCGTCTAACGCCTTTTTCTGCCGCAAAGTGATTCACGATAATCACGTCGCCGCCGGGCTTGCAGACCCGTTCGATTTCCCGGATAACCTTTTCCGGATCGGGAACCACCGACATCACGTACGCCGCAACCACGGAATCGAAGGTATCGTCGGAAAATTCCAGCTCGCGGGCATCCATGATGCGGAGGCTGGAAACATGAGTAAGCTTCCCTCTCGATACACGCTGCTGGGCTCTCTCCAGCATGTCGGGAGAAATATCGATACCGTGTACCTCGTGCTCCTTGCGGTAATAGGAAAGACTTATACCCGTGCCGACCCCGACTTCCAGTACCTTGCCCGGCCGCTTGTTGGTTACGCCGGCCGCCATCGAGCGGCCGCGGAAGCTCAGCATCCAACCAAAAGTCTGATCGTAAACCGGCGCATAGCGTGCATACGATTTCAGGATGTATTCCAATTGCATTGTGTTGTCCTCTCCTCCCGTCCGATAGCATTATTGACGAGACTTCTTATTGTTTTTCTAGAAAAGTTTCCGCTTGGCATTCCGCCCGGCTAACACCGGGTTGAAACTTGGGCGTCACGTTCCGCGTCCGTGTTGATAATAAAGGTTAACCAAGGACATGGGAATCCGATCAACTTCGAATGCAATCAATCGACACTTTCCGTCGAGGCTGCCGTGTCAGGCCTATCGAGTTCGTTTAATATAGCTTCATAAAATTTCATTGCGGCTTTAGGCAATCCAATCATGAGCAAATTAGTACAGGTTAAGCTAAGCCTATCGGCAGACGAAATAGTGGCCAAGGCAAAAGAAGCGGCGCGCGACAAGGGCGTCCATTTTGTCGGCGATGAGGAAAAGGGGCGCTTTGCCGGTAATGGGATCGAGGGCCATTACCAGATTAGCGGCGATACCCTTTGTATCCAGATTTCCAAAAAGCCGTTTATTGTTCCGTGGAACCTGATCGAAGCCGCTGTGCGTAATTATTTCGCTTAGCGGCGAGATTTTTACGAAGGGGAAAGCGGAACTTGAAAACGAAGACTTAGACCAGGCACTGAAAGCCCGGAGATCACATGGGTGCGGTGCCTAACCGGTCGCCGCTGTCGTTACCCGACTGATCGATTGTTAAAATAAATATCGAGGCTTTGTTTAAATTTTTGGGGCAATACCGGCAAAGACGAATGCGGCACCAGAAAAGTCGAAAGAATAAACAAATCCCTGAAGATTCTTTTCTCTTCCATCATTTCCCGAACATAATCATGGGTAATGCTGCCTCCGGCCCCGACTTTATTTCCCAGCATGCGTTGTTCAAATAACGTTCGGTTGATGCGCCAACCGATCAATTGGTCGTCAACGTCCATTAATCGTTTGAGAACACGAAAAGGAACTTGCAGGATAGGCTCATCCCGATAAAGGAGGATAAACAGGGCCGATAGGACGGCTGCTCGGCGGAGCTGGAACAATCCGTCGTCCCGCAGCACCTCGAATTCATCCGGCTTAAACAAGGCATCGAATCGGTAACGGGCATTTTCCAGCTTGCTGAGCTGGCTTTGACGTTCCCAAGCGGATAGCCGACGGTTCTGTACCAGCTGATAATCCCTCTGCAGCATGTCATGAACTATGCGGCGATAACTCGGCCAAAACTCAACCTCCTCTAAACTCCGGAAAGGCATATTTACCAGCCAGTCATCAACCGCCTCGAATAAGCTCTTTTCCTCGGAAGCTTTCCGCAGAACTTCACGTTCTTCGGGCCGAAAGCGATTGAACGATTCCGGAGGAACCTGCATCGCCAAGCCAAGGCGAAGCTCTATCTCGCGGAACTGGCTGCTTTGGAATACCGAGTCGGAAAACAGATAATCGCGGAAATCGAGAAAATCGAGCGGAGAGATCGTTTCAAGGACATCGATTTGGCGATTAATAATTTTCTGGATCGCAACGAGACGACCGAGACGGGTGGCGATTAGGCCGATTTTCCGTTCATCCGAAGGACAGGATGAGAATAATTCAAGTACCGACTTCAGCTCGTGCAAGATTTCCTTGAACCATAGTTCGTGAACCTGATGAGCGATAATGAACAAGGTCTCGTCGTGAACCTCTCGATCGTCCCGCCCACTTTCGGGAAACTGGGCATTAAGAAGCATGTCGAGCCTCAAATAGTCCGAATAATGCAATCCTTCCCTAGATTCTCTCATCGTGAAACCCTCGAATCTGATTGGAAGCAACTAACTTATGCCGGGGCTGCAGGTCCGTGCATGCCGATAGAATCGGCGACGCGCTTAGTAAACCGGCCATCGACTGAATAGATACGCCTGTTTCGGAGCTTAGAGACACCGGAGTGCGCAATTGAAGCCACATCTCAGTGTCATCCCCGAAAAATTCCCGGTCTATGCGTGAAAATACGACTGTCGCCTACCCGACAGCAAAAAGAACAAAAGCGGAGGCAAAAAAGCCAGCTTCGTCCCTATCCACTACGACTAAGGTTTATCAACCATTAAAGGTAACAGCACTACTTGACCTTGGAAGTCATAGTTACCCGGATAGCTGTAGATCGCTTGACCATATGCGGGGCTCACGTACTCCACGTTGAAAGCCGTTACCGTATCGGGTCCGACTCTGGGATAGCTGTACACGGATTGGCCATAAGCTTTATTTACATAAATGATTTGCGGATTTCTTGCTTCGACGACAACGCTTTCCAGACTTAAATAACTATGGATCGCGTTGTTGAAAGCTTTGTCCATGTAAATAAGCCCAGGACCGGATCCTTGGTGGGAATCGATGTCGTACCGACCGGCTTCAGCCCACACGGCGCTGCCGATAAGCAGGCTAAAAACGACAAAAACCCATGTACCTAGCTTTTTGAAGGTCATGGCACACCTCCTCGTCGTTATTCTGATCAGTTATTGACTATCGGCGTACCTTTTGACCGTTGATGTCGAGAGAATGTTTCAGATCCGCTCAAATCTCTCAACTAGCTCATAACACATCGATCGCGTCCCGTTTTTTTGGCCTCGTAAAGGCCTTTATCCGCCCGTTCGAAGAGAGATTCCGGCGTATCGCCGTTCCGCACTTGGCTCACCCCGCACGACACGGTAACTTGAACCGGCCGGCCTTGCGAATTGAAACCGCAGCGACTGATTCTCTGCCGAATTTGATCAGCAATCCGGCGCGCCGCATCCACGTCGGCGCCGCACAGGATCATCGCGAATTCCTCGCCGCCGAGACGAGCTACAAAATCCGTCTGCCGTATGGATTTGTCCAATTCCTGGGCAACGGTCACCAATACTTTATCCCCGGCCGAATGTCCGAAACGATCGTTGATACTCTTGAAATGATCGATATCCCATAGCAACAGCGACATGGGCTGCTGAAAACGCTGGGATCGCGTAATCTCCTGGGTGATTCGATCCTCGTAAGCCATGCGATTGGGCAAGCTCGTCAGGGAATCCCGTAGTGCCATGTCATGCGCCAGCCTCAATTTGGAACGCAAATCATTGGCTTCAAGCTCCAATTCCTGAAGTCTACGGGCCAACTCACCCAATCGCCCGGTCGAGTCCCGCAACTGGTTCAATTCCTTGTTCCGACTGGTGTGCAACCGTTCCAGCAAGCCGTTCAATCCGCTGTTCACCAGCAATTTGAGCTGATCCACATCGGTGACCACCTCCATCCTCGATCGCAAGTCCTCAAACTGGTCCGCGAAGGAAGAGTCTTCCGCTACGCGATTGCGAGCGAAGCTCTGAGCGTTGGCGTCCATTCCAACCGCATCATGCTCCAATTCGTTCAGCCTGCCGGTCAAACCCGCCAAAAAGTACTCAATTTCCAGCTGTTCTTTTTGAATAAAAGACTTCACATCGCTCAGGAAATCGATAGCCTCGTTAAGCAAAGCCTGCAGTTCTTCCGCATCGGCCTCCGATTTCAACCGGCTTTTGATGCCTTCCGCCTGCTGGCTGAAATTCAAGGGAAGCTCGATGACATCCAGCAAGAGAAGCAGCCGGTCACGGACAGGGCCCATTTCAACCTTCTCTTCTACCGGCCTTTTATTTGTCTGAAGCAATCTGCCAAAGAATCCGGGTTTCGGTGCTTCCGTTTCCAAGGAGGCTGAAAACAACGTGTGACAGCGCAAAATCTCCTGTAATTCCGAAAACAGCCATTTCCAATCCGCGATTTCGCCTCGGTCGACTCTTTGCTCGAGTAACGCTATCGCTTTTCTTTCCTCGTCGTTTGTTGCGAGTTGCTTTACAAAGCGAAATAGCATCCCTCCGTCCCGCTTGAGGGACTTGTTGTTTCCGTCCTTACCTTTCACCTCGCGTAATAAGGTTTCCGATACGGCATTCAACTCCGTGCGGAGCTTTTCGCTGGAAACCCCTTTCCTTAGCAGGTCACGAATATGGATAAGATGAGGATCGATCGCAGGATCCAGCCCGTTGGTTGCCAGCGTCAGGCGAATAATGGTCCGGCAGAGCAATTTCTCCCGCTCATCCGTCTTTTCCTTACTTTCCTTTAGTTCATCGGCAAGTGTCGCGTATTTCGCTTTCCAATACTGCGGATCATCTAACTTAGGGTTGTTCATAGCTGTGTTTGTAGCGGATTTGGAACCCGCCCCCTATAGAGTGAAACGGCTAACTAACATGGGCGATTAACAAAGTTTAGCTTGGGTCGGGAGCACATTCGCAACAAGAGTATCCTGGACGGATACTACAGGTTGCCGATTTACTACGAATGAACCGCGCTTACTGTAAATAGAAAAGAATTTCTTTTTAAGTTAGTAACAAGCTAGGTGCATTTGTTGAAATAACACATGTTTGATTTAAAAAACAACCGCCTAACGGATTATTCGCTGTGGATAAAGATTACCGCCCGCACGGGTAAAGACTGTGGATAATTGCCCTTTCCCCGGAGTTCAATCGATTTGGTCCAGTTTGCCCACAGGCTTTTTGCTGTGTTCTGCACAGGCGGTGCAAGCGAGCACAAGGTCTCCGATGAGTTCTCACAAAAGCCCGGCATCGTTCAAATCAGCGTGCGCCCGCTAGCGCGACCGTTCGACGGCGGTGGGACGTGAAGCTTTTCCAACCGGGAAACGGAAAATACAATGATTCCTTTACTTGAACCGTTTTCAGCCGATCTAGCCCAAAAAAGTCCAGCCGAATCTTTGAGCGCCGGTACAATAACCGGCCTTACCATTGTCCGAATCTTCATTTCATGAAATACCGCGATCTCCGCGAATTCATCGCCCATTTGGAGGCGGTCGATGAGCTCAAACGCATAGGCGTCGAAATCGATCCGAATCTCGAGATGACCGAAATCTGCGACCGGACACTTAAAGCCGGCGGTCCCGCGCTGTTGTTCGAACGGCCGACCGGTTCGGATATCCGGGTGCTCGCCAACCTGTTCGGAACGCCCCGCCGTGTCGCGCTGGGCATGGGCCAAGAATCGGTTGAAGCGCTTCGGGAGGTTGGAAAACTCCTGGCCTTCCTCAAGGAGCCGGAACCGCCGAAGGGCATGCGCGACATGTTCGACAAGCTGCCGCTGTTCAAGCAGGTTCTGAACATGCCGGCCAAGGAAGTGAAGAATGCCCCGTGCCAGGAGATTATTTATGCCGGGTCGGATATCGATCTCGGCCGTTATCCCATTCAAACGTGCTGGCCGGGCGATGCCGGGCCCTTGATCACGTGGGCGCTAGTCGTCACTCGCGGCCCGCGCAAGGAACGGCAGAATTTGGGAATTTACCGCCAGCAGGTGATCGGCAAGAACAAGGTCATCATGCGCTGGCTGGCGCATCGGGGCGGAGCGCTGGATTTCAAGGACTGGCAGGAAGCTCGTCCCGGCCAGCCTTTCCCAGTCGCCGTCGCTTTGGGAGCCGATCCCGCCACCATTCTCGGAGCCGTGACGCCGGTGCCGGATACGCTCTCGGAGTATGCCTTCGCGGGGCTCTTGCGCGGCGCCAAGACGGAAGTCGCCAATTGTCTTTTGAGCGATCTGCAAGTGCCGGCCAGTGCCGAAATCGTGCTGGAAGGCTTCATCCATCCCGGCGAAACGGCGCCGGAGGGCCCGTTCGGCGACCATACCGGCTATTACAACGAGGTGGAGGAATTTCCCGTTTTCACCATCGAGCGCATCACGCAGCGGGAAAATCCCATCTACCACAGCACCTATACCGGGCGGCCGCCGGATGAGCCCGCAATTCTGGGCGTAGCCCTCAACGAGGTCTTCGTGCCTATCCTGCAGAGACAGTTTCCGGAAATCGTCGACTTTTATCTGCCGCCGGAAGGCTGTTCTTACCGCCTCGCCGTGGTAAGCATGAAGAAACAATACCCAGGGCATGCGAAACGGGTGATGTTCGGGGTTTGGTCGTTCCTGCGGCAGTTCATGTACACGAAGTTCGTTATCGTGGTGGATGAGGACGTAGACGCCCGCAATTGGCAGGACGTGATCTGGGCGATCACGACTCGCATGGATCCGGCACGCGATATCGCGCTCATTGAAAACACGCCGATCGACTACCTGGATTTCGCCTCCCCCGTTTCGGGCCTCGGCTCGAAAGTAGGCTTCGACGCAACCAATAAATGGGCCGGCGAGACGGCTCGGGAATGGGGTCAACCCATTAAGATGACCGAAGCCGTGCGGCTGAAGATCGATCGGCTTTGGGACAGCTTGGGGATTTAGGCGAACCCTCTGCGGACAGTAAATCGACAATCGGCGCCGCCGTTATCTCTCGACGTTTCACGATGATTAAAAATCTTTCCGGTTACGGTTTCATACCGCGTTTTCTTGGACCGGTTACGCTCCTTATGGTGCTGCTATTCCAATTCGGGATCACCCAGTCGGCCGACCTCGGACAGCCGCGCTCATTGGATGTGTTGGTAAAGGATTGGCAAAAAACCCTGGACGGGGCCGAAAAGGAGTTGGCCAAGCCCGACATCACGGATCGCCGGCTTGCGGCTCTGCGCGACGAATTGACGAATATTCAGCTCGAGGCTCGCACGGCGGCGGACGAGGCTCTGCCCGAAGTACAAGTGATTCGGGACGAGCTCGCCGCGTTGGGGCCGCCGCCGGCCGAAGGCGCGCCGCCCGAAGCGCCGACCGTAGCGGCCAAGCGCAAGGCCATGAACGAACGACTGGCCGCCGCGGAAGGCGCGATCAAAGAGGCCGAACTCATTATGGCTCGCGCCGGCCGGCTCGCGAGCGACGTCAAGACATTGCGGCGCACCCGTTTCACCGAACGTATCTTGACGCGGGGCGTGTCGCCGCTTTCGCCGACGGTTTGGCGAAAAGCCTGGTCCGAGTTGAGCACCGGATTTACGGTGATCGCGCAAAATCTTCAACTGTGGCGGTCCAGCGATACTTTTGCGCAAGATGCTCGGGCTGTTGGTTGGCGTTTGGCTTTGGGCATAGGCGCGGCGATTCTGTTGGCGTTTCCGTTTCGAAGGAAATTAATCCGAAGATTCGGTTATATCGAAGTCGAGGCCGAGCCTACTTACGGCCAACGTCTGAGGACAGCGTTGTTCACCGGATTTATCCGGGCTCTGTTGCCATCTACGGCCGTATTGGCGCTATACCTAAGCTTGGTTTATGCCGAATTGCTGACAGAGCCGTTGCTCGCGGTTGCGCGAACGGCCCTGGTGTCGCTGATTTTTGTCTTTCTTGTGGCGGGTTTTTCCCGAGCCGCTTTGGCGCCGTTCGAGCCCGAGTGGCGGTTGGTTCGGATCCACGACGAGGGTGCGCGGGCCATCAGCCGTACCGTGAACGGGCTAGCCGTGGTATTTGCCTTGGATCGGGTGTTGAGCGAGTTGGGGGTGCAGTTCAATGCCTCGGTCGAGTCGACGCTTCTGCAAAAGTTCATGTTCGGCTTGCTCATTGCCGCTTTATTGCTGAGCTTGTTGCGTCCCAAGATATGGTTTTCGGAGGATGGGATACCGCTGAGCCCGAGCTGGCGGCGTTTGCGTTACTTTCTGGCGATCTTGGTCTATGCGATTCCTCTATCCGGATTGCTCGGCTACGTGGTGTTATCGCGCTTGCTGGCGACGCAACTGGTTCTGACCGCGGGACTTTATGTATGCGTGGTATTGCTGCGCAAAATCAGCGCCGAGTTCATCGAAGACGCTCTGAGCAAAACCTCCCCAATGGGCATGAGGCTCCGAGCCAGCCTGGCCCTGAGCGATGATGGCGCCGATATGCTCAAGTTTTGGCTCAGTGGAACCGTGGGCCTGCTCATCCTGTCGATTGGCTTGGTCGTGTTGTTGACATTGTGGGGCGCCGCAGGGAAAGACCTCACCGCCTGGCTTCACAGCATATTTTTCGGTTTCAAGGTCGGCAACATCACCTTATCCCTGGCCGATGTACTGCTGGCGCTGGTGCTTTTCGCGGGATTGCTCGCAGCCACCCGGATGATTCAGAAGGCGCTGGATCACCGTATCTTCCCGAAGACGCGACTGGACGTCGGCATCCGGCATTCGGTCCGTTCGGCAACCGGCTACGTGGGATTTACGATCGCGGCAATGCTCGCGATCTCCACCTTGGGCATAGACCTGTCCAACTTGGCCATCATTGCCGGCGCCTTATCCGTGGGTATCGGTTTCGGCTTGCAGAACATCGTCAACAATTTCGTATCCGGGCTGATTCTGTTGATCGAACGTCCGATCAAGACCGGTGACTGGGTCGTGGTGGGCGATCATCAAGGTTATGTCAAGAAGATCAGCGTGCGCGCGACGGAAATTACGACCTTCGATCGCGCCTCCGTATTCATTCCGAATTCCACTCTGATTTCCGGTGCGCTGACGAACCGAACCTATGCCGACAAGGTGGTGGGGCGTGTCGTACTGCCGCTTGGCTTATCTCACGATACGGATGCCAAGCGGGTGCGGGATCTTCTGTTGAAAATCGCACTCGACCATCCGGAAATCCGCCACAACCCGTCGCCTGTCGTATTATTCAAGGGGTTTGCCGAAAGTACGCTGAACTTCGAACTGACCGCGTTCCTTCATGATGCGGATAAAGTCGGTTCCGTGACCAGCGATCTCTGTTTTGAAATCGATGAGCTATTCCGCAAGGAGGGAATCCCCATTCCGTTCCCGCATCGGGATTTGAACCTCAACCTTAACGGCGATCAGTTGCAGCAGATCCTGGCGGCGGCGCGGTCTGAGAAAACGCCGCCGCAACCTCTCTGAGATTCTTTACTCGGACTGCTCGCTTCCCGAACTGTCCGAATAGCGGAGCGCCTCGGTTAAGTGGGGCTCGATGACGCTTGCCATGACTTGATGTAGCTTGGGATTCGCCGTCAGCACGTTTCCGGACTCGAAGTATTTGTCTTTTCCTTCCAAATCGGTAACGATGCCGCCCGCTTCCTGAATCATGAGCAGACCCGCGGCCATATCCCACTTTTTCAAGCCGATTTCCCAAAAGCCGTCCAACCGCCCCGCTGCCACATAGGCGAGGTCAAGGGCAGCCGATCCCGCGCGGCGGATCCCGGCCGTGTCTTTCATAAGATCGCGCATCATGCCGAGATAGGCATCGACGTGACGCTGATCCTTGAACGGGAAACCGGTACCCAACAACGCCCCCTTCAGGCCGTTTTGCTTGCTCACCCGGAGCCGCCGGTTGTTGAGCGATGCTCCGGCGCCTCGGCCGGCCGTGAACAGCTCCTGGCGCAACGGATCGTAGATCACGCCCTTTTCGATTCGCCCGCGGTAGAGCAGGGCGATGGATACGCAGAATTGAGGAAACCCGTGCAGAAAATTAGTGGTTCCGTCCAAAGGATCGATGACCCAGATGAAATCGGTCTTGGCCGGGCCTTGCCGACCGCTTTCTTCTCCCAGAAAAGCATGGGTGGGATAAGCTTTCTGCAAGGTGTAAATAATTTCCCGTTCCGCCTGGCGATCCACTTCGCTGACGAAGTCGTTGCGTCCCTTGGGCGTGATCGTGAGAAGGTTCACCCGGTCCATCGAGCGAACGATGATATCGCCCGCCGTCCGAGCCGCGCGAACCGCAATAGTGAGCATGGGATCCATATTTGAATCGGCGCTGGTTAAAAAGCGGTTTAGGGTATCAAATTTCTGATAGTATTTTACCTTTTTTGGTTATAGCCCTCGCTGACGCATGAATCGCTTGTCCCATGTCAGGATCGTGCTCGTCGGAACCACGCATCCGGGCAACATCGGTGCGGCGGCGCGCGCCATGAAGAACATGGGGCTGCGCGACTTGGTCCTGGTCACGCCCAAGGTCTTCCCCAGTGAAGAAGCGACCGCAAGGGCATCCGGCGCCGACGATATTCTGGCCGAGGCACGGATTTGCCCTGACTTGCAGGAAGCCATCCGCGATTGTGCCTTGGTTATCGGAGCCAGCGCACGGCTCCGCACGATTTCCTGGCCGCAGCTCGATCCCCGGGAATGCGCGAGACAAGTCACCGCAGGCAACGCGAAGACTGCGATTTTATTCGGCCGCGAACATTCCGGTCTTACCAATGAGGAGTTGGAGCGGTGCCATTATTTACTGCATATTCCCTGCGATCCCGAATTCAGCTCGCTGAACATAGCCGCCGCGGTTCAAGTCGTGGCGTATGAGCTTTTCCTCGTCGCTCAGCAACAGCCTCACGATGACGCCAACCGCCCATTGCTGGCAACGGCCGGCGAAATGGAATCCTTTTACGGGCACTTGGAAAAGACTTTGTACGACCTCCGATTTCTCCACGAACGAAAGCTGGGACCATCGGTGATGCGCCGGCTTAGGCGAATCTTTAACCGCTCCGTGCTGGAGAAAAAGGAAATCCATCTTCTGCGCGGCATACTGACCGCCGTTCAGCTCCGGATACGACCCCAGGCATGAACCTTATGTGGCAACGATTGAAAGAAGAATTCGGCTGCATTTTCGACCGGGATCCGGCGGCGCAGTCTTATTTCGAAATCTTTACCACCTACCCGGGCGTGCACGCCGTGCTGGTTCACCGATTGAGCCATCGGCTGTGGAATTATGGGTTGAAGTGGCCGGCTCGCGCCATCGCGACCTTGGCTCGCTGGTGGACGGGTATTGAGATCCACCCGGGGGCTCAGATTGGACGGCGTTTTTTCATCGACCACGGCATGGGCGTCGTGATAGGCGAAACGGCGGTGATCGGAGACGATTGCACGCTATATCACGGCGTGACGCTGGGGGGGACGTCGTGGAAAAAGGGCAAAAGGCACCCGACGCTGGGTAACGGCGTGGTGATCGGCGCCGGAGCGAAAATACTCGGTCCGATCACGGTAGCCGACGGCGCCCGTATCGGCTCCAATTCAGTGGTGCTGAAGAATGTCCCGGCCGGTGCCACCGTGGTTGGAATTCCGGGTCATGTGGTGAGCACCGATCGCCAGGCTCAAGAAGCACGCCGGCAGGCGATCGCCAGTAAGCTGCGTTTCGACGCTTATGGCATGACGCCCGACATGCCCGATCCGGTTGCTCACGCGATCAATCATATGCTCGATCACATACAAGCGCTGGACGAGCAGATCGAAGCGTTAAAGCGAGCGCTCAAACAGCAGGGTATAAACGTTTCGGAAGCGCCGCTGCCCGAACTGGAGCATTGCGAGCTGAAACAGGGGGAGGAGAAATAAACGGAACTCAATCCTGTTACCCGCATTGAGGCCGGCCTTGGGGCATCAAAACCGCTAGTTTTCCAAGACCCGGCAAATCTTGTTCGCCCAACTGACACTCTCGAGATGAATCTTGCCTATTTCAGGTAAGCTAAGATTTTCGAATTTCACCGCATCCAGGTTCCAGCATTCGTAATTGATGGCGCAATTCAAGGCTTCTCCAGCCAATCCCGCGCGGGACACTAATGCGTTTTTCACTTCGCGCGACAGCGGCAAGCTGGCGACCACATCATCCAAGGCGATTTCCAGCAGTTGGTCGATGGTAGACATGAGGCCCACAAGGAAGAATTGCTCGGTGCCCGGCAACTTAAGGTACGCGGCGAGTGATTCACACATTCTCGCCCGAATCAAAGCGATTTTGACGATCTCTTTCGGTTGATCGGGGAAACTCGCCAGGCTGATCAATGACGTCCAGCGTTGAATTTCCCGGATGCCCAAATAGGTAATGGCGAAATTTAGCGAATCGATTTGTTTCGGCAGCGCAAAGAAGGCCGAGTTGATATAGCGGAGAAGCTTGTAGCTGAGTCCCACGTCCATCGACACAGTGCGCGCCAGGTCGGGTATCGAGACTTTCGGCTGGTTGATTTTCGCCAACAACTGCAAAACCGCATGTTGGCTGGTTTCCAGCCGTTTTCCCCGCACTACGTTGGGTTTGCTGAACAGGAATCCTTGGAAGTAATCGCAGCCAAGTGCCCGATATTCGCGGTACTGCTCCTGCGTTTCCACCTTTTCGGCCAAGAAGCGGACGGGGAGTTCCTTCAGTCTCTCCATAACCCATCCGCTGGCGGCCGGTGTGACCTTTTGGATGTCGAACTTAATGAGATGAGCCATCTCGATCAAAGGCAGCCAACGCTCGTCGAACACAAAATCATCGAGCGCAATCCTATAACCTTTTTGTACCAGGTCTTGCAGGGCTTGAATCAAAGCCTCGTCGATATGGACGTCTTCCAGTACCTCGATAACCACCTTGTCTTTGGGAAGCAGAAAAGGGGTTTCGGAGAGCAAGTTTTCCCGAGTGAAATTAACAAAAGCCAACTGCGTTCCGACGACTTGATCCAGGCCGTATTCAAGCAAGCTGTCCACGATGATTTGATTGCTGGCGGCCGTCGGCCCGAATGTTTCTGCCGCATTTCCGTTTATGTCGCGGAATAACAATTCATAGGCAAAAACGCGTAAATCGCGATCGAAGATTTGTTGCCGTCCAATGAGAAAATCTTTCGTCACGATGAACGGTCCTTGTATCTAAAGTTTGGGGCGCTTTGGGATATCACGCGGCGGAGACTGGTTATTTTGTTGCGATTACGAATCTACGCCCGACTTACCGGCAATGCCGTCAGACAAGCAACTCGTACGTCCGGAGTATTAGAAGTTTAGCGAAAACTGAGAAAGACGCTCGGCAATTCGGGCGATTTACCCAATGGCAATGGAGATTTGATACTCTTCCCCATCACTTCACGCATTCCGACCGCAACAACCATGTCCGAGACTTTCCGTGATTTTGATACCGATGTTCTTCATCGCAGCCACACAACACCCGTTCTGGTAGATTTCTGGGCGCCTTGGTGCGCACCCTGCCGCGCGTTAGGTCCGATCTTGGAGCGGCTCGCTCAAAGAAACCCGGAGCGCTTCGTGCTGGTTAAGATCAATACCGAGGAATTGCCGGAAGTCAGCGCTCGCTATCAGGTGCGCAGTATTCCCGCCGTTAAGCTCTTCGTCGACGGACAGGTCATCGATGAATTCACCGGCGCGCTGCCGGAGGCCGTTATTCAGGATTGGTTGAACCGTATCCTGCCGAGTCCGTTGCGGGACCGAATCAAGCAGGCGGAAACCGAAGCCATCGGCGGCCATTTCGACAAGGCTGCTGCGATATTGGAAGAAGTGCTTGCCGTGGAACCGGATAACGCGCAAGCCGCTGTCATGCTGGCTCGCTTGCTTCTAGCTTCGGACTACAAGAGGGCTATGGCAGTCGTCGAACGAATCGGCCCGGATTCGGATTCATATCCGCTGGCCGAAAGTATCCGTACGTTTTCACGATTGTTCGCCTATGCCGAAAAGCCCGAGACTTTACCAGAAGCCTCGATCAAGCCTATCTACTTATCGGCTATCGGGCATTTGAAAAACGCCGACTTCGAAAAGGCTTTATCGGCCTTTATCGAGGTGGTTAAAGGTACGCGTCATTATGACGACGACGGTGCCAGGAAAGCCTGTCTAGCCATCTTCAAATTTCTCGGCGACGATCACGAGCTAACCCGAGAGTATCGCGGACGTCTCGCCAGCGCGCTATACGTTTGATCCGGCGGCAGAAGCTTAGGAGCTGTTAAAAAACTGCTGTGCCCGTCCATGACGGCGTTGCTCAAGGCCTCAAAATCCTCATCTACGCCGTGTACACTCCGGTTGCTACTCGCCCCAGCCTTGCGGCTGTTCCCTCCGCGGGTCCCGCGCTTCGGGTCGGCCTTTCGCGCCTTGTCCTGAACGGGCTCGCGACGTTTTTAAATAGCTTCTTATTTGCGGATTTTGATCCGGAAATATTCCGGATTGGAGTCATCGGTCAAATCCACCTTCGACGAGAAAGAGCGGACCTCGCCTCGTTCCAGCATGTCTAAATTCGGGGTGCCGTCTTGATGAAATCCTATCTGCGACAAACCGACCTGAATGCCGACGCGGTCGAAGAAGAGGATATCCACCTCCGGATGGATAAGCGACAGGCCTGAGTTGTGCGTGACGATCTTATACTCGTAATGCTTATCCGAGTCTTTGCCGGCGACTGTGAAAACGATGTTTTTCACATAGTCCAGATCGAGCGGAATCACTTTGTCGAATTCAAGTTTGGTTAAGTTCGGCAGCCGGGAAACGGTTAATGCCGCGATGTCAGCCCGCAATTTTTCGACTTCGGGTTTTAGTGCCTGGAGTTCCTGAGCTTGTTTCTTCTCTGCGACAGTCAAATCCAGGTTTTCCTGTTCGTTCACGGTTAGCTGGATAAATAAGATCAGGAGCACCGCCGTTTCGATGACCAATGCAATGGACAGGAAAAAAATTAGCCTCGTTCGGGACGAGTGACGATGCTTGCCTCGGCGCGAATAATATTTGTATTGCGCATCATCCGCTTCATCCTCGGACCCGTTATTTTGCAGCCGGTACATTTTTTCCCCTTAGGCGACCGCCCTATTAGTATTAGCTAACGTATTTACGCTTCGATCAAACGCCCGGCGCACATTCCGTGCTGCTGGCAATCAGCCTACTTCTCGTGGTTTCGGTAATTTTATAGCGCTTATAGTCGTTATTCTCACGCGCTTTGAATCGCTCACGCCGCGCTCGTCTCCGCTGACGACGCCATGTTCCGGTAATTCTTCTTCCAAGTCATCAATTTCCACATAGGTCTCCCGAATCCATTCGGCCGGAAATGTTGGAACTTGTTTTTGAAAAACCTTGCTAAAGCCTGTGGATAGGGTGTGTTGAACCAATGCGAAAAAACCGGAAGCAAAATTATCCACAACTCCGCCACAGGCGTACACGGTTTTTAGCACACCTTTACATGCTTCATATATGTTTGTTTTAAAAACAAAAAGCAAGAGTGTTAACAAGGTTGATGGGTCGTTATAACTAAACTAAAAAATTCTTTTAATCTATTTACAATTGATAGGCAGCCTACGTGGCCGAAACTCGACGTTAACGGCTAAGCTTTAAGCGATTTCAAAATCATGGCCGTGACTGATTTACGTAAAAAAAGAAATCAATAGGGGGGAAGAAATGTCCGCGTTTGGCGTTTTCGTATTGTTTTTGTTGGTACTGTCCATCATTTTGGTTGTATTGAGCGTCAAGTTCGTTCCTCAAGGCTCGGAATTCACGGTGCAGCGGTTCGGAAAGTACACCACGACGCTCACGCCGGGTCTTAATGTCATCATGCCGGTCATCGACCAGATCGGGGCACGGATCAATATGATGGAACAGGTGTTCGACGTGCCGTCGCAGGAGGTCATCACTAAGGACAACGCTATGGTCCGAGTGGATGGCGTGGTGTTTTATCAGGTCGCCGACGCCGCCAAAGCAGCGTACGAGGTCAGCAACTTGCAGCTTGCCATCATGCAGCTCACCATGACCAACATCCGTACCGTCATGGGTTCCATGGACCTTGACGAGTTGTTGTCGAAGCGGGACGAGATCAACGCCCGCCTGCTCTCGGTGGTGGACGATGCCACCACGCCTTGGGGTGTCAAGGTGACGCGCATCGAAATCAAGGACATCACGCCTCCGCAGGATCTGGTGGATTCCATGGCGCGGCAGATGAAGGCGGAACGGGATAAACGCGCCGCCGTCCTGGAGGCTGAAGGTTTAAAACAGGCAGCGATTTTGCGTGCCGACGGCGAAAAGCAAGCGGCGATTCTTGAAGCCGAGGGCCGCAAGGAAGCCGCATTTCGTGAAGCCGAAGCTAGGGAGCGTCTGGCCCAGGCGGAGGCGCGAGCCACCCTGATGGTGTCCGAAGCCATCGGCAAGGGCGATGTTCAGGCGATCAACTACTTCGTCGCGCAAAAGTACGTCGAAGCCCTGCAAAACCTTGCGGCGGCCGAGAACAGCAAGGTCATTCTCATGCCTTTGGAGGCATCGAGCGTTATCGGCGCGCTGAGCGGCATCGGCGAAATCACCAAAGAGGCGTTTTCCAAAAGGGCAAGCTAAATGGGATTCGAAATCGTTTTTTGGCACTGGTGGGCCTTCGGCGTATTTCTCCTCATCGTCGAACTCCTCGCACCGGGGATGTTTTTCCTGTGGATGGCCGAGTCGGCTTTTGTGGTCGGCTTGATCAAGCTGATCGTGCCGACGCTCGGCTGGGAGTATCAGTTGATACTCTTTTCGGTGCTGTCGATCGTCAGCATCGCCGTGTTCCGGCTATTTCTCAAAAAACACCCCATCGAGACCGATCGACCCTTGTTGAACCAGCGGGCCGCGCAGTACGTGGGACGGATGTTCACCCTGGAATATCCGATTATTAACGGCCAGGGACGGATACGCGTGGATGATTCCACGTGGAAGGTGCAAGGAGAGGACTGCGAGCCGGGAAAAAAAGTTCGGGTCGTGGCCGCCGAAGGGGTGATTCTCAAGGTGGAAAAAGCCGGGTGAACCGTTTGAGCGCGTTTTAAATCCTACTGCGCGGCCCGATTGGGGAATTGCGCGTTGCTCAGACTCCTCATGTACTCTGTGTACACTCCGGTTTAGATTCTGAACGACTTCACCATCTGCCGGAGTTGGTCGAGATCGAGCGGATCCGCTTGCCGCCCGTAACGGATTCGCAAGAACAGCGTGGTAATGGCGCCGATGGCTTCTTTCGCCTCTGGCCGTTCGGACGCGGCGCGTACAGCGAAATCTCTGGGTCCTTCGCCCGTCCGTTTGGTCAGTCCGCCTCTTGCCAATTTTTTAAGGAACCGGTCGTAAGCCGCCACGGCGGGATCGGACTTCGGCTTCCGGCGAGGCAGCAGCCAAAGTCCGACGAGTAGTCCGCAGAGGGCGAGCAGTGCTGCCAGCCAAGAGATCACCCCTCGCCAATCGACGATCCCCAGAGCTTCCCAGAACCGTTTTTGATTTTCCGGGTTATAGCTCAGGACCCATTGATTCCAGGCATGATCGACACTGGCCCAGACGAGACGCGCCCGGTCGTACCAATCTCGGAAATCGAAAGCGGCATCGGCCAATGCCCGTTCCACCGGGTTGAAACTGACCTCGCCGTCGGTTACTTGCTGATCCAGGTTGATTCCCTGCTCGATTCGGTGCGGCGCCACGGCGGCGGTCGGGTCGACCCGTGTCCAACCTTGCCCGGCTAGCCACACTTCGGCCCAGGCATGGGCATCGGCCTGCCGCACTTCCAGAAATTTTCCGACCGGATTCCATTGTCCTCCCTGATAACCCGTCACCACCCTCGCCGGAATCGCCGCCACACGCATTAGATAAACGAAGGCCGTGGCGTAATGCTCGCAAAAGCCCTTGCGGGTTTCGAAAAGAAAGGTATCCACCAATTTATCGCGGATCGGCGGCGGGTTGAGCGTGTATACGAAAGGCTCCTCTTGGAAATGGAGGAGCGCCTTGTTCACGATGTCTCGCGGGTCAGGCGACGATAGCTGCCAACGCTCGACCAGCCGGAGCACGCGCGTCGACGGCTTTTCGGGCAGTTGTAGACCTTGTTCGAGCTCGGTGGGGCTTAGTCCGCCGGTTCGGTAGTTTGGATAAGACGTGATCGTGTACTGTCGGCGCTCATTGATGCTTTGTTGCGTCAGCAACAGGTATTCGGGAGTTTGAACGAGGTCGCCCGGAAAAGCCTTGGGCAGATCCAGCGCGAAAACCCATTTTTTTTGGTGCGGCTCCAGGGTCACCGTATAGCGGTAAGCCGATCCGGAGAATTCCGGCATCTGCGCATCATTCCGCCTTTGTTCTGATGGCAAGCTCCAACGTTTGCCGTCGGTGCGCCAGAACACGGGGCCTCTCCAGTAGCGCTCGGCGGGCGGCGGGGGCTCGCCTTCGAAATCCGCTCGAAAAGCTGGCTCGGCGGATAAGGCTAGACGGCTGACGCTGCCCGGCTCGATCGTGTCGCTGAGACCTGTCTTCCCACTGATGGGATCGTCCGGAAGCTTCCACAAAGGCCCCGCGATGCGCGGGAAGAAAACAAAGAGGACCACCATGACCGGCAGGGCCTGCGCCACCAATGACGCCGCCATCTTGAACTGGGTCTTGAGCGACAAGACCGGGCCGGCGTTCAGCCCGATCAATACGGAAATCAGCAAGCCGACGGCAGCCAGCGTATAGATGGCCAGAGGAATGCTTTGGGAGAACAGGTACTGGGTCAGAGCCACGAAGAATGTGAGATAGACCACGAGATAGACGTCGCGCCGATTCCGCATCTCCATCAATTTCAACCCCAAGCCGACGAGAAAAAGACTGGCTCCGGCTTCGCGTCCGTAAAAGCGGTGGTAATCGACATAGACCAGCGCCGCGCCGGATAAGGTCAGAAGAAACAGCAACAAACGGCCGGGCTGTAGGGCGGGCCGATATCCTAAAGCGAGCCGCCAAGCCGCCAGCAGGGAAAAATAAAGGACGATTCCCTCGCCTAGATTGAGGATATGCGGTGCGGCGATAAAGAAAACGCTGAACAAAAGCAGGTTCTCCTGCGTTCTGTCCGGCATAAACGAAGTGGCGGGAGTCTTCATAGGTCGAAAAGCGCCAGCGACTTGAGGCACTTTCGGCAGTGCGAGGCGCCGTGATCCTGGGCTATGGCGGTTCCGGGCAAGCTGAGGGAATAACGCATCCCGGCCTGTTCGGCATCCAAGACCCAGCGGCAGAGCCGGCTCAAACGCGCTTCCGTATCCGTTCCCGGCGTGTCCGCCCAGTTCAAATGAAGCACCTCCGTTTCCCCGCTTGCATACTGCTTGATCTGCGGGTCACGCCCTTTGGCCAGGCTTTTCCAATGAATATGCTTGAACGGATCGCCGGACTGATAGGCCCGAAAGCCTTGGAAATCGTCGGAGGAAATACGCGGCCGATTGTTTGCGTGATCCCCTTCGGAGAGCGGGAAGGGCGGTCGATCCTTGGCAGGTCTCGGGTAGACCAGAACCCGGTGTTTCAGGTTGATCGGCGACCAGGCGTAGAAGAGCCCCAAGGGAAACGCGGTGCTGACGGTTACCGTATCGAGATCGAGCCAGCCGCGCTTTTCGGTTTTGACGCGAAGGAGGGCCGGTACGTTTCCCTCGGCGGGTATATCCAGTCGTACCGGCTGGGCGTCTTTGAGCTTCAGCCCAATGGCGTAGCGCGGCAAAGCTGCCGAATTGCTCAGCCGCAGTTCGAAACAAGCCTGATCGCCGGCGAAGACGGGGTTCGTTTTTCCGGCGCCGACGCTCAACCCGGAAAGGTTCCGGTAGCTATACAACATCGAGGACATGGCCGCGGCGGCCAACAGGAAGGTGAGGATGAACGCCAGGTTGTTGCCATAGTTGATGGCGGTCAGCCACTGGATCAGTAGCAGCAGCGCAAGGGCGAAGCCGGGCCGGCTGGGCACGATAAAGATCCGCCGATGGGATAAAACGATTGAGCTATCGGTCGCTTTTTCGCCGCGGAAGAAGCGCCGGGGATCCAGCCGTTCCCGGAGCGTGAGCGCGGCCATGTCAAACCGCCGGAACCTGTTCCAGCATCGGGGCCACGATCACGTCGGCGTTCGTGGCGCTGCTCGAAAGGGGGCGTAGCCGGTGCCCGCAAACCGAAGCCAACACGGCTTGCACATCCTCGGGCAGGACGGCTTCGCGCCCTTCGATGAAGGTCCAGGCGCGGGCGGCATTCAACAGGGCGAGACCGGCGCGGGGCGACAATCCGCTTTCGTAGTGGCCCGATTCGCGGCTGAAACGGATCAGCGCTTGAAGGTAATCGAAGAGCGCGTCGGAAACATGGACGTTCTTGGCTTCTTTTTGCAAGGCCTGCAACGCGTCGGCCTGCAGGCAGACCGGGAGTTTTTCGAGCAGAGCGTAGCGGTCTTCGCCTTTGAGCAAGGCGCGTTCGGAACGGCTGTCCGGATAACCCAAGGTAATTCGCATCAGGAAACGATCCAGCTGGGATTCGGGTAAAGGGAACGTCCCGATTTGGCAAACGGGATTTTGGGTGGCGATGACGAAAAACGGCTCCGGCAGCGCGCGGGTTTCCCCCTCGACCGTGACCTGGTGTTCTTCCATCGCTTCCAGGAGCGCGCTCTGCGCTTTGGGCGTCGAGCGGTTGATCTCGTCCGCGAGAATCATTTGGTGAAAGATCGGTCCCGGTTGGAAGTGAAAGGTATGGGTTTTTCCGTCGAAGATGGAGGAACCCACGATATCGGCCGGCAAAAGATCGCTGGTGAACTGGATGCGCTGGTATTTAAAGCCCAGCAGATTGGCCAGGGTGTGCGCCAAAGTCGTTTTACCGACGCCGGGCACGTCCTCGATGAGCAAATGCCCGCGCGCCAGCAGGCAACAAATCGCCAGGCGGATTTGGCGCGGTTTGCCGAGTATCACGGTATTGGCCGTCCGGAGGAGGGCGTTTAGGGAGTCGCGCATGAAGAGCCTGAGAAGTTGTTATCGCAACGAAGTATAGCCTCGGGAAAACGAGACGCGGTTGGACGGCAAACACCGTTTTACCCTGCACTTCTTGGACGGCTTGAATAAATGAAGATTACCGGTACGGCTGCTCTATGAAGCGTTTTCCGAATTCATCCTCCGGCAGAGGAGGCGATATGTAATAACCCTGGATTTCGTGACAGCCATAGAACTTTAAAAGTTCCAGTTGTTCCCGCGTTTCCACGCCTTCGGCCACGACCTTCAAATTGAGGATTTGCCCTAAAGTCACGATGGTCTTGATCAGCGCCGCTTGTTCCGAGGTCATGTCGCCGGCATAGGCGTGGATGAAGGAACGGTCGATCTTGATGGTTTGGACGGGCAGTTTTTGCAGATAGGACAAGGACGAGTAGCCGGTGCCGAAGTCGTCCATGGCGATATGGATACCGCGGTCCCGGATTCGACTCAGCCGCTCGGTCGCTTTTTCGATGTCGTGCATCACCAGGCTTTCGGTGATCTCCAATTCGATGAGCTGGGGATCGGTCTGGGTTTCGGCCAGTATGCGGTCCAGGAAATCGATGAAATTGTCCGCCAGGAGTTGCTTGGCCGAAAGATTGATCGCGATCCGGAAGTCCGGAAGCCTGTCCCCCCAAGCCTTGGCTTGTAAACAGGCTGTCCTGAGGATCCATTGGCCGAGCGGAATGATCAAGGCGGTTTCTTCCGCGATGGGAATGAACTGATTGGGTGATACGATGCCGCGCTCGGGATGTCGCCAACGGATCAGCGCTTCGGCGCCGGTGATCCGATTCGAAACACAGTTAACCTTGGGCTGATAATGGAGTACGAACTGTTCCTGCTCGATCGCTTGCCGCAACTGGGTTTCCATCAGAATACGCTGGCGCGGCTCCTCCTTCATGTGAGCCTCGAAATACTGGAACGTCCGGCGCCCCTTTGCCTTGGAGACGTACATGGCGGCGTCGGCATGTTTGGTCAGGGTCGTGAAGTCCCGGCCGTCGTCGGGGAACAGCGCGATGCCGATGCTAGCGCCTACGAAAATCTGATGATTTTGAATATGGATCGGGTTTCCCACCACGTCGATAAGCTTCTGCGCAATATCGGCAGGTTCGGCGGGCTCGGCGATGTTCGACAGGATGACGATGAATTCGTCCCCGCCGAACCGCGCCACGGTATCGGTTTTGCGCAGACAGTTCTGGATGCGCAATGCGACTTCCTTCAGCAGGTAATCGCCGGCCCAGTGTCCCAAGGTGTCATTGACGTCCTTGAAGTTATCGAGATCGATGAAACATACGGCCAGCTTGCTTCCGTCGCGTTGCGCCAGAACGCTTTCGTGTTTGAACCGCTCCTTGAACAGAAAACGGTTGGGCAAACCCGTCAGCGAATCGTAATACGCCATTTGTTCGAGTTGCTTTTCGGCGTGCTTCAAGCTGCTGATATCCCGGGCGATCGCGACGTAATGGGTCGGCCTGTTTTTCTCGTCGGTGACGGTATTGATGGTCAGCAACATCGGGAAGTATTCGCCGTTCTTCCGGCGATCCCAGATTTCCCCTTCCCAGTAACCCTCGGTCAAAAGGGTCTTCCACATCCGGGCGTAAAACGCCTGCTCTTGCAGCCCCGATTTGAGCAGACGGGTGTTTTGACCCACCACCTCCGATCGCCGATAGCCGCTGATCGCACAGAATGCCTCATTGACATCCAAAATCGTTCCCGCGAGATCCGTGATGAAGATCGCTTCGCTGGTGTTCTGGAACACTTTGGCATTTAGCCGCAGCTGGGTTTCCCTCTCTTTCATGTCGCTGATATCGGTCGCCGTGACGACCGCGCCTTCCAGTTTTCCCTGCTCCGAGTGCAACAGGTTTCCCTTCAGCCAGTAAATCGAGCCGGGATTCTCCCGAAGCGGAGCAGAAAAACGGTGTTCGCCGCTATAGGATTTGTGCAAACGGATGGTCTCCAACAACACCGATTTCAACGGCCATGGCAAAGGCGGCAATTGCGCGGCGAGGGATAGCCTGTCCTCGGGAGACAGCAGTTCGTCGGCCGGAGAGCCGGACCACGTGTCTTCGGAAAGCCCGAGCTGGCGTTCCGCCGCCCTGTTGATCTGACGGATGCGACCCTCCGCATCGATGACGATCAAAACATCGTCCATGGTATCCAGCACGCGATGGATGAAGCGACCGAGCGCCTGCTGGCGGCCCATGGTTTCCTTGAGTTTCGCCTTTTGCTGCTCGGACTCTTTGAGCATGGTGTCCATGCTTTGGGTGATGGCCAGGATACGTTTTTCCTGTTTCAGATTGGCCAACCGCAGTTTTTCGGCTTCTTCCCGCATCTGCCGCAGGGCTTCGGAATCTTCGTCCCCGCGATTCGGCTCGTATTGATTATCACAAATCCAATAGGGACCGTTCTCCGACAGGGGAATCTTGAATCTGCCATTGTCCACCTCGACCTTTAGCGCAGCCATGTTCAATTCGATTCGCCGGCCGTGGACCGGACAAACCAGCTGGCCGCCGTCGAACAAGGGGCAATCCGTCAAATCATGGCCTTCATGCGGACAGTGGGCGGGGAGTGCCCAGAATTCGCCCTCATTGCTGAAAATCAGGATGTCCGTAAAACGGCGTTCGCCCGGAAAAAGCATGCGTCCCGTCCACCGAGGCGGACAAGCCGTTTCGACGAGTGTCACCGACTCGACGGTGATATAACGGGTGGGCGGGTTTAAAGGCTTCACACCGGGAGAAGGCTTTGGATCGCGCGGATCGCTTTTTCGACGGCCCGCTCCGATTTGTCGGATAAGCCCGGCGAAAAAGGCTTGATAGCTTCTTTTTCGACTTCGGCCCCCACGATGACAATGTCCGGCGGCGATTCGCGGACAACCTCGAGGGCCTTCAACAAGTACGGAATACCCAGGCCGTGACCGACGGGTGTTTCCCACCGGCCGGCCGAATCATCGGGTTTGAATACGCAAACAGCGCCGGCATTTCCGGTATCGGCCAATGCGTCAACCAGAATCGCCTGACGGCAATCCACCAGGAATTCCAGGGCGTTGAGTCCGGCTATGCCCGCATTGAACAGCTTGACGTCGTTCGGCCAGGTCAGTCGGCGAAGCTGCTCGTACACGCGGATGCCGAACCCGTCATCGCCGTGCAATTCGTTGCCGAAGCAAACGATGTGGCGGGCGCTCATGGCTAAGGCCAGACCGTCATCCGCTTGCCCGTATCCAGCAGGTGTACGGTGCAAACCAGGCAAGGATCGTGAGAGCGGATGATATGGCCGATTTCCATCGGGTCATCCGGATCGTCAACGGTCAATCCGATCAAACTGCTCTCCCAATGCCCGTGCCGACCTTCGCTGTCCTTGGGGGATGCGTTCCAGGCGGTCGGCGTGATGACCTGATAACGGGAAATGACGCCGTCGGTGACTTGCACCCAATGGCCCAAGGCGCCGCGTGCCGCCGTCACCAGCCCAAAGCCTTCCCCATCGGGGATTTCGTCCTCGGCAGGCGAAATAAAATGCGGATCGTCCAAATGAGCGGCCAGCTCTTGCAGGGTTTCACGCATCTTTTGCAGCAGCAAAGCCGTGCGGCGCAGGCGGGCGAACTGGCGCAGCCAGGCGTTTCCGCCCTCCGCCCGGTACAACGAGCCGATCAGCGGGTCGCCATCGATCAGCAATTCGGCCATGGGACCCGTTTGCACCACCTTGTTCCGATAGCGGGGCGCCTTGCACCAGGTATAACGATCGGAATGAGGCTGATAGTCCGGAACGGTTTGTCCCCGGAACGGGTGGCGGCCGCCTTCGTATGGTTCGAACCAGGAATAGCGCACGTGTTCGGCGATTTCGGTGTGATCGAAAGGCTCGATCTCCCCCGTGTCGCCATTGAGGAACCCTGATCTGAACAAGTGCTCGGGATTTTGGGAAAGAGGCTGTCCGCCGGTCGGATCGCAGTAAGCGCCATAGCTCAGCATATGTGGGGTCCCGAAACCTAAGCGGTGCAGGCCGATGTCGCGGCTCATCCGTGTGAGCAGGCCAATGGCGCAATTCGCGTGACCATCCTTGGCTTCGAGCCAGGTAAAGAATTCGTCGCTGGATTCGAGTGTCAGCCAGGAATCCAGATCCGTTCCGATGACCGCCTGCTCAAACCAGCGTGTCAGATTGTTGAGGATGGACAAGCTGTCGAGAATCCTCCGGCTGGTGGGCGGCGCCGTCACGCCACCCGGCACCATATAGGACGAATGCGGCCATTGGCCTCCGAAAATGGCAACGATTCCGGGAACGTGGCGCGAATGTTCGAGAGTGCCGCGATGAGCCCGGCCCTTGAAGGGCAGGAAGGCGTCGCGTGCTTTATCGTAAAGCGGCCGGTCGGCGTATTTGGGGTGGCAAAAATCGGCGGTAAAGAACAGAAAGGATTGCCGCAGATCGCTTTGTACCGTCTCGGCCATCAGACACAGATTGCGGATGCGGATAGCATTGGGCGGCACGGAAATCCCGCCGATTTGCTCCAGGGCCAGAACCGCCGAATAGAGATGGGCGGTGCCGCAAATGCCGCAGATGCGCGGCGTAATCACCAAGCCATCCTTGGGCTTGCGGCCTATGAGGATTTGCTCGAATCCCCGGTAGAGCGAGCCGATGCAGCGAGCCTCAACCACCTCGCGGCCTTCCAGTTCCAGTTGAAATTCGAGGTCGCCCTCGACGCGGTTAAGATCGATTTGGACAGTTCTTTTAGCCGACATTTCTCACACCCCTTCGTCTAAACGAGGGCGTCGAGACGCCGTTGTGGCGCGCCGCACGGACCGAGCGACGGCGAAGGCGTAGCCGATACTACGTCGAGCCGGCGAGAGGAAGTACGGCGCGCCACGGCGAGTGGAAGGGCGGCTCTGGCACTCCCAGAGACGCCGTTTGCGATTGGAAGGGTCGCGACTAAAGCGACCGTTTGCGATTGGAAGGGGCCGACTAAAGGCCCGTTTGCGATTGGAGGGGAGTGAGAAATGCCGGCTAAACATCAGGGATCCATTTTTTTGTTCAGCACCCGTTCGGGCGCGGCCTCGTGGGCCAGGCTTTTGTAAGCCATATAATTGGCCCGTTCCACACCCAAAGGCAGGTGTACTGGAATGGCGCCGATCTTTTCGGTGCGGAATAGATCCTGATCCAGTGGGAAGTCAGGCGACGTGCAGCCGAAACAGGGCACCCCTGCCCGGGTTTTGCTGCTGCGGCCGTTCCAAAGTTCGGTATTGCAGATAGCCACAGTAGTCGGCCCTTGGCAGCCGAGGTTGAAGAACAGGCAGCCTTTTTCGCCGAAGGCGCTGTCCTCGACATCGTATTCATGATATTCGTTCCGTGTGCAGCCTTGATGCACCAAGGTGTTGAAAAAGGCTTTGGGGCGGTTGAGATGGTCGAGTTCCACCGGGAGCCCGGAGGCGAGCATGGCCAGGGTTTTGGTCATCGCGTTGGGATGCGCGGGGCAGCCTGAGACATTGATGACCGGCAGCCCGGCTCGCGATCGCCATTCCACAGGCAACAAGCCGCCGGGAGTTTTCTTGTCGAACTGCAGGCCGACACAATCGGTCGGATTGGGTGGGGCAGCATGGACACCGCCGAAGGCCGCGCAGGTGCCCATTGCAACCACGTGATGGGATTTTTCCGCCAGTTCCCTGACCAAACTCATTTTGGAACGGCCGCGATAAGGATCGTACAGGCCGGAACCGTTGGGTCCGGTTACGATGCTGCCTTCGATGCACAAGACATCGAGTCTCAGTTCCTCCTTGAGAATGGCATCGATCAAGGCGTCCAGTTTTCCTCTAGGCTCCATGGACAGGGACGGCTGCCAGAGGATCTCGATGCCATATTGATCCACGATCTCTTCCAGTGACGGACTGTCGGCGCACAGAATCGACATGGTGTCGCCTCCGCAGGCGCCGGTTTGTAGCCAAAGTAATGTGGTCATAGGAGTTTCGATATGGACTGATTGGGCTGTCTGAGTCCGATTGTTAAATTTTTGTTTAGAATGTGTTGAACAATAGTATAGGAAAAACGATTGCTCGACCCTGCATCGGAATACCGGGCCGGCCTTGGCTTAAACACACTGCCAATTTTGGTTTTCGATGTAGTAAGCTATGGATTCACTTCTATGAAGTGCAAAATCGATCTATCTCCCTGAATTTTCAATTCTCATGGATTTTTCCACCGAATTCGACGTCATCGTGGTCGGTGGCGGACACGCTGGTACGGAAGCGGCGTTGGCTGCCGCACGGACTGGCTCGAAGACGCTGCTACTTACCCAAAACATCGAAACCCTTGGCCAGATGAGCTGCAATCCCGCCATCGGGGGGATCGGCAAAGGCCATTTGGTTAAAGAAATCGACGCCCTCGGCGGCCTGATGGCGCACGCCGCGGATCGAGCCGGTATTCAATTCCGCGTGCTCAATGCCAGCAAAGGGCCGGCGGTACGGGCGACTCGGGCCCAGGCCGATCGTGTGCTTTATAAAAAGGCCGTACGTGGGGCGCTGGAAGCTCAGCCGAATTTGACGTTGTTTCAGCAAGCGGTTTCCGATCTGATCGTGGAAAACCACCGCGCGGCCGGCGTGATCACGCAGATGGGGCTTAAATTCAGGGCGCGTTCAGTCGTGCTTACGGTAGGCACGTTCCTGGCCGGCCGGATCCACATCGGTCTTGAAAACTACGAAGGCGGCCGGGCGGGCGACCCGCCATCCAATGCTTTGGCGGCGCGATTGCGCGAACTGCCGTTCCGGGTCGGGCGGCTGAAGACCGGCACGCCGCCGCGAATCGATGGGCGAAGCATCGATTATACGGTCATGCTGGAGCAGCCCGGCGACGAACCGGTTCCGGTATTCTCGTTCCTCGGCAAGCGGGAGGAACATCCCCGCCAAGTGCCCTGCTTCATTACCCGCACCAACGAGCGGACTCACGATGTCATCCGCTCCGGCCTTGATCGCTCGCCGATGTATGCGGGCGTTATCGAAGGCGTCGGGCCGCGCTATTGTCCGTCCATCGAAGACAAGGTCGTGCGTTTTGCGGACAGGGATTCGCACCAGATCTTCGTCGAGCCGGAGGGTCTCGATACGTATGAAATCTATCCGAACGGCATTTCGACCAGCCTGCCCTTCGACGTGCAGTACGAGCTCGTGAGATCGATCCGCGGTTTTGAAAACGCCCATATTACGCGTCCGGGCTATGCCATCGAATACGATTTCTTCGACCCGCGCGACTTGAAATCCTCTCTCGAAACCAAGCACCTTGAAAACTTGTTCTTCGCCGGCCAGATCAACGGCACGACGGGGTACGAGGAAGCCGCCGCGCAAGGCTTGATCGCCGGACTCAACGCCGCACGCAAGGCGAAGGATTTGGAACCCTGGTCGCCCACGCGCGACGAGGCTTACATGGGGGTACTGATCGACGATCTGATTACTCGGGGCACGAGCGAACCGTACCGTATGTTCACCAGCCGGGCCGAATACCGATTGCTGCTTCGCGAGGACAATGCCGATCTTCGGCTGACCGGGAAAGGCCGCGAACTAGGATTGGTGGATGATGAACGGTGGTGCGCGTTCGAAATGAAGCAGCAGGCTATCGCGGAAATTCAAACGGACCTGGCGAAACGGCATGTCAAACTGAACACGACGGAAGCCGAAGTCCTAGGCCAGTTCCTGAGCACGCCGTTATTGCGCGACTCATCCTTGGTCGAGCTGTTGCGGCGACCGGAAATCCGCATCGAGCATCTGCAAGCGATATCCGCTCGGTTGGCCGCGGAAGAAAACGAGCAGGTCCTCGATCAGGTCGAAATCCAGGCGAAATACCAGGGCTACATCAATCGCCAACAGGCGGAGATTGAGCGGTCGCGACGTTACGATCATTGGCGTTTGCCGGAAAAACTCGATTATCAAAACGTCATCGGGTTGTCCAACGAGGTCCGCGAAAAGCTCAAGCAACAACGTCCCGAAACCGTCGGGCAGGCGGCACGAATTCCAGGCGTCACGCCGGCAGCAATTTCATTGCTGTTGGTCCACCTCAAAAAGAAAAGCGCCTGATCTAAGTGAATGAACTCGGCCGACATCTGGCGGACGGAATAACCGCATTAAAAATACCTTTTACCTCGGAACAACACGAAAGGCTTTTGGCCTTTCTGCGTTTAATCCAGAAATGGAGCCGAGTGTACAACTTGACGGCCATCCGCGACTTACGGACAGGGGTGGATTTGCATTTGCTCGACAGCCTTACCGTCTGGCCGTATTTGCGGGGTGGCCGGGTTCTCGACATAGGAACGGGCGCCGGTTTACCCGGTATTCCCTTGGCTATCATGAGTGATGACAGGCATTTCGTTCTATTGGACAGCAACGCGAAAAAGACTCGCTTTGTTCAGCAGGCCGTGATCGAATTGGGCTTGTCGAACGTAGAGGTCGTCACGACGCGGGTGGAAAACTACCGTCCGGAACGCGCTTTCGACACGGTATTGGCGCGGGCCTACGCGAATCTCGCCGAAATACTGGCCGCGACGCGGAGAATGCTGGCTCCTCGTGGCGTGATATTGGCTCAGAAAGGGCAGCTACCTGAAGAAGAAGTCCAAACCTTGAAAGACTGCACTGTTGAGACTCGTATGTTGAATATCCCAGGGCTGGACGTCGAACGTCATTTGATCGAAATAGCTATCGGTTGAGGAAACGATGGGCAAAATTATTGCAGTAGCCAATCAAAAGGGTGGCGTGGGTAAAACGACCACCAGCATTAATTTGGCTGCGTCTCTAGCGGCGACCAGGCATCGCATCTTGCTTGTGGATCTGGATCCGCAAGGCAACACGACCATGGGGTGCGGCATCGACAAGAAAGGCCTAAAAATTTCGTCTTACGACGTTTTGACTCGTCAGGTCACAGCGCGTGAGGCCATCAAACCCTTAACCGAGCTCGGCTTCGATCTTCTGCCGGGTAACGCCGATCTCACCGCCGCCCAAGTCGAACTGATGCAGCAGCCGGGCAAAGAGCGCGCGCTTGCCGAGGCGCTCAAGAGTTGCCGCGGCGACTACCAGTTTATCCTCATCGACTGCCCGCCTTCGCTTAACGTGCTGACGCTCAATGCTTTGGTTGCTGCGGACAGCGTTCTGATTCCCATGCAGTGCGAATATTACGCCTTGGAGGGGCTTTCGGATTTGATGGACACGCTGGGAAATATCCGTGGCTCGGTCAATCCGGAGCTTCGTATCGAGGGCTTGCTTCGTACGATGTACGATACTCGCAGCCGGCTCGCCAATGATGTTTCCGCGCAACTGGTCGATCATTTCAGCGATAAGGTATTCCGCACCATCATTCCCCGCAATATTCGGCTGGCCGAGGCACCGAGTCACGGTTTGCCGGTGATGAAGTACGATAAGTCCTCTCGGGGAGCCATCGCTTATCTGGCCTTGGCCGGGGAAATCGTGCGGCGCAATCAAAAGTCGCTTAGTACCGCTTAACTTCTTCCATAAATTTAAAACATGACGGCAAAAAGACGCGGACTCGGCCGAGGCCTCGATGTCCTGTTAGGCGGCGCTAAGCTGGAAAGCGAAACCGAGAAGCTAAGAACGTTGTCGATAGATCAGCTCAGGCCGAGTCGTTTCCAGCCGCGTAAGGACATCGATCCGGCGCGGCTCCAGGAGTTGGCCGATTCGATCAGTGCGCAGGGCGTGGTCCAACCCGTGGTGGTCCGGCCGATGGGGGATAGTCATTATGAAATCATCGCGGGCGAAAGACGCTGGCGAGCGGCTCAATTGGCCGGGCTGCACAATTTACCGGTCGTTGTGCGCGAAGTTACGGATCAGACCGCGCTGGCGATCGCCCTTATTGAGAATATCCAGCGGGAAGACTTGAATCCCTTGGAGGAGGCAGAAGCCCTCAAGCGTCTGCTCGAAGAGTTCGAAATGACTCACCAGCAGGTCGCGGATGCCGTCGGCAAGTCCCGAGCTACCGTCACCAATTTGCTGCGTCTGAACGAACTTCACCCGGAACCAAAGCGCCTGCTGCTTACCGGCGCCATAGAAATGGGACACGCGCGAGCGATACTCGCGCTGGAGTTTCAGCTTCAGGCCGAAATCGCGCGTAAAGTTGCGGCGGCAAAGCTAAGCGTTCGCACGACGGAGGTGCTGATCCAAAGGCTGCGCGATGGGGAGAAGACTCGAAAACCGGGTGTAAAGGACCCCGATATTCGCCGCCTCGAAGAGCGAATTGCCACGCGAATCGGCGCTCCCGTGCTGATCAAGCACGGAAAAAAAGGCACCGGGCAACTTGTCATTCACTACGACAGCCTGGATCAATTGGAAGGCGTGCTCGATCGTCTGAAATAAACCTGCAGCGTTGATCTTCGGCATTTCGGTTGTTATCATTCCGAAGCGTTTTGGCCTGGAGCCCTGAATGGGTGCGAAAAAGCTGTTTTTCGCCATCAAGCGGGTTCTGCTGATGCAGCTTCTTGCGATTGCGCTGGTCGCCGGTTCCATGCTGACCTTCTTGGGTTGGCCGGAAGCCAGATCAGCGTTGTTCGGCGGGCTAATAGCCTTTCTGCCGAATGCCTATTTCGCCGCAAAATTCGGATTTTCCGATAAAACAAGAACGGCAAAGGAAATCGTAAGAGCGTTTTATATCGGCGAAAGTATAAAAATAATCATAACCGCCGGTTTATTTTTTTTAATATTCCAATTGCCTAACATTTTATTCCTACCATTATTTGTCGGCTTCGTGTCGGCACTAATGGTATTTTGGTTTGCGCTTTTAATGCGTGATATCGAACGGTAACGAGAGAGAATATGGCGACAGAAGAACACGGCTCTGGCGGGGCAACAGGATACATAGTTCACCACCTGACCCCTTTATCGACCGGCGAAGGATTCTGGACATTCCATCTGGATACCCTGTTTTTCTCCGTTTTTTTAGGTGCGGTTTTTCTGCTCATATTCCGCAAGGCGGCTGAAAAGGCGACTGCCGGCGTGCCCGGCCCTCTGCAGAATTTTGCGGAGATGATCATCGAATTCGTGGACACCCAGGTCAAAGACAGTTTCCATGGGCGTAGCGCACTAATCGCACCCTTGGCGTTGAGTATCTTTGTCTGGGTTTTCCTGATGAACACGATGGACCTGATTCCGGTCGATCTGTTGCCGGACATCGCCAAGGCTATCGGTCTCGACTATCTCCGCGTAGTTCCCAGCACGGATTTGAACGCCACCTTTGCCATGTCCATTTCGGTGTTCTTTCTAATCCTCTTCTACAGCTTCAAAGTGAAGGGACCCATCGGTTTCGGGAAAGAAATGGTTCTGACCCCTTTTCACAGCGTATGGATGATTCCGTTCAACCTGATCCTGAAGCTTGTTGAGGAGTTGGCGAAACCTGTATCGCTCGGTCTTCGTCTCTTCGGAAACATGTATGCCGGCGAGCTGATTTTCATCCTGATCGCGCTGCTGCCTTGGTATGTGCAACCCTTGCTGAGCTTCCCGTGGGCGGTCTTCCATATTCTGATCATCACTTTGCAAGCTTTTATCTTCATGGTTCTGACCATCGTATACCTGAGTCTGGCCCACGAAGATCATTAATCTCTTTCAATCAACCCTAACGTTCGATAATTCGGAGGAACAATGGAAATCGCATCTGTATCTGGCATGACCGCAATTGCCGTGGGCATCATTCTGGGCCTCGGCGCTATGGGAACCGCGATCGGTTTCGGTTTGTTGGGCGGTAAATTCCTGGAAGGCGCCGCGCGTCAGCCTGAAATGGTTCCGATGCTGCAGGTGAAAATGTTCATCGTGGCCGGTCTGCTCGACGCCGTAACCATGATCGGCGTAGGTCTTGCCCTGTTCTTCACCTTCGCCAACCCGTTCCTGTCGGCGCTCAAAGGCTAATGAAGCCGCGATTGCGGACGCTAATAACGGCAAATAATCAAAGAGGAAAGCGCTGTGAGTATTAACGCCACTCTGATCGGCCAAATGATCACATTTGCGCTTCTGGTGTGGTTCACCATGAAGTACGTGTGGCCGCCTTTGATGCAAGCCCTAGAGGAGCGCAAGAAAAAGATTGCTGACGGTCTCGCTTCGGCTGAAAAAGGCAAGCACGAGATGGAGTTGGCTGAGAAACGCGCGACTGCACTGTTGCGGGAAGCCAAGGATCAGGCCGCGGACATCGTGAATCTCGCGCAAAAGCGAGCCAGCGAGGCGGTCGAGGAATCCAAGCAATCGGCGAAGGAAGAAGGCGAGCGCATCGTTGCCGCCGCCAAAGCCGAAATCGACCGCGAGATACAACAGGCAAAAGAAGGTTTGCGTCAACAAGTAGCGGTGCTGGCTATTTCTGCGGCCGAGCAAATCCTGCAGAAAGAAGTGGATCAGAAAAAACACCGGGACATTATCGACAACCTCGGTAAGCAGTTGGGTCAATCATAATGGTCGAGTTTACGACGTTGGCGAGGCCTTATGCCGTCGCGGTTTACAAGAGGGCCAAAGAAACGGGGACGGCTGATAAGTGGAGCGATGAGCTCGCTTTCGTCACTATGCTCATGGAAGACGAGCAGTTAGCTAGAGCCGCGGCTAATCCGATGGCTAAGCGCGAGCAATTCTCGGCGGCTTTTCTCGGTCTCTGCGAGGATAACCTGGATGCGGAGGCGCAAAACTTCGTCCGGCTGTTGATCCAGAATCATCGGCTTGATTTGATTAAGTACATCGCCGCGCTATTTAACCAATATAAGGCCGACGATGAGGGTTATGTCGAGGTAGACGTCAGTACGGCTTTTCCTTTGAAACAAACTGAGGAAAACCGGCTGGTTTCCGTGCTCGAGCGCATCTTGCAGAAGAAAGCACGTTTGCGCGTCAATGTCGAACCATCCTTGATCGGTGGTGTCTACGTCAAGGCGGGAGACCGGGTAATAGACGCATCCATCCGCGGCCAGGTTGAACGATTAGCAAAGAGACTCTGGAATTAGAGCGAGAAGAATCATGCAGCTGAACCCATCTGAAATCAGTGAACTAATCAAGAAGCGAATCGAGCAGTTCGATATCGGCACGGAGGCCCGCACCGAAGGCACGATCGTCAGCGTGACCGACGGCATTGTTCGCGTCCACGGCTTAACCGACGTGATGCAGGGCGAAATGGTAGAGTTCAAGGGAAATACCTTTGGTATGGCCTTGAACCTGGAGCGCGATTCGGTCGGTGCGGTAGTGCTCGGAGCCTATGAGCATCTGGCGGAAGGCGATACGGTGAAATGCACCGGGCGCATTCTCGACGTGCCGGTGGGCGAAGCATTGCTCGGACGTGTCGTAGATGCCTTGGGTCGGCCGATCGACGGTAAAGGCCCCATCGAAACCAAAGAACGTTCACCTATCGAGAAAATCGCTCCCGGGGTTATTGCCCGGCAATCGGTCAGCCAGCCATTGCAAACCGGGCTGAAAGCTATCGACTCGATGATCCCCATTGGTCGTGGTCAGCGCGAATTGATCATCGGCGACCGCCAGACCGGAAAGTCGGCCATCGCCATCGATACGATCATCAATCAGAAAGGCACCGGCGTTAAGTGTATTTACGTCGCGATCGGGCAAAAGCAGTCTTCGATCGCCAACGTGGTCCGGAAACTCGAGGAGCACGGCGCAATGGCTCACACCATTATCGTTGCCGCTTCCGCTTCCGAATCCGCCGCCCTGCAATTCATCGCCCCATATTCCGGATGCGCCATGGGCGAGTTCTTCCGGGACCGCGGCGAGGACGCCCTGATCATCTATGACGACTTGACCAAGCAAGCCTGGGCATACCGTCAGATTTCGCTGCTGCTCCGCCGGCCACCGGGGCGCGAAGCATATCCGGGTGACGTGTTCTATCTGCACTCGCGTCTGCTGGAGCGTGCCTCCCGAATCAATGCGACTGAAGTCGAGAAGCTGACCGGAGGCGCAGTCAAAGGCAAAACCGGTTCGCTTACGGCGTTGCCGATTATCGAGACACAGGCCGGGGACGTATCCGCTTTCGTTCCCACCAACGTCATTTCGATCACCGATGGTCAGATTTACCTCGAGACCAACCTGTTTAACGCGGGCGTCCGCCCGGCCGTGAATGCCGGTCTTTCGGTATCGCGTGTCGGTGGTGCCGCCCAGACGAAGATCATTAAGAAATTGGGCGGCGGCATACGTCTCGATTTGGCTCAGTTCCGAGAGTTGGCGGCTTTCGCGCAGTTCGCGTCGGATCTCGACGAAGCCACGAGGAAGCAGATCGAGCGCGGTCAGCGCGTTACCGAGATCATGAAGCAGAGCCAGTATTCGCCGCTCAGCGTCGCGCAGATGGCCGTGGCCTTGTTTGCCGCCAACGAAGGATTCTTGGACGATCTTCAGGTTGGCAAGGTTCGAGATTTTGAAGACGGCTTGCAAAACTACATGAAATCGGAACACGCCGATCTGATGGAAAAGATCAACGCAACCGGTGATTACAATGACGAGATTCAATCGGCATTGCATGCGGCTGTTACGAAGTATAAAGAAACCCACACTTGGTAGGGACTAATCGATGGCCGTCGGAAAAGAAATCCGTCTAAAGATCACGAGTATCAAAAATACTCAGAAGATCACGCGGGCCATGGAAATGGTGGCAGCCAGCAAGATGCGCAAGACGCAAGAGAGAATGCAGGCAACCCGTCCGTATTCCCGGAAGATTGCGCAAATCATTAAACACTTGGCTCACGCCAACCCGGAATACAAGCATCCGTTCACCGTCGAGCGGCCGGTAAGCCGGGTTGGGGTCGTTCTGATCTCGTCCGATCGGGGATTGTGCGGTGGACTCAATGCCAACTTATTCCGATTGGCCTTGCGTAGAATGCGCGGCTGGAATGAGGAAAATAAAGCTGTAAGTCTCAGCACGATAGGCCAAAAAGGCAGCACGTTCTTCAGCGCAATCGGTGCAGATGTAGTCGCGCAGGCCACCAAGCTCGGCGATCGTCCCCATTTGCAGGATATCATTGGCGTCATAAAGACGATGATCGATGAGTACTCCGAGGGGAAGATCGACGAGTTATACGTCCTTTACAATGAGTTTCTTAATACGATGACGCAGAAGCCGCGTCTCGTTCAGCTGCTTCCCGTTCGACCGGAAGATATTGGCGAGGAACAGAAAGGACTATGGGACTACATTTACGAGCCTGACGCCAAGGAAGTGCTCGATCAGTTATTGGTCCGGTACGTGGAGTCCATCGTTTTCCAGGGTTTGGTCGAGAACAATGCTTGCGAGCAGGCCGCGCGTATGGTTGCTATGAAAAGCGCTTCCGACAATGCCGGAAAGCTCATCAAAGAGTTACAACTGATTTACAACAAAGCGCGGCAGGCAGCCATTACCCAGGAGATCGCAGAAATCGTTGGCGGCGCGGCTGCGGTCTAATCGAATCGTTAGAGAATAAACTCAAGAGATTTTACGAGGACAGTCATGAGTTCGGGCAAAATCGTTCAGATTATCGGCGCCGTGGTTGACGCGGAATTCCCACGGGAAACTCTTCCCAAAGTATACGACGCACTGAAAGTCGATGATAAAGACATAGTGCTTGAGGTTCAGCAGCAGCTTGGAGATGGTGTTGTCAGAACGATCGCCATGGGCAGCACCGACGGGCTGATGCGCGGCTTGAAGGTGACGAATACAGGCGCTCCGATTTCCGTACCCGTAGGGAAGGAAACGCTCGGCCGGATCATGAATGTCTTGGGCGATCCGATCGACGAAAAGGGTGCTATCGGTGAGAAGGAGCGTTGGGCTATTCACCGGAAAGCCCCGACATTCCAGGACCAAGCGGCGGCCAATGAGCTGCTGGAAACCGGCATCAAGGTAATCGACTTGGTCTGTCCGTTCGCCAAAGGCGGTAAGGTCGGCCTTTTCGGGGGGGCCGGCGTCGGCAAGACCGTGAATATGATGGAGCTGATCCGTAACATCGCCATCGAGCACAGCGGCTATTCGGTGTTCGCCGGCGTCGGCGAGCGGACCCGCGAGGGGAACGACTTTTACCACGAAATGAGCGAAAGTAACGTTCTTGATAAAGTGTCCCTCGTATACGGCCAGATGAACGAGCCGCCGGGCAACCGCCTGCGCGTGGCGCTGACCGGCCTGACCATGGCCGAGTATTTCCGTGACGAAGGCCGCGATGTTTTGTTGTTCATCGATAACATCTACCGCTACACGCTCGCGGGCACCGAGGTATCCGCGCTGCTGGGCCGCATGCCATCCGCGGTGGGTTACCAGCCCAACTTGGCCGAAGAAATGGGCGTACTCCAGGAGCGGATTACTTCGACGAAGGTGGGATCCATCACGTCTATTCAGGCCGTGTACGTCCCGGCCGACGACTTGACCGACCCGTCCCCGGCAACCACGTTCGCTCACTTGGATGCCACCGTGGTTTTGTCCCGTCAGATCGCCGAACTGGGTATCTACCCTGCCGTAGATCCTCTCGATTCGACCAGCCGCCAGTTGGACCCGCTGGTTGTCGGCCAGGATCACTATCAGGTGGCCCGCAAGGTGCAAAGTACCTTGCAGCGTTACAAAGAGCTTCGCGACATCATCGCGATCCTCGGCATGGACGAACTTTCCGAGGAGGATAAACTCACCGTTTCGCGGGCGCGCAAAGTACAGCGGTTCCTGTCTCAGCCTTTCTTCGTCGCCGAAGTGTTCACCGGTTCGCCGGGCAAATACGTATCTCTGAAGGATACGATTTCGGGGTTCAAAGGGATCGTTGAAGGCGAATTCGACGATGTTCCCGAGCAGGCATTCTATATGGTCGGTAGCATCGACGAAGCCTTGGAAAAAGCGAAGCGGATAGCCGCGTAATTCAAAGAGAAAAAGCATTATGGCTATGACGATCCACGTTGATATCGTGAGCGCGGAAGCGGAGATTTATTCCGGGCTCGCGGAATTGGTGGTGGCTCCGGCCGAAATGGGCGAAGTGGGTATTGCCGCACGGCACGCGCCGTTCCTTACCCGCTTGAAGCCGGGCGAGGTGCGGGTAAAGGTCAACGACCACGAAATCCATCCGTTTTTCATTTCGGGTGGCATGCTTGAGGTCCAACCCCATGTCGTGACCATACTCGCCGACACCGCAATTCGCGCTAAAGACATTGATGAAGCAGCAGCGCTGGAAGCTAAGCGGCGTGCGGAAGAGATGCTGTCGGACAAATCCGGCAAAATCGACTACGCTCTGGCGCAGGCGCAGCTCGCCGAAGCCGTCATGCAATTGAGAACCTTGGAGAAGTATCGGAAAGGCCGCGCGTAAGCTCCGGGGTTCTCCGAACCCAGCAAAGTACGGAGCATACGCTCTGGTATTTTGCTGGGTTTTTCAGTTTTTCAGGCTAATATAAACGCGAGGATTCGGCCAGCGCTGCCGTCCGGATCGTGTGAGCCTTTGTTTTCCGCTTCTTCAATCAGGAATAACGGAAGATGCCTTTGGAAATCGTCATCCTGGCCGCCGGCCAGGGAACGCGAATGCGTTCGTCCCTTCCTAAAATTCTCCACAAAATTGCCGATCGAACGCTGCTCGAGCACGTGCATGCCTTGGCGTCCCGGCTGCGTCCCGATAAAGTCACGGTGATTTACGGGCACGGAGGTGAGAGGGTTCTCCAGACTCTCGAGCACTTAAACGTAATCTGGGTCGAGCAGCGGGAGCAACTTGGCACGGGCCACGCTGTAATGCAAGTTGCCGATGATATCGATGAAGAACGAACGGTCCTTATTCTTTATGGGGACGTGCCCTTACTCGGCGATGAGACGGTCGAAAAGCTGATTCCCCTGGCACAAGCAGACCAAATGGGGTTGCTCACCGTTAACCTGGCCGATCCCTACGGCTATGGTCGCATCATACGGGATAGCACCGGCCGAGTAGTTAGGATCGTGGAAGAAAAAGACGCCAGTCCGGAGGAGCGTCATATCAGTGAGGTTAATACCGGGATACTTGCCATTAAGGGCAACCATCTCAAAACCTGGCTAAGCCGGTTGGAAAACAACAATGCCCAACGGGAGTATTACCTTACGGACGTAATTGCCATGGCGGTTGCGGATGGAGTTAGGGTTGAGACGGTTCAGCCGCGGGATTCGGACGAAGTGTTGGGGGTTAATAATCGCGAGCAGCTGGCTCATCTGGAAAGGGTTTTCCAGAAAAAACTCGCCGAAACCTTGATGCGGAATGGAGTCACTTTGCGTGACCCGTCTCGCTTCGATGTAAGGGGACAAATTGAGTCGATCGGGCGTGACGTAGAGATCGACGTAAACGTTATTCTGGAGGGCCGGATAAGACTCGGCGATAATGTCCGAATCGGCGCCAATTGCCTGATCAAGGATAGCGAGATAGGCAACGATGTGGAAGTCCTCGCAAACTGTGTAATCGAAGACGCCTCCGTCGGCCAGGGCTGCCGTATCGGCCCCTTTGCACGCATCCGGCCGGAAACGCGGATCGAAGACCAAGTCCATATCGGCAATTTCGTCGAGATCAAAAAATCCGCGATAGCCAGTTGTTCCAAGGTCAACCATCTCAGCTATATCGGCGACACGATCATAGGCCGGGATGTTAATGTTGGCGCCGGTACGATCACGTGCAACTATGATGGCGCCAATAAACATCAAACCGTCATCGAAGATGGCGCGTTCATAGGTTCCGACACCCAGTTGGTCGCGCCGGTCAGAGTCGGCAAGAATGCAACCATTGGTGCCGGGGCAACCGTCACGAAAGATGCGCCCGAAAATGCTTTAACCCTCAGCCGAGCCAAACAAGTTACCATCGAGGGTTGGCAACGACCCACCAAGAAAAGGAGTTGAAAACATGTGTGGTATTGTTGGTGCCATCGCACACAGAGTCGTTACCCCCGTCCTTTTGGAAGGCCTACGCCGGTTGGAATATCGCGGCTACGACTCGGCAGGGCTTGTCGTATTGGACGATTCCGAGCAGCTCCAGCGTGTACGGAGGAAAGGGAAAATCAAAGAGCTGGAAAATGCTTTAGAAACGTCTTTGGTCGAAGGCAAGGTCGGCATTGCCCATACCCGCTGGGCGACTCATGGCGTTCCCTCGGAACACAATGCCCACCCACATATCTGCCGCGAAACCGTGGCCGTGGTTCACAACGGGATCATCGAGAACCACGAGGACCTCAGAAGAAGGCTCCGGCAAAAGGGATACGATTTTCTGTCGGAAACGGATACCGAAGTTATCGTTCACCAGATCCATGAATTCCTGGAAGAAGGTCTGTCTCTTTTCCAGGCCGTCAAGGAAACCTGCAAGATTTTGGATGGCGCTTATGCCATCGGCGTTATCAGTATCAACGAACCGAAGCGGCTGATAGCCGCGCGTCACGGCAGCCCTTTAGTGGTGGGCCTCGGTGAGAGCGAGAACTTTATCGCGTCCGATGTGTTCGCCCTAGTCGGTGAAACGCAGCGCTTTATGTTCCTCGAAGACGGCGATATTGCCGATTTATCCACGGAAACGGTCAGCGTCTACGACAAACACGGGAACTCGGTGCAGCGGCCAGTCCATGAAACGAAATTGGCGGCCGATGCCGTGGAGCGTGGCGACTATCGCCACTACATGCAAAAGGAAATTCACGAGCAGCCGGTGGCTATTGAGAAAACCTTAGATGGCCGGATACGGGCCGGAAAAGTGCTCGATGCGGCTTTCGGACCGTATGCCGAAAAAGCATTCGATCACATCAAATCCGTGCAAATCGTCGCCTGTGGTACGAGCTACCACGCCGGCATGGTGGCGCGTTACTGGATGGAGTCGATTGCCGGTCTTCCGTGCAGCGTGGAAGTAGCCAGCGAATTTCGTTACCGCAAAAACGTAGTCCCCCCAGGGACCTTGTTTGTCAGTATTTCGCAATCCGGTGAGACTGCCGATACTCTGGCGGCGTTGAAGGAAGCTAAAAAGCTGGGCTATGCGCATACTCTTGCGATCTGCAATGTGCCGGAAAGCTCGATTGTCCGGGAATCCGAATCAACCCTGATGACCCGAGCCGGTCCGGAAGTCGGCGTCGCCTCCACCAAAGCGTTTACCACCCAGTTGGCCGCCCTGCTCCTTCTGGTCGTTGCCTTAGGCAAGCGTAACGGGCTTCCTCCCGAGCAGGAAGCGCGAATCGTCAAAGAGCTTGAAAGTCTGCCGGACCAGATTACCCGTGTATTGCTCCTTGAAGATGAAATCCAACAATGGTCGGAGCGTTTCGGCGAAAAACGACATGCGCTTTATTTGGGGCGTGGCGCCCACTATCCGGTAGCGATGGAAGGCGCGCTGAAGCTGAAGGAAATCTCCTATATTCACGCCGAGGCTTATCCTTCCGGTGAGCTTAAACACGGTCCCCTTGCTCTGATCGATGCCGAGATGCCGGTTGTGGCCGTTGCGCCGAACAACGAACTGCTGGAAAAGCTCAAATCGAACCTTCAAGAGGTGCAGGCCCGTGGCGGCGAGCTCTATGTCTTTGCCGACGTGCGTGTTCCCATGGAGAGCGTACCGGGCGTCAACTTGTTACGCGTCGCAGAAACCGACGAAGTGGTTGCCCCCATCGTCTACACCGTACCCTTGCAGATGCTCGCCTATCATGTCGCTTTAATCAAAGGTACCGACGTGGATCAGCCACGTAACTTGGCAAAATCCGTTACGGTGGAGTGAACCGGATCGCGTGACCATCGGTTCTTCAGACTAAAGTTCTGAATTACCGATAGTGACCCGCTGGCTTATCATGCGATCCGCGCCTCCGGGCGGACAGTGTCTTGAAGATCCAGCCGGTGCCGAGTCCCCAGGCGCCATTGATCAGGAACGCCGTCGCAAGCAAAGGGGGGGGCCAGCCGCCGCCCAAAGGCCGGCCCTTGAGCGGAAACACCACCAAAAGCGCTACCAGCGACGGCAGAATGGCGCCGAACAGGAACGCCATCATCCAGTATCCGGGGCGCGGCGGAAACCGGTGTTCGACCAGCGCAAACAAAATACCCCAGATACCACCCCAGAATGCCAATGAGAACACGGCCGGGACGCCGAACGGTGAGGTCGCAGCCAGGGAAAATGGCGCGAACGGCGCCAGACCGATGCTCCAGAGTATCGCCAGGGCGAGTTGGTGAAAAATCAGTGTGGCTAAAAACCCGGCGAGAAAACCAAATAACCCCGTTGTTGCAGGGTCGATGGGTGTATTGTGATAAGCCATAACTGGGTTCCTCCTGAATGTTGATCCCTATATCCCGCTTGAGGCCAAAAGGCTGGAGTTGCGACGACCTCTCGCCAGCGGTTCACCCCGTTTAAATTAAGACCTCCTACCGCTAGTGCTTCGCCACGGTAGCAGTGCAATGTTTGGTCATGTCTTGGGTCTGATGATTGTCTGGAAGCCAGGAGACGATCATGCGAACCCAGAAATACGCAGTGAAACTGACGGCCGAGGCGCGCTCGGCCG
>Ga0196971_1000030_pt1 | contig 155176 bp, 188 predicted proteins | sample S1v_1013CmetaG_FD_148660 | JGI IMG/M metagenome (GOLD analysis project Ga0196971, IMG submission 148660) | Soil microbial communities from Anza Borrego desert, Southern California, United States - S1+v_10-13C | ecosystem: Environmental > Terrestrial > Soil > Desert | place: USA: California...
GCTTGAGGACAACTTCCGCTTCTCGGTTCGCGAGGGTGGTAAGACTGTGGGCGCCGGCGTCGTGACGAAGATCGTCGCCTAACGTTCTAACTTCTTACTCGTATGGCTACCACAGCGAAGAAGGCGACGAAGAAGGAGGCCGCACCGGCCGGGGAGCCCAAGCTTCGCATCCGTGTGCGTGCCTACGAGCACAAGATCCTCGACCTCTCGGTCAAGCAGATCATGGACACGGCGAATCGCCTCGATGCGAAGGTCGTGGGTCCTGTCCCGCTTCCGACCGAGATCAAGCGTTGGACTGTGAACCGCTCAACGTTCGTCCACAAGGACGCCCGCGAGCAGTTCGAGATGCGCATCCACAAGCGCCTCATCGACATCCTTTCGCCAAGCCCAAAGGTTATCGAGGCTCTCACGAATCTCTCGATGCCGTCCGGCGTGACGATCGATGTGAAGATGATCTAAGGGATACTCCTTACCAAAACCGCTCCAGCAATGGAGCGGTTTTGCGTTATCCTCTGTTGACTTTAAGAACGGCAGGAATAGGATGCGAATAGACGCTATTCGTGCGTCTGGTTCTTGAAGAGGAGGAGGCTATGCATCCGACGGCACTGCTTGGACTCAATGAGTCTGCGCGTAAGTCGAGCCGCCAATTCCGCCGTTCGTTGTGGAGTTGGCTCGATCGTCCGGTCTGGGCAAAGCGCAAACGGCTCAGGGACAAGATCGAGCGTCTGCAGGTTCAGATCCGGGAGGTCGACCGGCAAATCGCCGACATCTATCACGAGGGCGAGGTGGTCCGGCTCGATCCCGCGGGCGTGCGACGGCTGTCCAGCTTGGACAGCAAGCGCGACAGGCTCAACGATCGGATCACCGCAGCTCAAGAAGCGCTCCATAAGCTCTAACATGGAGCGCAACAATGATTATGTGACCGGGCCCCGAAAGGGAGCCCGGTTTGCTTTTATACTTCCGTGCGCTATAACTCCTCGGTGGCACTGTCGTCATACATGCATCAGAAGGAAGTTCTTTTTGCGTAATTCCGTTTCAACGTTCCCTGACCTCCACATCTACGAGGAAGTCGCCCAATCTCTCTATGAGGACATCTGCAACCATGGGCCGCTTGCGGCTCAGCTGGACGATCTGGGTGTCGAAGGAGGGTTTGTCTGCGTCGCCAACCAGTTCGGCGAGGTCATCGCGCACGTTCGCTTCGGCGAAGAGCCGGTGATTGGCGACCCGGACGGTGCGCTCCTGGCTGCAGTCGCTGCGGCTACAGGACTATCCGTGGGATCGCTCAGCTCGCGTGCGAGCATGCTCGTTGGGGTGCGATACGAGCCGGGTGCGCTGCGCGGCTTCCATCACATCCTGTCCTGCCGATTTAGCGGCTTCGACTACGATTCGCTCACTCCCAAGGATCGGCAGATTCTGACGGACCTCAGCGAGCTGTTCGTGATTGCGTTTAGCCTCAAACTGAACCGCGACTGCCAGATCAAGGAGATGGTCCGCGATATGGCGGTCGGGATCCTGTTCCGGTACTGCTCCCCGCATGCCGAGCTCTTCGACCCGTTCCTTCAGGGGACCCGGCGCGTTCTGGCCTAACAGCTAGAATAATGAACGGCAGACCCCGCGTCTTTGGCGCGGGGTCTTTGCTATATAAAGGAATCAGGCGCGAGCTGGTGCTCGCGCCTGACCCACCCGGACTGGCGTGGGGACAGGGGAATTGCCTCGTCTCCCTCGCTCACAAAGTGGTTGGTTGGAGGCCTGCCCTCCGATGTACATGCCAGGCTCGCCGGAACCTGACTTTTAAAGCGTAGCATGCACTTATTTGCATAATAGAAACCCCTAGTGTAGAGTGCGCCTATCGCTACGTCCTCCCCTATGGGGCGGACCAATGGCCCGGGACCCGATTAGAGCCCGCGCTATTGCTAGCGCGCTTTATTTTTATGAAATTCATCCTTGCACGCAAAGAGCGCATGACCCAGATCTGGGGCGACGATGGCCGCGTGGCCGTCGGCACGGTCCTTAAGACCAGCCCCTTGGTCGTCACCCAGGTGAAGACCGCAGATACCAAAGATGGCTATGCAGCCGTTCAGGTGGGCTACGAAGAGCAGAAGACCTCCCGGGTCACCAAAGCAGAGCTTGGTCACACGAAGGGCAAGGCATTTAAGGTAGTTACAGAGTTTCGCACTGACAATGCGGGTGATTTTGCCGTTGGTTCTGAGATCGGCATCGATACGTTCGCAGTTGGCGACGACGTCGAGGTTGCCGGACTCACCAAGGGTAAGGGCTTCCAGGGTGTTGTGAAGCGTCACGGTTTCCACGGTGGACGCCGCACGCATGGTCAGAAGCACTCCGAGCGCGAGCCAGGCTCCATCGGTGGCGGCGGTCGCGCAGGTGGTCGTGTCATCAAGGGCATGCGCATGGCAGGCCGCATGGGTGGCACCCGCGTCACAGTGAAGGGCCTCAAAGTCCTCCATGTCGATGCAGCTCGTGGCGAAATTATCATCTCTGGTGCGGTCCCTGGTGCAAAGGGCACGCTTATTGAGGTCGTTTCTGCATAACCCTGACGTATATGGCAACCGCAAAAACACCAGCAAAGAAGACCGCAGCAACCAAAGCTCCTGCAAAGAAGGCAGCAGCTAAGGCTCCGGCTGCAAAGAAGGAAGTCGCTCCGAAGAAGGCACTCGGCACTCTTGAAGCAACCGTGTTCTCCATGGACGGCAAGGAGGCAGGAAACATCCAGCTCCCTGCAGAGCTCTTCGGAGCGGCATGGAATGCAGACCTCGTGCATCAGGTCGTCGTCGGTATGCAGGCAAATGCCCGTCCGACCGTAGCAAACACCAAGTTCCGTGGCGAAGTACGCGGCGGTGGTAAGAAGCCGTGGAAGCAGAAGGGTACGGGCCGCGCGCGTCACGGCTCCCGCCGTTCTCCGATCTGGGTAGGTGGAGGTGTTACGCACGGTCCGCGTGCAGAGCGCGACTACTCCGTGAAGATCAACAAGAAAATGCGTGTCGCAGCGCTTGCATCCGTCCTTTCTAAGAAGTGGAACGACGGCGAGGTGCTCTTCATAGAGAAGTTCACATTTGCAGAGCCGAAGACCAAGGACGCAAAGGCAGCGCTTGCTGCAGTTGCAAACGCATCCGGCAAGACCGAGCTCGTCACCAAGCGCAAGAACGCAGCCGTGATCGCTCTCTCCTCCAAGGACCGTGTTGCTGAGAAGTCACTTCAGAACCTCGGCAACTACATCAGCGAGGAAGTTCGCAACCTTAACCCGGTCGATCTCGTGACGAAGAAGTACCTCGTCATTGAGAATCCGACGGAGGCGTTCAAGGTATTGTCAGCCCGCCTCACTAAGTAACATTCGTATGGCACTCTTTTCACGTAAACCCAAGAAGGCCGCTCCGGGCAAGGCTACCATCACGGTAGAGCGCAAGGACGACGGTCGTCTTGCGAACGTCCTCAAGAAGCCCTGGCTCTCTGAGAAGGCCTTGATCGGTACGGAGGCAGGCTGCTACGTGTTTGCGATTCCCGCAGACGCGACCAAGCACGATGTCAAAGCAGCGATCGAGAAGTACTACAAAGTAACCCCGCGCCAGGTCCGCATCGCGAACCTCCCGGCGAAGAAGGTATCCCTTCGCACCCGTCGTGGTGTTGGTACGCGCGCTCGCCGTCACAAGGCGTACGTCTACCTCAAGAAGGGTGACACCATCCAGTTCGCATAACGCATATGAAGACCTACAAGCCAACATCCCCGAGTCGCCGCAACATGACTACGCTCCCGTACAAGGAGCTACTCTCCGGCGACAAGCCCACGAAGAGCCTCATGGTTTCTAAGAAGAACCAGGCAGGCCGCAACAACGCGGGTCGCATCACCACCCGTCACCAGGGCGGTGGCCACAAGCGCCGTCTTCGCAACGTCGACTTCACGTACGCGAAGAAGGATATTCCTGCGCGCGTCGAGACCATCGAGTACGATCCGTACCGCACCGGTTTTATCGCTCGTGTCGTGTTCGCTGATGGCGAGCGCCGCTATGTGCTCGCACCGAAGGACGTAAAGGTAGGCGATACGTTCATCGTCTCTGAGAAGGCACCGGTTAAGCCAGGCAATCGCATGCCGCTCGGCCGCATCCCATCTGGCACCTTCGTGTACAACATCGAGCTCAAGGTGGGTGCAGGCGCACGTCTCGCACGTTCCGCTGGTAACTACGCTGAGGTCGTTGCACACGACGCAGGCTACGCGCAGCTCAAGATGCCATCCTCGGAAATTCGCAAGGTATCTGATCTCTGCTGGGCATCGATCGGTTCAGTCTCTAACGAGAACAGCCGTCTCGTGAAGTACGGTAAGGCAGGCCGCTCCCGTTGGAAGGGTATCCGCCCGACCGTGCGTGGTACTGCCATGAACCCAGTAGATCACCCGCATGGTGGTGGTGAGGGTCGCCAGGGCCGCGGTCTCCGACGTGCCAAGAGCATGTGGGGCAAGCCGACCGGCAAGGGTCAGAAGACTCGTACGCCGAAGAAGTACTCGAACGTCTTCATCGTCTCGAGGCGCAAGGTTGGAAAGAAGCGCTAAGGAAAAAGAAAGAGCCCTCTACGAAGGGCTCTTTCTTTTAGAGAGCGTCGCGCATCTCTCTGGCAACGCGCCTCAATTCTTCGTCTGGACTCACGTCCCGCGCACCCGGTCTATAGATAAACTTCCTTGGCTCATACCCATGCACGCCAGTATCGCCTTCTCTTCTTGGCACGATGTGAAGATGGAAGTGGGGAACCGATTGGCCGCCCACCCGCTCCTCGTTCCAAGCCCAGTTGAATCCTTCTGCGCCGAACGACTTCACGAGTGCATGTTTAATAGATACGCGAAGGGACTCGATATCGCGCTGTTCGTGGGCTGTAAGCTCCTCATAGTAGCGAACATGACGCTTAGGACAGACAAGCGTGTGTCCGGACGTTATTGGGATATTTGTCGGAATCGCGAAAGCGGTCTCGTTCTCTGCAATAAGCCGTAGCGCAAGTGTATCTCTAGTGCAGAACGGACACGCATCCATACTATGGCTGGTATGTCGGGTTGAGTATGTCTGTAATCTCAGAAAGCGGTATCTCAACAAACTGCGGCCCAAGCGCATAGGGACCTACTTGGTATGGTGGGAAGAGAAGTATGAGCATGTCGTTCTGGAGTGCGAACCATTGGAAGTTCTCCGCCGTTGGCGTCGTGCCCGTCTCTATATATTCAAGGTCCGCCTCGACGCCTGATAGTGCGCTTATATTGCCCGGAAGCACCTGGCGGGATATTGCAGAGAGGCGAGAGAGGTAATCACCAGTAAAAATGTCAGAGAGACCGAGCTCTTTTCCGGTTGCCTTGTCGAAGGTGAAGGTGCGGTAGGTGCCATTAGGGTGTGCGCCCAGCGTATCTTCGTAGATGGTGTAGACGTACGTGAGAGTCTTCGGGCTTTCGCTGACATCGAAATCAAGCTCAAGCGCGTACTTCCGACCCTGATCGAAGCCGAGCATGGAAATATCCTCCTCGGTCATGGTCTCAAAGCCCGCACGTGCCTTGAAATCAGCTATCTGGGACGTTGCAAAGTCATTGAGGCGTGCAACTACCATTGCATTAGCCTCAGGGCCTGCAGACTCTCTGAGAGGGATATCAGACGGGTACGCTGCTACCGCGGTATGGTACCGACTCTCATCAGTGAGGATCTCCTTCTCATAGGCGCCTGGGGGCACGGGTGCTGCTGGGTATTCCCCAAGGGATACCTGCATTGGCGGGTTTGAGGCCATGTACCAGAGAGTGAGCCCGATGATGATAAATCCCAGTACCACAGCGCCGATGATTGCGTTTCGCTTCTCCGTCGTTTTCATACGAGGATTATACCGCTAATAAGGAAAGGGACCCGCGCGTAGCGGGCCCCTTCGTGTCTGGCGATAGAACTATGCGGTGGGTTCGAGCATGGATTGCGAAATGCCACTCATCACCACAGTGGCCAGGTCACCCTCGCCAAAGAGCTCCCTGGCGCCCTCCTCGAACTCCTCGTCGGTCAAGCCGCTTCCCGGAAAATAGCGATGGATACCGCTCTCTTCAAGGCTGCGACGCAGGACTTCCGAAGTGAGCCGATTCGGACGAAGGCCAGTGCTTGGATAGGCTTTGGTGAAGCCTCGCATAACGATGGCCTGCACCAGTATTCCCAGCTGCGCCTGGATAGGTCCTTCCTCGCGGAAGCCCTTGATCAAGCGCGGCTTTACAGCGTCAGATGTGGTCATTTTTCCCTCCTACTCTTGACCCATCGCGCACCTTATCACGCTGTTACGTATGAAGGTAGGTGGGTGTGGAAGGTCAAAAAGGAGGAATCGGACCATAAATTTGACACTTCCCCTGCTTTCATATAGATTCTACCTATCTCGCGCTTCGCGCGGGCTTTTAAATTCGCATGTCCCGATCACTCAAGAAAGGTCCCTACGTGGATGCCAAGCTCCTCAAGAAGGTAGCTGACAAGAAGCCGAGCTCAGCCGGCGTTATTAAGACGTGGGCTCGCGCGAGCCAGATTGCTCCCGAGTTCGTCGGCTTTACGTTCGGCGTTCACAACGGAAAGCAGCACGTCGATGTCCTCGTCACCGAGGAGATGGTCGGACACCGCTTGGGTGAGTTCTCACCGACGAAGAAGTTCGTCAGGCACGGCGGTAAGATGCAGAAGGAGCTCGAGCAGAAGCGCAAGGATGCTGAAATCCAGGCCGCTAAGGCCGCTAAGGCAGCTCCTGCAGCTACTAAAAAGAAGTAATAGCTTATGCGCGCAGAACTCAAAAGCCACAATCAGTCTCCTCGCAAGGTCCGTCTCGTGACGGATATGGTGAAGGGTAAGAAGGTAGTCGAGGCGGAGGCGGCACTTGCGTTCCTCCCGAAGCGCGCAGCGCTCCCGATCCTAAAGCTCATCCAGTCCGCCGTTGCAAACGCAAAGGCCAAGGGTGAGGACGCAGGCACGCTCGTTATCGAGAACATCGAGGTAAACAGTGCCGGTATGACCGTGCGCTACATGCCACGCGCCATGGGCCGTGCAGCACCTATCCGCCGCAGGAAGAGCAACGTTAAGGTGACCCTCAAGTCTTCGTAATTTATATGACACACACCGTACATCCATACGCACACAGGCTTGGCATCATCCGCGATTGGCGGAGCCGCTGGTTCGCAGCCGACAAGAAGACCTTCCGCGAGAACATCGTGGTAGACAACGCAGTCCGCACCTACCTCAAGAAGCGCCTCCGCGGCATGCATGTCGCTGAGATGGAAATCGAGCGCTCAGCTAACGAGATGCGCGTAATCGTGCACACCGCGCGTCCAGGCCTCGTCATCGGCCGCTCTGGCGATAATGCGACTAAGCTCCGTGCCGAGCTTAACAAGGTCGTGAAGAAGGTTGCTCCTTCACATAACCGCAAGGTGATGCTCGATATCATGGAGATCCGCCAGCCGGAGACCTCCGCAGCAGTCGTTGCTCAGATGGTCGCTGAGGGACTTGAGAAGCGTATGCCGTTTCGCCGCGTGTTGAAGTCCACGATTGAGAAGGTCATGGCCACTCGCGATGTCGCTGGTATTCGTATCGTCCTCTCTGGTCGCCTCGGTGGCGCAGAGATGGGTCGCGTGGAGCAGCTTAAGAAGGGCCGCATCCCGCTTCAGACTTTCCGTGCAAACATCGACTACTCGCATTTCGAGGCAAAGCTTCCGTACGGCGTTATCGGTATCAAGGTATGGATCTACCTCGGCGATACCTTCAATGAGAAGGATCGTGTGCAGGCCCCTAGCCGCTCATCTAAATAAGTATGTTGTTCCCTAAGAAGGTAAAGCACAGGAAGTGGCAGACCGGACGCAAGTCTCCGGCTAAGCTCGCGCGCCCTGATACGCGTGGTACTACTGTCGCGTTCGGCTCCTACGGCCTTAAGGCTACGAGCGCACATCGCATCACCTCTAACCAGATCGAGGCAGCCCGTAAGGTACTCACTCGCGTAACGGGTAAGGGTGGCAAGATGTGGATTCGCATCTTCCCAGACCGTCCGGTCACAGCAAAGCCTGCCGAGGTGGGCATGGGTAAGGGTAAGGGCGACCCGAAGCACTTCGTGTTTGAGGTTCGCCCGGGCCGTGTCATGTTCGAACTCGACGGCGTCGAAGAGGCAAAGGCGCGCGATGCGCTCCGCCGTGCTGGCGCTAAGCTCCCGGTGAAGACCACCGTCGTCACCCGCTAATATATGGCTAAGAAAGAATCACTCATCGAGAAGAAGGTTGACGAGCTCAAGGAGATGCTCGTAAAGAGCCGCGAGGAAATGAAAGACCTACGCTTTGCTGCTGCTGGTGCCCGCACCGCAAATGGCAGCGCATACAAGAACGCTCGAAAGCAGGTGGCCCGCATCCTGACCGAGCTTGGTAACCGCAAGCGCGCATAACAATTACTATGGAAAACACTAACCCCAAGCCCCAGACCCTCAATGGTGTCGTCGTAAAGACGGCCATGAAGGACACGGCTACCGTTGCGGTATCCCGCTACGTGAAGCATCCGAAGTACCAGAAGTACCAGGTGCGCACGAAGAAGTTCCTCGTACATGATGAGGGCAACACTGTGAAGGTTGGCGATAAGGTCACCATCGTGGCATGCCGCCCGGTTTCAAAGCTCAAGAGCTTTAAGATAGCGAAATAGCGTATGGTACAGCCCCAGACTATCGTCACCGTTGCAGATAACTCAGGCGCAAAGATTGCGCGCGTCTTCAAGGTGCTTGGCGGTTCTAAGCGCCGTTACGCAGAGCTTGGCGACGTCGTCGTCGTTTCCGTCCAGACCGCAGAGCCTCGCAAGGCCGTAAAGAAGAAGGACATCTACAAGGCCGTCGTTGTTCGCCAGAGGAAGCCGTTCCGCCGTTCTAACGGCTCCTACGTTCGCTTCGATGACAACGCCGTTGTTCTCATCGAGAAGCAGGGTAAGGAGATGGGCCCGAAGGGTAACCGCGTCTTTGGTCCTGTACCACGCGACATCGTCGACCGCGGTTGGCAGAACATCGCCTCCTTGGCGCCTGAGATCGTCTAATACTTTATATATGAAGATGAAACTCAAGAAAGGCGACAACGTGATAGTGGTATCCGGTAAGGACAAGGGTAAGACCGGCACCATTCTTGCGGTATTCCCGGACACCAACCAGGTCGTTATCGACGGCGTGGGTATGGTTAAGCGTCACATCCGCAAGTCCGGTCCGAAGCAGTCCGGTCGCATCGTCGAGCGTCCGAGGGCTATCGACGCATCCAACGTGATGTTCGTCGACCCGAAGGACAAGAAGCCGACCAGAATTGGCCGCAAAACAGAGGACGGCAAGATCGTCCGCGTTACCAAGAAGAGCGGAACTACCCTTAAGTAATACGCGTATGATGCTTTCAAAAGAAAAACAGCAGACCGCCTTTGAGGCTAACGCAGAGGCCTTCGGCTACAAGAACCGCATGGCGGCTCCACGCATCTTGAAGGTTGTCATCTCTTCCGGCGTCGGTAAGGCTGACAAGAACCGCAAGGCAGTCGTTGAGGACCGTCTCGCCCGCATCACGGGTCAGAAGCCTTCTCCGCGTGCTGCGCGCCAGTCCATCGCATCTTTCAAGCTTCGCGAGGGAGAGATCGTTGGCTTCCAGGTGACGCTTCGCGGCGAGCGCATGTACAACTTCCTAGACAAGTTGATCCACATCTCGCTTCCGCGTACCCGTGACTTCCGCGGCCTCAATACTTCCGCTATCGATGAGATGGGGAACATGACGCTCGGTATCAAGGAGCACACTATCTTCCCTGAGACCTCAGAGGAGGATGTAAAGGATGTGTTCGGCCTTGCGGTCACCATTGTGACCACCGCCAAGAGCAAAGCAGAGGCAGAGGCGTTCTTCCGCCACCTCGGCATGCCGCTCAAGACTGCGTAAGCCAAGAGAATACGTAAAAGACCCGCAGAAATGCGGGTCTTTTACTTTCCGCATCTTCGTTGTATAATGGTGCTCTGTTCAATTTGTCCTTTGGAGTCTGAAATGCAACAACAATCATCGGCCCGTATGGCCGAAGCAGGAGTGCGTGTCCGCCGAACGGGCGAGTCGCTTCTCGTGACGAGCACGGCTATCACCGCTCGCTCGGGGCAGCGCCTCTTCGCCAGTGCGGATTCGATCGCCCAAAAGAACGTGCAGCTGCGCACCTTCTATCGCCGAGACTTCGACGGCAGCAGGGCTATGGTCGGCATGATTCACCGCGTCAAGATCCTTGATTCAGGATCATTCGACGCAGCGTTTCGCGCGCTTCAAGAAGAAGGCGAGGTTCTGCTTGAACCGGACCTGATCGATGTGGCGATGCACATGCCGACCGCACACTTCGTGCTCGGCGGCTCGTTCTGCCTCCTGAAAGCGAATCCAGGGCCTAACTTGGCCGTTATTGGCGTGAAGGACGGCAAGACGAGCATCGGCTGGAGCACCGAGCAATTCAAGAACGTGCCGGCCGACACCGACTTCCTGATCTTCACAAGGCCGCATTAGGCCAATTCCGGGCCATGTTGACAACCCCCGTCGCAGACTATTGCGACGGGGGTTCCTTCATAGATTTGACACGGTATTTGCTACCTGATAGAGTACCTCCACGCTCCTCGGAGCTATTTTTCGTATGGCTAAAACCTCACAGCTCGCCCGCAACAACAAGCGCATTGCGCTTGTCGAGAAGTACGCAGATAAGCGTGCCGCTCTTAAGGCTGCCGGCGACTTTGAAGGCCTACAGAAGCTTCCGAGGAACTCCTCACCGACCCGCATTAAGAACCGCTGCGCGATCTCTGGTCGCGGCCGTGGCTACCTCCGCGCGTTCGGTCTTTCCCGTATTCAGTTCCGTGAGCTTGCCCGCGAAGGCAAGATCCCGGGCGTAAAGAAGGCATCATGGTAACCGACCGCGTAGGCGACTTCATCATTCGCTTGAAGAATGCCGGCATGATCGGCAACACGGAGGTGTCCGTACCTCACTCCAAGCACATCGAGGCAATTGCCTTCAAGCTTAAGGAGCTCGGTTACGTCGCTGACGTCGAGGTCTCTAAGAAGACCCCGAAGACCATTGAGGTAACGCTTGCATACGACGCGCAGGGAAACCACAAGATACGCGACGTGAAGCGCATTAGTAAGCCGGGACGCCGCCTCTATGTACCGGCTACTGAGGCGCACGAGGTCAAGAATGGCCTCGGTGCACGGATCCTCTCAACTCCTAAGGGCGTCCTTTCCGATAGGGAAGCGCGTAAAGTGCGAGTCGGCGGAGAAAACCTATTCGAGATCTGGTAACCAACATATGTCACGACTTGCAAAAAAGCCTATCGCCATCCCGGCAAAGGTAACTGTCAATACGGAAGACGGGGTACTCGTCGTAAAGGGCTCTAAGGAGACTCTTACGAAGGATATTCACTCTTCTATTTCTATCGACGTTACTCCCGAGGGTGTCCTCGTCACGCCAAAGAACAACTCTAAGCTTGCTCGCGCACTTACGGGAACCTACGCTGCTCATGTACGCGCTATGGTCCAGGGTGTCGAAACCCCGTTCAAGAAAGTCCTCATCATCAACGGTGTTGGATACAAGGTAGAGCTTAAGGGCACTGAGCTCGTGTTTGCTCTCGGATTCTCGCACCCTGTTGTTATTACGATCCCGGACGGCATCACCGTCACTGTCGTGAAGAACGTCATCACGCTCGAGAGTGCTGATAAGCAGAAGGTCGGTCAGTTCGCTGCTGAGATTCGCGACCTGAAGCGTCCTGAGCCGTATCTCGGAAAGGGTATCAAGTACGAGGACGAGGTTATTCGTCGTAAGCAGGGCAAGAAAGCCGTATAGCATATGCCACAACTTCCTAAAGTCGCCCTCAATAGCAATAAGGAGCTTCGCGCTCGTCGTCACAAGCGCGTTCGCGCAAAGATTAGCGGCACCGCCGAGCGCCCACGCCTCGCAGTCGCGAAGAGTAACCGCTTTATCTGGGTACAGCTCATCGACGACGTGGCAGGCAATACTATCGCTTCAGCACACGGTCGCGAGTTCTCCGGTTCCCTTGGTAAGCAGGCTATCGAGGTCGGCAAGGCTATCGCTGAACGCAGTAAGAAGGCCGGCGTGACTGCGGCAGTCTTTGACCGCGGCGGCTACGCATACAAGGCGCAGATCAAGGCGCTTGCAGATGCTGCCCGTGAGGGAGGCCTTACGTTCTAATACTTACTATGACCGAAACCACTACACCAACCCCAGAGACCGCAGCAGCACCTGCCGCTGACACCCAGGCTTCCCGCGGCCGCAACGAGCGTGGACGTGGTCGTCCAGGTGGCGATCGCGGACGCCGTCCGCAGCGTGACCGCGCACCGCGTGAGCGCAGCGAGTTCGATCAGGCAACGATCGACGTGCGCCGCGTGGCCCGTGTTATGGCCGGTGGTCGCCGCTTCTCCTTCTCCGTTACGGTCGTCATTGGTGACCGCAAGGGCAGGGTAGGAGTCGGCCTCGGCAAGGGTGCGGACACCGCGCTTGCAATTGATAAGGCGGTCCGTGACGCTAAGCGTCACCTCATTACTGTTCCTTTGACCAAGGACGGTTCCATCCCGCACGACGTTATGATCAAGTACGCATCCTCCACCGTTTCCATTATCCCGTCCCCAGGTCGCGGATTGGTTGCCGGTTCTGCAATGCGTACCGTGCTTGAGTACGCTGGCGTCACCAACGTCATTGCGAAGATCCTTACCCGTACCAAGAACAAGCTCACCATCGCTCGCGCTACGGTGAATGCGCTTAAGACCCTTTCTAAGTAATCTGGTATGCAGTCCAACACCCTTAAAGCAAAGACTCCGCGCATCACTTCGGCCCGTGTTGGTCGTGGCGGTAAGCGCGGCAAGACCTCCGGCCGTGGTACTAAGGGCCAGAAGGCTCGCTCTGGCCGCAAGCTCCGCCCGGAGATGCGTGACCTCATCAAGAAGCTTCCGAAGCGCCGTGGACACGGAAAGAACAGGAGCCGCACCGTTCGCGTTGATCAGAAGACATACAGCCCAGTAACACTTGCTGCACTTGAGAAGGCGTTCGAGGCAGGCGCAACCGTAACGCCGGCAACGCTTAATCGCGCAGGGCTCGTCGAATCTAAGGGCGGCCGCATCCTTCCGGTTAAGATTCTCAGCACCGGTTCTCTTACTAAGGCGCTCTCCGTCTCCAACTGCGCCGTATCCGCATCCGCCAAGGCAGCCATTGAGGCAGCAGGCGGCTCGGTACTCTAATTCACATGAACACCTGGATCAGGAAAGTAGGACTCATTCTTTCTGATACGACTCTTCGGAACCGTATCCTCTTCCTGCTGGGTGCGATCGTCGTTTTCCGCTTTCTCGCAGCTATACCGATTACGGGTGTTGACCGCGTACGCCTCGAGCAGTTCTTGGGCAGCAACCAGTTCTTCGGCCTCCTCTCGGTTTTCTCGGGCGGCGGCTTCTCGTCGTTGTCGATCGTGATGCTCGGTGTCGGACCGTATATTACGGCGTCCATCATCATGCAGCTCTCGACAGTCATCTTCCCGAACATAAAGCGCATGTATAGCGAAGAGGGTGAGGCAGGCCGAACCCAGTTCATTACTTGGGCGCGCATGCTCACTATTCCGCTTGCGATACTTCAGGGCGTCGCATTCCTCTCCCTTCTTGAGAGCCAGGGCATTCTTCTCCCGCTTGAGCCGTTTATGTTCGCAGTGAATGTGTTCCTCATCGCGGCAGGCTCTCTGCTCCTTATGTGGATCGGTGAGCTCATTACCGAGTACGGCATCGGCAACGGAGTCTCACTCCTCATCCTTGCAGGTATCCTCGCGGCTATCCCGGGCGGCGTTTCCCAGGCTCTCTTTACCGCAACGCCTGCGATGATCCCAGCCTTCATCGCCTTTGTCGCGCTTGGTATTGCGATCATCTGGTCGGTGGTCATGGTGGCTGAGTCAGAGCGCTCTGTGCCTATCGCGTACGCGCGTGCCTCTCGTGGCCAGATGATGGCAGCAGGTGCTACCACCTACCTACCGATCCGCCTTCTACAGGCAGGTGTGATGCCGATCATCTTCGCGCTCTCCCTGCTCCTTCTTCCGCAGATGGTGTTCACCGGCCTTTCTGCAGTGGGCGTCACTGGTGTGGCTGCGCTCAATACTTGGTTCACCGCATTCTCTGCGAATCCATGGGCATACGGTGCGGTCTACTTCGTATTGGTTGTCATGTTCACCTTCTTCTATACCTCAATTACCTTTGAGCCGAAGAAGATTTCAGACAACCTCCAGAAGTCAGGAGCCTTTATTCCAGGCGTGCGCCCAGGCCGCGAGACCGAGAGCTTTATCGGTAACGTAGTCGCGCGTGTGACCCTTCCAGGCGCCGTGTTCCTTGGTATTGTGGCGGTCATTCCGTTCATCATCCAGGGCATTACCGGCATCACTGCGATCCTCATCGGCGGTACGGCACTCCTCATTGCGGTGCAGGTTCTCGTGGACCTCATACGGAAAGTGGACGCCCAGACGTCTCTCAAGGAGTACTAGAGATGAGGCCGCCTCCGGGCGGCTTCCTCCTTGTGGTACAGTAGAAATTCCTCACGATATGCGCGGCAAGCTCATCCTCGTCATCGGCCCAATGGGTAGCGGCAAGTCTACTCTCATGCGCCATGCGATCGAGCGGTTTCCTGAGCTCAGAACACCGTATTCCTATACGACGCGCCCGAGGCGTCCGGACCCGGTCGAGAACGAGCACTACCAGTTCGTTTCGAGGGAGGAGTTCGAGGAGAAGATCAGGAATAATGAGTTTCTCGAGTGGGCGAAGTTCAGCGACAATTACTACGGCACGCTGAAGGAGTACGTGCTTGAGGGTATCGAAGAGGGGAAGGTGATGTTCAAGGAAATGGAGGTCCAGGGCGTACGCCAGGTGAAGGCCGCTATGGATCCTGCGGACCTCGTCACAGTCTTCATCGATGCGGGATCCTGGGAGACTCTGGTCGAGCGCGCTCTCGGGCGCTCGCCCATGTCCGAGGAAGAGCTCGCTCGCCGCAAAGCGCATTTTGAGGAAGAGCTCACCTTCATGCCAGACGCAGACGTTGTGATCCACAATAGGTCTGTCGAAGAGAAGGAGTCAGCTAAAGAAGCATTTGAACAGGTAATAAAAGACGCGCTCGACAGAGCACACCGCTAGTCATGCAAAATCCAATCGATACCGTACTTATCATCGGCCGCCCTGGTTCTGGGAAGGGCACTCAAGCCAAGCTCCTTTCAGAGAAGCTTGGCTGGATCCGTCTGTCCACCGGCGACCGCATTAAGGAGATACGCGACGGCTACGAGCCGTTCTCTCCGAGAGTGCGTGAGATGTACGACAAAGGAACTCTTCTTCCTGATTGGTTCGCAGACTACCTCCTTGAGAGCAGCCTTCTTGACCTCGATAACCATGTTGGCGTGGTTGCCGAAGGGTTCGGCCGCACTAAGAGCCAAGCAGAGCATTTCGTTGAGATCATCGACTGGCTCGGCCGCGACCTTATGGTCTTTAACCTAGAGGTATCCGAGGACGAGGCGCTCCGCCGCATGCTCGATCGAGCAAAGACACAGGACCGTCCTGATTCCAACGAAGAAGAGAAGGTTCGTGACCGTTTCCGCGCGTTTAACGCGTCAACCGGTCCCGCCCTTGAATATTTCCGCGAGAAGGGACTTGTTGTTGATATAGACGGAGAGCTTACTCCCGAAGGAGTCGCAGAGGCCATTGAAGAGGCTCTAAAGAAATAATGATTGTCCGCACCCCTCAAGAGCGTGTAGGTATTATTGAAGCGGGCCGTCGGCTCGGGGTGGTACTTGAGGAGGTGGCGAGCATGGTCGCGCCCGGCGTTTCAACCGAAGCGCTTGATGCGCGTGCTGAGGAGCTCATACGCGCCGGCGGCGATGTTCCTGCATTTAAGGGATATACCCCAGAAGGTGCGCGCCGGAAGTACCCGGCCACCATGTGTATTTCCATAAACGATGAGGTGGTGCACGGGGTCCCGAACGAGAATCCGCAGACCCTGAAGGAAGGTGATATTGTCGCGCTCGACCTCGGACTCGTGCATGACGGATTCTTCGTCGATTCCGCTGTCACAGTACCTGTAGGGAAGGTAGACAGGAAGTGCATGGAGCTCATAGCAGCGACGCGTGATGCCCTAGAGGAAGCAATAGCTGTAGCGCGTCCTGGCGCGCGCGTCGGTGATATATCCCACGCCACCGAAGCAGCGTTCAAGGGCACTGGCTTCTCCGTGGTGAAGCTCCTGGGCGGGCATGGAGTAGGACGCGCAGTCCACGAAGAGCCATTCATCGCAAATGCAGGCACGCCAGGCACAGGCCCTGAGATAAAGGCCGGTATGGTGCTTGCGCTTGAGCCTATCGCAAATATGGGCAAGGCAGCGGTTAATATAAGTAACGATGGATACACCTACCGCACGCGCGACGGACTGCCATCTGCGCATTTCGAGCACACCATTCTTGTTGAGGATGGGGAGACGCTCGTGGTAACCAGGCGTCCCAACGAGTAGCTAGATTTCGCCGCGCGTGTTTGCAAGCAGATCTTCGGAAGATGAGAGGCCGATGCCTTGTACCATCATCGGTTCGTAGTCAGACCAAGAGAAGAGCGTGACATGTGGCACAGGAAGTGTAAGGTTGGCCCCACTTAGCGCCACAATTCTTTCATAGAACATGGGCAGGTCAGGGAGCGTTACCATTTGTATGATAGTGCGGCGTATGTGCGCTGGGCGGTCGTGAGTTTCGCGGTACTGTCGCTCTTGAAGCAGATATATATCAAGCAGTTCATATTCCCACGGGAAGCTATTGAAAAGCGTGAGTATCTCGTTGGCGAGTGTATTTGCATCTTCGTTTGCGTAGACATGCTCCATAAGCGCTTTTGAATTGCTCGTAACGACAACGCTTATGTGCGTCTCCGGCTTAGGTAGGTATCCGAGCATGTCAGCCTTTTGGCGGATACGCTTGGGCACAATTGGTTGATCGATGCCAAGCTGGATAAAGTAGTTGTTTTTGTCGAAACGGTATTCAAGGGCTCGCGGCATAACTTTCAGTATAGCTCCTTCGATTTGTGGCAAAGGTTAGGCAAATCCTGTATAGTTCCTTCATACAAGCGCCACAGGCGATTTTTTAGTATCACAAACAGTTATGACTCCGCATCTAAGCAAAGAGCGCACACTCGTCATTGTGAAGCCAGACGGCGTCCAGCGCGGTCTCGTGGGGGAGGTTATCAAACGTTATGAGAAGGTGGGCCTTAAGCTCGTTGCTCTTAAGATGGGCGTGGCTAGCGAGGAGAAGGTTGAGCAGCACTATACGCTTGACCCTGAATGGCGCCGTATCACCGGTGAAAAGACCATTGAGAGCTACAAATCCAAGGGCATGCAGCCGCCTTCAGAGGATCCGCTTGAGATTACTGCAGTGATTCTTAAGAATCTCAAGACCTACATGAGTTCTGGCCCGGTCGTATTCATGGTCTGGCAGGGTGCCCATGCAGTGAAGATCGTTCGCAAGATTACTGGCGGCACGGAGCCCCTTTCTTCTGATGTTGGCACTATCCGCGGAGACTATGTCCTCGATTCGTACCAGATGGCAGACGTCGACAGCCGCGCTGTCCGCAACGTTATCCATGCATCTGGCTCACCGAGCGAAGCAGATGCCGAGATCGCGCACTGGTTTGGTAAGGATGAGATCATCGATTACCGCCTCGTTGGTGAGCAGATTATCTACGATGTGAACCTAGACGGCATCTTCGAATAACTCTAATAGTATGAGCGTAAGAGCCCGGGATAACCCCGGGTTTTTGCGTTTAGATGAAGAGGAGTATACTTTTCACAGAGCCGCTCCCATAAACGCAACTTGCTCAATTTTAGGGAGTCTTATATCCACGTGCCATGCGGAACTTTCGTTCCAAAAGGTGCGATGCGGACACCCACGTGGCACATAAAAGTTGCCACACGGGGGCGGCTCTACAAAAGACCGGAGGCAACTCCGGTCTTTTGCGTGCTAGAGTATTTCTCATGCGTCTCATATGGCTTATCGGTGCTCTCATACTCTCGGCAGGGCTTGCCGTGCTCCACTACAACGCACTTACAGAGTACCTGTACTGGCAGTATGTCTGGCTTGATGTGCCGGTCCATTTCCTTGGAGGCCTCGCGCTTGCGATGCTTGCCATTGGACTATTAAAGAACTTCCATCCACGCTCGTTCCTCGTTCTTATGACAGGTGTCATTGTTGGCTGGGAGCTGTTCGAACTTATGATACAAACGAGCCGCGAGGCGAACTTCTTCTTCGATACCGCACTTGATCTTCTTATGGGCTCCCTAGGAGCTTTGAGCGCTTACGTACTCGCTCGTCTTACCCTATGGCGCTCCGCATAACCTTCCATGGCGGCGCGGAAAGCGTCACGGGCTCCAACTTTCTTATAGAAGGGGAGAAAGGCAAGATTCTTATCGACTGCGGCCTCGAGCAGGGGAGGGATGCCTCAATACGAGAGATGGCAGAGCCGTTTCCATTCGACGCGTCTACTATTGATGCGCTTGTGATTACGCATGCGCACCTAGACCACATCGGCCGAGCGCCTAAACTCATGCGGGAGGGCTTTAAGGGGAAGGTATACGCAACCCATCCGACCTTAGACCTTATGGATATCATGTTGCGTGACTCAGTGTCCCTTTTACGGGAGGACGCCGCACAGCACGGGATCCCACCGCTATATGACGAGCATGATGTCGATCAGATTATGGCGCGCGCGACCCCTATCGCACTTCATGAGGAGACTCCCGTTGCGCCGGGGCTTTCCATATACTTCCGTCAGACCGGGCATATCCTAGGCTCGGTATCGGTACGCGTGAAGGGAGAAGACGGCACAACTCTCGCGCTTACCGGAGATATCGGAAATACGCCGAATCCTTACCTGCCTGACGCAGAGCCTATCGAGGATGCAGATGCCATCGTTATGGAGAGCGTATATGGCGATAGGTTGCACGACCACAAAGGCGAAGCGCGCGAGAAGGCTTTGCGAGATGCGCTTGCGCGTGCGATTGCGCGCGGAGGTACCATCCTGATCCCTGCTTTCTCCATCGAGCGCACTCAGCTTATGCTCTATGAGATCTCGAACATGATGGATGCGGGGGAGTTGCCGCGTATCCCGGTGTTCCTCGACTCACCCTTGGCTATCAAGGTTACGGAAATGTACGAGCGCTGGAGCGGCACCTTCTTCAAAAAGGAGGTCCAGGAAGAGGTGAAGAAAGAGGGCAGCATCTTTCGCTTCAAGAGCTTCCAGGACACCCTGTCGCGGGAAGATTCCATGGACATTGACCACGTGCCTGGACCGAAGATCATCCTTGCAGGCGCCGGCATGAGCCACGGGGGCCGCATAGGCCGCCACGAGGCGCTCTATCTCCCAGACCCCAAGACCACTTTGTTTATCGTTGGATACCAGGCACCAGGCTCTCCAGGCCGCATGCTCCAAGACGGCGCACCCAAGGTGCAGGTGAATGGGCGTTGGATAAAGATGCGGGCGAAGGTCGAGCAGTTCTCCGGCTGGTCGGCGCATGCGGACCGTGACGGACTTTTGGAATTCGCACAGAAAGCATTGCCGCGCACGAAGATCTTTTTTGTTACCTTGGGCGAGCCTGCAAGCGCGCGCTTTCTTGCGCAGCGCGTACATGACTATCTTGGTGCTAAGGCGGTGGTGCCTACGGCAGGGGAGATGTGGGAAGTATCGAAGAACGATATTAGACGGGTATAGAAAAACTCCCCGGAATTCCGGGGAGTTTTTCGTTAGCCCTGTACCTGCTTGGCGATCCTCGTGAAGATCTCCGGCTCCTTCTGTGCGAACTCGGAGAGAACCTTGCGGTCGAGCTCGAAGCCCTTGCCCTTAAGCGCATTGATGAACGTGCTGTATGACTGGTAGCCGTTCTCGCGGATGGCTGCGTTTAGGCGGACGATCCAAAGCGAGCGGTAGTTGCTCTTGTTGTCCTTCCTGTGCGCAAACGCATTCTTTCCAGCGTGGACCAGGGACTCCTTGGCAAGCCTGACCTTAGTCGAGCGGCCGTGACGGTACCCCTTGGCGCGCTCAAGAATGTTCCTGCGGCGCTTTGCTGATGCGACTCCTCCTTTTACTCGTGGCATATGAAATAAGATTACTTACCGACTATTTTCCCGGAGAGGAACTTACGACGGATATCGTTTGAGACCTGGATGGTGCTCGCGCGGCCCTTGGCAAGCTTAGAGCTACCGCTCTCCTTGGCGTTGAAATGGTCCTGACCCGGCTTCCTGGTGATCAGTTTGCCGTTCTTGGATACGCGTATGCGCTTGGTGTATGACTTATTGGTTTTCATGGGTTTGTGATTCTGCTTTGGGCGCGCTACCAGCTGCCTTAACCGCCTTCATGTCCCGTTCGAGGATTGCGGCGAAGCCTTTTGGCGCTTTCGCGACCGGCTCGGCGATCTTGTATGCGTACGGGATGAGAAGGATGAACTTTTCGAGCCGGGTCTTCAGGAACTCCGCGTCCATCCCCTTGTAGCGGCCTTTCAGGAAGAGCTCCACACGCACCCGGTGCCCTTCTTCGAGCCACTGGGCGGCCTTATTGGCCTTAAGGCGCATGTCGTTCTCCCCGGTGCCCACCTTTATCTGGACTTCCTTGGTCTCAGAGACCTTGGCTTTAGCCCGGGCGGCACTTTCTCGCTTCTTCAGCTCGTACTGAAACTTACCATAATCCATCACTTTCGCAACCGGCGGCTGCGCGTTTGGAGAGATCTCGATGAGGTCCAGACCCGCATCCTGGGCCGCCCTTAGGGCTTCCTCAAAGGAAATGACCCCCAGGTTCTCTCCGGAGGCGCCGATGACGCGGAGTTCCCTCGCGCGTATCTCCTTATTGATGCGAATCTTGTCCGTGGTACTCAAAGCGTGTGCCCGCATCATACCATATATATGGCCTATATACAACGCGACGGCAGGGTGTTTGGCTCGGGCCGGATGTGCGCAGTGCAGAGAGTACGAATGAAACGACGCGCTCTATGAGGAAGATATGTTCCTGTACCTCTGCTCTGAACGGCAAAACGCCCCGCAGGTACCTACGGGGCGTTTTAAGCGTATCGTCTTTAGCGACGGGTGCTGGTCGCGGTTGTGGTTGCGACAAGTTCAACCTCTGCCTGAGGTGCCTCATTAAGACCTTCGGCAAAGTCCTCGAGCATGACCTCAAGGTCAGCGAGCTCTGCCTGACAGCGCGCACGGCTCTCGTCATCGGTTGCGGCGCAGGCCTCACGAATGACGTCCTTCTGTGCGGACAGGTTGCCGCTATCAAGGCGGGACACTGCGTCAATCCAGAGGAAAGTGACGATGATAAGGAGTCCGGCGAGCACGGCCGAAATGATCCAGGGAAGCTTATTTTGTATCATAGGTTTCAACTATACGGATGTAGCGTGTAAGCGGTATGAACCTTACCGTGTATGCGTGTAGACGGCAAGGAAGGGCACTTCTGACCGTTAATCTTATCCTCACGGCCCGCGTCCTACCATTTTAAGGTTACTCCTTACCGTAACGATTCATGGCAGATATCATAAACAATCCGGGCGATAACCGTGGCGGTATCGGCGGTCTAATCGCCGCTATCCTCGGCATTGTGCTTCTTATCCTGCTGGCACTCCTGTTCTTCCCGAACCTCTTTGGTCGGGAGACAGACACAGCCGGCACGGAGACGCAGGTGGAGAACACCGATACGGACACAGGTAGTGTCGTTATTCCACCTCCAACAGTCAATAACACCACCATAAACAGTACGTCGACTATAAATCTCGGCACAAGTACCGACGATACAGATGCGACGGAGTAAGTAATTGCTTAGAAAGGCAAAACACACGCCCCTCAGCGAGGGGCGTGTGTTTGGGTATAAGTGTCCCCAATATGCCGGTATACAGGTACCATATTAGGTATCCCAGTTACCAGCGGATTTTAACTATTTACTATGGATACCATTACCACCCCGACCAAGCACGAGAGGCTGCGCCTGCAGCTCTCGCGGAAGACCCTAATCGCAATAGGCAGCGTGGCAGGAATCGCTGTGCTTCTAGGCGTACTGCTACTTATCCCAGGAGTGCGCGAGCGCATCTCCGCGTGGTGGTTCGCAATGAGTGTTCCGGAAGAAGTGCGCTCCTTCACTCTTATCGAAGGCCAGTCACGGCACATTGGCGGTACGCTCGTACGCGTTGGTGGTACTGACTTCGAGCGCGAAGACATGGGAGAAACGCGCGTCATGGATTACGAGAAGGTTGGCGGCGTGGAGATTGCGATTGTCCGTAAGGGCAGCCTAGTCGAGGTGGTAACGCTTGGAGAGAGCGGTAGTACGCATGTAAGCGACACCGACCTTAAGTCGGGACTTTCGGTATCCGCAGATGGAATGCACGCACTCTACGCGCGACTGCCTAATAGTTATGTCGATGGGGATGTGGTCTACACGCCTGATTTGTCTATGTGGAAGGTAATGCTCCTTGATCTTGCGACCGGACAGGAGCGCGAGCTCGCAACTGGTGCAGCGCCGTCCTTCCTGAGTGCAGAGAATCAGAGCACGGTTCTCTTCGCTGGTCAGAGCGGCCTCATCCTTCTAGACCTTGCTACCGGAGTCCAGAATCCGACTAATATTCCAGTTGGCTCGGAGGGTACTGCATACGTGCTATCTGATGACGGACGGTATCTTGCGCTCTATAGCTCGCTGCTAGAGACCTATGGACTCTATGAGATCTACAGCACCGACCCATTTGCGATCCGTCCGATGCGCGAGCTCGGTGCGGGGTATGCGCAGATCGCATTCACGGGTGACACCATGTATGCAATCCGCATGACAAAGAATGGCGGATACGAGGTGGTTGCGCATGATATCGCAAGCGGTGCGGAGCGCCTCGAGAAGCTTGCGTCGTTCCCGGCAGGTATGTCGTTTATCGGATTTGAGACCAATTAGACCTATGACACGCATTAGCACTACCGTTCGCGCGCTCCTTCTTGTCCTACCGCTCGTTGCGCTTGGGACACCAGGAGCAGCGTCTGCTCAGAAGGCTTCAGTCTGCGGACCGGTGACGTATGACAAGGGCCTTTCAACAACACAAACTAAGTTCTCGACCGAAAGTCTCTCTTGGGGCTACGGGGCCTACGATCCGGGCAACCCATTCTTCTATCCTCCATCGAAGTGGTATGGCAGTGAGTCTCTCGCTGCGGAGTACGCAATCCCATTCGAAATCCTTGGTACCGGATTCCGGGATTCCAGCTACAACGAAGATACGGGCGAGATAACCATGGGCGGCTGCAATACGTACTGCGAAACAACGCAGGCCGATTTCTGCCTTTGGCGCGGGTTCTGGTCTCCTGCATCTAACCCAAGTCCGATGCACGCGTGTACGGCTCTCAAGATGGCGGACGGGTACTCAAAGAGCGCGATCCGGCATCCGAATTCTCCGGTAATCATCGGCATACCAGGCGGAGACGGACCCGGCATCGAGGAGTATAAGTTTGGCGGTAATGGATACTCGGTATGTCAGCCAGGTCAGATTAGCGGACCGACTGCGCAGATTGTCGCGGTTCCGTCTGCGGTCCAGTTCGGTCAATCCAGCTCGCTCCAGTACAAGTGCACCAAATCAACAAGCGCAAAAATCACAGCTGCGGGAGACAGCATAGGTTCAATCAGCCAGATGCAAGGCGCGCGTACGGTGACGCCGACTGCGGACACGACCTATACGCTTACCTGTACCGGCCCTGAAGGAACAGCGACTGCATCTACCCGAGTCTCAGTGTGGACGCTCCCGACGCAGAACATGAACCTGACTGCAATGATGGTGACGCCGCTAAACGGGGTCTTGGATTTCACCACATTGGGATTCAGTATTCCGCTTAACGTCGCGACGGTCTTTCAGTCACTTATCGTGACCCAGGGTGGGTATCAGGTCCCGGCAGGCGTCACGCACTCATTCGAGCGTAAAAACGCCACTAATAATCCAGTGGGTACGGATGTGACACCGAGTTTCGGTGGTGCGTACAACAGCTCACAAATCGAGTTCTCACACACCTTTACGAGTCCAGGCGTCTACTATCTCCGCGCATGTGCCGACTCTCTCAATAGGGTCGCTGAGGACCAAGAGGCAGACAACTGCGGTCCGTGGTCTGAGATGCGGGTTGGACTTGATGTGGATGGCGGTTCGGTATCCTGCGCAGTCTCTGATACCACCATTCTTCCGGGTGAGTCGGTCACCTACACCGCGACGCCTTCAGACGGTGCACGCGCGCCGTACTCTTGGCTTGCCGCAGACGGTGCAACCGGCTTTGGTACCGGCAAAACTGTCACAAGGACCCTAGCTTCAGCCGGTTCCTACGGTATGCAGGTCTCCGCGACAGGTGCGGTGGATGCGGCCAACTGTCCGGTCGTAACCGTCGCAACAGCACCGCCACCGGTATGTCCTGGCACTAGGGACGTAGAGATCTCTGCAGATCCACTGCGCGTCAGGTCGGGCCAAACCACAACCCTTACCTGGAGCGCAGATGCGATCAACACAGGCTGTACAATCACGGGTCCTGGATACTCACAGACGGTTTCTGCTAATTCTTGTACCGTACCCAATGGTACAGCGGTCCGCACAGTCAACTCCCAGAGCGAGTTCGTGATCTCTTGTGACAACGGCGCAGCCACTGATTCAGTGATCGTTAACGTTATTCCTGAATTCGAAGAGTTTTAGGAGAAAAAACTAAAACAAAAACACCGCGGTGTGTGCCGCGGTGTTTTTGTCTAGAGCTAGGGAACCAGTGTTCGGAGATACGCGCTGAAGTCCTGCGCTGGAGACGTTGCAAGCGCCTCAAGCTCCGCTTTGTGTTTGGTAATATCGTGCGCGGCCATCGTGTCCTCCACGGATCCCTTGGTAGGGATGAGGCCCACCTCCATGAGGTACTGGTCAGCGTAGCCGGTGAGGTACCAGGCGTGATGGAGCGGCAGGGTACCTGGGTAGTACCTGTTTACGATCTTTGCGAGCACGTTCGTACAGTTTGCGGACAGGGTGTTGTAGAAGCGAGGCTCCTCCGCGAGCTTGTTCGTCTCGGCTATGAGCGAGCGGAAGAGCGTCTGCGAAGCTGCAGGATCAAGATCAAGCGGGTAGAGACGCAGCGGGTGATCAAGGAAGAGGAGCCTGCGCGTAATGAAGTCGCGCTCCGTGCCCCACTGGTATGAGAGTTCGTACTCTCTAAAGGCGCCCTTGATAGCGGAATAAGTCTCATGTGTTTCCCGTCTCGCCTCTACAGAGAACGAGTACACTCTGCCATCAGCAAGCTCGAAGGAGAGAAAGGTGTGCCCGACCGCTTCCCAGTCAGAGAACGGCTCTATAAGGAACCAGACACGTACAATCTCCTTGGGATTAATGGTCGCGGTACTCCAGGTAGTGGAACGAGGAGTGGAGGTGCCGTAGGTCCAGTCGCGTACATTAAAGATCGTGATTAAGCTCCCGGTATCAAGCGCGTACGCAGTCTGTGACTGCTCGGGAAGCCAAGCGCGATCCGCTTCGGGCTTCTTGGTAAAGATGTACAGAAACTCAATAAGGGCTAAAAGGACGATAATAACCGCTAAGTAACAGAGGGCATGTCGCATGCAGGAATGATAGCAAGAAGCGCGGCTCCATCTCGGAGCCGCGCTTCTTGCTAGGAGACCTACTCTACTTCGGTATCAGTGCGAACGTCTGCTGAGAACCGTGCCATGAGGCTACTTATTGAGTCGAGGAAGTTGCTCGTCCCCGCGCGCGCGGACGCTTCGAACTCGTCAAAGCCAGCTTCGAGCTCCTGCCACTCGTCAGCAGTCGCGCCCTCAGCATTCTCATATGCGGCAGCAAGGCGTGCGCGCACCTGTGCGAACTCGTCCTGAAGCTCTTCGTATGTTTCGCCGGCCTCGGCGCGTACGCGAAGCGCATTGAGATCTGCAGCCGCTTCAGTGCGGACTGCCGCAGCATCGGCAGTCTCTTCGGTAGAGGTTTCTGCGTTCTCTACCATGTTCTCGGTTGTCGCAGGTCGCTGAAGTGCGAAGAATGCGAGGAGTGCAATGACGACAATGCCGATCACTACCCAAATGGTCATAGTCCTATCCATAGTCTGAATCTCTGTTAGTTGGTTACGGTAGCACCATACCGCGAGGATTCTGATGCGTTCATGAAGAAGATGCGCATGTTTGCGTCTGCCTCTTCAGATTGTCACGCCTTATGGCCCTGCTCAGGCTTCTGCGCGGCGGTAGAGAAGCGCAGCGCCTGCCCACAGAACCGCAAAGAAGGAGCTTACGGCAACGACTTTGATGAGGTTCTGGTCTATAGACGGCTGCCAGATAAAGAATGCGACAAGGGGGACAAGAAGCTGTGTAAGTGCGGCAGCGAATACTACGTACGACATGCCGCGCGCCCTAAACCATACGAGTATGGAACCTAGAAAAAGAACGGCTGGCACTGCACCGTAGAGGAGGTTCGCGGGATTGTCCTCGTTACCGATGAGTCCTACGGCGCCGTTTGCCCAGACAAGGAGGAGCGCAGTGAGGACTGTGAGGCCGGTCGCTGCCCGGTATATCGTGTTCTTGCTCCTGGACGCGATGAATACAAACGCTAGTCCTGCGCCTGAAAGTAGTACCCATGCGAAGACGAAGTCGAATGCGGTCCAATTAACCTCATTAGTAAATTGCATTGCGATAAGTGGAATGAGGAGGGGAAAGGCAGCAGCGAGACTGATGCCGGCGATAGTAGTTACTTTCATAGGACCTATGCATTCCATAACACCTCACGCTCGGTAAAGGTTGCATGAGATGTGAGTGGTACCATTTGGATATGGAACGACCAGGGGGCGTAAATGAGCGCCCACCAACCAACACCGAGAAGCTGCTTGAGTCGTGGAAGACAGGTCCTGTGATCCTGGCCTCCGGCTCTCGGCTGAAGCTCGAGAATCTGCGCGCGCTCGGAATACCTCAAGCCACCAGCACGTCCGTGCCTGAGGAGGTAGAGGAGCGGGTATTCGAAGCAGTCGAAGGACGAACAATGCATATGCATGAGATGGTCGCTGCTATGGTCGCACGAAACAAGGTCGACTATGTTATTGCGCAGGGAGTGCCTAACGATGCGCTCGTCTGCGCGTTCGATACAGTTGTTATGGAGACGACCGGGAGCCTCGAGAAGAAGCGGCGGCGGTACCTCCAGAAGCCGGAATCCATGGAAAAGGCAAAAGAGAATCTTACGAAGTACTTCTCAAATCTCATAGAAGGAAAGCTCTGGAAGGACGAGGTGACTGCGGACCTCATCGAGACCGCAGAGCGCATGGGCAAGCCCGAGGCGCTTGAGTCATTGCTTTCCGTCGGGTACCCGCAGGAGCTCATACATATCACAACCGGCATGGCCGTCCGCGCACCGGGGAAGGGGGAGGAAGTAGATATGATCCCCTCTACCATCCGATTGAAGCCGAATGCGCTCTATGCTCTGGCATCGCTCCCGCCGCTCGAGCGAAGGATTCGTGTATCGGAGATAGTGGACAAGACCCTTTCCGCCATGGACGAGAATGAGCGATGGCGTGCGGTGACGACCGGCATCGACTATTCCGACCCGCGTATCAAGGATCTACTCGGGCTTGAGGAAGCGAAGGTGTTCGCAGAGATGGATGACACGGAGGTAGGTGTCGTACAGGGCATGCCACAACAGGCATTCGACAGATATCTGAAAGCGCTTGCTAGAGAAGCGGCCGAAGGCAATTAATGAACGCTTCATGCGGTGCCGCATAGAATGCCGCCGTACCTAAGTTAACGAAAAGATATGGAAATACTCATTTGGGTGGTGTTTGGTGCTATTGCCGGCTGGATCGCATCTATGATCATGAAAACGAACGGCCAGCAGGGACTTCTCCTTGATATCGTCGTCGGTATCATCGGTGCCGTCCTCGGCGGCTGGATTATGAACATGTTCGGCCAGGAGGGCGTAAGCGGTTTCAACCTCTACAGCTTCATCGTAGCCATCCTCGGCGCGATTGTGCTTCTCGCAATCGTGAAGATGGTACGCCGCGCGTAGGGTTCCTGCGCACGGTACGCAAAAGACCGCCATGGTGGCGGTCTTTTGCTTGTATGTGGAGGTGGGGGGAATCGAACCCCCGTCCGAATCTCTCTTTAAGGACGAATCTACGACGCGTAGCCCACGTTCATTGTAAGGAGGGGCGTAGGAACGCGGACGAAACCGCTCCCTCCTGAGTCTCTAATACCGAGCCAAGAGCCGAGGCACTCTCCTTGCTGGTCCCATAGAAGATTCCGCCGTATTCGTCCGCTATGGGAACCGGGACGAATACAACGCCGCTATGCGGGGGCCGTTAGGCGCGCGCGAAAGCGAACGGAGTAAGATCGCTCATCTGGATAGGTGAGAGTACTCCGCGTGCAACAGTGTTGTTTGCGTTTGTTTTTGCCTGCGGGATTAAAGTGGTCAGCATGCTTCCACTACGTCGCACGTCTCTCAAAGATCAAGACCGTCAAAACCGGTCACCCCCTGTCTAGGCACCTTCCGAGAAGATGCGTACACAGCGACTACCGATCCTTTCCACGAAGCGCACGTCCGATCTCTATCTTCGCTTCGCGCGCTTTTATCGCCTCACGCTTGTCTGACTTTATTTTTCCACGACCGATTGCAAGTCGGAGCTTGATGAATCGACCCTTAGTATACACCGAAATAGGCACTATTGTCAAGCCTTTTTTGGCTTCTGCTTCGCTGAGTTCGAGTATTTCTTTCCTCGAAAGCAGTAGTCGACGCACGCGCGCAGGGTCATACTCTTCCGGTGCGTTCTGGATCTGTGCCGGCGGTATAGTCGCACCTACGAGGTACGCCTCACCGCCCCGCACAAGCACCCGGGACCCCTCCAGGGAGCCATTCTTTGCTCGCAAGGACTTTGTCTCAAGCCCCAGTAGCTCAAGTCCTGCTGAGAATTCCTCGAGGAACTCGTACTTCAGCCCTACCTTTTTGTTTTCGATAAGCGTCATTTTCCAAATAGTGCCTTTATCTCCTCACTCTTGGCAAGCAGGTCGGCCGTGCCCATGTTAAACGACTCCACGACCTTACGTTTCTCACGGGAATAAAGGAGGGTAGGGAGCGGGTAGGTTGGAGACACGTGCACCACCTCAAGTCCTTCCGGCCAGGTAATCGATTGGTCGGTCTCAAGGTCTTCTATGAGCGAGGTGCGGAGTCCCGGGCGCAACAGGGTGCCGTATAAGCGCAATATCCATTTGCCCATCTGGGTAGGAGTGTCGGTGTTCGTAATAAGAAGAATGCGACGGGCACCTGCGTCCATTGCCTTCTTGATGAGTGTCGCAACGCCTGTGGAGAAGTCGCCATCAAGGTAGCTGCGGCTGCCAAGTCGTACGTGACCGTTATAGAGAATTGGAATAGCGGTGGCGGCGCGCACTACCTCGTACGGGTTGAACCAGAGCTCGTTGCCGATGAAGCGAGTGTCGCCTGAATCCTGATCGGTCACCGGCACGAAGTAACGGGTGTGCGTCTGTTCAAGCTTCTCAAGATTAAGTGGGAGATACTCCTTCGCGATCGTGTCCACGAGGTAATTGATCTTCATCGCTGGGATGGGCGCGTAGCGAATGAAGTGCGGAGAGGGAAGGTATCGGGTCCATATTTTCTCGATGTCTTCGTACTGATGCGTGAGGTAATAGAACATGCTGCCGGTGCTTCCGGACGCAGCAACGAAGATATCCGGATTGGTAATTCCAAGCTCCTTAGCGAGTGCAACCAAAGCGCCTGCGCTGTACGCGCACTTCATGCCGCCGCCCGAGGTTATGATCGCTGTTGCGCCCTTCATCGATTCCATAGCAATAAGCTCTATTGTATAGTGACTTCACTATGGCGCCGAATATGAAAAAAACTCCCGTACGAAAAGGAAAGAAGGGCTCGCGAAAAAAGAGACCGCTTAATTACCTAAATCCCAAGGGTCCCGGATTCATCGGGAATCTTCTTACTACTATCCTCGTGTTCCTCCTCTTGATGAGTCTCTTCTCGTTCATTTCGGGAAGCTTGAAAAGCAAGGAGGAGGTGGCGCTCTCCCGTGTAGCAAACGACGTGAAAGCAGGGCTTGTGACCGACATCAAGATCGAAGGCAATGACCTGACGCTCACATATACCGATGGCATAGAGCGTAAATCAAAGAAGGATCCCACCACGTCGCTTCCCGAGACGCTCGCTGCGTACGGTGCAACACCGGAGCAGATCTCCGCGGTCGTCATAACAATCGCGACCGAGTCGGGACTCCGCTACTACCTCCTTACGTTCGGTCCGCTCCTCATCCCCGTATTCTTCCTCGTGTTTATCTTCTGGTTCCTCGCGCGCCAGGTGAAAGGTGCAGGCATGCAGGCGTTCTCCTTCGGGCAGTCCAAGGCGCGCATGATTGATCCGGCCGACACCTCTCAGCGCGTAACGTTCGCGGATGTTGCAGGTGCTAAGGAAGCTAAGGAAGAGCTCGTTGAGATCGTGGACTTCCTTAAGAACCCGAAGAAGTTCCTCGATATTGGTGCGCGCATCCCGAAGGGCATCCTCCTCATGGGTGCACCGGGAACGGGAAAGACCTTGCTCGCGCGTGCAGTTGCGGGAGAGGCTGGCGTGCCGTTCTTCTCCATCTCCGGCTCCGAGTTCGTCGAGATGTTCGTGGGCGTAGGCGCATCACGTGTACGTGATCTCTTCCAGCTCGCAAAGAAGACCGCGCCGTCTATCATCTTCGTGGACGAGATCGACGCCGTAGGCCGTGTGCGTGGCACGGGTGTTGGCGGCGGAAACGACGAACGCGAGCAGACCCTAAACCAGATCCTAGTCGAGATGGACGGTTTCGATCCTACCGAGAAGGTCATCGTCATGGCGGCAACCAATCGTCCAGACGTACTTGACCCTGCGCTCCTTCGTCCGGGCCGCTTTGACAGGCGTGTCATGATCGATCTTCCTGATAGGAAGGACCGACTTGAGATCCTCACGGTCCACGCGCGCAAGAAGCCGTTTGGTCCTGATGTGAACCTCGAGGTGATCGCAGAGCGCACGCCGGGCTTCTCAGGAGCAGAGCTCTACTCACTTATGAACGAAGCAGCCATTCTCGCTGCCCGTGAGAATCGCACCGAGATTACCCAGTACGACCTCGTTCGCTCCATCGAGAAAGTCATTCTCGGTCCCGAGAGGAAAAGTCATCTCATGAGCAAGAAGGAGAAGCGCCTTACCGCGTATCACGAGGCAGGTCACGCGCTCGTCTCTTCGGTCCTCCCGAATGCGGATCCGGTGCATAAGATATCCATCATCAGTAGAGGCCGCGCCGGCGGATACACGCTCAAGCTCCCATTCGAGGATCGCAAGATGCAGTCTCGAAAGGAGTTCAAGGATGATATTGCTGCAACGATGGGTGGCTACGTCGCTGAGGTCATGATCTATGACGACCTCACTACAGGTCCTTCTAATGATCTTTCGGTCGTCACGGATCTTGCACGCAACATGGTTGCGCGTTGGGGTATGAGCGATGCAGTCGGCCCGGTTGCGTTTGCCTCAGATCGCGGCGGACATGGTGAAGCGCCGTATTCTCAGGCGGTCGCGGCTCAAATGGACTCCGAGGTAAAGCGCATCATCGAAGAGGCGCGCGATAAGGCCGAACAGGTCCTCACCACCCATCGCGCTGCACTCGATGCGATTGCTGAGCGCTTGGTAGAAGTAGAAACCCTAGAGCGCGAGGAGTTCGAGAAGCTCCTCATTGCTAACGGCATCACGCCAAAGGCTAAGGAGGAAGAAGATCTAGTTGCTGAGATCGTCGCTGAATCGAAAGAGGCAGCATAGCAAAGACAGTAAAGAGACAGGGCGGCGAACCTTATCGGTTCGCCGCCCTTGTCCGTGTCGATTCAACTGTTGAAGTCCGTCATGACCTCGTTGCAGTCCGGACAGAATTGACCGTCCCGATCCCGGCTGTAGCGGGAGTGGTTGCACTCCTGGCTCTGCGAGAGCCCGGCGTGCCCGCTGTGCCTGAGATCCGTGTGCGGTGGCGGTGCATGTTCACTCGTAATCATTGAGCCCTCCAGATTACTCCATTCGACGATCGAAAGGATCTGAGGCGGAGTCTACAAGACATCCCTAATAAGACAAACGGCGGTCCCTTTCGGAACCGCCGTCTAAACGAGCGCAACAAGCGCTTACTCGCGTGCGTCCATTGCCATGCTGAGAATGACGCCGAACATCGCGACCAGGAAGCAACCCAGGCCGTAAAGACCGACAGTCCAGACTAGCAGCGCCGGGTTGCCGTGTACGGCGGCGTAGATGCCGTACGACAGCAGGCAGGCGAGAGCTACAAGGAAGCCGGCGAGCCATTGCCCGGGCCTCCAGTGCTTGAGCTCGCGCCGGCCGTCCCACACTGCCCGAAATGGGGCTGCGCCGAACGTGAAGAATAGATCGAAGAACATGCTGACGTTTCCGCCGAAGTTCCCGCTCGAACTGATCGCTTTCATGGGTCTACCTCCTTCTCCCTGTACGGTATATGCCCGCGCAGAACTCCTGTCAATTTGGTCCATCCTCCTGGACTCGAACCAGGGACCGCGGAGGTATAAGCTCCGTGCTCTAACCAACTGAGCTAAGGATGGTTCTCTTGAGCTTATCTCAAAAGAGGTGACGGTTCAATTTACCGCGGGAACATGTCTACCAAAAGTTCACTATTATAGAACTCAGCAGCAAGTCCGCCGAAACTGTATTGATTTCCTGCGATGGTAAGCCCTGCGCCGCCAACCTTCGGGTCTGCTTTTGGTACGGAGTGCCTGAAACCGATGTTGTAGAGGGTTGAGAGGATCTCTGGGCGATCGGTAATGGGGAAGCCTGCGCGCTCCCACTCGACCATGACCTGCTTGAGGTAAAGACCCGCATAGAGGTAGCTCCAGTAGTGATCATACTGATCGGTCATGCGCGTGAAGCGCTCCTGCTTCACATCGCCGGTACTAAAGTTGAGCTTGTGCTCATAAGATGCACCGAGATAGCGTGGGGAAGCGGGATTTACGAGGTTCTGTTCCACCTCTATAGCCGTATCCTCTTTCATGCCCATGACGCCCCAAGAGAACTGAGATTGCGGGCCGAGTATTTTCAAAGGATAGAACCACTTCTTGTACGCCTCGCGCTCCGTAAAGAAGAGGCGGAGCTGCTCAGCAACGAGGTTTGCGACAATAAGGCGCGCTGGAACGCCCGCGTCAGCTGCAGCACGGTTAATGACTGCTTCGTCGCGGCGGATAGCCGCTTCCATAACCTTCCATTCCTCAGAGCTCTGCCAAGGACCGGTATATGTCTCCTCAGCTGCCACGGGAGCGACACCCTCAAGGAATGATTCGCGCTGCTCGTCGATGACGCCGCGTTCGTTCGTGAGGCCGAACTTCACCGCAAAGTATCCCGCGACGAGGAAAAACCCGACCGCAGCGAATGCGTATATGAGTACGGTGAAGAGCTTCTTGATCATGCCGGTACGATACCGGAACGGATACGGCGTGTAAACAAAAACATGAATTTCCCCACCCTATACAGTCCATTACGCTTTATATTCGTATACTGCCTATATGATCACGCCTGAGGTTGTCCTCTTCATCAAGGGCCAAGATGCCAAGGGTGTATCCCGGGAGGCGACACGTGCTCTCCTGGCAAGCCAGGGCGGATGGAGTCAGGAGAACCTCGACGAGGCATTCGCTGCCGTCCCTTCCATATTCGCAGCGCCAACTGCTGCAACGCCAAACCCGCCGCCACCGGTTACTATCGCCGAGCCTGAAAAGCCTAAGAGCAATATTCTCGCTAGTATTGGAGCAACTGTTGCCGTACTTGGCGTCTTTGTGGCAAGTGCAGCAGCCGCATACTACTTCATACCGAGCATCCAGCAGGATATCGAGTTCATCTCAGGAGCGATGGGGGGCACCTAACTACTCGAAATGTATGCCCTCGGCACGCGCTCTGAGGTGCGTCCTGAAATAGGGAAGCGACTCCAGTTCCGGATCGCGGGCGACGAGTGCCTGTGCCTCCTTGCGTGCCGCTTCGACAAGCTTGATGTTTTTGATGGCCTCCATTGCGATATCCGACACGCCCCACTGCCTACTTCCAGAAAGTTCTCCCGCTCCACGAAGCGCCAGGTCGTACTCGGCAAGTTCAAAGCCGTTCTTGGCGGTTGTGAGCGCTTTCAGGCGCTCCTTGGTCGCTGGACCATAGGATTCAGGGAGCGCGAAGCAATATGCCTGATGGGTAGAGCGTATGACGCGGCCGCGTAGCTGATGCATTTGCGATAGACCGAAACGCTCGGCGCCTTCGATGAGTATGACGGTCGCATTCGGTACGTTCACGCCGACCTCCACAACTGAGGTGGCGACCAATATCTCAACCTCGCCGTTCGAGAAGCGACGCATGACGTCTTCTTTAGCCGCGGGCGTCATCTTGCTGTGGAGAATATCTATAGATGCCTCGGGAAATACATCACGCTTCAAGCGCTCCGCTTCCGCTTTTACTGACTTGGCCTGGACCGCGAGCTCCTTGGTCGGGTCGGGTTCATCGATACGGGGACATATGACATACGCCTGGCGCCCTGCGGCAAGTTCTGCACGTACGCGCTCGTATGCTGCTTCGCGCTTCTCGGGGCCGAGCACTTCTGTGATGATGGGCTTGCGGCCTGCGGGCATTTGATCAAGGAGCGAGATATCGAGATCACCGTATATGGTGAGCGCAAGCGTACGTGGGATGGGGGTCGCGGTCATGGAAAGGAGGTGCGGGGAGACGCCACCCTTTTTTGTAAGCTTTTGGCGGTGCGCCTTTCCGAAGCGGTGCTGCTCATCGATGATGGCGTATGCGAGGTTTTGGAACTCAAGTGACTTATATACGAGCGCGTGTGTACCGATCACAATCGGTATTTCGCCGTTTGCTACCCATTTAGCAAACTGTGCCCGTGAGACCTTTGCGGACTCCTGACCGCGCACCTTGGATGGGAACTTCCTGCACTCGCTGCCTGTAATGAGGCCGATCGGTATCGGATGGTCCTTAAAATACGAGACGAATGTTGAGAAGTGTTGCTTAGCAAGTATTTCTGTCGGGCACATGTATGCGACCTGAAGCGTGCCGGCGGAACGTCCCGGAGGACGGGAAGTTGCCACCATGTAGCTTGTTGCCGCAGCGACTGCAGTCTTGCCGCTACCGACATCTCCCTCAAGCAATCGGCGCATAGGATGTGGGAGCATGAAGTCCTCGACTATTTCATTGATAGCCCGGGTCTGCGCTTCGGTAGGTGGAAATGGAAAGGAGGCAACGAAATCGCTGAGCGATTTTTGGTCGGTCGATACTGGTAGTGACTTTTCCCGAAGGGAATCTGCACGCTCCTTCTGTCGGAGAAGTTGGATAGCGAATACCTCCTCGAATGCGAAGCGTTTCTTTGCAGCAAGTGCGTTCTCATTGGTCTTGGGTGCGTGTATCCAGACGAGCGCAGTAGAAAGTGGGGGAAGGTTGTAGCGTGCAAGTATTTCTTCCGGAATAGGGTCCGGAAGCGTCTCATGTACTTTTGCTTCAAATACGCGCTTGAGCGCATGCAAGAACCATAGTGATGAGATGCCCCTACTCTCGGGATATATCGCGTACAGCGTCTCCTCAAATGCACGCGGATCCTCCGCCTCCTTGAAGAGGGTGTCGTGTACATCGTCTGGCCGGATCGGTGTCTTATCTATCTCAGGATTGGCGACGTAGGGCTTTTCTGCCGTTCCTGCGACCCGGCCGGTTATTTTCACGACCATGCCGTCATTGAGCATCTTCGCGATATACGGCTGCGAGAACCACATGAGCTTGATGCGTCCTGACGCGTCTTCGAGCCACGCCTCGGCGATAGGTCGGCGGCTCTTCCAGGCTTTGCGTGTTTCAGGCTTGCGGATGGTGCCAAACAAAGTGACGTCTGCGCCTGGGGTAACTGCGGTGACGGTACCTGTCGGACCTGCCGCTTCATACCGAGCGGGGAAGTGGTAGAGAAGGTCGCGCACGGTGCGTATGCCGAGCTTTTCGAGCGCTTTCTTCTGATCGGCCCTGAGGCGCGGAAAGTATGACGAGAGCGGCGCGTCTTCCTTCATAGGGATGAGTATATCTCCGGCCGCGCATTCCCACACCTTTTTGTAATAGTTACGTCGTATCATTGTCCTATGAACATGCAGACCTTCACTCGCGTCGGTGCGCTTCTCCTAATTGCCACTTTTGCGCTTGCGCCGTCCCATACGCTTGCTGCAACAAAGAAGAGCAAGTCGTTTCCTGTGACGGCTTCTGCTACTGAACTCAGGGACGCATATGAAGATGAAGAGATCCGCATCCTTATTGTGCCGGGGCATGAGCCCGGGTACGGCGGCGCTGTCTTCATGGGTGTCTATGAACGCGAAATTGTCGTTGATATCGCAAATCAGCTTGCAGCCGAGCTTCGGAAGGACGGGAACATAGACGAGGTTATTGTTGCGCGCACCAATACAGCGTGGCACAAGGACCTGAAGCGCTATTTCGACAGGAACATGAAGAAGATTGAACGCTTCGTGGAGGATCATAAGAAAGAGATGCAGGAGAAGCTTGCAGCCGGTGCGGTGCGGCCCTTACAGGAAGGGAGCCAGGTGGAGCATGCGAAGGCGCCGACCGATGTTGCACTTCGTCTCTACGGCATAAACAAATGGGCGAACGAAAACAAGATAGACCTTGTTATCAATCTCCACATAAATGACGCGCCTGACCATGGTCCAACGACACCAGGCGCAAACTCTGGGTACGCCATTTACATTCCTGATCCGCAGTTCGGAAACGGAAAGGCATCGCGCCCAGTAGCCGAGGCGATCGCTGAGCGCCTGAACGATTTTTCTGCGACCTCTACACTTCGGATTGAGAACAAAGGTGTTGCCGAGGATCAGACACTGATTGCGGTCGGTTCGAACAATACGCTTGAGGTACCGACGGTGCTTATTGAATACGGATACATTACCGAGTCAAAGATGCTCGCACCGGTCCTCAGGAAGCCGCTTGCCACAGACTACGCGCATCAGACATACCTTGGTCTCGTCGACTTCCTCACGAGCAGGAAGCCTACTGACGACTCGACGAAGATACTTCCGTACTCCTGGAAGAAGGAGCTGCCGCTCGGCTCTACGAGCGTCGACGCGTACGCGCTCCAGGTCGCGCTTCGGACGATCGGGCTATATCCGCCCTCTGAGAGCGACCTCGTATCGTGCCCCATCTCGGGCATCATGAACGAGTGCACGCAGGTAGCTTTGAAGGCGTACCAGAAGAGGGAGGGGCTACGGGAAACGGGGATGCTTGATGCAAGGACGCGCTCCTCATTGAACGCGCGATTCGGGAAATAGGGTGTCCTCATGGAGGGACCAAAACACAGCATATAAATGGTATGGTACAAGGCGTACTAGTAGCCTTAGACTATGACCTATATCCGTACGTTCGCCATCGCGCTTCTGCTTGCGACAGCACTCTCGCTCCCAAGTTCCGCAAGCGCCGCATCCGTAAGCGACCTCATCGCGCAGCTTGAAGCTATCCAGGCGCAGCTTTCGCAGATGAAGGGACAGGTGCTCGGCGTCTCGGCATCCGCGGACGAGCCGCTCGTTCTTCCGGGGATGGAGACGACCTCGCCAACGACCGGGCAGACGACGCCTACCACGACCCCCGCGCCTACAACGACGAAGAATACGGAGGTCACGCCGGAAGTGCTTCCGGGCGTCTCCACCACGGACGCGGGGGTGATCTACATGGAGGTCGTCGAGGTAGAGGCGAACACGGAACAGGACAACACCTTGGGCGACTATACGATAACTGTGGAGGTGACCGCGGACGATAACGACGTGTACGTCCCGCTCTCTGGCGGTACGAACGCCCGGTCTGGCTTCGCCTTCGATATCCTCAGTTCGCCTAGGTGGAAGGGCACCGTCTCTTCGGCGGTAAGTGCGTACCGGGCCGTCGAGGTCGGCAGCTACGCGCGTATCGAAGAGGGCGAGACCGAGGTCCTCGAGCTTAACGTGTGGCTCGACCCGAACGAGGATGGCGAATACCGCGTCCGTCTCAGTTCCATCCAGTACACGGATACGCCGGGCGGGGCGCTCTCGGTATACCTGCTCAACAGCAGGGAGCGTAAGCAGACCACGACCGAGACCCTGCGCTTGCTCGGAGAGGCGGGTTCCGAACGTTCCACCATCATTGAGCCGGTCAGCACCGACGCGGACGTAACCTATACGGACATTCCGCAACACGGTACGTTCGAAATCGACTTCGATGTTACCGCGCTCGGCGGCGACGCATACATAAGCGCGACCGAGGGTGTCATATGGGGCGTTTTTGGACCCGGTATGCACATCCCGAAGAACGTAGCGCATACGCTCACCAGCACAGCGTCCAAGAGCGGGGGATTCTTCATCGTCGACGAGGAAGAGACCGAACGGTTCACGGTCACCGCATCAGCGGTCGCGGAGAAGACGGGACCGCACAAGCTCGAGCTCAAGGGACTTATCCATAAGGGGTCCGCTGACGGGAAGATCGACGTGTACAGCCTCGGCGGCCGCGATTTCACGACCAAGCCGCTCACGCTCATCGCGGGAACCACCACAGTAAAGGGCGCCTTCAACATAAAGACGCTCTCCGCGAAGAAGGAGAACCCGACCATCAAGGGCACGGCGTCGGGCACGAAGACGGTGGGCTTCAGCATCGGTAACGGCGACAAGGTATACGGCAGCGGCGACATCAGGGTGAAGAAGAACGGCAAATGGTCCCACAAGGTGCAGGAAGACCTCAGAGCCGGCACCTACACCATCACGCTCTACGCGAACAATGTGGAACTTGCCAAGGAGACGCTCACGGTGCGGCTCAAGGAGGAGGACGTCGCAAGTAAGATGGCGATCGTGGCGGGCATCTACGAGGGGTACTACCCCAATGGACGCGGGTTCCAGCAGCACACTGAAGGAACGGTGACTCTGAACATCAAGGCGGACAGCTCCTATCCGGCGCAGCCTTTGGTGCTAAGCTCGTACGAGTCGACCAACTGGATCATCAATAACCCGAACAGGGCGAAGATCTCGAAGATCATCGCGATCGGTCATTACAAGCAGCGCGTGACCGGTGTTCCTTCCGGCACTCCGATCGAGTACTACACGGTGCGCGAAGGCGACTCGGTGCCGGTCGTGACGAAGAAGGATGGCGAGCTCGTGAAGCTCGAGCAGTGGCTCCTTGACCGCGGTCTCTACTACAGCGGCGTCTACTTCGGCGGCACCAATGCGTCCTCGATAGATATCGAGTACGGCTACAAGGGATAGCGGCTCGCTCTCACAAAGGCGCTCCCGAACGGGAGCGCCTTTGTGCTATCGTAAGCCCATATCATAGCTATCGTTCCATGCCGTACATCGCACTTCTTATTTTGCTCCTTGTTCTTGCGCCCTCGTCAGCGCTCGCTGCGGACCTCTCCGTCAAAAGCCACGAAGGCCGCACGCTCATGGTCCGCTATGAGGACATGAAGGGCGCATCGCTCTCCGTCCTGTCTTCTTCTGGTGAGGTAGTGCGTTCAAGCAGGCTGCCTAAGGCGACCGGCGTAAAACGCGTGATGCTTCCGAAGAATCTCGAAGCAGGTACGTATACCATCCTCGCAAGCGACCGCGAAGGCGCAAAGTACGATTCCGAGACGTTCACCATCTCGTACCCGGCACCGACCTGCACCCTGAAGGCGTCTGAGAAGGCGCTTCATAAGGGCGACCTCCTGCGCATCCGCTGGAACAGCGATAACGCGACGTCAGCGGTGCTCTTTGGTCAGAAGAAGGTAGCGCTGAATGGTTCTGAGCGAATTTCGGTGCACCATCTAGGCCCGCATGGCTATGCGGTGAATTTGGTAGGTCCTGGAGGCGTCGGCAGTTGTGCTGTCGAGGTCAAGGTGGTCGAGTAAGAACCGAAGAGGTGCGGTACACTAGAGCGCTATAAGGCGCTTTAGTCATATATCCATGCTAGATCCAAAGAAGGTGCTCGCTGCGCATAAGGCGGTCGGGGGAAAGATAGAGACTCGCGGGAAGGTGAAACTTAAGAAGAAGGAAGACTTCTCGACGTTCTATACGCCAGGCGTCGGTCAGGTCTCCCTCCACCTTTCAAGGAAGCCTGAGGATGCGCGTGCATATTCTTTGAAGAAGAACAGCGTTGCCGTGGTGTCTGACGGCTCTGCGGTCTTGGGGCTCGGGAACATCGGTCCGTACGGCGCGCTGCCGGTCATGGAGGGCAAGGCGCTCATATTCCGCGAACTGGCGGGCATCGACGCGTGGCCGATCGTCCTTGATACGCAGGATCCCGAGAAGATAGTGGAGACCGTCCTTGCTATCGCGCCCGGGTTCGGCGGCATCAACCTCGAGGACATCAAGGCACCGGGCTGCTTCTGCGTGGAGGAGGAGCTCATCAAGCGTCTCTCCATTCCCGTCATGCACGACGACCAGCACGGTACCGCCATCATCGTCCTTGCGGGTCTCATAAACGCAGCTAAGGTGGTCGGGAAGCCAATCAAGAAGTTGAAGGTGACGATCGCAGGCGCAGGCGCCGCGGGCATTGCGGTCGCGAAGCTTCTTCTTGCCGCGGGCATTGCCGACATCGTGCTTGTCGATAGGGCAGGTGCGATCGAGAAAGGAAGGAAGGACCTCAACGACTCCAAGCGCGATATCGCTGTACGTACCAATCCACGCGGGGTCTCCGGTACGCTCGAGGACGCGCTGCAGGGTGCTGATGTATTCATTGGCGTTTCCGGCCCTGACCTCCTCACGAAAGACGACATACGTACGATGGCGCCCCGCGCGATCGTATTCGCGCTCTCGAATCCCGTGCCCGAGATCATGCCAGAAGAGGCAAAAGCGGGCGGCGCGATGGTGGTCGCGACCGGACGCTCCGATTTTCCAAATCAGATAAACAACGCGCTCGTATTCCCAGGCGTCTTTCGTGGCGCGCTTGATAAAGGTGTCGGCCAGATAACGGAGGCATCGAAGCTCCGCGCAGCAAAGGCGCTTGCAGCCCTTATAGATAAGCCGAGCGCGGGCAAGATAATCCCGGAGATACTCGACAAGCGGGTCGTGCCGGCGGTAGCCAAAGCAATCCGATAAGATCGTATGTTGCGACCGTACCTGCGCTTCTACTCCTTCTGGGTGACCCTCCCGAACCGGTGCTTTCCGTTTGCGGTATCGGTTGAAGGCAAGCGCATACGCGGGCGTGCTGCGTATGAGGCAATGTTAAGACGCGTGCAGGACGTACGCGGCCCGGGAAGTTACAGCTATGCACTCATTGCGTACCGGCAGGTGTTCCATGTTATTGGAGCTTTCTTGTTCATAGCCGCGGCGGCATTCATATCGAACCGACTGTTCGGAAGTGAAGTTGCCCTGTATGTCCTCCTTGTGAGCGCCGGAATGGTTATTACCGTTCAGGAGTTCTACTTCCACCCCCGCTACTACCAGCAGCATCTTCCCAAGAGCGTGAGCGACTGGCTCGCGTGGGTGGTGCCCATAGGCATGTACCTCTTCCTTATCTAGTCGCGCTGCACCGCCTCGCGCACGCGCTCGAACACACTGATGTACCAGGCGCGGTCCTTTGCGTCCTCTAGGCGTTCCGCGACTTCGCGGTACGGCACCCAGCATGCTTCAGCTATTTCCATGCTCGGAGAGAGTTCCGCGTACATGGGAGCCGCGAACAAGTACATGTGTATGTCCTTCAGTTCGTCCTCTCGGTACTCGCCGTCTGCGCCTATGCGCGGACGCGCGTAGGAACCGAGGTCAGCGATGTGTTCGAGGTCAGTGATCCCAGTCTCCTCAGCGATCTCACGGCGAGCCGCAGTCTCATCGTCCTCGCCTTCCTCGAGGCGCCCTTTAGGGAAGAACCATTTCGTATCAATGCGGTTCCTGACGAGCGCGATGTCGCCTGAGTTCCCGAGCACGATGCCGCCGGCGCTCCTAGTGACGCGCGACATAGGGCCGGTGCATGAAGGCAAGCGCAAGCGCAGCGAGCGCGATAGACACGTCACGGAAGAGGACGGGGAACTGGATGCCGTTCACCAGAACGATGGCTATGAGAAGCACAGCCGCAGCCACGCTCGGCCAGAGCACGTTCTTCCCGAAGAGAATCCAGAGCGCGATAACGCCTTCGATCGCACCGAACGTATGGAGAAGTGTCATGGGGTCGATGCCCGAAGACAAAACGAATCCCGGGAAATACCCGATCCAGGAATCCGGGTCAGACAATGCGTCGATAGGCGGATACAGGAACGAGAAGGCGACCGCGCCGCGTAGGAATAGCTCGGGAATGGGGAGCGTGAGCGGGTTCATACTACTCGCTCACGACAATGGTGCCGCCGTGCGATGCCTGCGCATGATTGTGGAAATCGAAGGAGCCGGCTTTCGTGAAAGTGAACTCCCAGAACTCGCCCGGTACGCCCTGGCGGCACATGTCGAACACGTCACCGGTAGCTGCGCCGTCTGCGCAGTGCTCGCGGGTGGAAGTGCCGTCGTACTCCGTATGCGTCGGGTGCTCATCGACGCCGACCCACATGCCGCGTGAGGAGTTATTGACGAAGCGCACGGTATCACCGACGCGCACCTGGGTCGTTGCAGGAGAGAATCCGCCGTCCGTATAGGTCACGAGTGCAGCGTACTCGGTGTCGCCGACCGGCTCCTCTTCCGTTGCTAATGGTTCGGTTACCTGCTCCTCAATAGGCGTAGGCGCCGCCGCACGGTTCGAGAGGAAGAAGTATCCGCCGATCGCAATGAGCGCGATGACGACAATGGTGATGAGGGTTCGGGTATTCATAGACGTATCGGTTATGCGTATGAATTTGATTATAGGCTATGCCAAAAGGCCTGTGTCCTCTATGAACGCGACGCGGTGCCGGTTTACGGCATTGTGCGCCTGGCGCGTGGGCTCGGGAAGCCGGTGCCTGAGGTTTGTCTTCATGACGAGCTCGATCGATTCTTCGAGCGTTATCAGGTGTCCCGGGGACACGAACACCGGCTTCACGTTCGGTTTCGTGCGTACGGCAGCTCCTACAACCTCGTTGTTGTGTGTGAGGTGGCTGTACGCACCGCGCTCGTTCGGCGGGTCCTCGTACGTCCCCACGAGCACGCTCTTCGCGCAGCCTATGGTCGGCAAGTTGAGGATCAGTCCCAGGTGTGATGCGATCCCAAACCGTCTGGGGTGCGCGATGCCGATGCCGTCGACCATAAGTACGTCGGGCTTGGTCGCTAGTCTCTCCCAGGCAGACAGGAGCATGGGTATCTCGCGGAAGGAGAGGAGACCAGGGATGTAGGGGAAGGGGATGTCGCTATGGGTAACGCTCTCGTCGACGAGAGAGAGTTCAGGGTAGGTGAGCGTGACGAAGCCACCGAACCCTTCCTTGGCGAATCTATTCATTGATACGTCAGCGCCACCAATTAGCGAGACTGGTTTAGTAAGTTGCGTAAGGCGTACCCGTTCGCAAAGTTCCTTCTGGAGGGCTATTGCTTCCTTGGGGGAGAGGGCAAGGTCCATATATATGAGGACGGGCAAGGGACACGGTTATGTAAAGGAAAGGGCCGCCGTTCGCATTATGCTACTAGGCGGCCCCGCTGCTTACATTACATGTACCAGCATAGTGTTCCTGTCGGTGTAGAGGAAATTTGGCTTGAAAACGAAGATCCAAACCCCCTTGGCCTGGGATGCACTTTCAACAAGTTCATGACCTTCGTTGTCGCGAAGCGGCCGGAAGGTGCGGTCAGGACATTCGACCGCTACCTCACGGCCATACGTGACCGCGTCGGCAAGTACATATCCAGCGAGCATGAGCGCTTGGCGGCGGTAATCGATGCTGAGCCTCGCGCATTTCCTGCTCTGCCTGTCGATGTGCCAGCGGCGGAAACCGCGGGCGTTTCCGAACTCATCCCATAGCTCTTGCGAGCGCCTCTCGTTAGCCTGCGCTTCAGTCGCAAGCTTGGTCAGCACACCGTCCGAGTCGTAGAGGCGGACGGTGGTCTTGATGCCGGTGCCGATATCAGAGCCAGCGAGCACAAGCTTCAAATTGTCGCTAGATCGCTTGGCGCACTCTCTGAAAAGCTCGTCGAGTGAGCTCGCGTTCTTGCCACCAACGTGGAAGAACTCGAGCTGTGCGATGTTGTCTTGCACGTTCTCTCTCCGTTGGTACATGCCTGCCATGTGCAGGTGCGCGCACTATGCCACATATGGGCGGCATAGGAAACTACGAGCGGAGACGGCGGGATTCGAACCCGCGAGGGGTTTTATCCCCTGCCTCGTTAGCAGTGAGGTGCTTTCGACCACTCAGCCACGTCTCCAGATAGCGCTAGGGTAGCATATTCGGCCGTTCTCCTCTAATGGCTGAGCGCTACCGCATGCACATGTAGGGCGCCGGTCTCAGTAAGCGCTCGGACCGCGTCATGAAGCGTGGCGCCGGTCGTGGTGACATCGTCGATGACCATATAAAGGTATGTGGGATCAGCTGCCTCTGCATAGAAGGCACCCGCCAAATTCTCCATGCGCGATCGCTTAGTAAGGGAGGTCTGGGCCTTCGTATGGCGTACGCGTTTCAAGGCGCGCGGCATTGTGCGCACGTCTGGCACCGATACCCGTTTCAGCACTTCTTCTACCTGGTTGTATCCTCGCTCCCTATATCGCTTCTTTGAAAGTGGAATGGGAACTAATACCACGACGCGCTCTTCATATGCGTGTTGATCACCAAGGTACTCAAGAAGGTACTCACTAAGCGTGACTGCAAGTAGTTCCCACGCACGTACGCTCCCGTTGAACTTTGCTTCGCGCACCAATGCGCCTATGGCTCGGACGCGATAGGGAAGGAGCGCAATGGCGCCATTTACGTTTGTCGGGTACAGGTGTTCGAGGATATCGTCGACTGAAAGGGTGCGTACGACGAGCGCATCACGCTTCGGCGGGAATATGATGTCGAGTATCTGCTGAATCATAAACATGTCTGCATGATACAATCGCGCCATGAGCTTCTTCTCCAAGCTGTTCCCGGCAAAGAAGAGCAAGAGCGTACTCGGCGTTGATGTCGGGTCCTCGTCCCTTAAGGTCGTGCAGCTCAGAAAGCACGGTCAGACCGCGGTACTTGAGACGTATGGCGAGCTTGCGCTCGGGCCGTACGCCGGAAGCGAGGTAGGGCAGGCGACGAATCTGCCGGCATCGAAAATCGCAGAGAACCTGAAGGATCTCATGCGCGAGTCGAACGTGACGACGCCTGAGGCAGGCGTCTCCATACCGTTTTCCCGTTCCTTGCTCACTCTTGTCGAGCTCCCGCGCAGGGACGACCCAGAAGAACAGAAAACCATCGTCGAGCTTGAGGCGAGAAAGTACATCCCCGTGCCTGTTACTGAGGTGCAGCTCGACTGGTTTATTGTGCCCGAACCAATGGGAGAGAATGCCGAGCCGTCATCCAAAGTGAAGGTGCTTATTGTGGCCGTGCATAACGACCAGATCGCATTACTGCAGAACGTGGTTACGACGGCCGCCCTGAGCACCTCTTTCTATGAGATCGAGATCTTCAGCACTATTCGCTCAGTAGTGGACGAGCCAGTGAAGCCGGTAATGGTGCTTGATATTGGCGCATCGGCGACCAAGGTGTATGTAGTTGAGCGTGGCGTGGTCGCCAAGAGCCATAACATTCCGCAGGGCGGCCAGGACGTAACACGTACTATCGCAAGTGCACACGGACACACCGTAGGGAAGGCCGAGTCGCTCAAGAAGGCGTACGGCGTAGTGGGTGCGGAGAGCGCATATGAAAAGAAGACCGTAGAGCTCATCTATACCCGCATCTTCCAGGAAGCGAAGCGCGTACTCGATCAGTATGAGCGCGTGCACAATAAGACAGTATCCAGCGTCGTCCTCACAGGCGGCGGAGGCGTGACAAAGGAGCTCGGCGGCTACGCGAAATCATTCTTTGCCGTCGAAGTGAAGATAGCCGACCCGTTTTCCAAGGTAGAAGCACCGGAGTTCATGCGTCCAGTCCTTAAGGAGATAGGTCCCGAGTTTGCGGTTGCGGTTGGGCTCGCGCTCCGGAAGCTCGAGGAACTCGGGTAGATGTGTGTATAAGGCATCGCGCAACGTTTCAGCGGCGCGTATACTGATACCGTGGCCGTATCTCCAACCATACCAACCTCGTTCGTTCCCAAGCAGCCCTTGGATGCGCCGCGTCGTAAGATGCAGCCGGGAGATAATATCTTCCTGCTCGTCTCGATCCTCATACTCAGTGTTTCTGTCGTAACCGCAGGCGCAGTGTTTGGCTACCAGAAGTACCTCGAAAGCGTCATCGAGGTAAAGACCACAGCGCTCGATCAGGCACGAAGTCAGATAGATCGCGAGAAGGTAGAAAATTTCATACGTTTGCAGCAGCGCTTCGATTCGGGAAAGAGGCTTCTTGATAATCACGTTACTGCGTCGCGTTTCTTCACGCTTTTGGAAACCGTCACCCTGCAGAACGTTAGGTTCGAAGACCTGACGCTCACGGTCGCTGACGATCGCACTGCATCTGTCGAGCTTTCCGGTACAGCACGTAACTTTAATACGCTCGCGGCCCAGTCAAACGAGATAGCTACCAAGCGCGAGTTCAAGCGGGCCATCTTCTCTGATATCCGCATCAACACTAACGGAACGGTTGGCTTTACGCTTACGGCAGACCTCGACGCCGGACTTATGAGAATGAGGGTTGAGGGAGCTTTGGCAACCACAACGCCAGTCGTTCCTGAAGTTCCTGAAGTCGTTGAGGAACCTGTTGCTGCACCTGCGGCTACCACCACAGCCCCGGCAGGAACTACCACACCAAACATATGATGCAGCGCTTCCTTCCCGTCCTTCTCATAGTCGTCGCAGTAGGCATCTTCTTCGCCTACACGAATCCGACCTACACTGGCGCGGTCGCAGCGGCACGAACCGAAGTGCAGAGCCTTAATGGTGCGCTTGAAGCCGCTACGGCGTTCGAGTCGCGCGAGAGCGAGCTTGAAGAGCAGCAGCAAGCGCTCCCCGCCGACGGGCTCGCGCGACTTGTCGCATTCCTTCCTGATAACGTAAACAATATTCAGCTCATTCTTGATCTCGACGCGCTTGCAGCCCGATCGGGCGTACGCCTCTCCAATTTTAATGTTGGATCGACTGAGGAGGGAGGTGCTGAAGAGGGGGATGTCGATATGGGCGGCAGCCTCGCGCTTGAATCTACTGAGTCTATCGAGTCGCTTGATATCACCGTGACGGCAGAGGGAAGCTACACCTCGTTCCGTGCGTTTATCGAAGCGGCGGAGAAGAGTCTCCGTATACTTGATCTTGTCTCGATTAATGTAGAGAGCGCGACCACGGGTGTGTACTCATATGACATGACGTTCCGTATCTATTGGCTTAAATAGCGTATGAAACTTACCAAGACCACAACCATCCTTCTTCTCATCCTCGGCGCTGTCGCCGTGGTCTCGGGCGTGGTCATCTACAATGCGACCTCATCCGTCCCGAGCGATGAGGAAATACTCACCGAAGAGGTCGGGATGTCGAACGTCGATGAGGCGCTCTTTATGAACCTCGCGTCTCAAATCGATGCCATCAGGTTCGACGAAGCATTCTTCAGCGATCCGCGGTTCCTCACCTTGGTCGATATCCGCGTCGTGGTCGTCCCAGAGCAGGTCGGCCGCAAGGATCCGTTCGCAAACCTTTCGGGCATTGTCCCGACCCAGTAGGCCGCATGGACGTTCTCTCCATACTTAAAGAGCGGGAAATAATAAAGCCCGAAGACCTTGCTGCTATTGAGGGCGAGGTGAAAGGCGGTTCCGAGCTTGAGGCGGTCCTTGAGCGGCACGGCGTCACGGAAGAGGACATGATGAAGGCTCTTGGCGAGCATTACCGCATGCCGTACAGAATGCTGCCTGCAACCAGTCCAGTTGATAAAGAAGCAATACAGTTCATCCCGGAGGAATCTGCAAAGCACTACAAGTTCGTGCCAATTGCGGTGAAAGATGGCGCGCTAGAGGTTGGTGTCATTGACCCTGATAACATCGAGGCTCAAGATGCGCTCCAGTTCATTTCCTCGAGGGTTGGGATGCCGTACAAGCTCTTCCTCATCTCTCAAGCGGACTTGAAACGCGTTCTTGATGAATACGAGAGCTTTACCGGCGTCGTTGACGAAGCACTTTCCGAGCTTGATAAGTCAGCGGTCGGTGTTGCCGCGAAAGCAGAGGCAGAGAAAAGTGAGGACGGGGATTCTGCAACTACCATAAAGGCGGATGCGCCGGTGACGAAGATCGTTGCGACCGTGCTTCGGTACGCGGTCGAGGGCGGCGCATCCGATATTCATATCGAGCCGACACCTGAGAAGACCAAGGTCCGTTTCCGCATGGACGGCGATTTGCATACATCCTTGGAGCTGCCGGCTAAAGTGCATCAGGCAGTCGTCGCGCGTATCAAGATCCTCTCGAAGATACGTCTTGATGAAAAGCGAAAGCCACAAGACGGACGCTTCTCGGCGACCGTGGAAGGGAAGCGTATCGACTTCCGCGTTTCAACCTTTCCAACGCATAGTGGTGAAAAGGTTGTGATGCGTATTCTCGACCGTTCGCGCGCCATTGCCTCTTTGGAAACCATTGGCCTCGCTGAGCGAGATCTCGAACAGATCCGTGAGATCATCCGTCAGCCCTACGGCATCATTCTAATCTCAGGACCAACCGGTTCGGGTAAGTCGACGACACTGTTCTCGATGCTTTCTGAAGTAGACCGTGAGACCATGAACGTGGTCTCAGTCGAAGACCCGGTCGAGTACGAGATCCCGGGCGTCGCCCAGAGTCAGGTTTTCCCAGAGATTGGATATACGTTCGCCTCCGGTCTCCGCTCCATCCTCCGTCAGGACCCGGACGTCATCATGGTCGGTGAGATTCGCGATAAGGAGACCGCGCAGCTTGCTATTCAGGCAGCGCTTACCGGTCACCTCGTGTTCTCTACGATCCATACCAACACCGCAGCCGGTGTCATTCCGCGTCTCGTTGATATGGGTGTCGATCCGTACCTGATCGCCCCGACCTTGATTGCTGCGATCGGCCAGCGTCTTGTGAGGAAACTTTGCCCGGGCGCAGGTAGCCCTGAGCCAGTTTCCGAGAGTATTAGGGTATACCTTGAGAAAGAGTTCGCGGATCTTCCGGAAGAGCACCGGGGTAAATTGCCGCAGTTTGAGAAGGTGTATCACGCATCCTCAACGCCGGACTGTCCAAACGGCACACGCGGACGTCTTGGCGTTTTTGAAATCTTGCGTATTACGGACGAGCTTGAGCACGTCATACTTACTGAGCCGGTAGAGGAGAAAGTGTATGCAGCTGCGCGTGCACAGGGCATGCTCACCATGCGTGAGGATGCTATCATGAAAGCACTCGCTGGCGAGATCCCGTTTGAAGAGGTCCAGACGCTTGGTGGCGAGCTCCTCGAAGACGAGGAAGCAAGCGCGCCTATTGAAGAAACTGCATCATAGACCATGGCCACGTACCGCATCTATCTCATTGACGACGACCGGTTCCTTCTTGATATGTACGCGGTCAAATTCCGCACACAAGGACACGAAGTAACCGCATTCACCCAGGGCAAGGAGCTCCTTGCGGCGCTCAAGGAAAATCCAGCGCCTGACGCTATGCTGCTTGATATCGTCATGCCAGAGATGGACGGCTTTGAAATACTTGCCGAAGTGCGTAAGGAAAACCTCGCGCAGGGAACGAAAGTCATTATTCTCTCCAACCAGGGGCAGGAGAGTGATATAGAGCGCGCAAAGGAGCTCGGTGCCGCCGGTTACATAATAAAAGCATCCGCCATCCCCTCCGAGGTCTATTCGGAGACCATTTCTATAATTGAGAAGCCCGTATGAGCGCCACGCCCTCCATTACTGAGCTCTTGGACGTCGTTGTGAATGAGGGGGGATCCGATCTCCACATCTCTGTCGGGTCGCCGCCCATCATTCGCGTATCAGGCTCACTGGTCCCGTTGCTGCAGCACCCTGTGCTTACCCCTTCTGACACAGAGGCGATGCTTAAGCAAATGGCCCCAAAGGAGATCTGGGATTCATTCTCCATAAATCGTGCGATCGACTTTTCATTCGCGCACTCTGACAAGGCGCGCTTCCGCGTTAACGGATACCAGGTACAGGGCACGATTACAATCGCCCTGCGCCTCATTCCGCATGAGATTCGTACTTTCGCATCTCTAAACCTCCCGCCCATCCTCGAGGTCTTTTCTCAAAAGACACAGGGGTTCTTCCTCGTTGTGGGTCCGGTAGGGCAGGGGAAATCAACTACGCTTGCGGCTCTTATCGACCGCATCAATGAGACGCGTGCCGAGCACATCGTCACGATTGAGGACCCGGTGGAGTATCTGTTCGAGCAGAAGAAATCACTTATTCACCAGCGCGAGGTTCGTATAGATGCGCCTGATTTCCCACAAGCTTTGAAAGCCGCGTTCCGCGAGGATGTCAACGTCATCATGGTCGGCGAGATGCGCGATCAAGAAACTATCTCGTCAGCGGTGACTGCGGCTGAGACTGGCCACTTGGTTCTTTCTACGCTCCATACCAACAATGCAGCGCAGACCATCGACCGTATCATCGACATGTTCCCACCGAACCAGCAGGATCAGGTGCGCGTACAGTTGGCGGGCTCGCTTGCCGGCATTTTCTCACAGCGCCTGGTACCTAGAATCGCAGGCGGTCAGATTCCGGCGTACGAACTTCTCATAAATAACAGCGCTATCGCGAACCTCATCCGCGAAGGGCGCACGCATGAGATCACGACCGTGGTCCAGACGAGTTCACAGGACGGCATGATCGATATGGATCGCTCGCTTGCCGAGCTTGTCCGGCGCGGCGAGGTTACCATCGAGCATGCGTACGAGCGCGCATCAGATCCAAAGACCTTCGAACGCTACATCTAGCTTATGCTTTTCTCATACCGCGCACTGGATAGGGATGGACACGAGAAGCAAGGAACAATCGAGGCTCTCTCGATGGACGTTGCCGTCTCCACGCTCCAGCGCCGCAACCTTATCGTCTCGGCAATAGAACCTTTGAACAAGAAGTCGGTTCTCGAGGTCGATCTCGGCGTATTCAAGCGTGTATCCAACAAGGATGTGGTGATCCTCTCTCGACAGATCGCTACTTTGTTCGAGGCTCAGGTTTCGGCACTTCGCGTCTTCCGCCTTCTCGCAAGCGAGGTCGACAATAAGTACCTTTCCGAGATCATGACCCAGGTCGCCGATGACCTTCAGGGAGGAAGTCCGATCTCTAAAGCGCTCGCGCGACACCCGAAAGCCTTCAGCTCTTTCTATGTGAACATGGTGCAGGCGGGTGAGGAGTCCGGAAAGCTCTCGGAGACTTTCGGCTATCTAGCTGACTACCTCGACCGCACGTATGAGGTCGTCTCTAAGGCGAAGAACGCACTCATCTACCCAGCATTCGTCATCAGCGTGTTCGTAGTCGTCATGGCAATGATGCTCACGATGGTGATTCCAAAGATCTCCGCCATCCTCCTTGAGTCGGGGCAGGAGATTCCGATCTACACGAGGATTGTCATTGGACTTTCGCAATTCCTAGTTGAATACGGGTTCTTCATCTTGCTCGCGCTTATTATCGGCGGATTCCTTGCTTGGCGGCATGGCAGAACCAAGGGCGGTGCACTCTTCTTTGACACATTGCGGCTCCACATCCCGTACATGGGCAACCTGTACCAGAAGCTCTATCTCTCGCGCATCGCAGACAACTTCTCGACCATGCTTGTCTCAGGCGTCGCGGTCGTCGAGGCGATCGATATCACCGCAAATGTTGTGGGAAGTCCCGTGTACGAGAAGATCCTCATGGAGACGAGCGAGGCAGTGAAGGGAGGCAGCTCAATCTCAGAAGCGCTTGCGCTTCATCCTGAAATGCCGGGCATCATGATTGCCATGATCAGAGTGGGTGAGGAGACGGGAGAGCTAGGCAGCATTCTCTCGACGCTCGCGAAGTTCTATCAGCGCGAGGTGACGACAGCGGTGGACACCCTCGTGGATCTCATCGAACCACTCATGATCGTGCTTCTTGGTCTTGGAGTGGGCTCTCTTCTTGCGTCAGTGATGGTGCCTATCTACAACCTTGCAGGCGCCATCGGCTAGCGTTATCCACACAGGGATTAGGCCGTTAGCGTTTCTCTCGTACAATACGTAGAGCGGATATTACCCAAAAGCCGCCTTAACCAGACCTTCATTACTATGAATCTTGCACCTACACGCGGACATAGAGGCTTCACGCTCATCGAGCTCCTCGTTGTTATCGCTATTATCGGTATTCTTTCCGCAGTTGTTCTTGCGTCCCTTAACTCGGCGCGCACGAAGGGTGTTGATGCGGCAGTGAAGTCTAACCTTGCGACTATCCAGACGCAGGCTGAGCTCTACTACGACGACAACAACAACGCATACGGTACGACGGCGCACACCCTCACCAACTGTAACTTGTCGGCGACGGGCAACATGTTCGCAAATGCGACGATCAAGAGCGCGATCCAGAACGCAACGAGTACGCTTGGCGGTCCTTCCGTGTTCTGCCAGGTAACGACCGGCACCAACTCTGCCTTCATGGTCTACGCTCCGCTTAAGGACACGACTAACGGTCAGCGGTACTACTGTGTCGACAGCTTCGGCCGTGCGACCACAACTGCTACAGTTCCGACTGCAATCTCCGGCACAACAGGCGGTTGCCCGAGCTAGTCTCACATCTCTCCACTTCACAAAACGCGCGGGACCTCCCGCGCGTTTTGCTGTGAACAATGACGGGAGGAGCATCGATGCGTACCTGTTACAATAGCTCTATAGGGCTCAGGCCATTTTCATCTATGTACACTCCACAACGCGATACCCGTTACGGCTTCACGCTCATCGAGCTCCTCGTTGTTATCGCTATTATCGGCATACTCTCCGCAACGGTTCTCGTCGCGCTCAATTCTGCCCGTACCAAGGGAGCCGATGCCGACATCAAACGTTCTCTTGGGCAGATGAGACGTCAGGTTGAGCTTTATGTCGACGCGAACGGGGGAAGTTATACGAACGTCTGTCTTGATACGGTCGCCAACGGTACAAAGTCCATGTATGACATGGGCATCATACTCGCGCAGAAGCACGGCTACGTATACGACGCGGATTATACTGATGGGGGCGCAACGAACAAGGTCACCTGTCATTCAACGTCTGCAAAATGGGCAGTGCAGGCGCCCCTTAAGTCACCACCTCCCTCTGGAACTGCGCACTACTTCTGTATTGATTCAGACGGTGTGACAGTCACCGCGACACTCAACAAGCTTGCGGCAAGTGACGTGTCCTGCCAGTAGCGTTCATGGAGCTCGTCATCGCCATCTCGCTCGCATGTCTTGGGGCGATACTCGGCAGCTTTGTCGGCGTAGTTGCTGAACGTGCATATACCGGGCAGTCATTTTTAACTGGGCGCTCGCGCTGCAATTCCTGTGCGCGCTTCCTTACGCCTGCTGATCTCGTCCCCATTGTTTCGTACCTAGCTACGCGCGGCACCTGTAGGGGATGCGGCTCGCGGGTGCCAGCAGCGTATCTCTTTCTTGAGGGTACGCTCGCGCTAACATTTTTTGCGGCATATCTCGTGCTTGGGCTCACAATCGTGTTGCCGGTGTTCCTCATAGCGCTTGCCGTACTTGCATTCATTGTCGTGTACGATCTTCGGCACACGGTCGTGCCCACCATTGCATCGAATGCCCTGATGGCGCTTGGTGCATTGATTGCGGTGCTGCGCGCTGATTCCCTTGATGATCTTGGCATAACGGTCATGATCGCAGGACTCATCGGACTCGGATTCTTCCTGCTCTACGCACTCTCAAAGGGGCGGGCAATGGGTCTTGGAGACAGTCCGATTGCGCTTGCGCTGTCGCTTATGTGCGCGCCCTATGCGTATGGTGGGCTCCTGCTCTCGTTTTGGATAGGTGCGGTTATCGGCATCCTCATATTGGTATTGCGCCGTGGGGGGCCTAGAATGGGTATAGAGGTGCCGTTCGTACCGTTTCTCGCCATTGGCTACCTCCTCGCTTTCTTCTTTTCATGGAATCCCCTCGACATACTAATGCTGTAGCGCGCGGCTTCACGCTTGTGGAGCTTATCGTGGTTCTCGTGATCATCATCATAATCACGACCATTACGATAACGAGCCAAACGAACTACAATCGCTCCTTGATCATCACCAACACTGCATACACAGTGGCACTATCTATACGTGAGGCGCAATCACTCGGTCTATCAAGCCGAAACTTTAGCGGTGTTCAGAACGCCGGATACGGAATTAATTTTCAAGATACGCTCACTGCCCAGTACCGTATCTTCGCTGATATCCAATCAACGCCTGCCTATAGCGGATGTCCGACCGGTACCGTGAATACGCCTGAAGCCAAGCCAGGCAACTGTCTTTATGATAGTGTGTCGGAAATTCTCACTACCTTTAACCTCAACAAAGGATTCCGCATCCATGACTTTTGCGGGCTCCGTACCTCAAACAATTCGCGCGTTTGCGGTTCTCATTCATCTTGGACCTCCATGAACATAACGTTCTTGCGACCCAATACCGAGGCGATCATGACTATGATTACTACGACTAATGCCGCGGCGCCTCTTAAGTGTGCAGTCATATGGATAGCGCCCCCAAGCGGAACGGTCGCAAATATGAAATGTATTGTCGTATCGCAAGTGGGGCAGGTGTCCGTGCCGCAGACCTGTCCAGCGGCTAGCTTCACAACTTGTCCATGAGATACGAACCGACACATCGCGGATACTCGCTTCTTGAGATGATGGTCGCCATCGGCCTGTTCAGCCTCGTGATGTTACTTGCGACCGGTGCATTTCTTAAGTTCATGAGTCTGGAGCGTGTTGCACGCTATACCAATGACGTGACAACAAACCTTTCGTTCGCCATCGACAGTATGAGCCGCTCCATTCGCACCGGCACTGATTACATGTGCGGCGGAGATCTGGTGCAGGGAAATTGCTGGCCTAGCGGGCTTGATCGGTTTTCGTTTAGGGATGATCAGGGCCGACTTATCACGTATTTGCTGAAGGAGAATGGCTCGCTCGGAAGGTGTACGGTCGCGGAATGCAGTGACTCTCAAGCGATTGATCTCACTGATAAGCGCATCACCATACAAAACTTGAAGTTCTATGTGCAGGGCGTAGGCGCAGATGCTGGAGATCCGGAGGTTAATTTCGCGCAGCCGCAGGTTCTGATCAGCATCCAGGGCACTATGCGCCCCGAGCCGGACCAGCCGCCGGTATCGTTTACCATTCAGACTATGGCGACGCAGCGCCTGTTGGAGCTACCTTTATAAATGCGTATGACATCTACACCATCCGGCTTCACCCTCGTCGAAACACTAGTTGCAGTGCTTTTGCTGACGATGACAATCATCCTGCCGTACTACGCAATCCAACGCTCCCTTACGGCGACCTTTTCTGCGCGTGACGACCTCATTGCTTCAGCGCTTGCGCAGGAGGCGGTTGAGTATGTGCGCGGCGTGCGCGACAACAATTACCTTGCTGGCAGGACTGGTGCGAGCTGGCTCTACGGTCTTGATGGCGGCACAGGAGAACGCAACTGCATATCGGCGCCGTGTTCGGTTGATGTAACGCGGGGAAGTGAAGTAAACCTAGCGGTACAGCAATGTAACGGAAACCCGCCAAGCGGGCAGCCGCCGTGCTATGAGCGGCCCCTGTACCTTAGCTCATCAAATCTCTTTTATACGCACGTCGTAACTGGGACAAAGACTCCGTACGTGCGCTACATTCGCATCGAACCGGTCGCAGGCAGCGGGAATAATGCAGTCAAAATTACTGCAACTGTTACTTGGGTGTACCGCGGTACGCATAACGTTACGGTAACAGACGTACTAACTAACTGGATATGATGACCCCGACTCGTGGATTCGCGCTTCTAGTGTCCATCCTCCTTGCTACGGTGGCAGTGACGCTCGGAGTTTCGCTTATCGATATCGCGTATAAGCAGGTCGTCCTTTCCTCAACCGCTAAGCAATCGCAGTTCGGCTTTTACGCTGCAGACTCTGCGCTTGAGTGTGCGCTGTACTGGGACCAGAAGTACAACGCGTTCAGGTACACAAGCCCTATGTCATCCGGATCGCTTGCATGTAACGGCTATTCGCTCCTCTCATACTCATCAAGTATCGCAGGGTCTGGTTCAACCCAGCACCGCAGGACGCGGTTCAACGTCAGGTGCGCCTCAAGCGGTTCTCTGACCAATGCGCAGGTCACAGTCTATAAGTACCAGACCGGGTCGACCACCATATACGCCAATGGGTACAGTACCTGTAATGCTGCCGACCAGAGGCGCGTAGAGCGCGGCCTTAAGGTATTCTATTAGGGATGGCAGTCCCCAAGGAAAGCAAGGAGCGCGCGGCTAAATTGCGTGAGGCGATTAAGGAATATCGCGCCAAATACCATGCGGATGAGGATCCAGGCATATCATCCGAGGCCCTAGACTCCCTCAAGCATGAGCTTGCGGAGCTCGAGCGGGAGTTTCCAGAGCTGGTAACCGCAGATTCTCCGACGCAGACGGTCGTCGGACAGATACTGCCGGAACTTAAGAAAGTGCGACACCAGGTGCCGCAGTGGTCCCTAGACGATGCGTTTGACGAAGGCGATCTACGCGCGTTCCATGATCGCGTGGTGCGCGGACTTTCAAAAGCAGGGATATCGGATCGCCCGAGCTACGCGTGCGAGCTAAAGATCGACGGACTCCATATTGTGCTTACGTATGAGGGAGGTGAGCTCGTAACCGCGGCAACACGTGGCAATGGAGAGGTGGGCGAGGATGTCACGCACAACGTGCGCACGATACACAGCGTGCCAACATTTCTTCCGGAGCGTACAGATCTCATTGTTGAAGGCGAGGTGTACCTGACACGTTCAGGCTTTCTCGCCCTTAATAGGAAACGCGCAGCCGCGGGCGAGATGGTGTTTGCCAACCCGCGTAATGCGGCGGCAGGATCTATACGACAGCTCGACAGCCGTATTGCGGCCGAGCGACCTCTGGGCGTGTTCTTGTATGACATCGATGCCTACTCAAAGGAGATGCCGCCCTCACAAAAAGAGGAACTAGAGAGCATCAGAGCGCTTGGGCTTCCGGTAAACCCGGAGTTTCTCTGCACAGATTCGGTTGATGAAATACTGGCGTACTGGAAATCTTGGGAGAAGAAGAAAGACAAGCAGGACTATCAGATTGATGGAATCGTTGTAAAGGTGAATGATCGCGCTCATCAGGAGGCGCTCGGATACACCGGAAAGGGTCCGCGTTTTGCGATCGCGCTCAAGTTTCCGGCAGAGCAGGTTACGACCGTCATAGAGGATATCAGTCTCCAGGTGGGGCGTACGGGTGTCGTGACGCCGGTAGCGCACATGTCTCCGGTCTCGGTCGCCGGTACCGTTGTGGCGCGTGCCACACTCCACAATGAGGATTTCATACGAGAGAGGGATATACGTATAGGTGACACTGTTGTTCTGCAAAAAGCAGGCGACATTATCCCTGAGATCGTGCAGGTACTGAAGGAATTCAGGACCGGAAAAGAGAAAGTGTGGCGCTTTCCTAAGAAGTCTCCACTGTGTGGCGGCGACGGATCCATAGAGCGAGTGCCAGGCACTGCCGCACATCGTTGCGCAGTTCGAGGGTCGTTTGCGGAGCAGGAGCGCAAACTTGCGCACTTTGCGAGCCGGGGCGCTCTTGATATAGATGGCCTTGGCGGGAAGACCATAGCGCTACTTATGGAGCACGAGCTCGTGGGGACGTTTGACGATTTTTTTGACCTTACGCGAGATGAGCTTCTCGCACTCCCGGGATTCAAGGATAAGTCCGCAGACAACCTGCTCGCATCGCTCGAGAAAGCAAAGGATACTCCGCTTGATAGGCTGCTCGTAGGTCTGTCCATCGATCACGTTGGCGAGGAGACCGCACGAGTACTCGCTGCTGAGTTTAAAACTATAGATGCGCTCATGCATGCTTCGCGTGAGCAGCTACGTGAGGTTAAGGGCATCGGCGAAGTCGTCGCAGACTTTGTGTATGAGTGGTTTCAGGATGCGGAGAATCGAGTCCTTATGGAGCGGTTGCTCAAGCATGTGCGTGTACAGAAGGCAGAAGCGCTTCCGGTAACAGGTCCGTTTGAAGGTCTTTCAATCGTTGTCACCGGCACCCTCCCAACCTATTCAAGAGAGGAAGCGGAGGCACTCATACGTGGAGCAGGGGGTACGGCAGCGAGTTCTGTGTCTGGCAAGACTGCGTTCGTGCTTGCGGGCGAGAGTGCGGGATCGAAGCTGCAGAAAGCCGAGGAGCTTGGCGTCGCAATCATCGACGAAGCTGAGTTTAAGCGAAGGCTAGGGCTGTGATAGAGTTGCCACATGGCAACAACAGACGACGTCAAAAAGCTCGCAGAGCTTGCACGCATCGATGTACCGGAAGAACGCCTCGCCAAGTTTGCGACTGAGTTCGACCAGATACTCGCATACGTCGGACAGCTTGATGAGCTGTCGGTCCAGAAGGGCGAACCGCTTCTGCCGTACGAGAATATTATGCGCAAAGATGGTGAGCCTACCCCAAAGGGTACGTGGACCAAAAAGCTGGTAGAGCAGTTCCCGGACGCGGAAGGTGACTACTTGTCTGTGAAGCAAATCCTCTCCCATGAATAAGCCACTAAACGAACTGACGCTCACCGAAGCAGCGAACGGTCTCCGCGCAAAAGCGTTCTCTGTGCGAGAGCTCTGGGAAGCAACCCGTACCGCTGCTATAGAAAAGAATGCGGAACTAAACGCATATCTTGAACTATTTGATACAGACGAAGAAGCTATTCAGGCTGCCCAGGCGCGCATTGATACCGAAGGAGATGCTGCGCCACTTCTCTGCGGCATCCCGGTTGCGATGAAGGACAATATCCTTATTGAAGGAAGTGTAGCGAGTGCCGCTTCAAAGCTGCTCCAGAATTATGTAGCGGTATACGATTCGACGGTAACAAAGAAGCTTAAGGCTGCTGGCGCGCTCTTTGTCGGGCGCACGAATATGGATGAGTTTGCAATGGGAAGCTCCACTGAGAACTCTGCATACGGCCCTACAAAAAATCCAATTGATACAACGCGCGTACCAGGCGGCTCTTCTGGTGGCTCGGCGTCAGCAGTTGCCGCGCACTTGGCGATCATCGGACTTGGCACCGATACCGGCGGATCTATCCGTCAGCCTGCTGCACATACGGGCTTGGTCGGCCTAAAGCCTACGTATGGCGCGGTTTCCCGATACGGCATTATTGCGCTCGGCTCATCACTTGATCAGGTGGGTCCGCTTGCAAAATCAGTTGCAGATACAAAGGCGATACACGATACGCTTTCGGGCAACGACCCTATGGATGCAACCAGTATCCCGGCAGATTTTACGTATCCATTCCGTGAAGTAGGGGAGCGCATGGTCATCGGCGTCCCGTACCATCTACTTGAAGAGGGCATAGACGAAGATCTTAAAGCGCGCTTTATGGAGACACTCGAGACGCTTAAAGCCAAAGGGCACACCGTCGTCGATGTATCGCTACCGACGAGTAAGTATGCGCTCCCGGTCTACTACGTGATACAGCCCGCAGAAGCATCCGCGAATCTCGCGCGCTTCGATGGTGTGCGCTACGGCACGCACATAGAGGGGGAGGATCTTCTTGGTAGCTATGTCAATTCGCGGACCGAAGGGTTCGGCTCTGAGCCGACCCGCCGCATTCTTCTCGGCACATTCGTGCTCTCCTCAGGGTATATCGATGCGTACTATAGAAAGGCTGATGCAGCACGCGCGCTCCTTACAAAGGAATATGATGACGCATTTACAACCGTAGATGTCATCGCGTTTCCCACGACACCGTCGCCCGCGTTTAAGTTCGGTGAGAAGTCAGATCCAGTCTCCATGTATCTCGAAGATATCTTTACGGTGACTGCGGATCTCACCGGCATGCCCGCAATCTCAGTCCCAATGGGTATGGTTGAGCGCGATGGCGTAGCGCTTCCGACAGGTATTCACTTCACTGCACCTAAAGGCGCGGAAGAGCATCTGTTTAGAATCAGCGCAGACGTCACCGGCGAAGCGTTATACTAGGAGCAATGGATCCGGTCGGACCCGATATTCACTTCCTTAACGTCCAGTACTTCTTCAGGCTTCTCTACGAGCTGTTTCAAGGAGGTGCGGACCTATCGTCGCTTCAGATGCTTGCGGCGAATATCTGGCTCGTGGTCACCATTCTCGGGTACCTCCTAACTATCGTACTGATCGGCGCATTGATGCACTACACAACCCGCATCTACCAAGTGCGCGCGGCAGAAGCAGCACTCTATTCAACGACTACCCATGCACATCTTGATGACGTGACGGATAAGTCGCGTTGGAGGCATGTGCAGCAGCTCATTAATAGTGGCCATGAGAGCGACTGGCGTCAGGCAATCATCGAGGCGGACATCATGCTGGACGAGGTTCTTACCGAGCAGGGGTATGTGGGCGATTCGGTAGGCGATAAGCTGAAGCAGGTGAATCCTGCCAGGTTCGGCTCCCTTGAAAGCGCGTGGGAAGCTCATAAGGTACGAAACGACATCGCACACCAAGGATCTCAGTACCAGCTTACCGAGCACACCGCGCATCGCACCATCCGCCACTACGAAAACGTCTTCCGTGAGTTCGATCAAATCGATTAGCGGGCTTGCTTTTAGGCAAAAAAGCTATAGAATGGTGCAAATAGCGGGGTAGAGGAGAGGTACCTCGGGAGGCTCATAACCTCCAGACGCCGGTTCGATTCCGGCCCCCGCAACACGATTTAGTGCTCCAGTAGAACAAAGACCGCAGTATTGCGGTCTTTGTTCTTTCGTCCTTGCGGTCATTAAGACTTCCGCTATAGTCGTTCGGGGAACTAGTTCACATTCGGAGAAGCTCAGATGAACGCCACACAGGCGGCCCGACGTTTTCAGTTAGTCGAGTGGGCCGTCAGCGGCCTGCTCATCGCGTATGCCGTGGTTCTGGCGGCCGAGTCGTTCGTTGCGCATGGTTCGGAAGTATACCGAAATCTAATGTTCATCGAGACGGTGATCGCCACAATCCTCATCGTCGAGGTTATGGTGCGCGGCGTGTATGCCTCATGGCGTGCGCTCGCTGTCTTCAAGATTGAAGGCGAGAACGAGCTTAGATCCGCATGGTTCTGGTTCGACGTGGTCGCAACGGGTCTGGCATTCTTGCCTGGCTTTGAAGCGTTCCGGGGGCTGAGGCTCTTGCGGCTCATCGGCCGCTTCGAGTTCTTTCGGCATCCGGTCGAGCTTTTGCTGCGCGCACTCGCGCACAGCATTCCGCTCGCCGCACTCGCGCTCTTTCTTGTGTCGGTGAATGCGCTCATCGCCAATCGCGCCTACGGGAGCGACATGGCGGAGTTCGCGCGCTTCGATACTGCGGTATTCTCGTCGCTCTTCCTCGTTTTCTTTGATGACATGGGGACGCGGTATCTGGAGATGTACCAACACCATCCGCTAGCTATGATCACCCACCTCGTGCTTGCACTTGTGGTCGGCGTACTCGTGGTCGCGCTCTTCGTCTCTACAGTGCTTGAGGTTCGTGATGAACTAAAGGCCGAACGAGAAGAGGAGGAGCGTAAGCATACATCCTAGCGTCTACAGCCGCCCTCGGGCGGCTGTTTGCTTATGTAAGATAAGGGTACCCGCAACCGTCATAAGTACATACCTAACACGATATTCATGAAACGAACCTCCGTTATCCTTCCTGTACTTGTGGGCCTTATGTTCGCCCTTTTCGTTCCTGCCTTTGCTGCTGAGGATGCAGCTCCAGCCCGCGATCTATATGTCGGAGCTCGGGGCGCTGATGTGACATGGCTCCAGCATTTTCTTATTGAAATGGGTACCGGCAAAGCAGCAATCTCCCTTAAGGCAGCAGGAGCGACCGGATACTTCGGTCCATTGACACGTTCAGCGCTCGCGGAGTTCCAGTCGGCGCGACAAATAACTCCGGCTCAGGGATACTTCGGCTCAAAGACTCGCGCGGCAGTTTCAACCGTATCGATACATGCACCAATCTTCTCTGGAGAGATCGAAGCGGTCGATACCGGCTGCTTTGCAGATGGCATCTGCAGCGTAACGGTCGATGGAAAGGAGGTTATTCTCCTCGCAGGCCTTCGCATTGACCCGCCTCCGGTTGGAAGCTTGAAGGGCGTCGAGTCGATAGGTGATCTCGAGAGTATGATCGGGGCGACCGCACATGTATACGCAACCACCACCACCGAGTCAGACGCTGACTACACGCTTTATGGCAGTACTGACTACTACGTAGAAGTTGAGCCAAAAGTAGTTGGTGAATCAATCACCGTACGTGGCACCATCGGCTGTCTGCCGCCCAAGGATACCTCAAAGCCAGTCATCATGATGTGCGCATTTGGGCTCAAGACTGAAGACAAGGATACATACTACGCACTGAGAGACGACGACAATGAGATCACTACTCTCGAGGGGGATGTAACGGTCGAGATAACAGGAACTCTTGTTAAAGGCGAGCACGCAACTTGGAAGAGCATCGGCACCATACACGTAGAGGAAGTAGAGGTTGTCGACTAAGCACCTGGTGCAGCAACCGGTAAGTAAGATAGAACACAGGCAGCGCGTCTACTATAGATGCGCTGCTTTGCTACGCATCATGCTTCATGAAGGATTTTTTGTACCCCTCCATGAAGACGCGTATACTTTTTGTACGACGCGAGCACACTGCTCACATGACCACCCACGATCGTCACCCCGCGTCTCCTGCTAGTGCATTAACCCATCTCACAAATTTATGACTCTACGTAAGAACAACATCATCGCGATCGCGCTTCTCTGTGCCATCGCATTTACAGGCTACGCGCCTTCAGCACACGCGCAGGCGGCAAACGCTGGAACAATCGCTGCGCTCCAGGCACAGCTTGTTGCTCTCCAGGCACAGCTTGATGCTGCTAAGCGTTCTGTCGCAAATGCAACCGTCACTGCCGACAGCGAAGTTGAAATAGCGAAGATCACGACCTCCAAGAAGCCAACCATCTCCGGCACGGCAGATGATTTTAAGAAGATATACGTCACTGTCACCAAAGAGGGTGCTGATAAGCCGGCGTACAAGAAGAGCGTTCGCGTCTCCAATGATGCTTGGAAGACCAGGGTCTCAAAGAATCTTCCTGACGGCACATATGTCGTGAATGTATACGGGACTTCAAAGAGCGAAGACGTACTTGCGACAAAGACATTTACGGCCGGCAAGAGGTCAGGAAGCACAAGCGCTGCAAGTGCAGAAAGTGGCTCCTTCTCCGTTTCTCTGGTCCCGCTTCTCATGGGCGGCACGGCACGTGCTAATCAATCGGTCGCGATCTCATACATAAAGGTGGTCAACACAAGCAAGGAATCTCAGACCCTTACGGGCGTTACGCTTACCCAAAAGGGTACCGCGCCTGCAAGCGCCGTCTCATCGCTCACCATTAAGGATGATAAAGACGGATCACAGGGGCAAGTCGCGGTGACCGGAAACTCGACGACTGTACCGACCACCTCGGTGTTCGCTCCTGGCCAGATGAAACTGTTCACCATCAAGGCCGTACTTGCACCAACAGCGTCTGCTCAGCTTGGAAAGACCTTGCAGTATCAGGTGACGGGTGTCACGGGCGGCAAGGGCGCGTTCCCAATCGCAGGTACCACCTGGACCATCGGCCTCTAGAAGTCCACCTTTACGCACTTACGCCGTCTCTCGTAGGCGGCGTTGTGCTATACAATTACTGTATGGATACGTACGTCTCGGGCGCACACAATATGAAAGCGGAAGTCGCGAAGGAGCGCTTGAAGCTTGGTAAGCGCGCGCTTCTTGCGGCCCTCGTGTTCGTGGTCGCCGTGTTCGTGCTTAATCTCCCGCAGGCGTTCATGCTTGTAGTAGGTATACCGCTATTTATGGGCGTACGGCTCGTGCTTGAGGGGACATCTCGCTTCTCCGTCACCTATGGTTTGCACGGTCTCTATGACGAGGGGAAGGGGGTAAAGCACACCAAGGAAGATGAGGAGATACAACAAAAGGACCGCACCAAGGCGCAGTCCATTTTGTTCTTTTCGACGCTTGCTGGCGTCATGGGCGCACTGTTCTGTTACGTAGTCTTGGTGTAGTCCTTAATCTCGCGAATCGAACGGTTGCGGTGAATCAGCTCGTCGTTACGAATAGAGCGGAAGAGCTCGTACTCAGTGCGAACATTCCTGCCGTAGAATTCAAGGAACTCTGAGGTTACCAGCGTGTGCTTTAAGCGGTCACCCTCGCGCTCGAGGAACTCGCCATACTGCTCGTATGCATGCGCCTCAAAGAGGTAGTTAAGCTCGAGTGATGCCTTGCGGTTCACCATGTAGAGCACGAAAAGGGTCCAGAAGTAAAAGAGGGAGAAGACGATCGGGATGAGGATGTGGCGGAAGAAGCCCTGTTCGCCGCGCCGACAGACGATCTGGGAGATAACGACGACGTGGAGAGTCTCGTTGTCCTGAGCCATACGCGCGAACGCACCGGTCTTCGCCAGTTCGATAGCACGCTTCTCATCGCTATAAAGGGCTGTGAGGAGCGTGTAGCTGGCAACCTCCCATGACTGGTATGGAATACGAGCGATCACTTCGATCGCCTTGAATTTAGCATAGGAGGGATGTGTCCCATACACGAGGTCACCGGAACCGATGAGAAGCTTGCCGAGCATGCGGGCGACAAATCCCACTTTGTAATCGTTATAAGGCGCGGCATACTCTGCGCGCATTGCGTCGTCCTCGAGTGCCTTGTTTAAGGCCTCGTGCTCCAGATGATCTTCGTTCATACGCGTACTGTAGCATGAGGAACCTATGCGGAGTTTTGACGGTTGTAGTGGATACTAGAGCCATGATAGCGGTCATACTTGCAGCAGGAGAGGGGAGGCGCATGCTCCCGCTGACGCTCGAACGTCCGAAGCCTCTTATTGAGGTGAGTGGGAAGTCTATTCTCAGGTACATCCTCGATGCGCTCCCAGGAGAGGTATCTGAGGTCATACTCGTGGTCGGGTATAAGCGCGAGATGATCGAAAGCGCGTTTGGCAATGCGTATAGTGGCCGCCCAATCTCTTACGTCTATCAGGAAAGGCCAGAGGGCACCCTTAAAGCGCTTTCGCTTGCACGTCCGCACCTCTCGGGGAGATTCCTTCTTATGAATGCTGACGATATACATGGTCGAGAAGCGCTTGAAGAAGCGCTTAAGTATCCACTCTCCCTCATTGTCTCGCCGCATGCTGAGCCGCAGCATTTCGGGGTGGTAAGAGTAGGAGAGAATGGTTCCTTGGAGGAGATCGTAGAGAAACCAACTGCTCCTCCTACGAATCTAGTCTCTACGGGCGCTATGGTCCTTGATGAGCGCATCTTTGGCTATGACGTGCCTGTCTCTTCGTCAGGCGAATACTATCTCCCCGATGCTCTCCAGCACCTGTCTCAGGAAGCACCGGTCCATGTAGTCGTGCAAGAATTATGGCTTCCCGTAGGGCGCCCGGAGGACATCGCACGTACCGAGGCACGGCTCCGCGATATTGAAGGGAACGGCCAGGCATAGTATGGTGTCCATACTGCTGGTGTAGCTCAGGTAGTTAGAGCATAGGACTCATAAACCTAAGGTCGGAGGTGCAAGTCCTCCCACCAGCACACGCTTGTACAAAGCCCCTGGAAACGCTATATTCCAGAGGTTCGAGCAACCTGCAGCGGTAGCTCAACTGGTTAGAGCACCCGCCTGTCACGCGGGAGGTTGCGGGTTCAAGTCCCGTCCGCTGCGCCATGATACAAGAGGCCCCGAAAGGGGTCTTTTGTGTTGATACACTTAGCTCATGAACAACACTGATAAGAACCTGTCTATAGGGAAGTGGATGATTATCATTGGTGCCGGCCTCCACTTTATCCCTGGAATCTTGAGTTCATTCTTCGGCTTCTATCTAGGGCAGGCTATTAGTACGGGCCTTGAGATGCTCTCCTATGTCTCTATTCCGCTGTTCATACTTGGCCTCATCATTTTCTTCACCGGAAAAGCTAAAAAGCGGAAGCTGGCACAAGAGAGTGCTGCGGCTGGTGAGGTTGTAGCTCCTGTACAGCGGACGCGGAAGTCACTGATCGGTTGGAATATCCTCGCGGTTATCCTATCCCTCCCGGTTACGTTCGCCATAATCTTTGCCGGCGGTATGGCAGGTGCCCCTGGCCCCTCTGCGTACGCAGGTGCGTATACCATCATGGGATTTGGAGCGCTCTACTTCCTGTTCACGCTCTTCTGCATCTACATGTCACAGGCAAAGCGGTCTCTCAAGTGGACCGTATGGCCAATGATTTTCCCTGCAATCCTTATCGGGCTTTCGATGCTCGCGCCACTGATCATATTGCCTATCTTGTACTCGGCAGGTCTTCGCTAGAGGGGAGTCTGTAAGCAGTGCAGTTCGGGTCCTATCCACGTGCCGTGATGTCCGAGGACAGGGTTTTGCGTGCCATACTTTCCGTATGAAGAAGTGGTATGCGACAAAGCGGAATGGACGAGAGGTCCTCTCGGGACCCGGTTTCGCTGCCGTGCTCGCATGGCTCTTTCTCGGAGTGCCACTGCTGTCGATCTTCCTTCTGGTGTTCGTATTTAAGACGAGGACGCTTGAGAGCATCTATGGGGAACTCAAGACAGGCTGGGTGCCGCCTTTGGTCGCGGTCGCAGGCGCACTTGCTGCGGCCATAAACATGTATCAGCGGGAGCGCAGGCGTAAGCCGTAGGTATAAAGAAACAGGCCGCCCGAAGGCGGCCTGTTTCATACCACGCTACTGCGTCTCTCAAGCTCCTAGATGAAGTTGAGGAAGACGTTACCCGTCTGGAACTCGTCCAGGTCGAAGGTGTAGTAGTTAGCATTGCTGTTGTCGGTTGCCGTACCCCAGTTGATTGAGGTGAGCTCAACCTGTGCGAAGTGGTCAGCAGTTGCTGTTGCCACAACGTTCAAGCTGAAGCGACGGGTGTCACCGCTGTCTACCTCGAAGGTATTTGCAGTGTCCTCGTTGTCATTCGAGCTTGCTGAGAGGTTACAGACGGTCGCGTTGCTGCCGCTGTTGGTGATGGTGTACTCGACACCCTGACCAGCAGCATTCACGTCGTTGTCCTCCTCACACGAGCGGTCGATGCGGATGTCATCGTCACCTGCAGTCACGTCAAACGTGATGGTGAATGCACCCTGGTCGCCCTCGCCCGTGTCATCAGCGGAGAAGCTGACATCTTCAGAAGCAGAGACGAACTCTATCTCGATACCAGTGCCGGAGAGCGAGTGCGGACCACCCGTTGCAGTACCGGTGATGTCGCTGTCGCTGACATCGTCACCAGCCTCGTCCTCAGCATCGAAGGATGCAGAATCGGTCTCGGTTTCGCCAATGGTTGCCTCAATGGTGTCGCCCTCAGCGAGCGTACCGGAGAGGTCATTGATGGTTACGGAGACTACAAACTCGTACTCTTCGCCTGCATCAAGGGTGAGGTCAAGGTCATCAAAGACAACCGTATTCTCGCCGTTGGTGGTGTTCTCAGATGCGATCTCATCGCCGTCCACCGAAAGCATCACCTCAGATACTGCGTCCTCAAGGTCGCCTGCAGTACCGTCAACGGTGAACTCGACTGGAAGGGAATCAAGCGTGATATCTGAATCACCCTCTATCTCCATTAGGAAGGAGAGTACATCTACGTTCTCGGTGTCATCCTCGTCGTCGACGGTGATAACCTGAGAGTCGTTGATTTCCTCATCGCCCTCGCTAATGTCGATGCCAATGCCTGCCGCTGCTGCGAACTCCTCGAAGGAGAACGTGCGGGTGTCGGTGCTCGGGTTCTCCGAGATTACCGCGCCATCAGCGTCGCGGAAGCGAACCTGCTCGAAGTCTACCGTCCAGGTCTCGCCCTCGTCATTTGAATCGAGGTTCGAAAGGCCAGATACAGCGACCGTTAGTTCGCCCGTCTCACCTGCGCGGATGATTGCACCGCCATCAAGTGAGATGTTGGAAGACCAGTCGTTGTCCTCGTCGAACTCATCTGCGTCGACACGAGCGACCTCTTCTCCATCAAACCAGATGGAGACCTCAGATGCGTAGTCCTCGAAGTCCTGATCTGCTGTACCCTCATTGAAGGTGAGGCGAACAGCAGTTAGCTCAACATCAGAGCCGTCATCGACTTCGATTTCAAGACCTGCGACTTCAACGTCCTCCTCGTCTTCGCCGACCTCCTCGCCGCTCAAGCCAGAGAGAAGTTCGAAGCTGTCGATGGAGCCTGCACCTCCCTCGAGCTCGCCATCGTTATCGTCATCATCGTCCGGTGTGGTCGGTGGGGTGACGATTACTACGGACGCGTTCACCTTTGCACGAGTGATCGGACCGAAGTAGCCGGCTGCCGGGGTAATGCCGTTAGCGCGCTGGTATGCGGCAAGCGCAGACTGGGTCTGTGCGCCGAAGTAGCCCGTTGCGCCAGCCGGAATCGTGTGGCCGCGCGCGATCAACCACTGCTGGAGCGCCGTAACATCAGCACCTGTCGCGCCGATGGTGAGGTCGCGTGTGAACTGCACCGATACGGCCGCACCACCCTGAAGGGCAGCGATCTGCGCCATAAGGGCTGCGATCTGTGCCTGTAGGGCCGCGATCGTCGTTGCGTTAGCGGTCTGTGCCTGAGCATGCGGCGCTACGCCAGTGAAGGCGAATGCGACCACAAGCACTGCAACTGCTGAGCGCTTTAGGAAAGAATGGATAAATGCTGACATATTTGTTTAACTAAGTTAGCGGCATGTGTTATCGGGCAAAGGCCCCTATCTGGCATGCCATCCAGAATGAGGCATATGTATAGGACAAGCGTGAACGTAGAATCTTACCGGGAGGCTCTGCCTGTCATATTTGGCGTTCCCGGCTGTCTCATATGAAGCGGATAGATGAAGAATCCTTCATTTCCGCATATGACGACTACGCTGATGCTCTCTTTCGGTACGCATATTTCCGAGTCTACGACCGGGAACGTGCGAAAGAGATCATGCAGGAGGCCTTTTTAAAGACGTGGGAATACCTTGCGTCCGGTAAGAAGATCACCAATGTCCGAGCTTTCTTGTACCGTACCGTACATAATCTTTCGGTGAACGAAGCTGTGCGGCACAAGGCGTACTCCCTTGAGGAGATGCAAGAAGTGGCAGGCTTTGATCCGGCAGAGACGAAGGAAGCAACACCGGAGGAGGCGGCGGAGTACCAGCTCGTTCTTGCAGCACTTGAAAAGCTTGAGGAGGCGGAGCGGGACGTCATCGTGATGCGGTATGTGGACGGACTTCCGGTACAGGAAATCGCTCATATACTTAAAGAGGCGCCAAATACGGTCTCTGTGCGTATACATCGCGCGCTACAGAAGGTACGCGACCAGTTGCAACCATGAATCCAGAAAACAAACTTATTTCCATACAGAAGCGCGTCGCGCTTACTGATACCGAGAAGGCCGAGGGACGCGGTCGGCTCTTGGCGCACATGGCACTCACGAAGCGTAAGGCCGAGCCATCGCCACTTTCATTCATGGCTGTTATGCAGGTACGCTACGGTGCCGCATTCCTTGCACTCCTACTACTAAGCGGTGGAGGAGTACTCGCTGCGAGCGAGGACGCGACGCCGGGCGATACGCTCTACGGCGTGAAGCTCACGGTCACAGAACCGACTCTCGTTGCGCTTACCTTTAATAGGAAAGAAAAGGCGGCGCTCGAGGTTGAGTACGCTGAGCGCAGGCTCAAAGAGCTCACTGTCGCCTCAAAAGCAAAGACCCTTGATGAGGGCACGACCCGACTCATTGCAGCCTCCCTTGAAAATCGCATTGAGGGAGCAGAGGAAGAGATAAGCGAGCTCGTTCGGGAAGGTGAGGGTGGCGATGCGTACCATGCGAACTCCGAGCTGCGCGGCGTTCTTTCCACGCACGCGAAGATCCTAAAGAAGGTGGCAGGAGAGGATCCAACGCTTGCAGCGATCAGTCTGCAGATAGAAGCATCGGCAACCGCATCAGTAGCAGCCGAGCCTGAGCTTACAGCGGCACTTGATTCCCAAGAGAGTCGCGGCGTATTGCGCGAGTCGGTGGAAGAAAGTCAGGAGGAGGTAGTCGCGATCCTCGAAGATCTACGTATAGACATGGAGAGTGCAAGCACTACGCTTGATCAGGACGATCACGTAACGCTTACCGACTCTCTCTCTGAGGTCACCGGCATCCTTGAGGCTGCTACACGGGAGAAAGATGAAGGAAGCGCAAAGGAAGCCCTAAAGCTCTACAGTTCTGCTGACTCTATGCTTGGCGAATTGAAGACGCTCATAGAGGCAGAGCAGGAGCTCGGCCTGGATCTCATCGGCGGGGAGGAATAGATTTGAAAAGTTTGGACAAATGCCGTACTCTCCTTAGGACCCTTTCGGGGGTCCTAGGCCGATGTAGCTCAGGGGTAGAGCAACTCCATGGTAAGGAGTAGGTCGGCAGTTCAATTCTGCCCATCGGCTCCAGAAATAGAAGAAGGCGGTCCCTGAGGGCCGCCTTCGGTCTTTCTGATGGTTCTCAGGTGTTCGCCTGTTGTTCCATCAGCTCTCTTCCGTGCGCTTCAAGTGCGCGCATTTCGGCGTTGACGACATCTGGGTCGTCCAAATCCGCCGAATCGAGCTTATTTGGATCGTACCGGTAAGTGAATACCAGCGACCCATCGATGCAGTACATGCCGGTTCGCACGCGCCACATCGCATTCGCCGGCGGCATCTTCCCAACTCTAGGGAAGAGGCCGTCGGTTCGCACGCACAGGTTTTCACCCCGACGCTTGGCGCAGATATGTGCCGCCTTACGCAGGTGATGAAACCAGAGGTACGCATGCAACCACAGCGCGCCCAGGCCCAAGATGCCTACGACAGTCACGATGATAATCGCTTTCATTGCGCATCTCCTTTCTCCGTCGGCACAGTACCCTGACCCTACGAATCCGACAAGGTATGTGCTAGAATCCTGCTCGTACCGCCACCGTAGCTCAGTTGGTAGAGCATCTCACTCGTAACGAGAAGGTCGCCAGTTCAATCCTGGCCGGTGGCTCCGTAACGCAAAAGCGCTCCATAGGGGAGCGCTTTTGCTATACTCGCCTCAATGAGTGATACCGACGCGCGCCTAGCAGAGATCGAAGCCCTCATGGCAACGCCTGACTTTTGGGCGGATAAGGACAATGCGCAGCGCCTAGTGCGCGAGTATCAACTGCTTAAGGAGGGCGGAGATGAGGAGGGGCATGATGGAGGTCCTGCAACTCTTGCGGTGCTGGCGGGCGCTGGCGGAGATGACGCGGAAGATTTCGCACGCATGCTCCGTCGCATGTATGAAGGGTATGCGGAGAGCAAGGGATGGAGCGTACGCGAGCTCCATGTGCACGAGACTGATCACGGCGGTCTCAGGAATGTGCTTCTTGAGATAACCGGAAAGGGCGCATATGGAAGGTTGAAGCACGAAGCCGGCGTGCATCGCTTGGTCCGCATCTCTCCCTTTAATGCGAATGCAAAGCGGCAGACATCGTTTGCGATGGTGGAGGTGCTTCCAAAGGTTGGAAAGGCGGAGCAGGAAGAGCTCAAGAGCGATGATCTAGATATACAATTCGCGCGTTCAGGCGGCGCCGGCGGTCAAAACGTGAACAAGCGCGAGACCGCGGTTCGTATCACGCATACGCCCTCAGGTGTATCCGTGCACGTATCAAGCGAGCGCAGTCAGCAGGCTAATCGCGAGAAGGCGATGGAGTTGGTCGCTGCTAAGCTTTTCAAAATTGCCAAAGATAAGGAAGAGGCAGAAGCGCGCGGCCGTTCCATTTCAACCTCAACTGCAAACGAGTGGGGCAGCCAGAGACGTTCTTATGTACTGCATCCATACAAATTAGTGAAAGACCATGAATCGGGACATGAATCGCACGATCCTGAGCGCGTACTTGAAGGAGATTTGGACGCATTTATAGACGCTTCAGCAGGGGATGGGGTATAATACTCCGGTCATGATCTATTTCGACAAGGTGAGCAAGTTGTACCGCGATGGTACACCAGCACTTGAAGACATCACCCTCTCGATCTCTCCAAAGGAGTTCGTGTCGGTCGTCGGCCACTCCGGTGCCGGCAAGACCACCCTCCTCAAAATGCTCCTCGCCCAAGAGCAGCCAAGCAGCGGCTCTGTCTTTTTTGAGTCTGTTGACGTCCACACGCTCCCGAAGTCCTCGCTCCACCACTATCGTCGTAAGATTGGCATGATCTTCCAGGACTATCGTTTGATACCGAACAAGACTGCATACGAGAACATTGCGTTTGCTATGGAGGCCGCTGGCCGTCCGGACGATGAGATTGCAACCGACGTGCCCTACATCCTCGATCTCGTTGGTTTAGGGAACAAGGCGCACCACTTTCCGCACCAGCTCTCCGGAGGAGAGCAGCAGCGCGTTGCTATCGGCCGCGCCATCATCAATCAGCCGGATGTCATCGTTGCCGACGAGCCGACTGGCAACCTTGATCCGGTCAACACGTTTGAGATCATTGAGATTTTGAAGAAGATCAACGAGCTCGGCACCACCGTTCTTATCACGACCCATAACAAGGGCGTGGTGGATTCGATGGGCAGGCGCGTCATTACTATGGATAGTGGCCGCGTCGTGCGCGACGATGCGCAAGGCCACTATATTCTCTAGATCTATATGTGGATGATGCTACGTAGGATATTCAGTGCAGGTGCCAAGTCCTTCATCCGAAGCGGCTCGGTCTCGTTCGCTACCGTCCTTATCATGACGGTGACTCTCGCCATCATCGGGTTCCTCGTCTTCCTATCCGCCGTGCTTTCCACGACTCTCTCAGGTATCCGCGACAAAGTGGACGTGAACGTCTATTTCCTTACGACCGCATCTGAGTCGGACATCATGAATCTTAGGACTGAACTCGAGGAGCTCCCTGAGGTCGCAAGTGCCACCTACACCTCAGCCGAGCAGGCCCTTGCTGAGTTCCGCGAGCGTCATGCAGACGATGAGCTTACGCTCCGCGCCCTGGATGAGCTTGGTGAGAACCCGCTTGGCGCGTCGCTCTCCGTTAAGGCTACCGATCCATCCCAGTACGAGGGCATTGTGAACTATCTTGAAGAGGGAGGTCCCATGATTATCGATCGTGTGAACTACTTCCAGAACAAGACGGTTATTGAACGACTTACGAGCGCCATTAATGCGACCGCGCGCGCAGGTTCCGTGATCGTCTTCCTCTTTGCACTTGCGTCGACCATCATTGCACTCGCGACCATCCGCCTTGCGATCTACAGCTCGCGCGATGAGATTGCTGTCATGCGTCTTGTGGGCGCAAGCAACATGTATATCCGTGGCCCATTCATCGTTGCCGGTACTCTCTCGGGAGTGTTTGCAGCGCTCATTACGCTCCTTCTGTTCTATCCGGCTGCTTGGTACGTAGGAAAGGCGACTGCGGTCTGGCTTGGCGGTTTCAACGTCTTTACCTACTACGTGGATAACTTCCCGATGTTCTTCCTAGTGTTGGTCGGCGCGGGCGTGTTCCTTGGCGGTTTCGCAAGTTTCCTCGGTGTGAGACGGTATCTCAAGATCTAATAACAAATATATGGCGCAGGGACACAAGTACGTATTCGTGATGGGCGGAGTCATGTCCGGTGTAGGCAAGGGCATCGCCTCCTCGTCGATGGGCCTCATTCTTCAAGAGCGCGGATATCCCGTGAACCTCGTTAAGGCCGATCCGTATCTGAACGTCGATGCCGGCACCATGAACCCGACCGAGCATGGTGAGGTGTTCGTTCTCAATTCAGGTCTTGAAACCGATCAGGACATGGGCAACTACGAGCGTTTCCTTAACCGCGACCTCGGTCCTGAGGATTACATGACCAGCGGCATGGTGTACCAGTCGGTTATCGATCAGGAGCGCGCGCTTGCGTATGGCGGCCGCTGCGTTGAGACAATCCCGCATGTACGTGATGAGATTCTGCGTCGCATCGAGGCCTCTGCTGCGCACTCTGGCAGCAAGATCACAGTTATTGAGATCGGTGGCACCGTGGGCGATTTCCAGAACGCACTCTTTATCGAGGCAGCTCGTGTCTTGAAGCTCAAGCACCCAGAGGATGTGGTGTTCGTCATGGTGACATACCTCCCGGTTCCAGGAACTCTTGGTGAGATGAAGACTAAGCCGACGCAGACGGCGGTCAGAGAGTTGAACTCGTACGGCGTGCAGCCTGACTTCATCGTCGCAAGGAGCACGATGGCTATGGACGAGAAGCGCAAAGAGAAGCTCGCTATCTGGTGCAACGTCCGCGCGGACCGCATCATCTCTGCGCCTGACGTCGATTCTATCTATGACGTACCTCTTAACTTTGAGGAAGATAAGCTAGGCGACAGCTTGCTCGATGCGCTCAATCTTTCTAAGGACAAGCCTGCTGATTTCACCGCATGGCGTGATTTCGTGAAGCGCACGAAGGTGGAGAGTCCGGAGGTGAAGATCGGTATCGTCGGCAAGTACTTTGATACAGGCGACTTCGTACTTTCTGATGCGTATCTTTCTGTCATCGAGGCGCTTAAGTTCTCTGCTGCTGAGGTAGAGGCGAAGCTGAAGATCACCTGGATTAACGCAAAGGATTTCGAGAAGGGAGAGAAGGAGGTTGAGATGCTGCGGGAGTTCGATGGCGTGCTCGTGCCAGGCGGCTTTGGTGAGACTGGTATTGAGGGCAAGATCGCTGCGATTAAGTTTGCGCGCGAGAACAAGATCCCATACTTCGGTCTCTGCTACGGGATGCAGCTTATGGTCATTGAGCATGCGCGCAACGTGCTTGGTATTAAGGATGCGCACACGGTGGAGATCAATCCTTCTACCGCACATCCAGTAGTTGATGTCATGGATACCCAAAAGGACGTCATCGCAAGCGGCAACTATGGCGGCACCATGCGTCTTGGCGTGTACCCGGCAGCGCTTAAGGAGGGCACCATCGCGCGTGAGGCATATGGCGCAGCGCAGGTTGATGAACGCCATCGCCACCGCTACGAGATCAACAACCTATACGTAAAGGAGATAGAGAAGGGCGGCCTCGTGTTCTCCGGCACTTCTCCTGATGGCGTGCTCATGGAGATTGCAGAGCTCCCTAGGGACGTGCATCCATTTATGCTCGGCACCCAGTTCCATCCCGAACTTATGGCGCGTCCGCTTTCTCCACATCCGCTTTTCACCGCGTTCCTCAAGAAATCATTAAAGAAATAAGAAAAAGGCCCGGACTTCCGGGCCTTTTTCTTAGAGCGCAACTATATCTTCCCAGGGTCTTCCTTCCACGCCGAAGTGTCCGTACGCAGCTGTGTCCCTGAACTGGGCCTTTCTGAGTGAGAGACGCTCTTCGATTGCGCGGGGGCGGAAGTCGAAGTGCTTGTTCACAATATCCGAGAGGTTCTTTCCAGACTCATCGAACGCTTCTACCATCACCGGCTCCACGCGGCCGATGGCGTATGCGACCGAGACGAGCACCTTGGTGCCGTATCCATTTGCGACTAGGTTCTTGGCAACGAAGCGGCACATGTATGCAGCTGAGCGATCCACCTTTGTGGAGTCCTTTCCACTGAATGCGCCGCCGCCATGCGGCAGGAGACCTCCGTATGTATCCACCATGATCTTGCGGCCCGTGAGACCAGCGTCCGCCTCAAAGCCTCCCTGGACGAAGCGTCCGGTCGGATTAACGAGGAGCTCTATCTCAGATGTATCACCAAGCACCGGCGCAAAGAGGTGTTCCTTGAGATCTTTTCGAATGGACTCAAGCTCCGCTTCCTCTGTGTGCTGGGTCGATGTGAGAGCGGTGAGGAGTTTTCCGTTACGAATGGTCACCTGCGTTTTGCCGTCTGGTCTTAGGTAGGGGAGAGTGCCGCTCGTACGCAGGTCTTCAATCTTCCTGGCAAGCGCGTGCGAGAGGACTACGCCCTGAGGAAGGTACTCTTCAGTCTCGTTGGTCGCGTAGCCGTACATGATGCCTTGGTCGCCCGCTCCACCTGTGTTGACACCCTGCGCGATATCACCTGACTGGGTGACGACACGGGAGAGGATGTCCAGGGGCTCCGTGTATCCGATATCCTCGTATACCTTCCGCGCTATGTCCGCATAGTCTACCGATGCGCGAGTTGTGATCTCGCCTCCGATCATAAGCGTTCCGTGGCTGCCAAACGCCTCCACCGCCACGCGGCTAGCGGGATCCTGCTCTAGGCAGGCGTCGAGAATGGCGTCTGAAATCTGGTCGCACACCTTATCAGGATGGCCTCTGGTAACGCTTTCGGTAGTGTAGTGGGTAAGCAGGTGGAACATGAGACTAGGACTAAATGAAATAATCTCCCGACCAAGGAGACGTGAGACATTACTGCATCGCTCCCCATGGGTTGGGGCTGGAAGCACCGGTTCCGTTTGGAATGGTTGCTGGCGGTTCAAAGGCCCAGATGCCTCGCCGCGCTCTTGATACGTATTCAGTTGTCCCGAAACTATAGCATGAGCCGCAGGCTTTTCTCCGAGCCTATTTTCGTGTATCTTCTAGCTAGCAGAGCGGCTCCTGCCGCTTTGCTGATTGCGGGATCGTCTAATGGTAGGACAGCGCTCTCTGGAGGCGTTTATCTAGGTTCGAGTCCTAGTCCCGCAGCAAAGTCGAAAAGTCAGCGTTTTTAGGGGTCAGTGCAAGTAGTTGATACGGACTTTTGTATTGTATCTGCGCCACTTTTCCGTTTTCGATAGTAGCGTTCGAAAGTAGTTTTTGGAGCATCTCTCGCTTTTCCGTATCATCGGCGAGCAAATACTTTTCTGCGGCTCTACTGCCTTCTATAAACACGTTTTGTATCTGTTCGAAAGTCACAGATGATACTCCGTTCTTTGATTCAGTATCTTCAATCTGCTGCTCTAGTTCTGCGCGTTTGTTAGCGACTTCTCTCATCTTCTCTTGGCAGAGTTCTTTGCGAATTAGGCCGGAAGAGAAGCCGTCAGTGAGACGGGACTCAATCTCCGGAAGGGAAGGGATACTTAGTCTCGAGCGTCCTGGACGCGTTACCTGTTTTGACGAGGTTGTTCATGCGCGGTATACTACGGCTGTTATCAGTAATTGTCTTTGTGGCGCTCGCGCGTCGTCGAGGCACAAAATTACCTATGGATATCTCTACTTAACTTCTTTGCCGGTCGCTTCTGCGGCTCGGCCTTTGTGCTTTACAAATGTGCTCATAACCGTCTTTGTGGCGCTCACGCGTCGTCGAGGCATAAAACAAATATGCAGAACGAAAAGTTCAATCAGGCGAATACGCCAAACGCAGGGAAGCTAATGGCTTCTCTTCGGTACAGTGGTTACGAGAATAAGGTCGCAATCTCCGACATCGTCGATAATTCACTCGATGCAGACGCATCGGTCGTCGAAGTGCTGATTTCTGGGGATCAGAAGGCGGGGAAGGCGACCATAGTCGTGTGCGATAACGGTGCGGGAATGGATGAGAAGGTCTTGGAACAGGCCCTTCGTCTCGGATCACTCACCGAACGCAATGTGGACTCAGATCTCGGTCGTTTTGGCATGGGTCTTGTGACTGGCTCAATCTCAATTGCAAAGCGTGTTGAGGTCTACACCCGGACGGAAGGGTCACCAGTTCTTGTCGGAATTATGGATTTGGATGTGATGGAAGAATCGAATTCTTTCGATATTCATCGCGGTGTGGCTACATCCGAGCAGGAGAAAATCGCACAAGGTTACGGACTGGGGGCGCACGGGACCGTTGTTGTTCTTAAGAACTGCGACCAGCTTGAACGTGTCGAGATTGAGGAATTTGAGAATGGTTTGCGCCACCATCTCGGCGAAATCTACCGCTACTTCATTCGTGCTGGGAAGAAGATTGTCGTAAACGGCAAGGAAGCATCAATCATTGACCCTATGTGGCTCGATGGTCGTTATGTCGAGGAATCAGGTTATTCCTCGGACCTGGAGTTCAATAAGACATTCGAAATCAAGCTTGGATCCGGAGTTTCTGAGCAGTTCACAGTGAAGGTCTTTCGTTTGCCTGACGAACTTCCAGCAAAGGGAAAGAAGAAGACTGTTGGACAGGATACGCAAGGTTTCTATGTGCTGCGCAATTATCGTCAGGTCGCCTCAGCGGACGACCTTAACGGGTTGTGGGTGCGCCATAACAGCCTGAACCGTGTGCGTGCTGAAATTCTCGTGTCAGGTCGGCTTGATGCGGTAATGGGAATCAACTACACAAAGCACAATGTGAACCCGTCCCAAGCATTCCTCGACAAGATTGCCAAGGAAGTAATGCCAGAAGTTGACCGGCTGCGCGCAAAGTACTCCTCTCGAAGGAAGACTCCTGTGGCGTCTACCGAGCTCGACTTCTCTGAAGCAGAAGGGTCAATTGCCCAGAAGACGAAGTTGCTGGACCGAGCACCGTCTATTGAGGCCGCGAACCCGCCTTCATCAAAACGCAGGTCCCCAAGGGGGGTAGTGGAGGTGTCTGCTTACCAAGTCGGTGCGCATCAGCGTGGTGCTGGCACTCTTAGTGGCACAGCTCGCTTCGAGAATGCTGCCCTTGGCGCACATGGACATATATTCACAGCAGAGAAAGAAGGTGGCATGACAGTCATCACCTGGAATAATGAACATCCCTTCTTCCAGAAGGTTGTGTTTGCTCAGCGTGACGAGCAGGAGCTCGTGAACGCAGTGTCCTTCCTAGCCTACGCTCTTGGGGAAGCGAAGCTGAAGTACAGCACGGCGGAGACTACCGCACTTCTTGATGCGGTGCTGGAAACCATGTCCAAGAATCTCAAGGTCCTTCTGGACTAAATTACTCATCATTTGAAGAGCCCCGATCCACAATCGGGGCTCTTCTGTATTAATACGTCCTACGTGAAAATGAGAGCAAATTGGGTTGCTATAAGTTACTCTGGGCAGGATACACGTACAAGCTTATCCTGTATGCATGAATAGACTCGAATCGAGAAGAGCCTATATTCGCGACGGAAGATCTCCAATTCCGAAAGAAGGGAAGACCTCTAATGTTATGAGTGCGAATAAAGGTTCGAATACAAAGCCTGAGATAGCGTTGCGGAAAGCACTCTTTAGTCTAGGGGCCAGGGGTTATCGGCTACATCTCAAGACAGAACACGGGAGGCCTGATTTGGTATTCAAAGGTAAGAAGGTAGCTGTATTCGTGCATGGATGTTACTGGCATAGATGCACTCACTGTAAGCTACCTATACCAAAATCGAATCAGGGATTCTGGAAGGAGAAGTTCAAGAGGAATAAAGAGCGTGACTCACGAAAAGAGTCGGGACTAAGAAAGGATGGATGGAAGGTCGTTGTCGTATGGGAATGCGAGATCAAGAAGAATCCTTCTTTGGCTGCGAAGCGTGTGCGGTCCGCAATTAAATCTTAGATGTGTGGAGCTTTACTAGGGCTTTGCCTAGTCCATCTATTACACCAACGACAAGAGCATTGCCCATAAAGAAAGCACGCCTCGCATCAGGGTGGCCCTGTGTGTGATTGTCAGGGAACATGCAAAGCCGTTCCAATTCGATAGGGGTTAGACGTCGATAACCCTTCTTTGTCTTAACGACGTGCTTGAAACGGGAAGGTGTCTTACCGCCTTCAGCGGTGATGATAGTCCTCGAGGCCTTTGTTGGGGAATCCGGGAATGACATCGCGCCCTCTTTGTATGTGAACTCGAACCCATCAGAACCCTTCCTAGGTTCATTCTTCGCTCCCTTTAGGTATACCCAGCGGGGAAGATCTTCCTTATCAATGTAGTATTCCTTCGGAACCTCGGATTCTGGAAGAAGTACATCACCAAGAGTTGCGTATTTTCCCTTATAGTTCGGAGTTACTCGGGCGGTATAGACCCTTCCATCGACCATGACACCAGTATTAGCGAATGGGGAGGTCTGGGGCTTCTCAAGGTTGAACTCCTTAGAAACAATGACGGGATCAGAGTCTATCGTGAATGTTCGGATATCTCCGTCTAAGACAGCAGGGAATGATTGCTGTACGACGCCATCCTTTATGAGCCACTTCTCAGGGTCGTTAAGTTTTCGGAACCTCTTTTCTATAGGTGAACCTTTTTTGTATCCCAGTATGAATGTCCGCTTCCTTCTTTGTGGAAATCCGTACTCAGCAGCATTGATAACACGCCACTCGATCACATAGCCGAGCTTAATAAGCGAAGAAAGGATAATCGCAAAATCCTTGCCTCGACGACTAGCAGGGGAGACAAGTAGACGGTCTACATTCTCAAGCATCAAATAGTTAGGTGCCTTGGAACCCTTTATATTCAAGATCTCGTGGATTGACCACCAAAGCACACCTTTCTTTCCTTCAAGGCCTGCAGAAGAAGAGAGGTTCCTGGCCACTGAATAGTCCTGGCAAGGAAAGCCACCTACTAGGAGATCGTGGTCAGGAACCTGACCAGTCACTTTCGCGATGTCCTCATTGGTGTATTCATCGATATGACCAAAATTCCTAGCGTAGGTCTCATGTGCGTGCTGTCGTTTGGTGGAGGGTTCCCATTGGTTGAACCATACGGTCTCAAAGTGGGAATGATGCGGTTTACGGTTACCCTTTGATCCTTCGAGCCCTAATCTGAACCCGCCAACTCCAGCGAATAGCTCGACCACTCTTATCTTATCGCCGCCTGATTTCATGATTTGCCCATTCTATCAGCTGGATAAAACTTGATCAAGTCGGCCATTTACACGGTAATAATCTTGCGGCGATATTCAGGGTGTTACACTTTCTGTATATAGCCCGCATTGACCTGAGCAGCATAAAGACCGTCCAGGAACTCGAGGAGATTGCTCGTCGAGATCTTGAGGGTAAGACCTTGAGGGAGATAATGCCCTCTATAGTTGACAGTGATGAGGCTACTCGTGTCAGCACGAAAGCCTTTGTCGGTTATGTGATTGAAGAGGGATATTTTGGCATAGGGAAGAACAACACAGCTGCAGCTGACATAGAGCACTTGGATGTTGAGCTTAAGACAAGCCCTTTGAAGCTACTTAAGAATGGCCAGCTTAGCGTAAAGGAGCCGCTATCTCTAAACATCATTAATTACAATTCGGAGTACAAGAATGCGGACATACGCGAATCTTCTTTGTATAAGAAGAACAAGTACGTGCTGTTCGTATGGTATGTAGATGACCCAAGTATTCCGAGATCAGAGTACTTAATCAAATACGTGTTCCTTTGGAGAATGGACGATGAGGTCTTGAGTGAACTGTCGGATGATTACCATAGGATATTGGGGCACATAAAATCAGGAGAGGCGCATCATATACATCAGCATCAACATGACTATCTGACGCTCTGTCCCAAACATTCGGGCACCTTTAAGGACCCCGATTGTCATAAATCGAAAACCACTCAGCCCTTCAGTGACGTTCCAGCGGAAGTCAGGGCTTTTCGTTTAAAGAATCGATATATGGCAAAAGTCATAAGGCGCTATCTCTTAGCTAATCACCCTGACCAATTAGATGGCTTCAAGGAACCAAAAGCGTTTAAGAGCAGGACGTCAGCTCACGTATAGGTAAAGCGTCAAAGGTAGCATTATCTACATATTGAGGTTCGAATATCGTCCCAGACGGTCAGCTCGTCATTCTCGTGCCATAATTTTTTTATGGCTAGTACCTATATCGAGCGTGTCCGTGCCCTTGGCTTGCCGGAGGGGCATTACATGGTGTGCGGAAGTGCGATCCTGGAACTATTCGGAATCCGTCAGGCCGGCGATATTGATCTCCTCGTATCGCCTGATCTTTTCTCAAGACTTGAAAGCGAATACGGGTGGATTCGGAATGAAAAGTATTCGACTACGCTCGATACTCCTGATCACTCAGCAGGTGCAAAGCAAAGCCTAGACTTTATGAAGGAGAATCCTACCCTTGAAGAAATGCTACCTGGAGCTTACCTCCAAGAAGGGATTCCTTTCATGAGTCTTGATCAGCTTAAGGATGCAAAGCTACAGCTAAAACGCGAGAAGGATCTTCGAGATCTGCAACTTATTGATGAGTATTGTTCAAAAAAGTTCAAATAACGTCCCAGACGGTCAGCTAATTCGTGCGAAATTATCCCACATGAGACGCGTCGCTTAGCAAAACCTGCGATAGCGATACAATGGAGTAATGGAGAAACGCTACAAGCTAGTGGTATACGTTCCCGAAGACCATGCTGATAAGCTGCGCGAGGCTATAGGCAATGCTGGTGCTGGGAAGATAGGGAATTACTCGCACTGCACTTTTACAATAAAAGGAATTGGCCGGTTCAAGCCTGAAGCGGGCGCAAATCCAACTATCGGCTCTATTGGGAAGCTTGAAGAGGTGCACGAGGACCGCATCGAAACGGTATGTACCGGAGATACGCTGCAAGCGGTGCTTAAGGCTATTAAGGAGGTCCACCCATACGAAGAGCCTGCGACGGACGTATACCCAATTGAGGTCGTATAAGTGTAAGCTTGAAAGAAGAACGCTACATGACCCCCGACCCCCATCGCCCTGATGTTATTGTCATAGGAGGAGGCGCTGCAGGACTCATGGCAGCAGGCCGGGCAGCGGAGCGTGGTAAGCGGGTTCTATTGTTCGAGAAGAACGAAAGGCTTGGGAAAAAGCTCCGCATCACCGGTGGCGGACGCTGCAATATTACGAACGCAGAGGAGGATATTAAAACGCTCCTTAAGCACTACGGATCTGCTGAGCAATTCCTTTATTCGCCGTTCTCAGAATTTGGCATGGAAGATACATTCACATTCTTCGAGTCTCGCGGCTTGCCGCTCATGGTGGAGGCACGTAAGCGCGCTTTTCCCAAAAGCGAGAACGCACAGGATGTGGTGCGTACGCTTGCCGCATACGTAGAGCGGGGCAAGGTTGATGTGCGCCTTGGTACGCCGGTGCGCAAAGTCGTTGTCGCTGACGGAAAGATAGCGAAGATAGTAGCAAGCGGGGGAGAGTATGTTGCTGACTCATATATATTTGCAACGGGCGGCGTATCGCATCCGGAGACCGGTTCGACGGGCGACGGCTTCGCGTGGCTTCGAGAGCTCGGCCATAGCGTAGAAGATCCGACACCGACCATCGTACCGCTCAAAGCTAAGGACGCCTGGATACAAGCTCTTGTAGGCAAGACGTTTCCGCAAGCGAAGATAACGTTCTATACAAAGAGGGAGAAGAAATTCAGCGCTACCGGCAATATTCTCCTCACCCATTTCGGTCTGTCTGGTCCAACCATACTCAATAGCGCAGGCAAGGTGGCGGATCTGCTCCATGAGGGCCCTGTGACCGCGACGATAGACCTCTTCCCCACATTTAACATTGGCGAACTGGATACAAAGCTGCGAGAGCACTTTGATGCGAACAAGAACAAGCTTCTTAAAAATGTCGCGCCTGAGTTTCTCCCTCCGGGTACCACCGACGGACTGCTCGCACTTGTCCCTGTTGATCCTGAAAAGAAGGTGCATAGCGTAACCAAGGAAGAGCGTCGGGCGCTCGTTGATACGTTCAAAGCACTTCCAGTCACGATCTCGGGGCTTATGGGGTACGACCGCGCTGTAGTTGCAGACGGCGGCGTTCGGCTGACAGAAATGGATATGCGCACCATGCGCTCGCTTCGGTCCCCGAACCTATTTGTTATCGGCGACCTACTCCACATCACCAGACCATCTGGCGGATACTCCCTTCAACTGTGCTGGACCACCGGATATATAGCGGGGAATAGCGCATAGCTCGACTAGGTTAACCTCCCGTTCACCCAAGCTTGATAAGGTAGAGCTAATGGAGCAACTCCGCGTGGTAGACCTCAAGAGCCTTAAAATAGGTGCGGTACTCAATACCGCAAGCGGTAGCTGTAGTAATGAATCCGTAGCTGAAATGGAGGCAATCCTTCAGGAGTATGAGCTGACTCCTGTCCGTATTTGGTGCAGCGCTTCTGATGAGTTACACCTGGCGTTCGCAGAAGTTGCCAAGCGCGATCTCGATGTCCTTATCGTCCTAGGCGGAGACGGCACCATACGTAGCGCTGCCGAGCTTTGTACCCCAGAGGGACCGCTTCTCATACCGCTTCCCGGCGGAACTATGAACGTCCTCCCAAAAGCGCTCTACGGGACAGGCTCGTGGCAGGAGATTCTACGGTCTGTACTTATGGCTCCTACGGTAAAGCGGATCTCAGGCGGCGAGGTCGCCGGACATCGCTTCTTCATTGCGGCCGTGTGTGGCGCACCAGCGCTCTGGACCCACGTTCGCGAAGCACTGCGCGCCAGGAATATCGGAGAAATGATTGAGCACGGGAAGGTCGCTCTCAGTCACATGTTTGCGGATAAGATCCACTACCAGTTCAATGAAATGCACGAGGGCGACACTGAGGCACTTACGGTAACGTGTCCATTGGTATCAAGTTCGCTTGAGAGCGACCGTGACGTTTTTGAAGCGGCAGTCATAGATGTGAACGATGCTGGAGAAGTGCTCGCGCTTGCAACTGCTGCTGCATTCGGGCAGTGGCGTGAAGCTAAGCAGGTCGCCATAGTGCGTACCCGGAGCGTTACCGTATCTTCGCGTGAAAATATACCAATTATCCTGGACGGTGAGACTGTAGATGTCGGCACCGAAGTCAGTATTCAATTCCTTAAGGAGGCATTTGATGTGCTAGTTCCGCACAATGAGGTACTTTCTTGATTTTGACCGCACCGTGTTCGACACCGATGCCTTTAAACGGAGTATGTCCAAGCGCCCTACGCTCCTTGAGCTGTTGCGCCAGTTCGATGCTGCCGCGGTTGAGTTTCTGCGGCATGACCCAAATCACACGCGGCGGCGGAAGTTTCTTCGCACATGGGGGACATTCCTTAGTCATGGCAGGTTTACTTTCACTCCAGACGAGCTCAGGCACTTCCTGTATTCGGATGTAGAGCCATTCCTTCATAGCCACACCTGCACCATTGTCACGTACGGGGTGCGCGCGTTCATCACCGCAAAAGTGACCGCGGCGCTCTCCGGGCTACCCGTTACGGATGTTGTCTATACAAGTCGCAAGAAGGGCCGTACCATCGCCAGACTGTGCGCGGCAGAGGAAGGACCCTGTACGTTTGTGGATGATATGCATTTCCAGCTAGAGTCGGTGTCAGCTTGGTGCCCAAATGTGCACGTTATAGAAATACGGAGGAACAAAGATGCGGGTGACGGCCGCTGGCCAGTCATCCACTCGCTGGACGAACTAGATCAACAGACACGCTACAATAATAGCCACTAACACTTATACCTATGGCTACACAACTCATCCCATACTTCGGGTTCGATGGCACCACCGCTGATGCGATGCGCTACTACCAGTCGATCTTTGGCGGCAAGCTTGAGATGCAGACGTTTGCTGAGGCGAACATGGCCGATACAGAAGCGATACAGGATCGCGTGGTGCACGCGCAGCTAACGGCCGAGGATTTCATACTCATGGCAAGCGATGCGCATCCAGATCATTCTCCAGAAGTAGTCTTTGGTAATAGCGTAAGCCTAAGTTTTGTGGGGGCGGATAAGGCGCAGCTAACCGAATACTTCAACAAGCTCTGTGAAGATGGAAAAGTAGAGATGCCGCTTGAGAAGCAGTTCTGGGGAGATGTATTCGGTGCTTGCGAGGACAAGTTCGGCGTTCACTGGATGGTGAATATCACAGAGCAGGAGGGCTAGACTCTACTTGTTTACTGTCCCTCGATAAGACTAAACATAAGGCCGAGGAACATAAAGCTGACGAGGTTGTCGGTAAGCACGCCAATAATCAGTCCGAGCGTCAGTCCAATGGCGCTGCTTGAGCCGCGCGCAGGTACTTCATAGAATTAGGGAGGTGAAAAGGGTGAGACGACACAGAGCTACGAGAAGCATTAGCGATAAACCCTCCCCAGCGCACTTTTGACGCACTGCGTCACCGTGCTTGAATAAGTCTATTCCTAGTCGTAACGACCTATATGAGAAACATCCTTATTGCGACCGTGATAGCCATTGCCTTTATCGCCGGCGGCTACTACCTCTCGAGCCAGAAGTCAGCAGAAGAAACCACAGCTTCTGACCTCCTGATGTCCGCGTCATTTGCCTGTGCTGATGGCACGAACTTCGTTGCCGAGTTTCTTAGCCAAAATTCAGTCCGGATCTTGGTTGATGGGAACACTGTGCGCACCCTGCCAAAGGTGGAGGGAGACGGACAGCGTTATGAGGACGGCATGTATGCATACGTGTTCGCCGGTGAAGGTGCTGCGGTTACTGATAACGCTTCAGGAGTAATGACGACATGCGAGCAGCCGTTTGATCCCAATAATGCGCCGGTCAATTTCGGCGATGTGGCTGAGGGCGCCGGTATGCAAAGCGACCCGAGTCTCGCGGTGCGTGAGAACATCATTGGCTCGTGGCAGAGCACAGAAGATCCAAGTTTTACGCGCATCTTTAACACAGATGGTACGATCCGCGACCTATATGATGGCGAGCCGGTTTCTGACGGCGTGTGGCGATCCTTCACCGCAGAGACCGCTGGCGAAGTCGCCTTTACGCCAGAAGCAGGCCAGACGTACGTCTCTTTCGAAGAGGAAGGGGTTGAGCCACTGTATTTCAAGGTTGATGCGCTCACGCCTGAACGGCTTGAACTTACGTATATGGGCCGGGGCGGCGTGCTTATCTTTACTCGCACACAGTAGCCTATGACAAAGCATTCTTCAGAGACACTTAGTCCGATAGCCATAGCCGTTGGCCTTGCCGCACTTGCGGTTGTCGTTGGCTGGGGCCTTACGCAAGGAAAGCCAGAACGAACACTTGAGGGCTTGCCGCAGGTTGAGGAAGCTCCGGAAGCAATCAATCTCGTGTCCCGCACTATTACGCTCTCAGACGGTACTGAGGCTGCGTTCCGCATCGCTGAGCCGTTTGAAGCGACTATCGCGGCCGATGGGCTCGGTAAAGCACGCTTCATGACCATGAGTCCAGATGGCCGCCTATTCGTGCCAGATCTCGTTAATATGAACCTCTCGCGCGAAGGAAAGATATACGTGCTCGAGGACTTTAACGAAGAGACGATGCGCTTTGAGAAGAAGAGCACGTTCCTCTCAGACCTGCGCGGTCCTAACTCAGTTGCGTTCTATACGGATGCCGAGGGTGTCACCTGGATCTACTACACCCTTACCGACCGTCTCGTACGTCATCGCTATGAGGCAGGGGACACGGCACCGCGCGGTACGGGCGAAGTTATAGCGACTTTTGAGGACTGGCAGAGTCCAGAGGCAGACGGTATTGTCTGGCATATTACGCGTACGCTCTTGTTTGTTGATGACACGCTGTATGTCTCAGTTGGTAGTGGTTGCAATGCGTGCGAGCAGCCTGAGAGTGAGATGCGTGCCATGATCCTTGCCATGGATCCAGACGGCGAGAATATCCGCGTTTATGCAAAAGGCACAAAGAACATGGTAGGGCTTGAGTGGGCTCGCGGAGCACTCTACGCGACAGAGAACGGCGTTGATCATCTGGGCGTTGATGACCCGGACGACACCATGTATCTCATTGAGGAGGGAAAGCACTACGGCTGGCCGTACTGCTACGAGTCCCGCGGCGAGAAGCTTGATGAGACTATCCAAGAGTGGGAAAGGAAGGACATCGACTGTCAGACGGATGTGCCACGCTCATTCGCGGCGTTCGGTTCGCACACGGCGCCCCTTGGCCTCAAGTACTTTGACGCCAGTGCGCATTCGGTGCTGCGCAATTCATTCCTCGTCGCCCTCCACGGCTCTTTCCGCGAGGAGATAGGGCATGGGTATCGCATCATGCGCGTCTTACCTGACGGAATACAGGAAGTCTTTATGGATGGATTCCTCGATGCAGACGGCAAGCGTGTTGCGCGTCCGGTCGACATTCTTCAGCACGACGAAGATTCATTCTTCGTCACAGATGACCACGGCGGACAGGTATTCTTCGTGTACGCCAAATAGCTAGAGGCTTGCAGGATCGACGCGGATGATGCGATCGTCCGCGTCGTCTGCATTTCCGCGACCGTCACGATTGCTTGTGGTGATATAGAGGTAACCATCCGGCGAAAGGCGCACGGTGCGTATGCGGCCATAGGTTTCCGCAAAGTGCTCTTTCACTTCCGTAACGCGCGTGCCGTCGAGCACTGCTTCATATAGAGCTTCGCCGCGAAGACCGCCAAAGTATAGGGAACCCTTATGGTACACGAGGCTTGCAGGAGCCCAGGTGTCACGAGTGCCTGAGTGGCGTGCCGGCGTACGCATGCCTTCTTCCTCGGCGTCTCCTTCGATAGTAGGCCATCCGTAGTTTGCACCCGCCTCAATTAGATTTATCTCATCAAGCCCTGACTGCACGCCTGACCTGCCGTGCTCTGTACTCCAAAGGCGCCCTGCTGCGTCCCAGGCGAGGCCCTGAGGGTTGCGATGTCCATAGGAATAGATGAGCGAATCATACGGGTTACCCGGAGCCGGTGCGCCGTCATCGGTCATGCGCAGGATCTTTCCACCGAGCGAAGAGAGGTCTTGAGCAATGGACGGTTCGGTCGCGTCGCCTGTGGTGACATAGAGATAGCCATCAGGACCAAACTCCATTCTGCCGCCATCATGGTAAATAGCGCCCGGGATGCCCTCAAGTATGACGCGATCTTCCGTAAGAGCCTCGTCCTCATAGCGATACCGAACGATGCGGTTGGTGGTGCCATCCTGTGCTGGGGAGGACATGTAAAGATACACGTAGCCGGTACGCTTAAAATCTGGATGGAGGGTGAGGCCCAAGAGACCACCCTCGCCCCGATCGTGCACGCCTTCTATAGGTATCTCCTTTCGGCTTCCATCAGCACGTATGAGTTCCACGTTCCCGGTGCGTTCAGATACGAGCAGGCCGTCATCAATAAATGCAATATCCCAAGGTATTTCAAGATTGCCCGCAATCTCGGTGAGCGCTTCCTTTGGTAAGGATGCATCAAGCGTACGCGCAGGCATCCTTTCCTCTTTGCCAAGTGTTATATAAAGAGCCGTGCCCGCTACCAGGACTACGGCAATGACAAGGAGCGCACGGGCTACATTCGGTATTCTTTGCATGTGTTCGGTATACTACGTTCCTAACTTCCTTTCACGTTACCAAGTTCACCACTAATTTCCATGAACACTGTGAAAATCGTTATCGGTGCCCTCATCGCAGCAGCTGTCCTTGGCGGCATTTACGCCTTTTCTCGTACAACTCCTGAAGCGCCTATCGTTGAATCAGAGCTTAGATACGAGAACCAGACATACGGTTACTCGTTTACGTATCCGGAGGGACTTACCACTAACGAGTATACGCCGGAGAATATTTCAGTTGGAACACGAGAAGGGGAGTCGTTCACTTCGGTCGTGGACGTATCCTTTCAGGAGAGCTTTGGCGAGTACGAGAGCTTCGAGGCTTTTGCAATTGAACGGGCGAAAACTCTTTGTGCTGCAGATGGACCAGACCAAACGCTCAACTGTACGGATGTTGTAGATCAAACTGCATTCACTACCGTTTCTGGCGACACTGGCCTTGAGCTCTATCTAACGCTTGCTGAGACGACGTTCTCCACCGGGGAGACCGATACCTACGCATTTGGCCCTGTGTATGCCTTCCCCTATGAGAAAGATGGATCAGAGACTGCTGTTCTTCTCATATACCAGCCGCTTCCGACCTATATGGAGACTTCACGCGCAGATGCGGTCAGCGAAGTCGCGAGCACGCTCTCCATTGATTAGGGAGTGAGGACCACTTTCACACACCGATCCTCTTTCTTTTTGAAGATCTCATAGCCGTGTGGCGCTTCATCAAGTGACAGTCGGTGCGTTACCACAAAAGACGGATCGAATTCTCCCGTGACGATCTTCTCTAAAAGGAGCGGTACGTACTGCTGCACGTGTGTCTGACCCATCTTAAGCGTTAGGCCCTTATTGAATGCCATGCCGATAGGGAACTTGTCGACGAGCCCACCGTATACGCCTGGAATAGAGACGGTCGAACCCTTCTTCGCACAGTAGAGCACCTGGCGAAGGGCGGTGGGGCGATCGCTTTCCAGCATCACTGCTTGTTTAGCCTTATCATAGGCATCCATAAGGCCCCCAAGTGCGCCTGCACCGTGTGCTTCCATGCCTACCGCATCAATACTAGAGTCAGGGCCCTTACCGTTTGTTAACTCCTTCAACGCCTCAGAGACTTTGGCATCGTCTTCATAGTCAATTGTCTCCGCGCCGCCTGCGCGCGCCATTTCCAATCGTTCTGGAAATCGATCGATGGCTATGACACGGCTCGCGCCGAGCATGAAGGCTGAGCGTATTGCAAATTGTCCGACTGGACCTGCGCCCCAAACCGCAACAACGCCGCCAGGAGGGATGTCCGCATTCTCTGCTGCCATGTATCCGGTCGGGAATATATCTGTGAGGAAGAGCAGCTTTTCATCCGGAAGGTCTTTGGGCACCTTAAAGACGCTCGTCTCAGCAAAGGGTACGCGGGCATACTCCGCCTGTCCGCCGCAGTATCCGCCGAACATATGAGAGTATCCGTAGAAGCCAGCAGGAGAGTACCCGTACACCTTCTCAGCCATCTCCTTGTTCGGATTAGTGTTGTCGCATAGGGACCAGAAACCGCGTGTGCAAAACTCACATATACCGCACGTAATGATGAAAGGGACAATGATGCGATCGCCAATCTGGAGTCGCGTAATGTCAGAGCCAATCTCGACGACCTCACCCATAAACTCATGGCCAAATATGTCGCCGTGTTCTACGGTCGGTATAAATCCGTCATAGAGGTGCAGGTCGGAGCCGCATATGGCCGTTGAACTTATTTTAATGATGACATCTTTAGGATCTTTGATAATCGGGTCTGGAACAGTATCGATGCGTATCGAGTTGCGCCCGTGAAATACGACAGCTTTCATATGTCGCAACTATCCGGAACGGGCAGTGAATGGGGTGTGAACGCGGTGCTATACTCCTCGCATATGACCGACCCGAATATTTTCTTTGGTGTGATTGGCCTTGTCGAACTTCAGTTCCTCGGTGGTCTTGTCCTCTCGATTGCGCTTGGATATGCGATCGGCGCCGAGCGTGAGAGCCGCGGCAAGGATGCGGGTATCAGTACGCACATCCTCGTTATTGCAGGCGCCATGCTCTTTACGACGCTCTCCATGCTCGTTGACCCCATGTCGACTTCCCGTATCGCAGCACAGATCGTCTCGGGTATCGGCTTTCTAGGAGCTGGTCTAATTCTTAAGGAAGGGGCGAGCGTAAAGAACCTCACCACTGCAGCGAGCCTGTGGTATGCAGGCGCCATTGGTATGGCCATAGGTTTCGGGTACTTCTTTATCGCTGCCGTTGCCGGCATAGCTTCACTTGTCGTGCCGCGCATACCGCACGTAAAGGCCCAGCCGAAGCACAAGGATCTGCCTGAGTCCTAGGCATTAAGGGGTGTATACTTTTGATATGCACTTCGCGCACCTCACCAAGTATCAGAAGATAAGCCTGAGCGCTGCGCTACTCATCCTCCTTGTGGCCGGTATTTCAGGACTAGCCATACGCAAGGCAGCAGGCGTCGACTATTCCGCGGACGTGGCTCAAGCGGTCCAGCTCTTTGGCGAAGCACTACAGAATGTGTCACTCACCGCAGAAGGGGATGTACTTTCTGAGCAACTGGATGCTGCTTACACCAACTTGGTGACACCAGAGCTGCTGGCTGTGTGGAAGGCAGATCCTATGCTTGCCTTCGGTCGCGCCACCTCATCACCTTGGCCTGAGCGCATTGATATCGGCACAATCAACAGAAACATAGACGAGACATACACGGTGCTCGGTACCGTCATAGAAGTTACGAGCGCAAGCGACGCGCCTGTTGCGGTATATCCGGTCGCACTCACACTCGTAATGCGCAACGGCGATTGGCTCATACAAGACGCAACCAAGGGCAGCTACACTGCCGTCCCCGAGCGCCGTACCGTAACGGGCACGTACGTATGCCTTCCAAGAGTTGATACCGTAGAGTCCGAGGAGTGTGCGCTTGGCCTCCAGGCATTAGACGGCAGGCACTACGCACTCGATTTCACCGTCCTTCAATCAAGCGATATTATGTCGCGATTGGTCACGGGAGAGGAGGTGCATATTGAGGGAACCTTTGTGCCGGCAGAGCATCTGGCACCCATGGACTATTGGCTTTCGTACAACATTGACGCTGTCGTTCGCGTTACCTCGCTTTCGGAGCTCTAGCTACTTCATGAAGGTTCACTGAAAGAGCGTGCCCACGCGCACGTCTATTTGAGTACGGTAGCACTCTAGTCATCTAGTCATACGTACTCACTATGATATTCAAACAAATCAGCCTGGGGCTGATGTTTATTGGTGCGCTCTTTGTTAGCACGCCCATTGATGCGCACGCAGCAACGCGTACGACATCGTACGGGTCATATACAGAAATTATCAGTCATACGCAGCGCAGCGATCGTTCGCGGTACTCAAGTGCCGTTGAGCGCGCCATACGGAAGCTCGACGATGATGTAGTTAAGAATCTCCCGATTCCAGTACTCCTTGGCGTATCTCCCGCACAGCTGGCGCGCAATTTCGGTGACGTGCGCGGGGGTGGAACTCGTACGCATGAAGGGCTCGATATTATGGCCCCCAAGGGTGCGTTCGTAGCATCGCCGACTGATGCGGTGGTGACGCGTACCGGCACAGGTGAAAGTGCGGGTATATATGTATATACCGCAAATCCGGGAGGCGAGACGTTCGCGTACATGCACCTTGATGCGATCGCTGAGGGCGTAAAGCCTGGCACGGTCCTTAAAGCGGGCGACCTCATTGGCTATGTTGGAAATACGGGTAACGCGTCTGGCGGCGCTCCGCACCTGCACTTTGAGATCAGGGACAATGGCAAGGTCATTGACCCGTACCTACGATTAACGAAGGAATTTAGTGCCGGGCAGCGCATAGCGGTTCTGAAGGACATCCTGGCAGCCTTGCAGAAGGAGCTTTCTCGTCGTACCTAGTTCGCTGAGAAATCCCCACCTCGACAGTTCATGAAGGGGTACACTAGAGGGGTATTACGAACTCAACGTGTAGACACATGAAGCAAATTCTTAACTGTGCTTGTAGCAAAAAGTTCGCCGACCTCGCGCCACTTCTATTGCGGGTTGTTGTCGGTGCGATCTTCCTCGTCCACGGATGGGAGAAGTTTGTCGGTGGTGTTCCGGGCATCGAGGCATTCCTTGCTGGTATGAACTTCCCGGTACCAGGTCTTCTTGCCGTACTTCTTATAGCAGCGGAGATCGGCGGCGGTATCCTTCTCATCCTCGGCGCATTCACACACTGGGTGGCAAAGGTGCTTGCGTTCGTCGCGCTTGTCGCGCTTGTCGCTGTTCATCTGCCTAACGGATTCACGGGCCCTGGCGGCTACGAGTTTATCTTGCTCATCCTCGTATCATGTATCTCGATCGTGATAACGGGTCCGGGCAAAATATCAGTTGATGCGCGAATGAAGCGCAAGTAACTAGGGTCATATAGTTATCGACAGAACCCCGCTTAGGCGGGGTTCTGTCGTTTATCATTAAGGTATAGCCGTAACCATAACGTATGGAACTAACCACTCTGCTCTCCCAGGTATTCGGTATCTACCTGATCGTGGGTGGCATCGCTATCTGGACGCGCCAGCGTTTCTTCGTCCCGATCCTCGGTGCTTTTGCAAAGGATCCGCTACAGCGGCTTATCGTTGGCACGCTCGAGCTCGTAGCCGGTCTGTTCATTGTGCTCACGCACAATGTTTGGACCTCAGCCGCGGCATCTCTGGTGTCCCTGTTTGGGTGGATGCTGGTACTTGAAGGAGCGTTCTATATGATCGCGTCAGATAGGACAGTTGCGAAGATGTACAAGGCGCTCGATTTCAAGGCCTGGTTCACCTTCGGAGGCATCTTTGCGCTCATCGTCGGTGTTTACCTAACCGCGATTGGGTTCGGTCTTCTCTAGGGCGATTAACCTCGCGTTCATACGCACATGAGTACGGTTACGGATATACCCGTAACCGTACTCTTTGCATATGAAGCAGATGACCATCGGACTCTTTAGTGATCGCGGCAACGCAGAGGCTGCTATTAACCGTCTCCATAATGAGCTCAAGGTGCCAACAGACGACATTTCCTATATCTACCGTAATACTGAGGGCGAAGTGCAGGAAGTGGATGCAGGCGATATCGCAAGTAAGACGCCCGTCGAAGGTGCTGGGAAAGGGGCGATGGTAGGCGGAACAATCGGCGCTATTGCTGGTCTTGCAACCGTCGCAGGTATTCTGCCTGTCATAGGTCCTTTGTTTGCTGCAGGGCCGCTTGCAACCATGCTCGGGCTTACGGGCGCCGTGGGGACTACAGCAGCAGGTGCTGCAACAGGAGCCGCTGCCGGCGGAGTCATTGGCGCGCTCGCTAATTTAGGCATTGGCACTGAAAAAGCCCAGCACTATGCGGACCGCGTTGGCGAGGGTGATATCCTCGTCGCTGCTCATACCGAGCATGATGCGCGGCAGGTGCTTGAGGAGTGCGGTGCGGTCGACACCGATGTCTACACCCTAGCGGTCTAGCCAGTAGTGCTAGGCTTAGGCTATGGCTATAACCGTACACCGCGCACACACACGAGGGGGAGCAGATTATGACTGGCTTACCACTCGCCACAGCTTCAGTTTTGCCCACTGGCACGACCCTAAACGTATGGGGTTCGGTGCTCTGCGTGTCCTGAACGATGATGTGGTTGCTCCCAAGAGAGGATTCGACATGCATGCGCATGCTGACTTTGAAATTGTCACGATTGTGGAAGAGGGCGCAGTAACGCACGAAGACAGCATGGGTACGAATGCGCGTGTGGGAGCTGGGGAAGTGCAGGTAATGTCGGCTGGAACTGGCGTGGTCCATGGCGAGTTCAATCGCGAGGACGAGGCGCTTAAGCTTTTCCAGATTTGGATCGAACCTCAAACTCGAGGAGTTGCCCCGCGGTATGATCAAAAATCATTCGGTACCGAACAGACACTCACTCTCTTAGTCTCGGGTGATGGGAGGGACGGATCGCTCATGATTCATCAGGACGCGTTGCTCTATCGCGGAAACCTAACCGCAGGCATGTCGCTCGTGCATGAAGTAGGTGAGGGTAGGGGCACGTACCTGTTCGTCATTGATGGGAGCGTTACTGTAAACGGTGTCGCGCTTGAAGCACGCGACGCAATAGCGGTCGAAGAGGAAGATCTGGCGCTAGTCGCACCTGCCTCTGCATCGTTCCTGCTTATTGAGGTGCCGCTCATGTAGCGCATGGATGTGATGAAATCGCTCCTACCAGAGAACTGGCGTAACTGGTCATTCCTGCTGCTCTCGCTACTCGTGCTCTCGCTAGTGCCGGCCATTATCGGCGCTGTTATGGCGGAGAATTGGCAGTCTGCGTTTCTGGCAGCGGTAACGGTCGTGTTCATTCTTCTACCACTACCGCTTCAGGCAAAGACGGGCGTGTACGTGCCGCGCATCTTTTCGATTGCGCTCGCCCTGTTCGTATACGCGACCTTGTTTCTTGGAGAAGCAAACCGCTTCTACTACGACGTGTGGTGGTGGGATGTGATGCTTCACTCGGGCTCAGCCTTCGCGTTCGGGCTCCTAGGTCTCATTGTGCTCATGCTGTCTGTCTCAAAACAGACCATACGCGCCAAGCCGATCGTACTATCGCTGTTTGCGTTCTCATTCTCACTCATGATCGGAGTACTCTGGGAGGTATTCGAGTTTACGGGTGATCAGCTGTTTAACATGGACATGCAGAAGGACGGCTTGAACGATACGATGTGGGATTTCATCGTTAATACGATAGGTGCGCTCGTCGCAGCTGTCATTGGCTACTTCTACCTTACGCCGCATACGCCTAATACACCGCTTGATCCGGTGCTTGAGAAGGTTGTAGAGGAGAACAAGTAAGAACCTCTGCTATAGAGCAGCACCCTTGCCCTCGAACTGCGCCTTAACGCGCTTGCCTGGCCAGCGGTGGTAGAGGACTGGAATCACCACAAGTGTGAGGATCATGGAGAACGCAAGGCCGAACATGATAGAGAACGCTAGAGGCCCCCAGAGCGCTGAGACGAATGATAGTGGAATCATACCAACCACGGTCGTCACGGTTGTGAGAACGATCGGGCGCAGGCGCGATGCCGATGCTTCGATGACAACGTCGGTAAGCGTCCTGCCTTCGCTTGCGCGTCCGATGCGGGCGACTGAATCCATGAGAATGATGGCATGGTTGATGATGACGCCGGCAAGCGCGATGACACCGAGCATTGATGGGAAGGAGAGCGGTGATCGCGTGATAGCTAGACCTGCCATGACCCCTATGAGGGATAGCGGAATGATGAGAAGCAGGTAGAGCGACTGGCGGAAGGAATTGAATTCAAGGACAAGGATGGCAAGCATGAGTGCTGCACCAGCGAGGAGCGCGACTGCCATTTCAATGAATGACTTATTTACATCCTCTGTCTCGCCTCCGACTTTCATCTCTACGCTCGGCGGAAGCGAAGTCTCTTCCATGCGATTCAAGAACGTCTGCATAACCTGGAGCGCGTTTGCTCCTGGTGCAACATCAGCCTCAAGTGTTGCGGTCCGCATACCGCCCTCGTGTCGAATGGCAGTATTTGCCTGCTCGTAAGAGATAGTAGCGAATGCTGAAAGTGGTACCGGACCGCGCGTGCCTTGCACGGTTAGCTCGCGAACGGCCTCAATGGTGGTTTCGTTGGTCTCCTCAGGCTGCTGGTATGCCGGATTGAGATTAAGTTTTACACGTACCTCGATATCTTCAGTTTCAGTTCGAATGTCGGTCGCTTTTGCGCCAAAGAGCGCGGTGCGCAGCGTATCTGCTGCGGCAGCAGGAGAGACGCCGAGCTCGGTCGCCTTTGCAGAATCGATCTCGATCTTGAACTCGGCGCTGTCGTCGCGCGCGCTCGTCTGAATGTTGGTCGCGCCGGGTATTTCAGATAGGGTCTGCGCCGCAGCCTCAACGGTTTGAGTGAGCTCACCGATATCATCGCCTGCAAATGTAACAGAGATTGGTTTACCTGTTGGCGGGCCGCCGGTAGGGGAGGACACGGTAACGGCGGCAGAGGTGACTGCCGAGAGCTTCTCACGGATATCTTGCATCACTTCATCACTCGATTCCTTGCGCTCACTCTCATCCACAAGATTAATGGTGACGTTCGCTAGCTTCGCCCCGCTTGCAGCACCGGTACCTGTGAAGGAGCTGCCCGAGCCAACCTCAGTTACAAACGATGCAATGCGCTGATCCTGATAGAGGATTTCCTCGACCTCGCGCGCACTAATGTCGGTGTCTGAAAGCTCGGTACCTTGAGGTTTCTCGATAGATGCGTAAAGAAGGCCGTAGTCGTCTGAAGGGAAGAACACTACTTTTACTACGCCAATTGCAGGAAGCATGAGCGCAACTACAAAGAGCACGCCGATGATGAGAAGAAAGCGATTCTCGCGCTTACGATCCCCAAGAAGACCGCGAAGATAATTCTCATACCATGCGCGCGCCCGTTCGTTGTACTCCTCTTGGCGCTTCTCCGTCGCAGAGAGCGTGTTGCGGACGAAGTAGATCGCAAGCAGCGGTACAAGGCCAAGCGCAACGAAGATAGATGCCAGGAGCACAAAGATAACGGTATAGGGAATGGACGCGATAAACTTGCCGACAATACCGGAGAGGAAGAATAGCGGCACGAATACTGCAATCGTAGTAAACGTGCCGGCTATAAGCGGCCATGCGTACTCTTTAATCGCCGCAAGAGCCGCCTGATACTTATTGCCGTATTTTACAAGGCGAGTATGAAACGCCTCCACAACGACAATGCCCGAGTCCACCAAAATACCGATCGCAAGGATGAGGGAGAAGAGAGAAATGAAGTTGATGGTGTTTCCACTGGCCCACAACCCGATAAATGCGATGAGGAATGATAGCGGAACAGAGACCGCGGCAACGAGGGACTCGCGCCAGCCGAGTGTAAGAAAAAGGACGAGCATGACAAGCACCATTGTTTCCATGCCGACCCTCGTAAGCTCAGTGAGGTCATGTTCGACATCTTTGGATGCATCGTATGAAATAACGGTCTTCGTGCCTGCTAGGGTCGTTTGCTCGAGTTCTGCAAGGCGATCCTTAATGGCGTGGCCAGTGTCAACGATGTTACCGCCGCGGCTTTTGAATATAGAAAGGGTAAGGGCGGGCTGCGAAGGGTTGCCTTCCACTGAAACTCGAGAAAACGTGCGCGGATCCTCAAGACCGTTCACCACGTTGGCAACATCACGAACACGAAGCGCCGTGCTGCCTGGACCCGTCAATGCTACGTTTGCGATGTCCTCAGCCTCGGTTGCGCCCGCCTCAAGACGCACTGCATATTCCACGCCAGATACACGAATCGAACCCAAAGGCGTTGCAATACCCGAGGTGCGGATTGCGGTCGTGACATCAGAAAGTGAGAGGCCGTACTGGCGAAGCTTTGCCTGTTCGACAATTACCTGCACCTGACGCTCACGAACACCAGTAAGAGCGACAGAAGAGACACCAGGCACGCGTTCAATCTCGTCCTTCACGGCGTTGCCAAGCGCAGTAAGCTCAGCTGGCGCGAGATCGCCAGAGATGGAGGCTATAAGAATAGGCTGGTCAGCAAAGTTAACATCGGTGACCATCGGGTCCTCAGCCTCAGCTGGAAGCTCTGCCTCCGCCTTATCTACTTCATCCTTTAGGAGCTGGATGGACGATTCGATATTTGCACTAGCATCGAACTCGACGGTGATTGAGGAGACTCCGTCACCAGAAGTTGAAGTGACGCGAGAGACGCGCTCGAGGCCAATGATGCGGTCCTCAAGCTTGTTTGTGATCAGCTCCTCAACATCCTCCGCAGAGGCGCCAGGAAGCACGGTTGTAACGATACCCATTGGAATCTGGACCTCCGGGGACGATTCCTTCGGGATCATGATGGCAGCAAAGATACCGCCCATTACAAGGACGGCCATAAGAAGCATCGTGAAGTGATGCTTGTTGAGGAAAAACTGCCAAAGGGGGATCATACTTTAGTCTGCGACATTGACCTGCTGTCCCTCGGCAAGACCGCGAGCATCAGTCACGATGCGCACCTCAAGCGGAAGCGGGGAGAGTATCTCGATGCGGTCGCCCCGCACCTCGCCGATTTCAACTTGTACGGCAACCAGGCGACCTGCGTCATCTACTGTGTAGACTACGCGGTCGTCCGTACGAAGCTTCACTGCAGCCAAGGGAAGCAGAACTGGGCCTTGGGTAGGCGCTTCACTTGCTACCACGTTCCTAAACGCAATACGTACGCTCTGGCCATTGACGAGACCCTCGCCACCGGTAACAGCAATGCGAACCTCGATGCGCTTGGTGGTCGGATCAAGAGCAGGGGCGATGGAGGTGATAACGCCTTGATGGTCATCCTCAACAGTCACCTTCTCGCCGACGGAAATAAGCTCACGGTCACCCTCCGAAACATACGCGACGACCTCAAGAGATCCATTGTTTGCAACTGTCGCGACATGCTGGAATGAGGTTGCATAGTCTCCTACGCGAATAGGCAAGAAGTTCACCGTGCCCGCGATAGGTGCACGGACAATGGTCTTCTCGAGGTTCGCCTGTGCAAGGCGGAGTGAACCAAGGGCCTGCTTTACGGAAGCGTCTGCACCTGCGGTCCGTGAATCTGTAGAAGTTGTTTGGCGGTCAGCGACGTCTGCCGCAGTTTGAGCTGCGCGAAGAGCATCGCGCTGGGTAGAAAGAGTCGCTAGGACGCTGTCGATACTCGTGCGCGCGGTCGCAACACCGGAGCGCTGGGTCGCGGTTGCGTCTGAGTTGTTTGAGTTCACAGCACGTGCGAGTTCGCCAAGGAATTCAGTGACTGCACGGGACGCTTCTTCAGCTCGTGCGAGAAGAACTTCTGGGCTCTCGGACTCGGCGCGCTCAAGCGAGTAGCGCCATTGGTTCATCAAGTTGCGAATTTCCGCACGCTGCTCCGTTAGATCCGCGCCAACAGTTGAAACGCGATCAACGCCCGACATGAGAGGATCGACATAATTCTCAAGCGCATTATCAACGGTGGTATAGACGCTGCGGTATGTGTTGCGAACTGAGCGCTCGGTCTCGGAAAGGGAAGCACTGGTGTTGTCTGCCTGGAGGAGAGTTATGGAACGGGAAGCGAGTGCTGCTTCGTACGCACCCTGTGCTTGAAGAACGACCGCTCGCTCGCTCGCATTCTCAAGCTCTGCGATCACGAAGCCTGCCGGAACACGTGATCCAATTTGTGTATGCACCCTGCGAACCGTGCCGCCAGATTGCGCGAGTACCTGCGCTTCGGACACGGACCGGACAGTTCCGATGACAGAAACGGAACTGCCGTTACCTGAGAGGGCGCCAACACTCTCCAGAGTTACCGTGCGAAGTGAATTGGTTGCTGACTGCGGCTTGCTTCCGCCAAGTAGCATGAAAAGCGCGACGAGAAGGACAGCAAGAAGTACCGCGATGGCTACCTGCCAGCGCTTAGAAAGGCCCCTGTAGCGTCTCCAGACACCATTAGTGACGCCAATAATACGAGAGGAAGTCCGAGATGCCCCGGACTTAACTATTGAAACGAATTGCATGAAAATACTATGCTCGATTTTTATAAAAATGTCAATGTATACGCCATATTCTTCGTTTGGTCGATGGTACACTCTCACCAATGAGCGTTCCTACTCTACGGCGCCGATTTACCCCACGGCGCATTGCGTTCGGCTTTCTAGCGTTCCTCTTCGTGGCGCTCTTGGGATACGCATATCTATTTGGCCCGGTCGATGACTCAGCGCTCTCTCAGGAATTTTTAGTAGCGCCGGGAACGAGCGTAAGTGACGTTGCTAATCGTCTTGAAGACGAAGGATTCATTCGCAGTTCGTTTGCATTTAATGCTGCATACCGCGGAGGGGGTAATGAGAGGATACGGCCGGGTGGATATCGTATATCACGAGCTATGGATACGCTTGCGATCGCCGACATGCTTGCGCGCACCCCTTCAATTGCATGGGTCACGGTAACCCCAGGTATGCGTAAGGAAGAGATTGCGGAGCTGCTTGGGGAGCACCTTACGTGGACTGAGGAAGAGAAGAGGGAATGGATAGACGTGCATACCGCACCCTCCCCGTCGTTTGTTGAGGGCGTCTACTATCCCGATACATACCTCATACCAACCGATCAATCGCCTAAGGAAGTTGCTGAGCGAATGCGCAAGAGATTCCAGGAAGTTTTTGCACCATACGCAAATGAAGCGGCGGAAAAGGGAATGGACTGGACTGATGTTGTGAACCTTGCGTCACTTGTTCAACGGGAAGCGGCGAAGAACGACAAGGCACTCGTTGCAGCGATACTCTGGAATCGCATCGACCGTGACATGCTCCTACAAGTGGATGCGACGCTGCAGTATGTACGGGGCAACAAAGAGAAATGGTGGCCGGTGCCTCAGTCCGAAGACAAATACTTGGAGTCTCCCTTTAATACTTATCAGAACACGGGGCTTCCGCCGCACCCGATCGCCAACCCGAGTCTCGATTCCATCCGCGCTGTATTGAACCCTGATCAGACCGATTGTCTCTACTATCTGCATGATTACGATGGACAGATACACTGCTCCACAAACTACGCGCAGCATAAGGCGAATGTCGAAACCTATCTAAGATAAGCAGAAAGGGCCCCGCCAAAGCGGAGCCCTTTTGACTACAGGGAATAGTTGAGATCCCTGAGTCGCGGCACGAGATGACCAACCGATGGAATCATGTGGTCGGGGTCAAAGTCCTTGTGATCGAAGAACGCGTATGGGCCGGTGCGTACGATAAATGTCGTCACACCGCGTGCCCGCCCTGCATCGATGTCGACGAACGTATCGCCGATAAAGACACATTCATCCTCACGGACGCCGCGTCTTCCGAGGAGCTCCATCGTACAGTCGAACGACCGCGGATGGGGCTTATGGAACTCTGTGTCGCACGTTGTAACGATGTGCGCGAAGTGTTCCTTTATGCCCTCAGCATCGATCGAATGCGCAAGCGCCCAGCTGGGGCGCGAGGTAAGGATGGTGTTGACCAGTCCTCGCTCGCGCAGATCCTGCAAGGTTTCCCGCGCCATCGGCACGAGCCCGCACGGAGTCAGTTTCTCAGCTTCCGACCACTCACGATAGAGCACCGTGCCCTCATCGAGAGATATGCCGAACGCTTTGGCGATGAGCTCGTTGCCCTTCAGCCCCCAGGTGCGGATGAGCCGTTTCGCGATGCGGGGCGTGAACGCCAGGCCCCGCTTGCGCGCGAGTGTGGCAAGCATACGCAGGCCGTGGTTGAAGGAATTGCTCAGTGGCCCGTCGTAGTCGAAGATGACTGCGCGGACCCGTTTTGGCTGGATGCGCATAGCACCCTCCATCTCTCGGTTACGGACCCACGGTATAGATCCGAAGGAGTTATAGCATGGCTTCATTGACGCTCCTATATATATAGAGGTATTGTGTCGGTAACAGGCCCCAGGCCTCTTTTATTTTATGGAGATACGAAACATCGCAATTATCGCCCACGTGGATCATGGCAAGACCACGCTTACCGACGCACTGCTACGCCAGACGGGCGCCGCGCATGAGGGCGTATCTATGGATTCCAATACCTTGGAGCGCGAGCGCGGCATTACCATTTACTCCAAGAACGCCTCCGTTACCTACAAGGATACGAAGATCAACATTGTAGACACGCCAGGACACGCAGACTTCGGTAGCGAGGTCGAGCGCGTTTTGCGCTCTATCGACTCGGTCCTTCTGGTTGTGGATGCTCAGGAAGGCCCAATGCCGCAGACTCGTTTCGTGCTTAAGAAGTCCCTTGAACTCGGCATCAAGCCTATCCTCGTACTTAATAAGATAGACAAGCCAGCTGCAGATCCTGCGCGCGCTGAAGAACAGGTACTGGAACTCTTCCTTGAGCTTGGCGCTTCTGATGAGCAGGCTAACTTCAAGACCGTCTACGCAATTGGCCGCGAGGGCGTTGCTATGAAGGAGCTTGCTGACGAGCGTAAAGATCTCACCCCGCTTCTCGATACTATTCTTGAACTCGTGCCGCCGGCTTCCACACCCGAGATGCTTGAGAAGCCGCTACGCCTCCAGGCGTTCAATCTCGCGTACGATAACTTCCTTGGACGTCTTGCAATCGCGCGCGTGTACGAAGGTTCTATTCGCGCTACCGATAATGTGACCGTGAAGAAGCCAACGGGCGAAGCGCGTACGGGAAAGCTCACAAAGCTCTTCACTTTCAACGGTCTTGAGCGTGTCGAGGCAACAGAAGCACAGGCGGGTGACATCGTCATGATTGCCGGACTTTCCGACATCTTTATCGGCGAGACCGTGACCACAGATACAGCCGCAGAGCCTTTGCCTGCTATTGCAGTCGATGAACCCACCATTACCCTCAACTTCCTCGTTAATAACTCTCCATTTGCGGGCAAGGAAGGGAAGTACGTTACGAGCCGTCAGCTTCGCGAATATCTTGAGCGCGAGCTTGAGGTGAACGTGGGACTTAAGATTGATTTCGTCTCGCCTGACTCCTTTAAGGTATCTGGTCGCGGTGAGCTCCACGTCGCCATTCTCTTGGAGAACATGCGCCGTGCAGGCTACGAAATGCAGGTCTCCCAGCCTCAGGTCATCATCCGCGAGGAGGAAGGACAGAAGCTTGAACCGTTCGAAGAGGTCATTATCGACATCCCGAGCGAGTATCAGGGAGCTATTATTGAGCGCCTGGGCACCCGTGCCTTCATCCTCCAGAATCTCACGCAGCACGATGACTCCGTTCGTCTCACGCTCCTAGGACCGACGCGCGGCCTCCTCGGCTATCGCAACCAGTTCGTTATCGATACGAAGGGCGAAGGCATTATCTCCTCGCGCGTGGTTGGCTTCCAGCCGTACGCCGGCGAGATCAAGAAGCGCCAGGTCGGCTCCATGGTCTCCATGGCCCCAGGCAAGGCACTTGGCTATGCGCTATGGGGTCTTCAAGAGCGTGGCCTTCTTTACATTGGTCCTGCAACCGAGGTGTACGAGGGTATGGTCATTGGAAACACTTCTAAGGGCGAAGAGATGCTCGTGAATCCGACTAAGGGTAAGAACCTCACCAACGTCCGTTCCTCCGGTAACGATGAGGCAATCAATCTCGTGCCTCCGTTTGATCTTACGATCGAGCGCGGTCTTGAGGTGATGGCGAGCGACGAATACCTTGAGATTACGCCCAAGAGCGTACGCTTGAGGAAGCAGGAACTGACTGAGTCTGCTCGTGCTAAAGCGAGGCGCTAGATTGCTTCATAAAGTACTCATGAAAAGACGGCTTAGGTAAGCCGTTTTTTCGTAAGAACCGGTAATACCCAGCGTCTTAACTTTTGTATTCCGTAGGCCATCGCTTGCGGAAGGATTATCCGGATAAGAAATCGCTATGCTAGCAACCATTGCAATTCTATTGCTTGTTCTCTGGGCCATTGGCCTCGTGACGAGCTACACCCTCGGCGGATTCATCCACCTCCTCCTCGTGGTAGCCGTCATTATGTTCCTCGTTCGCCTCATCCAGGGCAGGAACCCGGTAGCCTAACGTCCTATGCCCCGTGGCGACAAATCAGCCTACACCGATAAGCAAAAGCGCCAGGCTGAGCATATCGAAGAAGGCTACGAGAAGCGCGGCGTGCCCGAAAAAGAAGCAGAGGCACGCGCGTGGGCTACGGTAAACAAACAGGACAAAGGCGGAAAGAAGAGCGGCTCCGGCCGCGGACAGAAAAAGGACACATCCCCATCCAAGAAGGGCGGAGTAAAGGGAGGCAAGGCATCAGCAGCACGACCCAAAGCAGCACGGAAAGCCTCCGCACAGAAAGCGGCCAAGACAAGAAAGAGAAACTCCTAAGCTCCGCATCAGACGACAGCAATGAACCCCGCGATGCGGGGTTCATTGCTACTTGCGCATATATAAGGTTTGTGCTATATTTTAGCTACCACAGTCCTCCAAAAGTTTGCCGTCTTGAGAGTATCTCGGGACCGAACGCAGAAAGTGTTCTAGAGGAAATGTTCGAAACTCTCGAGACTGGGGAATTACATCATACGATCGCGCCCCTCTGCGGACGTTTCAACGAAAGAATCAATATGGCTATAACATATATCCGACGTACGGACGCACGTCCGCCTCGTCACTACAAGGGTCCTCTTCCTGAGGGCCAGCGCCGCCGCAAGGGCGGAGGCAGCTCCTCTCCTCGCCGTTCAGGCGGAGGAGGCGCACCTCGCTCGGGAGGCAACTCTCGTGGCAAGCGCAACTATCAGGAAATGAACGTCGATATTTCGATGCTCATTAACAAGGCTCAGCCTCAGCAGGAGGTGGAGGTGTACGCTCCGGTGCACACCTTTGCTGACTTCAAGATCGACAGCCAGCTGAAGGAGAACATACTCGGCAAGGGATACATGACCCCGACTCCGATCCAGGACCAGTCTATTCCGGAGGTGCTCCAGGGTAAGGATGTCGTCGGTATCGCAAACACCGGTACCGGAAAGACCGCGTCCTTCCTTATTCCGCTCATCGACAAGGTATTGAAGATGCGCGCGCTTGGGAAGGATGAGCGTATCCTTATCATGGCACCGACCCGCGAGCTCGCTATCCAGATCGAGGCCGAGTTCTACGGATTCGCTAAGCGTCTCGGTATCTCCGCAGTCGTCTGTGTGGGTGGCGCAGGCCTTGAGCCGCAGATCCGCCAGCTACGTCGCAAGCCTGCATTTGTCATCGGTACGCCGGGACGTTTGAAGGACCTTGAGGAGCGTCGCGAGCTCAACTTTGCAGACTTCGAGACACTCGTTCTCGATGAGGCAGACCGCATGCTCGATATGGGATTCATCCCAGACATGCGCTTCATCGTCGGCAAGATGTCCAAGGATCGCCAGACGCTCTTCTTCACCGCGACCATGTCGCGCGATATCGAGCGCCTCATCGGCGACTTCCTTAAGGACCCAGTCCGCATCATGGTTAAGACCCGGGAGACCGCGGCAACCATCGATCAGGACGTCGTCTACTGTAACGGCTCTGAGCAGAAGTTCACGACTCTCGTGGACCTTCTGAAGAACCCTGAGTTCGATAAGGTGCTTGTCTTCGGACGCACCAAGCATGGCGTCGAGCGTCTCACTAAGGACCTCATGCGTGCAGGTGTGAAGGCAGAAAGCATCCATGGCGATAAGACCCATGGTAAGCGCCAGAAGGCACTTAGCCTCTTCAAGGCTGACCATGTCCAGGTGCTGGTTGCGACCGATGTCGCGGCTCGCGGCCTCGACATCTCGGGCGTATCCCACGTGATCAACTTCGATCTCCCGGGTACGTACGAGGACTATACCCACCGCATCGGCCGTACCGGCCGCGCGGGCAAGACCGGCAAGGCGCTCACGTTCATCGAGAAGCGTTAAGCCTAAAACAAAAGAGCGCTCCAACACGGAGCGCTCTTTTGCTATTCATGCGTGCTACAGCTCTTTCAGCCGATACTGCGAACATTAGCCGGCAGACATGGACGCATTTCTACAGATGGACATCTTCTTTATCGTGACGACTATCGTGGTCATCGTCATTGGCGCACTTATTGCGCTCGTGCTCTTTTACGTCGTGCGGCTCCTGAGAACTCTCGAACGAATTGCGCGCGACGTGGAGGGTGAGGCCAAGGCGATTATCAGCGACATCGATGATGTGCGCGCGAAGGCGCGGATAGAAGGGTTCAAAGTGGGAAATCTTCTTTCGCTCGTAACAAAGGCAGGAAGGCGTCTGATCACGAATCTGCGGTAGCGAGTAAAACGTAATACTTATGGCAACAAAGAAAGGAAGTACAAAGAACAAAGATGCGATTATTGCCGCAGAAATAGGAGCGGGAATAGTTGCTGCTGGTGCCGCCGCAGCGGCGACATACTACTTCTATGGTGCAAAGGATGCGAAGAAACATCGCGCTGCCGCTGCCAAGTGGGCGCGGGGCATGAAGGCAGATGTGCTAAAGGAGACAAAAAAGCTCAAGAAGCTGGATAAGCACTCAGTTGCTGCGATCGTAGACACTGCCGCAGCCGCTTATGTCGGCGCAAGAAACGTGGATGCCCAGGAACTTAAGGCTGCCGCGAAAGAATTAAAGAAGAACTGGCAGGAGCTTGGACGAGAGCTGGATTCGGCAGGGAGCACCGCAAAGAAAGCCGTTAAGAAATCTGCAAAGAAAGCGACCAAAACCACAAAGAAAGCCGCATAGTCCCCGCTTTGGGAACGGGCGGCAAGGGGGTATCCTAGTAGGGTTGCTACTAAGTATCTACGCATTTACGTATGACCGAGAAGGGAACTAGTTTCTGGGAGAAATATTCAATGCAGCTTTCCATTGTCGTAGGCGCGCTCATCCTAGGCGGAGCGTTCTACTTCGGTGGTAATGGTGCACCACGTACAGCAGATCTCGGCGGCGAGGCGCCGCAGCAGATGGAGGTTGATATTAAAAATGTAACGACCGCAGGGTCGCCATACATCGGTAGCCCGACCGCGCCTGTAACTATGGCGGTCTGGTACGACTACCAGTGCCCATTCTGCAAGTCGTTTGAGACCGAAACCCTATCGCAGGTTAAGCGCGATTACGTTGACACGGGCAAGGTCCGTATCGTCCTCAAGGACTTCCAGTTCCAGGGCCCGGACTCAACTAATACGGCACTCTTCGGTCGCGCTATGTGGGAGGCATATCCTGAGCACTTCAATGCGTGGCACACGGCAGTCGCGGGTATCACTGACGAGACGCTTCCAAACGTAAAGGCTCTCGCAGCTGCTATTGAAGGCGTGGATGCTGATCGCGTCGAGCGCTTGATGAACGATAAGAAGGCCGAGTACCAGGCTGCTATCGACGCAGACTATGAGGAGGGTGTGAGGCTTGGTATCCAGGGCACTCCTGGCTCCATTCTGGGTACTACCTTCATCAACGGCGCACAGCCTTATGATGTAGTGAAGGCCGCTATTGAAGCAGAGCTCTAGTTAAAGTTCACTGGTTCTGCAAAAGCGCCCCAACTGGGGCGCTTTTGTTATGCACACTTAGTCTTCATTACGCACGTGGTATTAAAAGACCTTAACTATACACATATGCGTACATTTCTAGTTTTTTCCGGAAGCCTACGTAAGGACTCATACAACACCGCACTTGCTCGCGCGTTTGTTGACCGCGCACCCGAAGATACAACACTTGTGTTGGGAGATATCCAATTTCCGCTCTACAACCAAGACCTTGAGGTCTCATTCCCTGAGGAGGTGTCTCGCGTGAAGGCTGATATTCGTAATGCAGACGGAGTCATCCTGGTGACACCTGAGCACAATCGCTCAACGACGGCAGCGTTGAAGAACTTTATAGACTGGACAAGCCGCCCTTATGGCGACAATGCCTGGGTCGGGAAGCCTGTCTTTATCGCCGGCGCGTCTGTCGGAAACATTTCCACCGCACTTGCGCAGTATGAGCTTAAGAAGATTCTTCTCTACCTCGATGCGCGCGTACTAGGCCAACCTGAGTTCTATGTCGGGTTTGCACAAGATAAGGTTCAGGACGGCAGGTTCGTAGATGAAGACACGCTCGCGCATATCGACAAAGCGCTTGCTGCGTTCACGACATTCGCTTCCTAAAGCGTAGGGGGTTCCGCAGGGTCCTTCTTCGTAACTGCTCGCAAGAAGAAGTATCCGCCTACCGACATACAGAGAATGGCGACTACAGGAACAATAAGGAAGTGTGCTGCAGAGTCCCCGTCGCCAAAGGATGCGCCAAGGAGTACAAGCACAGTAGAAACAACCGCAGATAGCGGTGCGATGATACTGATGAATATAGGATAGGGAAGCTTTGAAAGACCGGCGCCATAAGAAAGGAGGTCCGGTACGAACCCAAGCGAGATGCATGCTTGAAAGAATCCGGCAGGCGTGCCCACGTGCTTAACGATCTTTGGTAGAAGACTGCGCTCGTTACTCTCGATGAACTTGCGTACGACCGGGTAGCCGAGCTTACGGCTGATGAAGAAGGCGATGGTATAGCCGATAAAGTCACCAATGATGGCGTATACAAGGCCGGGCCCAAACCCGAAGAATGCGCCGATAAGAGGGTATAGAGGTCCGCCAGACAACGGCGCAACCACAACCGTCGATGCCTTGAGAAGGATAAATAGGAGTGGCGCCCAAACACCTGCTTTTGCAATCTGATCGCGGAGCGCTTCGAGGTCAAAGAAAACCGTAATGATGATGAGAACGCCAAGTGTTATGGCGATGCCGCCAAACTTCGCGAACCGTGCTGCTTTGATACGCATCCGCCAAGTATAAACCATGCGTGGACGAGAATGGCGAAACGGGGAATAATCGCGTGTATGGATAGCGAAGCCTTTAGCAAGCTTGCATATGAGATGTGGGACAACGTCCCATCCCCTTACAAAGAGCGGATTGTGAATGTGGCGCTTCTTGTTGAAGATGCGCCGACTGACGCAGAGCTCGTAGAGGAGGGTGTCGAAGAAGGAACGCTCTTAGGCATATACCGCGGTATACCAAACACTGAGCGCGGGGAGGGATACGGGATCGGCATGACCCTGCCGGATACCATAACGCTTTATCGTCTCCCCATTCTTGATGAGGCGCGGGAGGATCTGCATGGCGAAGAGACATTTGACGAGGCGATACGCCGAGTAACCGCAGAGACGCTCTGGCATGAGGTCGGCCACTATTTTGGGCTTACAGAGGAAGAGATACATCAGCGGGAAAAGGAGGGAACCAACGCATTTAAAGGAGGCCAGGGCTCTTCATCTGGCATTTAGCGACGCTGCCTATACTTAGCTCCGGAGCATTCCTTAGAAAGTAACGGATACCCTCTGTATGGCTAAAACGCTCGCAATTGTATTTGGTGCCATGTTCGTACTTGTCGGCCTCCTTGGCTTCGTGCCAAACCCGCTCGTAGGCCCTGAAGGTGCCTTGTTCGAGACCGACCTCATGCACAATCTCGTGCACCTATTGTTCGGTGTGATTCTCCTTGTGGTCGCATTCAAAAATGAAGCAGCCTCGGCGCTGTGGCTCATGATACTCGGTATCGTGTATCTCGTGCTGGCGGTGCTCGGCTTCCTCATGATTCCGGAAGAGGGAGAACTCCTGGGCATCGTTCATATGAATCATGCAGACCACTGGCTCCATGTCGGTCTTGCCGTTCTTCTCATCGGCAGCAGCTTCCTGGCAAAGAAGCAGGACTAGTGCTTAATGGAAACGGGCCGGACAATTGTGTCCGGCCCGTTTGCTATTCGCGTATCTGCGGTGCGCGCGGCAGTACCAGAGGGCTCTCGTTATCGACCCTTACTTGCCCGACACTAGCAGCGAGCTCTGTGGCAGCTGTAGCACTGGTCTGCGCGCCTCGCAGAAAAAGAATGGCAGTGGCTTCTATTTCGGAAAAGAGCACGGGGGTAAGAAGCTTCAAGACGATGATTGCAACCCCGAGCCCGAGTGCCTGAAAGAATGGCATGGGTGGATAATCGGGGAGGGCGTTATACGCGCGGGACCAGCGCGCGCAAAGACGCTCATCGTCTTGCTTCCTCCCCCCATACGGGCAGGAGATACCTGCCGATATGGGGAGAGGTGTCCGGCAGGCTGTCAAAGAGGAAGGCGCTCTACCCCCTATAACCTTCTGGGAGATATACTGGTTACATGCAGGAAGAAGCGGTATTTGCAGCAGGGTGTTTCTGGGGAGTGGAGGCGGCTTTTCGCAGTGTCCCTGGCGTAATCGATGTAGAGTCCGGGTATACGGGCGGAAGACGCGAGAACCCTTCATACGAGCAGGTGTGCACCGGTGCGACCGGACACGCCGAGGCGGTACATGTGCTCTTCGATTCTTCCATCGTTCCGTACGAGTCGCTCGTGCAGAGATTCTTTGAGATACATGACCCGACGCAGGTAAATAGACAGGGGCCCGATGTCGGCACCCAATACCGCTCAGCTATTTTTTATACGAGCGAGAATCAAAGAGAGGTTGCAGAGCGCGTCGCACAAGAAGTTGCGCCTAAGTACCAGGCGCCCATCGCCACAGAGGTAACACCCGCGGTTGCGTTTTGGCGAGCTGAGGAATACCACCAGCGGTATGCAGAAAAGCATCCCGAAGCAGCGTGTCACATATGAGAAAGGGAATCGATCACATTGGTATTACCGTTACGTACCTCTGCCATGACGGCGAAGGCAACTATCTTCTTCAAAAGCGAAGCACGAACTGTCGTGATGAACACGGTGCCTGGGACGGCGGGGCTGGCGCGGTCGAGCTTCACGACTCCGTTGAGAACACCCTTCGTAAGGAGATACGGGAGGAGCTTTGCACGGACGTGCTTGAGTACGAGTTTCTCGGGTACCGCGATGTGCATCGCGAACACGCGGGAGAGAAAACACACTGGATAGCGCTTGATTTTAAGGTGCGTATAGATCGCGCTCAGGTACAAAATGGCGAACCGCATAAGTTTGATGACATCCAATGGTTTGCGCTTGACGCACTTCCTGAACCCCTGCACTCGCAGCTCCCGAGCGCACTTCGTCTGTACGGACATCGCCTATGACCTTTTTCAAGGAGCACGCAGTCTCCATACTTGCCGTTCCATTAGTCTCTGTACTCCTTGCATCTCTGTTCTTCATGTTCCCGATTGCGGAGCATTCTGATGTGTCGGTCGCCAGTGCAGAACCCGCGGAAGAGCAGGTCGCTACCTTCGTGTTCGTAGGCGACATTATGCTCGACAGGTACATACGCCAAGTGCTGCAGACCAAAGGGTCTATGCATGTTTTTGGGGGTGTTCGAGATCTCCTTGAACAGGCGGATGTGACTGCGGGCAATCTTGAAGGACCTATCACAGACAGTGCCTCAGTATCAGGGGGTACAAAAGTAGGGGATCTGAATAATATGCGCTTCACGTTCCCCGTGACCTCAGCAAGCATGCTTTCGTCGCTCGGATTTGATCTCGTCTCGATTGGAAACAATCATATGCGAGATTTCGGCGCATCAGGCGTAGAAAGCACAAAGCGCCATCTGACAAATGCAGGTATCGCCTACATAGGTGACCCAAACGGAGCAGACATTGCACCCGTTGTACGTGAGGTGAACGGTATAAAGGCGGCATTCGTCGGGTATAACGAATTCCTCGGATGGCAAGAGGAGTGGACGATGCAAGGAATACGAGACGCCAGACGCAGCGGCGCGGATCTAATAGTCGTTATGGCGCACTGGGGTGAGGAGTACACAACGGAGCCTGCGCCGCGCATAGATGCACTTCTTACGCGGCTTAAGGATGCGGGCGCTAACCTAGTCATTGGAACGCATCCACATGTAATTGGCTCTGTGAAGGATATGGATACGTTGCGCGCATACTATTCGCTCGGCAATTTTGTATTTGACCAGTACTGGAATGAAGAGGTGAGTTGCGGACTTGTAGTGACCGTTACTGCAACGAAAGTACGTGACGATACGACACTCTCATACAAAGAGACTCGGGTGAAGATGGAACGCGACGGTAGAACCGTTATTGGGTGCGAGACTCCTTCTCAAACTCAAGACTCACCGAGTTGATGCAATAGCGCTTGCCGCCCGCTTCTTTCGGCCCGTCATAGAATAGGTGTCCGAGGTGCCCACCGCAGTTCTTACAAAAGACCTCTGTGCGTTGCATGCCGTAGCTGGCGTCCTCGCGCAGGCCGACATTTTCCGCGACCGCAGGATCAGTGAAGGAAGGCCAGCCGCTCCCAGACTCAAACTTTGCATCAGAGGAGAAAAGAGCGGTGCCACAAGCCTTGCAGCGGTACATGCCCGATTCGTGATTATCTAAATGCGCACCCGAGAAAGGTGCCTCGGTCCCGTGTTCTCTAAGAATGCGATACTCCTCCTCGCTCAGCCTCTCTTTCCAAGCCTTTTCATCAGTAGAATCCATATATGTTCCATACTATTCCATAGGGGAAGCGGCCGTGAAGGTCTGGGTAGACCTCGAGATCATGCGTGATACCATATATGCATATGATGCGCGGTTTCCTACTGATGGCCGTCATCCTCCTAACGCCGGGGCTCGTACTCGGTGCTACGCTCGAGGGCGAGCGCGACCTCATACTTTCCGAGGTCCCGGCAGGGAATACCTATCTGGCAGGCTCGAGCGTTACCGTTCGAGCACCTGTTCCTGCTGATCTATCCGCAGTCGGAGCAAACATTGTTATCGAAGCGCCAGTAGCAGGCGATGTCCTACTTGCTGGCGGTACGCTTGATATCGATGCCGCTGTCGAAGGAGACGCGCGCGCAGCTGGCGCGCGCGTCATCATCAGCGCTCCGGTAGCAGGCGATGTCGCAGCACTTGGCGGCGTGGTCCTCGTAAGTGCCCCCGCGCGCGATATACAGGTCATGGGCGGAACGGTGCGCATCACGCAAGGTGCGACGGGGAACGTCACCGTATACGGAAGCGATGTGTTTATCGCTGGAGAGTTCTCAGGAAATATTTCCGTCTCAGCAAGTGACCGCGTTACGGTCGCGGATGGCACGCGCATTAAAGGCGCATTCCGCTACAACGCGCCGCAAGAGGCGACCATAGCACAGGGAGCGGTCATAGAGGGTGGTGCGGTATACACGGGAGCCGCGACATATCTACCATCACAGGAGGAAGCTGCGCGCTATGCGCTTGCTGGTGCTGGCGTGTTCTTCCTCGTGAAAGCGCTCGCGGCATTGGTCGCCGCAGGGCTTGTGGTTGGTCTCTTCCCGCGTCTCTCGGAGCGCATGATTGCCATGACGCTCATCAGGGAGCCTCGCCGTCTCCTGATGCTCGCGCTTCTTGGGTTCGCGCTCTTTGTTGCAACCCCAGTACTTCTCATCCTCCTCATGGTTTCTTTCGTTGGTATTGGAGTCGCGCTGATACTCCTCGCGCTCTATCTTCTCCTTATCATGCTCGCATACGTGTACGCCGCACTCCTAGCCGGCTCTGCACTTCTTAAGGTGGCGACGAACCGCACCCAGACAACATGGAAGGCTGCGGTCCTCGGTATGTTCCTCCTCTATCTTCTTACCCTCATACCTGTCGTTGGCGGACTAGTGGTGTTCCTATTTATGATCGTTTGTGCCGGCGCGCTTGCTAAGATCGCGTACCGCTTCGCGTGGAGGCGCGACGAATAGGTATGATTCCAACCGTAGATACAGCCGCTCCCGATTTTGCACTTCCAGACCAGGATGGAGTTATACACGCACTTCGCCAGTACCGCGGAAAGTGGGTGCTGGTCTATTTCTATCCGAAAGACGATACGCCTGGTTGCACCAAAGAAGCGTGCGCTATCCGAGACGCGGACCCAGATCTCTCCTCTTTGGGTGCGGTGGTGCTCGGCATATCCGCTGATAGCGTCAAAAGCCATAAGAAGTTTGCTCAAAAGTACGAGCTCGCATTCCCGCTTTTGGCGGACGAGGAGAGGGTCGCAATTGATGCGTACGGCGTGTGGGGAGATAAGAAATTTATGGGGAGGGAATACGAAGGCATTCTGCGCACTTCATTTTTAGTTGATCCTCAAGGCGTCATACGAAAGGTGTATGAGAATGTGAAGCCAGAAGGGCATGCTGCAGAGGTACTCGAGGACCTTAAGAGCATGTCCGTTGCATGAGTCCGGAGAAGTTTAAGGAGCGCAAGGCGCGCTTGAAGAGGATGCTTACTTATTTAAAGAAGGCACATCCAGATCCCAAGACCGAGCTCACCTATAAGACGCCATTTCAATTGGTTGCAAGCGTCATACTTTCTGCGCAGTGTACGGATAAGAAAGTGAATGCCGTTACGAAAGACCTCTGGAAGAAGTACAAGACAGTGAGCGATTTTGCGGAGGCGGACGTGGAAACCTTCAGCAAGGAGACCTCCTCTATTACTTTCCACAGGACCAAGGCGAAGCATATTGTCGCTGCGGCGAGGATGGTGCGCGACGAGTTTAAGGGAAAGGTTCCAAAAACGGAGAAGGAGCTAGTACGACTGCCGGGTGTAGCGTACAAGACCGCGCACGTCATTCTTGGCGAGCTCTACGACATTTGGGAGGGTATTCCTACTGATACGCATGTAAGGCGCTTTGCGCTCCGCTTTGACCTTACTGATAACACCGACCTCACGAAGATTTCTAAGGACCTGGAACAGCTCGCTCCCAAGGATGACTGGAAATATGTAAATAACGGACTTGTCCTCTACGGTAGGTACGTATGCTCCGCACTTCCGCACGACTGTGCCGCGCATCCCCTGACTAAGCTGTATCCGGAAGCGGCACTCAAGTGGCCGAAAGCTAAATAGGAAAGGCCGCCGTCCTTTTGGGGAACGGCGGCCTCGGCTCCCGCGCCTACTCGGCGCGGGGTTGAACAGGATGCTGTAACAGGAAGTCGGCGAACCGGCCCATCTTCCGTTGGCGGCGGTCCTCGATAGAACCGCCCAGCCCCGCGACGTGTTCGAACAGCTCGTACGGCAGGCCGACGATCGACTCGGTGTCGTTGAAGCCTAGCTCATACTCGAACTCGAGCTCGCGGTCGAGACCTTCGTCGTCGTCCAGGGCCTCCACCATCAGCTGCGTGTCCGACTTGTTGTCGTCGGCCGGCACAGGATGGTCTTCGTAGAAGGCGATCACCAGATTGGTGAGCCGCTCCTGCTCTTCTTTCCCGCCCTTCATCTTGAAGGCGGGGATGCAGGGCCGCGGATCGCTGGCGTCGTCGCAGAAGTCCGGCTTGATCACCGAGGCGATGAAGCCGTGGCGAGCGAGCGCTTGGACAAGCCGGTCGGCCTGGTCCACGTTGGCGGCTTCCAGTTGCGGAATAACTGTTTGCATTTCTATAACCCTCCCAGGAACAATCTCCCGTACCCACCCTACGCCCGCCCTTGGCCAAAGTCAAAGTGGACATTTATGATGCGGTACCATATACGTAATGGCTCAATCTGTCGCCGCGTTCGATATAGATGGGACCCTATCCCGCTCCTTTCTCCTCGGAGAGCTTGTCGAGGAGCTTGTTAGAAGGGGCGTGCTGCCACCTTTGGCAGCTAGGCATTATGCGTCCGCAAAGCAGAAGTACGAGCAGTCTGGCTCCGGCATCGATGCGTACATAGACAAGACCGTAGAGGCTTTCGCAAAGTACGGAAAGGGCGTTCCGTACGGGGAGGTGGCGGACATCGCCGGAGAGATCATCGAAGCGAAGAAGGATCACGTGTTCCGCTATACGCGGGATCTGGTGCGTGAGCTGAAAGACGAAGGGTACTTCCTCCTTGCCGTCTCACGATCCCCGAAGTTTATCGTCGATGGATTCGGGTACGAGCTCGGGTTCGATAAGAGCTACGGCATATTCTTTGAGACTGGGGCATCAGGCCGCTTCACGGGCAATATCGTCGACGAGCACATCATATTCAATAAAGGATCGGTACTGCAGCGGGCGGTGAAGAAGGAGAAGCTCTCCTTCACGAACTCGATCGCGGTAGGCGACAGCGAGAGCGACATTTCCATGCTCGAGCTCGTGGACGAGGCGATTGCGTTCAATCCGACCAAGCGTCTCTTGAAACATGCACGTCAGCACGACTGGAAGGTAGTGGTAGAGGTCAAGGACGCGGTCTTGGAAGCCTGATTTGGTATACTGGGCTGATGAAGAAACTCTACAGAAGCAGGGAGAACAGAATATTCGCAGGCGTCCTTGGCGGACTGGGCGAGTATTTTAATATCGACCCGGTCATCCTGCGCCTCGCGTATCTCCTCATCATTATCTTCTCTGCGATTATTCCGGGTGTTATCGTCTATATCATCGCGGCTATCATCATCCCTGAGGCTTCAACGATCACTCACGTCGAGTCGGTCGCAAATGACGCCGAGGAAGCTTAGGACACTCGTCCTTTCCTACTATAAAGAATACGGACGCCATACGCTTCCGTGGCGTAAGACGCGCGACCCGTACAAGATTCTTATCTCCGAGGTGATGCTACAGCAGACACAGGTCGAGCGTGTCATTCCATACTACGGGAAGTTTCTCAAGCGTTTCCCAAGCGTCCAGACGCTTTCAGATGCGCCACTCTCGGATGTACTACGAGTGTGGCAGGGACTTGGGTATAACCGCAGAGCAAAGATGCTCCATGAGGCTGCGCGGACAGTTGTCACAGAATATGGTGGCAGTTTCCCAAAGACGGCAGTGGCACTCGAGCGCTTGCCTGGCGTAGGCCCGTATACCGCGGGTGCTGTGGCCGCATTTGCATATAACGAAGACACGCTACTTTTAGAGACGAACATCCGCACTGTTATCGTGCATCACTGCTTCCAAGACCAGGAGTCGGTTGCGGATAGCGAGATACGCACAGTGCTTGAGAAAGCGCAGCCTAAGGGCATGGCTCGAGAATGGCAGTGGGCGCTCATGGACTACGGCAGTCACTTGAAGCGAAACGGGGTACGCACGAACCACAAAGTTCGAGGGTATGTAAAACAAACCGCATTCAAGGGTTCTAGCCGTGAAGCTCGAGGTGCCATACTGCGCACGTTAGCGGCAGGCACTAAGCGCTCCCTCAGCACCATACTAGGCGAAGAGCGGAAAGAGCAGGTATCAGCGGAACTTCTGAAACTTGTTCGTGAGGGTCTCGTAGAAAAACGTAATGGCGTCTATTGCCTCAAGGACTAGCGTACATCCTTAATGGAGAGGGCTCCCGCAACGCCAAAGACAATGATGCCTAGGCCAACCACGAAAAACATAATGTTGAAGCTTGAGACGCTCAAGAAGACACTCGCGGTAAGAGGTGCAGCAACAGCGCCCATGGGACGCATCATGCGGAATACCCCAACCGAGTTTGCATCGCGTTCGGATACGCGTCTGAAGAAGTGCGTCTCGCACATGGCTTCGGCGAGCGCCGCGCCGATGCGAGATACAAAAAGTACAGCGCCAATGGCAAGAATGGGTGTTGCGGCCGTTGTGAACGCGATCGCTGCAGTCGCTGCGCCCATGACAAGAAAGCCTATCGCCATAAGCTCCTGATCGCCCAATACCTTATCGGCAAGCCAGCCTGCAGGGTATTCAAGCAGAAGAAACGGTATGACGATAACGGCAAATATCCATCCAAGCTCGCTCCAGGGGATGCCGAGGACCGTGTGGAGGTAGAGTGGTATGAAATACGGGACAAGGTTAAAGAAGAACTGGAGCGTGAGATATGCGACACCTACCGCCTTGTAATCTCTATCCTTGATGAGGCAATGCGCTACCTCAAGGATGTGCGCGAACCGTGGCGGATCACCGTCAGGCACATGCGCGAACCGAAGCATCAGAAGGAATGGTATGAGTGCGACCGCGGCAATATAGAAGATATTCGCGTACGTGTCTCCACTGCCTAGCAGGAGTCCTATACCTAGCGCGCAGCTTAAGTACCCGAGATTACCAAAGGTAATGAAAAGCGTACGAACGCGCCCGGTTTCGCCGGCGCCTTTTGTAGCTGCCTCGAGTAACAGGTCGAGAAAATAAGCATTGATAGGGGTAAGCGCAAAAAATAACGCATACGCAAAGACTACCGCAAGGGGCGGCAGGTTAAGTGCAAGAGAAAGTACGAAACAGGCACTGAGACCTATGCTCCACAACGCTAGGCGCCTCGCGCCTAGGTTGCGCACGAGGCGCGGCACAAATGGAAATGCACAAAGCGAGAAGAGTGCGCCTAGAGATAGAACAAGGCCAATGAAATTCTCAGGCATCACGGTAGCCAGAAAGGGCGTCGTGATATAGAGCATCAGCGCATGGTGTACGCAGACGAAGAAATTGCCGAGAGAAAGAGCGAAGCGCGGACGCATCAGGAGCAGTGTAGCACCCGCAATAGCAAAAGCGCCGCCATGAAGGCGGCGCTTTGTGCGTATGTGTGGCGTTAGACGCCAATCAGGACCGGAATCACCATCGGTGCCTTGTTGGTCCTCGAGAAGAGGAAGCCGGCAACCGTATCGGAGAGCTGGTTCTTCACGTAGTCGAGGTCGACCGGGTTCATGCCCTTTGTCGAATCCTCAACCGTCTTCTTGATGAGAAGACGCGCCTCGTTCAGCATGTCCTGCGATTCCCTGAGATATACGAAACCGCGGGAAATGATGTCGGGGGACTTGCGAAGCTTTCCTGTCTTTAGGTTAACCGTCGCGATGATGACGAACATACCATCCTTAGCAAGCATCTGGCGATCGCGGATGACTACTTCCTGCATGTCGCCGATTGCGAAGCCGTCCACAATTAGGGGAGCGGACGGGACCTTGTCCTTATGAACTTCGTATCGCTCGCCGTCGATGATATCAATGACCATGCCGTTCTCAGCAAGGATGATTGATTCTCGTGGCCTGCCTGCTTGCTCGACTGCCTTAGCATGCGATGCGGTCATCGAGTAGTAGCCGTACGCCGGCATGAAGAACGCCGAGTTCACCTGCTGATTGATCCAGACGAGCTCGCCTGCGCGGCCGTGGCCGCCGGAGTGCACGTCACTGGTGCGGTAATGAATGAGAGTCGCCTTGCTGCGGAAGAGGTTGTCTTTCAGCTTCTGGACCGATAGCTCATTGCCCGGAATAACCGAGGAGGAGAGCACTACCGTATCACGCTCATTAAGCGTGATGTGTTTGTGCTGCTTCGTCGACATGCGCATGAGCGCAGCAAACTCCTCACCCTGCGCACCGGTCGCGAGGATGACAATCTTATCGGGAGAGTAGTCGCCGATTTCCTGCGCGCTGATGAAGGTTTCCTTCTTAACGGTAAGGAGGCCGGTTTTCTGCGCGATCTCAAGGTTAGTCTTGATAGACCGTCCCTCCATGATGATCTTCTTGCCATGGTGCTCGGCCATCTCGATGATCTTGATCATGCGCTCGAACTGCGATGCGAAGGTGCCGATGATGAGGCGTCCCTTCACCGTCTTCAAAATCTCTTCAAGCGTCTCGTGGACTTTGCGCTCCGGGACGGAGAATCCGGCGATCTCAGCGTTGGTGGAGTCGGCAATAAAGAGAAGGTTCTTCTGCTTGCCGAGCTCGCCCCACTTCTTTACCTCTGCAGGGGTGATGACCTCATCATGGTGGTCGACCTTGAGGTCGCCCGTTGCGATGACGTTGCCGTATGGCGTCTCGACAGCGATACCCATCGAGTCTGGAATCGAATGCGTCACGGGGAAGAAGTGAACCCTCGTGCTGCCGATGGTGTGGGTCGAACCTGGTTCGACCACGACAAGGTTTGGCTTAGGCATATCCGGGTACTCCTCCTGACGCTTAGCGATCATGACCGCAGAAAGATTCTGCGTGTAGATAGGGGGATTGCCGAAGCGGTTCATAAGGAAGGGAATGCCGCCGATATGGTCCAGGTGACCGTGCGTGATGAACACGGCACGCACCCGGTGCTGGTTCATCTCGAGGTACTTGGTATTCGGGAGGACATAGTCGACTCCCGGGGTCTCATCCTCGCTCGTGAACTGGAAGCCCACGTCAAAGACGAAGATGTCGCCGTTGGTATCGACGCAAAACATGTTGCGTCCCACTTCCTCAACGCCGCCTAGAGGAACGATGCGGACAACGTTAGCGCCCGGATCTGCCGGGTTGTAGTCGGCCGCGCGCTTCTGTCCGGTCATCTGAGAAGGGCCGCCTGGGCGGTGCATAGGCCGGCGCATTTGACGGCTTCCACGTCCACCGCGCGGATTGGGCCCGCTGCGTCGTTCGCCGCTGCGAGCACGACCTCCACGGGAGCGAGGCTTGCCCTCAGGGCGTGGATTTGAGGAATGGGGAGCGGGGGAGTTCTGTGGCGCCGGTGCCGGCGCAGGTGCTGCTGACATAGTTAGAGTAGGTTACGTAGATAACGATTTAAATTTGATTAAAGCATGGATGCGTATGCATCGTGCTATGAAAATTACTGACGCTTCGCGAAGATGGGCCACACTTCCTGTGTATTGCGATACCAGGAGGCCGCTGTCGCGAATCGGTCAGAAGGTGCACCTATCTGCGGAAGCTCGATACCCTTCATTCCTCTAGGCGCTGCGTACACGAAGGTAGGCGCGTGCGTAAAGGCTGCTGGGTAGTCGCTTGCAATTGCGGTTTCGATCGCTTGCAGAGCTTCACTGCGTACCGCAGGGTCGCTCTGGGTTCGCAGACGCTCAAGCAATGCGTCCACTTCAGTATTGCTGTAGAGCGCAATGTTAAGGCCTGGATCAGAGCGCTCCTGGGTGTGCCAGAACGCATAGAGATCACGGTCACGCCCAACGATCATACCGAACAGAAGGGCATCGTAGTTTCTCGGACGAATGACGTTCTGCGTGAGATCCGACGGCTCAAAAAGTTCAAGCGAAGTCGGTACCCCAAGTGCAGCCCAATCTGCCTGGATCTGCTGGCCGATGGTCTTTAGCTCCGGTACGTTTGAGGTCCGCAGCGTGACGCGCAGTTCTGCCTCAACGTCCGGATTGTCCCAAAGGCGCGCCTCGTCGTCGTACGTCCATCCGGCTTCCTCCAGGATGTCTGCGGCCGCACGGATGCGGTTCTCCGCAGTCGGTATCGGCGTAAGCTCGATACCGCTACCTGGTGGCACGGGTCCTGCAATTGGGGTCGCGTAGCCGCCAAGTATCACATTGGTGATGGCCTCGCGGTTTATTGCAAGCGAAAGCGCACGGCGCACATCAGCATCAGCGAAGACCGGGTTGGCGTTCTCGTTGAAGAACGTTCCGAACACGCGGGCGTACGGAGCCTCAAGCGCGCCCTCGCGTGCGACACCGTACGCGCTGTCGATTCTTCCGTTCCTGAGCGCAAATGAGAGAGCGTCCTCTTCATCGAAGAACGCAAACGAAATGCGATCGAGATACGGACGACCGAGCGCGTATTCGCCAAAAGCAGAGAGGGTATAGCCTGTGATAAAGCCCTCCTTGTTCTGACGAACATTCTCGACTTTGAAGGGGCCGGCACCCACCGGACGCACCATTAAAGGAGAGAACGGGAACTGTGAGTTCGATACATCTCGCCATAGGCTCGAAGGCAGGATGCCCAGGGTGGTCTTCTCAAGAAACGGCGCGTATGCCCTCGGGAGGGTAAAGCGCACCGTACGTGAGTCGACAGCTTCTGCGCGTATGCCCGACCAATTGGCGAGCTCAGGGCTCTTCAGCCCCGGGTCCTGCGCCTTCTGAACGGTGAACACGACATCTTCTGCGGTTACGGGCGTTCCGTCATGGAACTGGGCATCCGCACGAAGTGTGAACGTATACACGAGTCCGGTATCCGCGACCGTGTAGCTTTCTGCAAGCACTGGAACGAGAGTACCGTCGCCACTGGTGCCCATGAGTCCTGCGTACGTCAGACGCGCGAGGTCGCGATCGGTATCAGTAAGCGCAAGAAGCGGATTAATGAATCGAGGCGTCCCGACGAGCCCCTCGGTGAAGCTGCCGCCATAGGCAGGCTCTTCGATGAGGAACGAACGCTGAAGGGCAAAGAGGCCGACGAGTACGGAAAGGCCTGCAAGGCCTGTGAGCACGTATGCGATTAGCCGGTCGCTCGGCGGGAGGCTACGAATATACAAAACCGCGTCCTCTATAAGAGGAAAGCGAGTACGTTGTTCGTGTCGGTCCGTGAGCTGTCTCCAGCTATAGCGCATGTAGGGTTTCCTATCAGATGAGGAACCCGGCGATCGCCGATGCGACGAAAAGGACCGCAATAACGATTGTGGCGTTGAAAAGGAATTTCTCCGCCCCGCGGCGCTTGTAGAACGTCGATGCGAAATTGTCACCGCCAAACGCTCCTCCGAGGCCGGCACCGCGCTGTTGAAGCACGATCCCTATAATAAGGAGAAGGGAGAGGGTGATTTCTATGTACGGCAGTATCGCCTTGAGTGTCTCCATCTGTAGGAAAGAGCCTATCATGAAGGGGTATAGGGGGGCAAGGGTATGCAAAACGCCCCCAGAACGGTGATCCGGGGGCGGTGTCTGATGTCAGTTGCGGTACTGGCGGGCCGTGTACTCGTCTTCTTCCAGCTCCTCAATCATCTCGCTGGTAATACGGCCGAACTTCCTGAGGAAGTTGAGCGATATTCCAAGTGCGCAGGCGTAGAACCAGATCGGATCAAGCTTGAAGCTCTGAAGCAGCGCGGCCGCAGAAACGATGAACGAAACATAGATCGGAAAGTAGGGTAGCGACAGCCTTTGTAGCTGCAGCCTAAACTTTTCCCCACTCCGCAGATATTCCTGCGAGGATGCGGGAAGTCTTTCCAGCCATGCGGGATTCAGTCGCACCTCCATATCCCGCACTCGAAGGTATTGGCGTATGGTCGCCAGGGCAGCCAGGAAGCTAGTGGATACGACCATAGCCATAAAGAACTCGCGCATTCCTAATCTCCAATTGAGTCGCGTTGAATTTATATTGCATAATAAATGGACAAATGTCAAGTATCGCATCTTGACCCAACTATCGCTCTTCATATACTTATAGCTACCGCTAGCGCATACTGCGTTGGCATGGGTGACTTCAAACCCAAAGCTTTTATCAAAAGCTAGCTTTTTCATTGCTATGGCAAAACAGAATGTTCCGATTTCGCCGCTTGGCGATCGTGTGGTTGTAAGGCCTGCAGACAAGAGTGAGGAGAAGCAGCTGGCTTCCGGCATTATCATTCCGGAAACCGTCGACAAGGAGCGCCCTTCTAAGGGTGTCGTAGTCGCTGTGGGTCCTGGTAAGTATGATGATGGTGTTCTGGTCCCAATGACCGTTAAGATCGGTGACACCGTGCTCTTCTCCAAGTACGGATTCGATGAAGTGAAGATTGATGGCACCGAGTACTACATCCTCTCAGAAGGGAGCGTACTCGCGACCCTTACTAGCTAATCTTTCTTACGGATATGGCAAAACAGATTCTATTTGGTGAAGATGCACGTAAGCAGATACACCAGGGCCTCCAGAAGGCCGCGCACGCGGTAAAGGTGACGCTTGGCCCCCGAGGCCGAAACGTAGTTCTTGAGAAGAGCTATGGCGGCCCGCGCATCACCAACGACGGCGTCAGCATCGCGAAGGAGATCTCTTTCAAGGATAAGTTCGAGAACATGGGTGCGGAGATCGTGAAGGAGGTTGCATCTAAGACCAACGACGGCGCAGGTGATGGTACGACGACAACAGTCGTCTTGCTCGAGGCGCTGGTCGATGAGGGTCTCGGTTCTCTCGTAAAGGGCGCGAACGCAATGGGTATCCGCTCTGGTATGGAGATCGCGCGTGATGCAGCTGTTTCTGAGCTGCGCGCTATGGCAAAGCCGGTCTCAGGCAAGAACGATGTTAAACAGGTCGCATCCATCTCTGCCGAGAGCGAGGACCTTGGCAGTATCATCGCCGAGACTGTCGAAAAGGTCGGCAAGAATGGTGTCGTGACCGTCGAGGAATCTCAGGGCATGGAGCTCTCATACGAGGTAGTCGAGGGACTCCAGATCGACAAGGGCTACGTGTCCGCATACATGGTCACGAACCCTGAGCGCATGGAGGCTGAGGTAAAAGATGCGCTCATTCTTATCACCGATAAGAAGATCGGTAACATCCAGGAGATCCTCCCAATCGTCGAGAAGGTCGCACAGTCGGGCAAGAAAGAGCTCGTGATTGTCGCGGATGATGTGGAAGGCGACGCGCTTACCACTTTCGTCCTTAACAAGCTTCGCGGTACGTTCTCCGTGCTTGCAGTAAAGGCGCCTGGCTTTGGCGACCGCAAGAAGGAGATGCTCGCGGATATAGCCGCAGTGGTGGGAGGTCAGGTGATTTCCTCGGATACCGGTCTCACGTTCGAGAACGCAACTCTCACGATGCTCGGAAAAAGCGCTCGCGTAGTCGCGACTAAGGACACGACCGTGTTCGTGGGTGGCAAGGGTAAAAAGGTAGATATTGAAGCGCGCGTAAAGCAGCTCCAGGCGCTTATCGAGAACACCAGCTCCAAGTTCGACAAAGAGAAGCTTGAGGAGCGCATCGCGAAGCTTTCCGGCGGTGTTGCGGTCATTCGCGTAGGTGCCGCCACCGAAACGGAGATGAAGTACCTCAAGGACAAGATCGATGATGCGGTAAAGGCGACGAAGGCTTCTATTGAGGAAGGTATCGTTCCTGGCGGCGGTACGGCGCTCGCAAAGGTCGCAAAGACGCTTGCAGACAAGACGCCGAAGATGACCGCTGATGAGAAGAGTGGATATGACATCGTCGTACGCGCCTTGCAGGTGCCGCTACGTCAAATCGCCCTTAATGCAGGTAAAGACGATGCGTCCACTATTGTTCGCGACGTGCAGCAGGCAGCAGGTTTTGCAGGCTATGATGCGCTGAACGACAAAATGATCGATGACATGGTTAAGGCCGGTATTATCGATCCTGTGAAGGTGACTCGTGGCGCGGTAGAGAATGCTGTTTCAGCAGCAGCTATCCTCCTAACGACCGAAGCCGCGGTCGCAGAGATTCCTGAGCCAAAGCCTGAGAATCCCGGTATGGGAGACATGGGTGGAATGGGCTTCTAATGTAAGAACATCGGGTAACACAAGAGCCGCCTATAGGCGGCTCTTGTGTTTATGTTGAGACTTCATACACTATAGGTATATGACCATCCTATACATCGTCCTCGGCATCCTCGCCGTACTCGTGTTCTGGGTAATCTTTAGCTACAATCACTTTGTTGCGCTCATTAATCGCGCCAAAGAAGCATGGTCCGATATCGAGGTGCAGATGAAGCGCCGCTACGACCTCATCCCGAATCTCGTGGAGACTGTGAAGGGCTACGCAACGCATGAGAGCCAGGCATTTGAGAACGTCACCAAGGCACGCGCTGCCGCTATGGGCGCGCAGTCGGTAGACGAACATGCGGAAGCCGAGAACATGCTCACGGGCGCCTTGAAGAGTATCTTCGCGGTCGCCGAGGCGTACCCGGACCTTAAGGCCAATGCGAACTTCCTCGAGCTTCAGAAGGAGCTTGCGAACACCGAGGACAAGATCCAGGCAGCCCGCCGCTTCTACAACCAGAACGTCATGGCGCTTAATACGGGCCTAGAGCAGTTCCCAGGCAACATCGTGGGCGGTATGTTCTCCTTCAAGCAGATGGATCTCTTCGAGCTTACAGAGGCAGAAGCTGCAGCACGCGAGCCGGTGAAGGTCGCGTTCTAACTCCATGCTAAAAGACGCGCAGAAAGAGATAGACTCCTGGGTTCAGGAGTACAAGGTCCCGTATTGGTCGCCTCTGTCACAGTTTGCGCGGCTCGCGGAAGAGGTGGGTGAGCTCGGTCGCCTCTTAAACCATCTTTACGGCGATAAGCCGAAGAAGGAGGAGGAAGCGCGGCAAGAGCTCGGCAAAGAGCTCATGGACGTCATCTTTACGGCAATGTGTCTTGCAAATGCACAAGGCATCGATCTAGATGAAGAATTCAAGACGGTGATGGAGAAATGTCGCACTCGCGACAAAGATCGGTTCGAAAAGAAGGAAAGTGCGTAGTAACTCGTCTATATAAGATATGGCAACGCTCTACCAAGAACGCTCAGAGAATGTGTGGAAGACCTGGGGCCTTATGCTCGGGTTCTTCCTCCTGGTTATCGCGATCGGTTGGGGAATCTCCTGGTATTACGACAGTCCCATTATCCTTTATGTTGCGGTTGGCATCTCCATCCTGATGAACTTCTGGGCGTACTGGTTCAGCGATAAGGTCGTGCTTTCGATGACCAAGGCGAAGCCCGCGACCCGCGAGGAATACTTTGATCTCTACACGGTTACGGAGAACCTCTCTATTGCCTCAGGTCTTCCAATGCCCAAGCTCTACGTTATCGACGACCCAGCACCGAACGCGTTTGCGACCGGCCGTAACGAGAAACATGCGGTTGTCGCCGCGACTACAGGCCTTCTTGCCATGATGAACCGCCAGGAATTGGAGGGTGTCATTGCACATGAACTCTCCCACATCAAGAATCGCGACATGCTCGTCATGACGGTCGCCGTGGTGCTTGCGGGCTTCATCGCAATTGTCGCTGACATCTTCCTGCGCATGTCGCTATTTGGGGGTGGCAATCGTGACAACGGAAAAGGCAACGTGCTCTTCCTTATCCTTGCGGTAGTCGGCATCATTCTTGCGCCTATTGCAGCCCAGTTGATACAGCTTGCGGTTTCCAGGCGCCGCGAATTCCTCGCAGATGCCTCAGGTGCGCTTTTGACTCGGTACCCAGAAGGCCTTGCTTCTGCACTTCAAAAGATCGCGGGATACAACCGGCCCATGCAAAGCGCGAATCATGCGACCGCGCACCTCTTCATTGCCAATCCGTTTGGAGCTACAGCAGGGAAGTTCGTGAATAGACTATTTGCGACACATCCTCCGGTGGAAGAGCGCGTAGCCGCACTACTTGGGCGCTAACTTGTAAACTTTCATTACCGTGTTATAATCTCCCCCTGGCATTTCCGCCAGGGGGAGCTTGTACATGACTGATACGACGTTTCGTTCCAACTCCGCGTCCTCTCCCATGTTCCAGGGATTGAGCGGCAGAAGGCTGCATGCAGCCTGGACTCTGCTGGACCGCGAGCGACAGTTCGATCGTCTGAAAGCGTGCGGCCAGTCCATGCGGCAGGCCTGCGCGCCAACGATGAGTACGCTTCCTCGCAAGAGAAAGCATAAAGGCTCGGGAATCTGGTAGGACCAGATTCGGCGAAACGGAAGGGCGGCGCTCATGCGTCGCTCTTTTCCATTTGGTTGTGGTATAACAATCCCTACGGAGACGTCGCATAGTGGTCGAGTGCGCCCGCTTGGAAAGCGGGTAGGGGGTAAAACCCCTCGCGAGTTCGAATCTCGCCGTCTCCGCTCGATCCGAAAGGTATACTCAAATGTATGACCTTTTTTAAGAAAAATCCCTTCCTTATATTCGGTTTCGCATTTCTCGTGCTCGGCGGCATTTTAGTCAGCGCTGCGCACCTGTTGAGTGTGTCCAATAGAGCAGATGTCGTGTCCGATATGGATGTCACATACGCCCATGAGGGTGATATTAAATTCGAGATAGCGGATACGTTCGAGAAGCGACAGCAGGGACTCTCAGGTAGAACCGAGATTCCGGACGACTACGGTATGCTTTTTGTGTTTGAAGCAACTGATATGCATGGCTTCTGGATGAAGGACATGCATATTTCTATAGACATTATCTGGCTATCAGACACAGGAGAGATCCTGGGTATCGAGCACGGAGTTTCCCCCGATACGTATCCAAATGTCTTTTATCCACCGCAGCCTGTATCGCGTGTCCTTGAAACGCGCGCGGGGTATGCGCGCGAGCGCGGATGGGACGTGGGCGCCGTGATCTACTTGCCGAATCCCTAATACGTTTTCGAGTGCGATGTCCCCACGACACCCCAGATGAACAGGGGTACAATTCTCCTACGTCGGTTCCTCCATGTTCACTTCAGGTCCTGACGCCTATTATCACGTCACGCATTTCTCTATGGCAAAATCCGCAAAGACATCCGCTCGCACCGTTACCAAGAAGGCAGCTCCTGTAGTTGCGGAAGTTGTTGAAAGTAAGGAGACGAAGCGGTATCGCGACCTCATCCCGCAGGTTGAGAAGCGTGATGGCAGGATCGCACCATTCTCATTTGAGAAAATTGTTGCTGCAATCCACAAGGCGATGATCGCTGCAGGCGAAGGTGGCGCAGAAGACGCTACTTTGGTCGCGCATCAAGTCGCAGGCGAAATCGCCCGCTTCGGAAAGAAGTACAAGAACTTCCTTCCGACCGTCGAGGGACTCCAGGATGCCATTGAGAAGCAGCTCATGTTGAACGACTTCACAGCGACGGCAAAGGCGTACATTTTGTACCGTGATAAGCGCGCGCAGATGCGCGATGAGCAGGTCGAGGTTCCCGAGCGTGTCCGTGCACTCTCTGAGGAGAGCAAGAAGTACTTTAAGAACAATGCGCTTGGCGAGTTCGTATACCTCCGTACATACGCAAAGTGGAAAGATGACGAAGGCCGCCGTGAGACCTGGGTAGAAACCGTGGATCGCTATCTCGACTTCATGCGCGAGAACATTGGCGACAAGCTCACGACGAAGGAGTACAACGAACTTCGCGAAGCTATTTTGAACCAGGAGATCATGCCATCGATGCGCCTCATGCAGTTCGCAGGCACCGCAGCACGCCGCTGCAACGTCGCGGCATACAACTGCTCCTACATCGCCCCATCTCAGCTCGGAGACTTTGCTGAGATCATGTACATCTCCATGTGCGGTACCGGCGTCGGCTACTCGGTTGAGAGCGCGAACATCCAGGCACTACCGCAGATTGCATACCAGTCTGGCGAGAAGCTCCCGACCCATGTCGTCGCTGACTCCAAGGAAGGTTGGTGTGATGCGCTTACGCTCGGCCTCAAGACCTGGTTCGATGGAAAGGACATCGACTTTGATTTCTCTCAGGTCCGCCCAGCAGGCGCACGTCTCAACACGATGGGCGGCAAAGCATCTGGTCCTGAGCCACTTCGTAACCTTCTTGCGTTCTCCCGCGAGCGTATCCTTTCCCGCCAGGGCCGCCGTCTCCGCAACATTGATGCGCATGACGTGATCTGCAAGATCGGCGAGTGTGTGGTTGCCGGTGGTGTCCGTCGCTCTGCAATGATCTCCTTGTCGGACCTTGACGACGAGCTCGTACGTGACGCGAAGAAGGGCCAGTTCTACATGACCGATCCACATCGTGCAATTGCAAACAATTCTGCGGTCTATCACTACAAGCCGACGAACGCAGAGTTCATGGACGAGTGGGTTGCGCTCATGAAGAGCGGGACCGGCGAGCGCGGCATCTTCAATCGTGGCGGCCTTATGGGTCAGCTTCCGGAGCGCCGGAAGGAGTTCTGGAGCAAGAGCGGGTACATCAAGAATGACCGCGTCATCGGTCCTGCAGGTACCAACCCGTGCGGCGAGATCATCCTCAAGTCTAAGCAGTTCTGCAACCTTACCGAGGTCGTGGCGCGCGCAGGCGATACGCAGGAGACACTCATCCGCAAAGCACGTCTTGCAACTATCCTCGGCACCTACCAGTCGACCCTCGTGAACCTCCAGTACCTTTCTAAGGAGTGGACTGACAACTGTAAGGCAGAGCGCCTTCTCGGTGTATCTATCACCGGTCAGTGGGATTGTGCGACCGTGCGTGACGCGAAGGTCCTCGACGCAATGAAGAAGGAGACCATCAAGGTCAACAAGAAGTACGCAGAGCGTTTCGGCATTAATCAGTCGACTTCTATCACTTGTGTGAAGCCGTCTGGCACCGTCTCTCAGACCTTGGGTGTTGCATCCGGTATGCACCCGCGCCACGCGCCGTACTACATCCGCCGCATCCGCATCAGCGCTACCGACTCACTCTTCAAGATGCTCAAGGACCAGGGCGTTCCGTACTACCCGGAAGTCGGCCAGCAGGAAGAGACCGCGAACACGTACGTGCTTGAGTTCCCGGTAAAGAGCCCAGACGGCGCTATCTCCAAGGACGACATCACCGCACTCGATCAGCTTGAGCACTGGAAGCTCGTGAAGGAGAACTACACCGAGCACAACCCATCAGTTACGATCTCGGTCGGTGATGATGAGTGGATCAGTGTCGCCAACTGGGTATACGAGAACTGGGACATCGTCGGTGGCCTCTCGTTCCTTCCTCGAAGCAACCACGTCTACCGCCTCGCGCCGTACGAGCCGATTTCCAAGGAAACGTACGAGGATATGGTCAAGCGCTACAAGCACATCGACTACGGAAAGCTCTACGCATACGAGCGCCAGGACGAGACTGAGATGAAGAGGGAGCTCGCGTGTGTGTCGGGAGTCTGCGAGATCTAATTCAAGGTCTGTGCCAGAGAAAGAGCTGCGTTGGCAGCTCTTTCTCATTATGGTATAATGCATATACCGGTCCAGACGACCGCTGGCTACTTGTTAGCTAGAGGAAAGTCCGAACACAGGCTTGGAAACAAGCAGCAGGGTAGCGGGTAACCCCCGCACGGAGCGATCCGCGAGGTGCGAGCAGAAACGCCGGAGGCGAAAGCCAAAGGCATCCCCTTGGGATGAGGCCTGCTGGAAGGCAGGAATGAAACGGCTAAATCCTTACCTCTGTGCAAGGCCGTGCCCTCTTTTGAGGGAGCGCCGCTTGAGGCCTCGGGTAACCGGGGTCCCAGATAGATGGTCGTCACTCCGCAAGGAGTACAGAATTCGGCTTATCGGACCGGTCTCGAACATGAAAACACCCGCCTTTTTAAGGCGGGTGTTTTCGTATCCACCGGGGAAAACTTCATAAAACTGCCATGCGCTATACTGATAGACATTAACAAGGGCATTCATATATACGTATGTACGATCAAACACACGCGGCAGGTGCGCCTTCAAAGCGCTTCTCGTTCGATACCGCATCCATCTGGGTGCTCGCGGTGACGGGCCTTCTCGCAACAGTGGCGTTTATGCCATTCGGCGCATTTCCGTTCCTTTATACGAAAGTTTCCATTCTTGCGGCAGGCGGTCTTGTCGCTCTCATGCTCTTCATTCTCGCGCGGCTCACTCGCGGTAATGTCATCGTCCCACCTATCACGCTTGTAGGTGCTATGTGGCTTGTGCCGCTCGCGTACGCTATCTCGACGCTGTTCTCAAGCGCCGGGGTCATGCACTCATTCTTCGGGAGTCAGCTTGAAGCGGATACGTTCGGCTTCATGTTGATCCTTGCCTCGCTTGGAACTCTTGCAGCGCTCGTACTGCGTAGAGTGGACCAGTACCAATCCTTCTTCAAAATCGCGCTCATAACATTCGCGATCGTACTCGTATCCGAAGTCGTCATACTTTTCCTTGCGAAGGTATCACCGACCACAATTAGTGCGACCTCAAATATCGTCGGCTCATTCTCGGATCTCGGCATGATGGCAGGCCTTGGTATCATCACCTCGCTTCTCGCTATCCGCTTCCTTGCCCTTGGGAAGCGCATGCGCATCTTCCTCTGGATTCTCATCGCCGTAGGCCTCTTTGCAGTTGCTGTCGTGAACGCAGTATTCGTGTGGGCCCTTATCGCCCTCACGGCGCTTGGACTTTTCATTGAGGCGATTATGCGCCGCGGCCCAGTCTCCGATGAGGCCGATCTTGAAGGTGTCACAACGCTTGATGCTGATTTCGAGCCGGTCTCTGGCAACTTGGACGGCAAGTCACTGGTCGCGCCTTTGGTGACGCTCGTTATCGCGCTCTTCTTCCTTATCGGCAGTGCAACGATCGGTAGCGCTCTGTCTACCGCGATGGGCGCGAACTATCTTGATGTACGTCCGTCATGGCAGTCGACGTTTGATGTTGGCAGCCACACGTATGCTTCGTCCCCAATCTTCGGTTCAGGTCCTGCAACCTTTAGCACGCAGTGGCTCAAGTTCCGTGACCGCGCACTTAATGAGACCGTATTCTGGAATGTCGACTTCGTATCTGGTATCGGTCTTATTCCGACGTCGTTCGTAACAACAGGAGCCTTGGGCGCGCTCGCATGGCTCTCCTTCATCGGCCTTTTCCTCTGGATCGGCCTCCGCTCGTTGCTCTTTAGGGCTCCGGAAGATTCGTTTGCGCGCTTCGTATCCATCGCTTCATTTACCGGCGCGCTGTACGTATTCGTCCTCATGACATTCTCGGTCCCCGGTCCGGCTGTCCTTGCCGCTGGGTTCCTCATGGTCGGTGTTTTCATCTCATCGCTTAGGCATGGGAAGGGAAGGCACGAATGGGGCATTATCTTCTCGCGTAATCCGCGGGTCGGGTTCGTGGTGGTGTTTGCGCTTACCCTCCTCCTTCTTGCGTCTGTGGTCGCCGCATACGCGGTCGTGAACCGCTACCTTGCTGAGATCGCATACGTAGAAGGTGCGCAGGCGTTGTCCGCAAACAACCTTGAGGCAGCTGAGCAGGCAACTGAACGCGCGCTCCTATTTGCACCATCTGATCGTGCGTACCAGCTCCTCGCAACGGTTGGGATGGCACGTATGAACCAGGTCGCAAACGATACGTCGCTCCCAGCTGCAGAGCGCCAGCAGCGCTTCCAGACTGCGCTTTCTAGCAGTATCGATGCTGCGATCACCGCAACCCGCCTCCGCGCAGACAGCTACCAGAACTGGACCCTGCTCGGCAATGTGTACCAGGCGGTCGTGCCGCTTGATATCGATGGGGCATATGAGAACGCGAAGACTGCGTACCTCCGTGCATTGGAACTCAATCCGACCAATCCGACCCTACCGTATATTCTCGCGCAGCTTGAGATAGCGAATGAGCAGCCAGCAGCCGCTGAGGAGTACCTCATGCAGGCGATCGCGCTCAAGCAGGACTACACCCAGGCCATCTTCCTCCTCTCGCAGCTTCAGGTTGCGCAGGGTAAGGCATCTGAGGCCCTTCAGGCCGCAGAATCAGCAGCATTCTTCGCACCGAACGATCCGGTGGTGCTCTTCCAGCTCGGTATCCTCCGCTCAGGTACCGGTGATACGCAGGGCGCTATCGCCGCACTTGCGCGCGCAGTCGAGCTCAACCCACAGTACGCAAACGCCCGCTTCTTCCTCGGAGTCGCATACGCGCTTGCGGGACAGTTCCCTGCAGCCGTAGAGCAACTTGAAACGGTAGCTTCGCTGTCGCCAGAGAATGCACAGGCGGTCGCAGAGGACCTCGCTATGCTCCGTCAGAACAGGAACCCGTATCCAGCATCTCGACTAGGCGCACTCGGTATTCCGCAGGTTCCGGTGACGGATACCACGACGCAGCCGCAGGGCGCACGTACTCAGCCCTCTACGCAGTCCACCACCACGCCGGCAACCCGGTAACTGAGGGATGGTTCGCAAGATATTTGGACGACTAACAGCACCGGTACGCGGCCTACATCAGGCCGCGTACTTGCTTGCTGCGCTCACGCTTGCATCCCAGCTGCTTGCGCTGTTGAGGGATCGTATCTTCGCGCACACGTTTGGCGCATCTGAGACGCTCGACCTCTACTACGCAGCGTTCAAGATTCCGGATCTTGTGTTTGCACTCGTCGCCTCCCTGGTGTCTGCATACGTGCTCATTCCGCGTATTGCCTCATCAGGGAAGAAAGACGCACGGGTGCTCATATCCGAGACAGCATCGTTCCTACTTATAGGCGGGGGCGTGCTGTGTCTCGTGCTTGCAGTGTTTGCCCGAGATATTGCGTTCACGTTCTTCCCAGACTTCGCATCCTCAAGCGAGGCTGACCAGTTCGTGCTGCTCATACGGCTTCTTCTGGTACAGCCGCTCTTGCTTGGGCTTTCGGGCATCCTCACGTCCGTAACGCAGATTGAGCGCAAGTTCTTCTTGTTCGCGCTTTCGCCGGTGCTGTACAACCTTGGCATTATCGCGGGAACCGTGTTCCTTTACCCGATCTACGGGCTTATCGGTATCGGTTGGGGTGTCATCGCAGGCGCGGTGCTCCATGTATCCATACACCTACCGGTCGTATGGAAGGCGGGATTGACCCCGCGTCTGTGCCTGCCGCGGTTCTCGCTCCTTAAGGATGTCGTGGCGGATTCCGCGCCGCGTTCACTTGCCCTTGCGATGAGTGCGGTCACCATGCTCCTTCTTACAGTGCTCGCAGCAGGAGTCGGAGAGGGAAGCGTCGCCGTGTTCACATTTGCCGCGAACCTAGAGGCAGTGCCGCTCGCGCTCATCGGCGCATCCTACGCGACCGCGGCCTTTCCCGTGCTTGCCGAGCAGGTGGGGCAGAAGAAATTCGAAGAGTTCAGGGCAACTCTTACTGCCGCAGCGCGCCACCTCATCTTCTGGTCGTCCGCAGCGCTTGTCCTGTTCATTGTCCTGAGGGCGCATCTCGTGCGCATCATCCTCGGATCGGGTGCATTTGACTGGGATGCGACGAGACTCACTGCAGCGGTGCTCGCCATACTTGTCATGGCACTCGTGGCGCAAGGATTCGTTCTGCTCGCTTCGCGTGCATTTTACGCGTCTGGGCGTTCCTGGAATCCGTTCCTTATTCAACTTGGCGGCGCGCTTATCTCAGGGGCATGCGCCTGGGGCTTCTTGGCTCTTGCGCGCGCTGAGCCCCTAGTCCGATATTTCGTGGAAGGACTCTTTAGAGTAGAGGACGTGCCGGGAAGCGAGATTCTCTTGATCGCGCTTGGTGCCTTGGTCGGCCAGCTCGTGATGGGCGTAATAGCATTTGCGACTCTTAAGGATGTAGCCCCCGGAGTAGGCAAAGATCTCATCCGTCCGCTGTTTGAGGGCATGGGCGCCGCAATCCTTGGCGGATCTGCCGCTTATGGCGCGCTGTCCTTCATGGGCAACATCGCGCCGTTGTCGAATCTCTTCCTGGTCTTCACGCAGGGCGCAGTCGCTGGTATGGTGGGTCTAGTCGTTTCTGCAGCGGTTCTCGTCCTTCTGGAGAACAGAGAGTTCCGGGACCTCTACCAGACGCTACGCAGGCTCACCTCGACTCGAGCTCTACCGCCGTCCGGTTCCATACTCGGCGGTCCGAACCAATGACCAATCGCATCCGCAACTTTTCCATCATCGCGCACATTGACCACGGCAAGTCTACACTTGCCGATAGGCTCCTTGAGCGTACCGGCACCATAGAGGCTCGAAAGATGCGCGACCAGGTCTTGGACAAGATGGACCTTGAGCGCGAGCGCGGAATCACCATCAAAATGCAGCCGGCCAGGATGAAGTACCGTGCTAAGGACGGCGAGGAATATATTTTGAACCTCATCGATACCCCGGGCCATATCGACTTTGCGTACGAAGTTTCGCGCGCATTGTCCGCAGTCGAGGGCGTCGTCTTGCTTGTAGATTCTACCCAGGGCGTGCAGGCACAGACCCTGACCACGCTTCAAATGGCCAAGGACGCGGGCTGTACCATCATCCCTGTGCTCTCAAAGATCGATGCGCCTGCATCTCGCGTGGATGATGTCTCTATTGAGCTTGCTGAGCTGCTGTCAGTAGATCCTGAGACCGTGCTTGCTGTCTCTGGAAAGACCGGCGAGGGCGTCGAGGCTCTTCTGGAAGCGATTATCGCTCGAGTGCCTGCTCCACGAGAAGGTAGCGGCGATACGCGCGCGCTCATTTTTGATTTCTCATACTCGACCCATCGCGGCATCGCTGTCTTCGCGCGCGTCTTTGACGGCACTTTGAAAAAGGGAGACGTACTCAAATTCGCTGCTGCTAACCAGCGCTTCACCGCACTTGAGACAGGTATTTTCATGCCCGACGAACTTCCGACCGAGCAACTTGCTGCTGGTGAGATTGGATACATCGTGACTGGAGTGAAGGAGGCGGGCGTCGTTGCGGTGGGTGATACCGTCCTATCCGACAGAGCCGTTACCCCGCCTCTGGAGGGCTTCGCGCGCCCACGTCCGGTCGTGTGGGCCTCGGTATATCCTGAAAGTCAGGATGATCTTTCTGAGCTGCGACTCGCACTTGAGCGCCTCAGGCTCTCCGATTCTTCGCTCTCGTTTGAGGAAGAGTCCTCGGGCGTCCTTGGTCGTGGTTTCCGCTGCGGTTTCCTGGGCATGCTCCATCTTGAGATTGTTACCGAGCGCTTGAAGCGTGAATTTAACCTGACGCTTATCGTTACAATCCCAACAATCGCGTACATTGTTACAAATAAGAATGGGAAGCGTGAGACTATTTACACGCCTTCAAAGTTCCCGCCGTTTGGTGATATCACCGCAATTGAAGAGCCGTGGGTGAAAGTCGTGCTTATCACGCCGCCCGAATCTTTGTCCGGCATGATCCAGCTCTTCCATGACCACGAGGGTGCGGTAATGAGCAGCCAAGCGCACTTGGATGGACGCATGGAGCTTGTCGCAGAGATGCCGCTCCGCGAGCTTATGCGCGGTTTCTTTGACCGTGTGAAGAACGTCTCTTCTGGATACGCATCGCTTTCGTACGAGTTCCTTGATGAGCGACCAGCAGACGTCGTGAAGCTTGATATACATGTCGCGGAGGAGACTGTGCCAGCATTTGCGCGCGTGGTTGCCCGACGCAGGGTCCAAGAGGAAGGGGAGCGCATGGTGGAGAAGCTCAACAATATTTTGCCGCGCCAGCAGTTCGTGACAAAGATCCAGGCGTTCGCTATGGGACGCATCATCGCTTCCAAGTCCCTATCCGCCTTTCGCAAGGATGTCACCGGCTATCTGTATGGCGGCGACATCACCCGTAAGATGAAGCTCCTCGAGAAGCAGAAGAAGGGAAAGAAGCGCCGTGGCGAACATGCAAAGATGGACATTCCCCAGGACGTCTTTATGAAGATGGTCCAGGATAGCGAGCGCTAGCTTGCTATACTTGGGGCTATGCCCCGTAAGACACATAAGACACGTGCGCGCGAATACCTCATCGCGGGCATACTCGCACTTGTCATCGTGTGGCTTCTTTTCATGGTGTTTGGCATCTTCAGGAAGGAAGAGGTAGCCCGACATGCGGCAGCAGAGACTCAGGAGCAGCTACGCATCCTTCGAGAGCGCGAAGCAACCTTGGAGGGGAACCTTGAGGAGCTCAGTACCGAACGTGGACATGAGGCGACCTTGCGGGAGACGTATGGAGTTGCGCGTCCCGGAGAGGAGGTTATCATCGTGGTGCCCCCTAAAGAGGCAACCACAACTCCTACGCTGCCCTGGTGGAAAAAGACTTTGGGATGGTTCGGGATCTGGTAGAAAGCGGAATTAGTTTAGTGGTAGAACGGATGCTTCCCAAGCATCAGGTACGAGTTCGATTCTCGTATTCCGCACTGGCATAAGTGATACCATAGAGTCATGGCAGACATCTTCCAAATGGAGCGCGAGCGTGATCGGTTGCAATCAGAAATTGCACGTGAGGAGCGCGAACTAGCTACCCTTCAGGATGAGCTTCGGCGTACGGAGTCTGAGAAGCGTCAAGCAGAGACCGATTTGCACCGGGCTTCTGCAGCGGTGCATGATGCAGGGAGCACGGACGAGGAAGCGGAGAAGCTTGCGCGCGAGGCGGAGTACCGTCTTCGGGAGGCTACACGGCTTGAATCTGAAGCACGACACGCGCTTGACGAAGCGCAGCGTAAACGCGAAGAGGCCGAGCGTATGAAGCGTGAGGCGGAGGGGGTGGAGCGGCGCATGGAACATGCGCAGCGCACAGGTAGTGCAAAAGAGCGCGAAGCGCAGACGAGAATGGAGAAAATGCGAGCGCGTATCCGCGAAATCACTTCCCGTATACCGACGCTGAAGCGCAAGCTTGATCAAGACAAGATAAAACTTGCTGAACAAAACCGTCAGGTATCGCGCACGGCCGCACTAGGGCGTCTAAATCACGAGGATAATATTGGGCGCAACAGACGCTAAGTTATCCCCAGGGCCCATATGCTATACTGCCCCTACTAAACACTTTGTATGGATAAGAACGTCACAATTTACAGCACCCCAACCTGCCATTTTTGCCAGATGACCAAGGAGTTCCTTGCTGGTAAGGGCATTAGCTACACTGAGCACAACGTTGCAGCAGACCTTGATAAGCGTCAGGAGATGATTCAGAAGAGCGGCCAGATGGGCGTTCCGGTCATCCTAGTGGACGAGGAAGTCATCGTTGGCTTCGATAAGCCGAAGCTCGAATCCCTTTTTGGCGCAGCTGCCTAGGGGCGTTATAAGGAGCCATAGAGCCGCGCGAAGAGCGCGGTTTTGTGTTAGTCTTCGGACGTCGCCCCTGTAGTTCAATGGATAGAACTTCGCACTCCTAACGCGATGATCTAGGTTCGATTCCTAGCGGGGGCACCCGTAGACCGGACAGAAAGCTCTGCCGTACCCGTCTTAATTTTTAAAGGTGAAAGGCATATGAACCGCCCGTATATCATCCTGTTTGTCTCCATAGCAGCTATTGCCCTAGGAGCGGTCGCCTACGCGGCATACGATTATGCACGGCCCGAGTCACCGCTTGGGGTTGCTACCACAACCGAAGGGGCCCCTCAGGTGCGCCAGTACGGCGAAGTGACGCTCGCGCTCGGGGAGTCCGCTCTCTTTGAGAATCTGCGGGTCACGCCGCTCTCTATCATTGAAGACAGTCGGTGCCCGACTGACGTACAGTGTATTCAGGCGGGAACCGTCCGTGCAGATGTTGAGATAGTATCTGGCATGGGTACAAGCACTAATACCATTACGCTTGGAAACAGCGTCACCACTGAGGCGGAGGAAGTCCTTTTTGCGAGCGTAGCGCCTGAGACGCGCTCGGGACAAGATATAGCTGAAGGGGACTACCGCCTTACATTTTTCATAGAAGAGCGTGACATAGCCACGCCCACGCCTACACCCGCTCCCACAACGTGTTATGTCGGCGGCTGCTCTATGCATCTGTGTAGCGACAGGCCAGACATTGTCTCTACCTGCGAATATCGGGAATCATACGCCTGCTACAGGGGCGCTACCTGTGAGCGCCAGCCTAGCGGTGAGTGCGGTTGGACGGAGACAAATGAGCTAAAAGCCTGTCTTTTAAAGGCAGAATAGTCCCCTAGTGCTATACTCATCGGACACGCACTTCATGCAGCCAGCCATACGTCGGGTGAGCAAAATATTCTATAACCGCTCTGCGGGTCTTTTGCTCGTGCGTGTCGCAGCCGGCTCCATATTTCTCTCTCATGGGTATCAGAAAATCGCTGATATGAGCGCAACCATTATGCTCTTTGATACTCTCGGGTTTTCGCCCCTGATTGCTATATTCATCGCCTGGCTTGAGATATTGGGTGGTGTCGCGCTCATACTTGGTATCGCGCCACGCGTTTTTGCCGGCGTCCTCGGCATTGAAATGATAATAGCCGCACTACTCATTAGCGGCGGCTCTATGTTTGCGGCGGCCGAGTTCGAGCTGCTCTTGGCTGCCACCATGATTGGGGTTGTACTTATCGGTTCTGGTCGATACGCGCTCTACACAATGGAGTGTGATAAGTGTAGCGGCCTCTTTTGTATAAAGAAGAACGGCGTGTGTGTCGTTTCTGCGTAACTATGAACAAAGAACACGATTCACTTGAGGCGCTTCTTAAAGAGAACATTGCGGTTACCCGTGAGAATAACGAGATGCTCCATCAGATGCGGCGCATCGGCCGCATCGCATTCTGGACCAAGGTAGTGATCTGGACCGTAGTCATCATCCTACCGCTTCTACTCATCGGTCCTATCCTCGACTCCCTTACTAAAGGGGCCGGTGCGAGCGTTATGGGGCTTCCTTCAGCCGATATGATCGAGGAGGCATACCGCCTGTATACAGGCAGGGAGTAGGGTGAAAAACAGGATGCCGTATGGTAGGATGCCTCTACTGCTTGGGTAGCTCAGTTGGTTAGAGCATTCGCCTGAAGAGCGAAGGGTCGGCGGTTCGAATCCGCCCCCAAGCACCAATGAATCAAGCCCTTCTAGCGTGGGCGAAACGAAACGAACGCTGGCTCTCGTCCGTATTTTTTCTTGCCGGGTTTATAGGCGACATTGCCGCGTTCACGCTCCTTGAGGTTAGTATCGTAAACCTCATCTTTACGGTGTATTTGATTTTTGGAGGCACAGCGATCCTCCTTGCGCACTACCTCGCTTCACATAGAAGGGAGCGTCCCGGGCGCATCAGCCAAACACTCCTCGTTCTCTTGCCCCTCTTTATTCAGTATGAGATTGGCGCCATCCTTTCCGGCTCACTGATTTTCTACACTAAGGGAGCCGTACTCGGCGTCTCCTGGCCATTCCTGCTGCTTCTGGCAGTCGTATTTTTTGGAAACGAGATCTTCCGCTCATATCGAGACCACCTGGCATTCCAGACAACGCTCTTCTTCTTTGGTTTCTATGCGTACGTGATATTCGCGCTTCCGCTTTTCATCGGGAAGCTTGGCCCATGGGTGTTTGGACTTAGTAGCGCCATCGCACTCTCGGCATTCCTCATCTTCCTCTTAGTGCTGTACCGTGTGGGCGAGAGCCGATTCAGAAAGGGATTCCGTCAGATAATCCTAAGTAGTGTTGCCATAGTCGTACTGATGAATGGCGCGTATTTTACGGGCCTTATTCCACCTCTACCGCTTGGCCTTAAAGACGTTCGGATATACCACCTGGTTGAGAAGGTGCCGGACGGATACCGTGTCCTTGCCGAACCGGAGCGTCCCTGGTGGGAGTTCTATAGGCCTGTCACCGTGCACCACGTCCCTGGCGCGCCCCTTTACGCATATAGCGCGGTCTTCGCTCCCATACGCTTTTCTGCGACCGTGGTGCACCAATGGGAGCATCTCCGCGACGGGAAGTGGCAGACAGTAAATCGTGTGTCGTTTCCGGTTTCCGGCGGCAGGGCAGAGGGATACCGTGGGTACAGCGTTAAGACAAACCCGGAGCCTGGCCGTTGGCGCGTATCCATAAAGACAGCCGAGGGTCAGACCATCGGAAGGCACGAGTTTACGGTAGAAGAGGTATACGTACCACCATCCCTGAGCGAGATCATGCGTTAAGCAAAACGGCCCCGAGGGGACCGTTTTGCTATCCTGCTTTGACGCGCAACTTAGTCTGCCGTGCCTTATCCAGCTTCGGCAATACCAAGGTGAGAAGTCCATCCTTTGCGCCTGCGGTAGCGCCATCTACATCTACTTCCTGGGGAAGAAGGATCGTACGGGCAAACGAGCCCCAGAAGAGCTCCTGGTGGAAATAGTCCGAATCAGAGACGCTCTCCGCCGTCGCGCGTGAACCTTCAAGCACCACCATGTCGCGACTTATAGATACGTTAATCTCGTCAGGCCTAACACCCGCGATGAACGTGCGAATAACTATCTCGTTGGGTGTCTGGTACATATCAACCGGGAGCTGGCCGCTCTCAACCGGCTCCTCTTCAAATTGTTCCTGTATGGCAGGACGAGCGGGAGCGCTGGCGCTCGGCGCCATACGACGTACCGGCGCGGGTGCCTGATACTCGTCGTCGAATGAGTCGTAGTCATCAGCGGCCGAGACGGTGCCGGAAAGACGTTCGAAGATGGAGCGCTTTTTCATAAGACGATCAGCAAGTGTTCTTTGGTAAGTGGCGATACCGGAAATATTTCAGTATCTCGAACAGTGCGAAAAACACGATGGCACCCGTCCAGACGAGGAAGAACGCTGTAAGCGTTTGCGAGCCATCTGGTGCGATTATAAGGAAATTAAACAAGGCATGCAATGCAATCGCAAGGATAAGTCCGACTGAAACAAAAAGAAGACGTACGCTGCGACCGCGAACGTATGCTGCTGCAAGTGCGAAACCGATCATCGCAGACGCAACTACGTGCAATAGTGTTGCACCGACAAAGCGCAAATTGTTGAGCGCAAGTCCATCGAGAATGCGACCCTCTGCAAACGGACCAAGCAAGAAAAGTGTATTTTCCAGAGCCGCGAATCCGAGTGCAACCGTAATCATGTAGATGACGAGGTCTACAGTCTCGTTGACTGCGCGTCGCCACAGTACCAGTAGCGCCGCCAAAAGATACTTCATGGACTCCTCAATTGCTGACCAGGCAATGATGATGGCGAGGCTACCGCTTGGAAGGAATGAGGCGACCCAGGTCTCAAGCGGGAGCGATGCGACGACAGAGAGCATGCCGGCGACGAAGGCGACAATAATCATGGAGCGCGGCTCCGGACAGCGCGCATCCTCCTTCAGAAGAAAGTGGAGCCAGAGCCAAACGGGAAGCACGCCTCCGAGGAAGGCGAATCCTATGGTTTCTAGTGGAATAGACTCGATCACCCCTCTATTCTAGCAGGCCAGCGGGTGACCATGAGCGGGGTAGAAGGGTCGATGCTCTTCCAGATCTCCTCGGTGACAAATGGCATGAACGGGTGAAGAAGCTTCAAGAGGTCCGTAAGGATGGAGAGCAGCACCGCCTTGCGGGATGCCTTCGCTGCTTCGTCTGTGCCTTGGAAAATACTCTTAGATTCCTCGATCAACTCTGCAGCTAGCCGGTCCCAGGCGTAGTGATAGAGCTTTTCTGCGGCCAGGTAGATGCGGTACGCCTCAAGGTCCTGCGTAACTTCCGTTGCGAGCGTATCCAATTCTGCACGGAGTGCAGTATCTGTCTCAGTGAGCGGAGCAGCTACATCTGCGTCCTCTGTGTTCTCGAAGATAAAGCGCGCGATGTTCCAGAGCTTGTTTGCAAAGTGCTTGTAGCCCTTGATCTTGTCCTCGCTGATGCGCATGTCGGTGCCTGGCGTGTTGCCGACGATAAGTGCCATGCGTGCGGCATCTGCACCGTACTTCGCGGTCACCTCAAGAGGATCCATGTTGTTGCCCAGAGACTTGCTCATCTTGCGTCCCTGAGCGTCGCGCACGAGGCCGTGCAGGTATACACGCTTGAAGGGAAGTTCACCAAGCGCAAACCCGGTCATGAGAATCATGCGCGCTACCCAGAAGAACAAGATGTCGTATCCGGTCTCAAGGACGTCGGTGGGTCGCCAGATAGCTAGGTCCGAACCCTGCTCTGCTTCACCTGTCTGGTCGTTCCATGCTTTTGGCCAGCCCATGGTGGAGAAGGTCCAAAGACCTGAGGAGAACCAGGTGTCGAGCGTGTCTGAATCCTGCTCCCATCCTTCACCCTCTGGCGCTTCAACACCAACGTACATCTCTTCGCCTCGGTACCAAACAGGAATGCGATGCCCGTACCAGATCTGTCGGCTGATGCACCAATCACGCAGATTCTCGACCCAGTGGAAATAGGTCTTCTCCGCGTGCTCTGGCATCACAGTGATGCCTTCAGGGGAGACTGCTTTGTGCATGATGTCGCGTAGCGAAGTATCCTCCCCAGCCTGTATACCCGGGATCTTGGAGTGTCGGAGCGCAAACGGCTTATTGACCGCGATAAACCACTGCAATTTAGGCAGGGGTTCAATAATGCCGCCGGTCCTCTCAGCGGTAGAGATATTTTGGGATATCTCTTCTTCTTTCTCAAGAAGACCTTCTTCCGCAAGCCACTCAACGACCATGTCGCGCGCTTCGGTGGTCTTCTTGTTGTTAAGGCGACCTTCCACGGTCATTTTCGCGTATTCATTAATGACCTGGGGGCGGGGTAGGTCGTGACGATCAGCAATCTCCCAGTCAGTCTGAGAGTGTGCGGGTGTGACGCCAAGCGCACCAGTACCAAACGCAGGATCCACTTCTGGATCTGCGACAATCTTTACGGATACTGGCACGTCACAGAATGTGAACGAATATTCTTCGCCCACATACTCCTTGTATCGCGGATCGTCCGGATGCACCGCGACTGCGGTATCGCCGACCTTGGTCTCTGGGCGCGTGGTGGAGATGGCAATAGGGAAATCCTTTGCATATCTAAAGGTGTAGAGCTTTGCCTTGCGCTCTTCGTGAACGATTTCATCATCTGAAATAGTGGTCTGACCCTTTGGATCCCAGTTCACAATGCGATGACCGCGGTAGATAAGCCCTGCCTCATACATATTCTTGAACATGGTACGCACTGCATAACTGCGCTCTTCGTCGAGAGTGAATACCTCGCGGGACCAGTCGAGGGAGGCGCCCATGGTCTTCACCTGGTTGACGATAGTGTCATGGCTCTCCTTCGCAAACTCTCCGATGCGCTTCAAAAGTTCTTCGCGCCCGAGATCATGGCGGGACTTGCCCTCGGCCTTCTGTATCTGCTTTTCAACCACCGACTGGGTAGCGATTGCGGCGTGGTCGGTGCCCGGAAGCCAGAGGGTGCGGAGGCCCTGCATGCGCTTGTAGCGGATCAGGGTATCCTCAATGGCGAGCATGAGTGCATGTCCCATATGGAGGCGTCCGGTGACGTTCGGGGGCGGAAGGATGATGGAATACGGGGCAGCGTCCGGGGCGGTGTGACCTCCTTCGACACAGGTATCCGGATTAAAAAAGCCACTTTTCTCCCATTCAGAATAGATGCGGGGCTCGGTCGACTGAGGGTCGTACGGCTTGAGGAATTTCTCGTCCATATCTATGGAATATAGCAGAAGTGGGCCATATATGCTTTTAGTTGAGATTTCTATCCCCGTATGGGATGGTTACCTTCAGAAAGGAGGGCTAAGCCCATGCACACCAAACGACGGATCAACGTAGTCGGTCCATTCTACCCAATGCGGCAATTCGCGCATGCGTACGGCTATCATCTGACGCGCTCGTTCTATCCGCTTCAGTACCTGAAATGGAAGCCGGAAGCACATATCATGACGCCGGAATTTCGTCGTCTGATCTTTCCGCTTTTGTCAGCGATTGAGCGTGAGGGGGTGGGACACCACACCGTGTACACGGTCGTGCGGAAGGAACCGTTCATCCGGTTCCAAGAACTGCTCAACAAGCCGGACGCACAGTGCGATCCGCGGCACATCATCCACATGCTGGAGCGCCAGGTCAACGAACGAGTCGGATATTTCTCCGACGAATTCGTTAACTTCGCTCGGGTCGGTCCGACGCTCTGGATCCGCATACGGCTCGTGTGTGTCCGCCGTCGCAGGTGGGAGCTCCACGCGTTCGATACCGCGGATTTCGCGTTTCAACAACGGAGCGGAGAACTCAAACTGTACCCCGGCATGCGTCTCATCTCGAGGAGAGCGGCCATATGAGGCCCGAGCTTCGGCTCGGGCCTTTCCCTATGTACTAGCTAAGAGAAAGATTCCCATCCGCGCGCAATGTTTCAATTTCCATGTACGTCTTTTCACGCGCGCGATAGTAGCCGGCGACGGCGATCATGATGGCGTTGTCGCCGGTAAGCGAACGGTGGGGAAGGCTGTAGTCAATTCCAAGCTCTTTTGCATTCTCAGCAAACATCTGTCGCAGGTTATGGTTTGCGGAGACGCCTCCACCAATAAGAAGCGAGCGGGCAGCAGTCTTTGCGAGTGCCTTCTCGGTCTTCTTCCAAAGAACATCTGCAACTGCTGTCTCAAACTCACGTGCGATCATGCGCTTGTCGTCTTCGGATAACTCACCCTTTTCCTTTATTAGGTATAGCACTGCAGTCTTGAGACCGGAGAATGAGAAATCGAGGTTATCCGCGTCGATCATCGGGCGTGGAAGCGAGAAGTCAGGGATAAGTCCAGCTTCGCGCGCCTCCTCAGCAAGACGTGAGACCTCCGGGCCGCCCGGATAGAGAAGGCCCATCATGCGAGCAACTTTATCGTACGCCTCGCCCACAGCATCGTCCCGGGTTTCGCCTATCTTTTTGTACGCAAGGCGCGCAGTGCCTGCAGACCATTCGGTTGTGACGACAAGTTCCGTGTGTCCGCCCGAGATAACGAGAGAAACAAGCGGTAGGGAGGGCGGCGTAAGTGTGAATGTACGCTCTTCGCCGACGAGTAGCGAGGAAAGGATGTGGCCCTCAAGATGATTCACGCCCACGATGGGCTTATTCCATGCGACCGAAAGAGCGCGCGCAAGGTTAACGCCTACCCAGAGCGCAGGCTCAAGTCCCGGTCCGTATGTAACGGCGATTGCATCGATGTCCGGAACTTCTGCTTCCGTGATGAACGCGAAGAGCGCGTCTGCTAGTTCAGGCTCGCGGACTAGCATCTCGCCAATGCGCGTGCGCATCTCTTCGGATAGTGCCTGCGTGTCTTCACGAAGGAGCTCCGCCTCCTCAAGTGATGCCGCCAAGAGCGGAACGAGGTTCTCTGCATGTGCACGCTTGGCTAGTGCCGGGAAAACACCACCGTACTCCTTATGTATATCTATCTGAGAAAGAAGTGCGTTGCCGAGTATGGTGAACGCGGTATGGCCGTCCTTTTCAATGCCCTCAAGTATCGAGACCGCAGTCTCATCGCACGATGTCTCAATCGCGAGTATCTTCATCATCTTCTATAAGCGTCCACGGCAGGGGACCATTAGCAGGTATAAGGAAGCCAGCAGAGCTCTTGTGTCCGTTGCCCCCGTACTTTTGCGCTATTTGGGACACGTCAATTGATCCATTGCCCCGGATCGAAACACCAAACCCTTCTGGATGTGCAGCCACAACAAGAGCAAATGGCGGATGCGCCTTTGCGAGAAGATTGCCGACCAGCGACTTCATCGGCTTATAGGGGTGTGCTGTCGCGAACATGACTTCGTAGCCTTCAAATAGCACAGGATGTGCCTTGTCTGCAGCAAGCTGTGCAAGTTTCTCGAAGTACTCGCCGTATGCGCGCATAGTGCCGATGAGAATCTCGCCCTCAACAGGATCGTCGAGTTTCTGTGCGGTCTCATCCCAGAACTCGAACGTAAACGGGCTCACGCCAAGGTATGCGAGAACACTGCGCGTGTCGGGAAGCGTAAAGAGGAAGAGATCATCGTCCTGTATGAATTGGAGAAGTTTAGGCGTAGGTATGCCTGGATGGAAGTAGTCCCACGCGATAGTCGCCCCGGATCGATCGTTATCGAATACGTGGTGTACCAAGCTCTCAGTAACTTCACGCACACCCTCGTGGTGATCAAGCGCAGTAAGTGAGGCGGCTGATGTCTGAAGACGCTCCATGATCTCTTTATCGTAAACAAAATCGATGAAGTAGGTGTGTGCGCCAGAAACGTCCGGGATCTCCTCGCCTCGGTGTAGTCCAATATACTCAGCCGTATCGCCAAGTTTCTTCCATGCCGCATAGGCACCCCCGAAACCATCCGGGCAGCCGCCGTGATAAAAGACAATTGTGCGCTCCATACACTCGTTATAGCGCACCTATGGCGCGGGGTCTATGAAGATGCTTTGCGCATCTGGCGAACCGACGACCAAGCTGCAAGCCCGACGAACACGAGACCCACAAGGCCGGTGATGGCTTCAGGTACATGATAGAAGAGCGAAACGAGCATCGCACCGGCAAGACCGAGGATTGCCCAGTGCGCGCCATGCTCAAGGTATACGAGTGTATCCAGAGTTTTTTGGCGCACAAAATAGATAGTAAGTGAACGGACGTAGTACGCGCCGATGCCAAGGCCAGCAACAATGACCGGTAGTGAGCTCGTGATTGCGAATGCGCCGATGACACCGTCCAAGGAGAATGCGGCATCAAGCACGTTTAGATAGAGGAAGAGCGCCGCGCTTCCCGCCACGACTGCTTTCTCAGCTTCGAAGGAAAAAGAGTTCGCAATGCCCTGCATGAGGATAAAGAGAACAATACCAATCGTTCCGGCTGAGAGAATAGTTCCTGCATTGCCTGCAAAGAATGAGATGCCGAGGAGGAGGAGAAGTGCAAGACCTATTTCAATAGCCTCAATACGGCCCCAGCGCGCAAGGTGTCGTTCTACCGAGCGAATCCAGTGCACGCTCTTGGCATCGTCGAAGAAGTACTTAAGCGCCACCATGAGAAGGAACGTACCGCCGAATGCTGCGATAGCAACATGCGCACCCTCCAAGAGATGTCCGTATGTTTCTGGATCAAATGCGGCAAGTTTAGCGATAGCCCATGGACTCATCGCGACAGACGCAGCAACAATGAGTATAGGAAGGACGAGACGAGTACCGAAGACGGCTACAAGTATGCCCCACGTAAGGAAGCGCTTTTGCCACTTCTCGTCCATCTGCTTCAGTATCTTCGCGTTAATGACCGCGTTATCGAACGAGAGCGTGACCTCAAGGATGGTGAGAAGCACTGCAAGCGCGAATGCGCCCCAGCCGCCCCAAAAGAATATACCGATGAGGACTGCAAACGATATGAGAGTCGGGACGAGGAAGGTCTTAATGAGTTGTGACATGAAGCATACTCTAGCGTATTCACGTATGAACCTCCAACTGTAGATAGTTGCTTCTGAAGTAATGAGGAAGATCTCCCATAGGTAGAAGGCCTTTCTAGCTGGTGCGCGATACAGGACTCGAACCTGTGACCCTTCCCACGTCAAGGGAATGCTCTACCAACTGAGCTAACCGCGCCTGAACGTATCGACAATACCGTGTTTTTGCGTAGTATTCAACTGCTATGGAGATATTTCGCCTGACCGAAGAAACTCTTGATGAGGCCGCCCAAAAAGCGGCCAGTGTTCTTAGTGGTGGCGGAGTGGTGCTCTATCCGACCGATACTCTGTATGGCCTTGCGGTCGACGCTCTGAATAAAGAGGCCATACAGCGCCTCAAGACGCTCAAGGCTCGAGAAACGAAAAAGCCGATTGCCGTCGTCGTGCCACATCATGATGCATTAGAAGAGTATGCGCAGTTAAACGACACCGCCCGTGCGCTTGCGCGGCGGCATCTGCCGGGCGCTCTTACAATTGTTCTTCCCGGTAGCGGCAAGCTGCCCGAGGACATTCTCCTTAACGGCACTCTGGGAATCCGGATTCCAAACGATCCGTTCTCACTCGCACTTGCACACTTGATCGGCACCCCCTATACCGCAACTTCAGCCAACATGTCTGGACTTCCAACGCCTCCCACGGTTGGAGACATCCTCGTGCAGTTTGGACCTAACATCAGGCATATTGATCTTGTCGTTGACGCAGGACCAAGAGGTGACAGCAAAGCCTCCACGGTCGTGTCTATAGTTGGTGACCAGGTGTACATACTGCGAGAAGGTGCGATTCCGCGAGAAGAACTGGGACTGTAGGTATGGGGATAAGTAGAGCGCGGTATCATACCTCTCTACTAACTTTCAAAACATAATGAAGTATATCGATCTCTACCTATTGCCAGTTCCCGAAGCAAACATTCCCGCATACAAGAAGGTAGCGGCGAAGTTCGGCAAGATCGCCAAAGAGCACGGCATGCTTTCGTATAACGAGTTCATGGGTAACGACCTTGAGGCCAAAGAGGGATTGCAGTCCTTTGTAAAAGCTGCAAAGCCTAAGGACGGCGAGACGGTAGTAGTCGCCGTCGCAGAGTTCAAGAGCCGTGCGCATCGCGATCAGGTCATGAAAAAGCTTATGGCCGATCCGCGCATGGCGGAGATTGAACCGGAGACGCCGCTCTTTAGCATGAAGAAGATGCACTACGGCGGGTTCTCAGGAATCGTTAGCGCATAAGAAAAGAGCCCCAGACGGGGCTCTTTTCTTATGCTGGCTCCTGGTACCTCTCTGAAAGTAATCGGTATGGGCGAGAGGCAAACGCTAGAATCGTTGCTATAAGGCCGATGAAACCGGTAACGGTGAACACGAGCGCGATGCCGCGCGCCATACCGGTTCCAAACCAGGGGCCAAGCACCTCTGCTCCAACGCCTACCGTCATAAATGGAATAAACACGAACTGGGTAAGTGGAGCGATGAGGAACGCGGTTAAAGGAGACGCCGCCTGTTCAACGCTCTGTGCGAATCCGAATACGCGGCCCTGGCGCTCAAAGGGCACTACTTTCTGTATTAACGTATGCTCCGATGCCTCGATAAAAGGCATGGTGAACATCCATACGAACATTCCGGCGATAAGGAGCCAGAGAAGAGGTTGAATGGTGAACAGGATACATGCAATCCAGATGATCACGTTGGCAGTGAGCATGGTGCGCAATGGGTTCTTGCCGAGGCCCCATTTTGCGATCGCCATACCGCCGAAGACAAACGAGAAGCTGAGTGCTCCGAGAATGAAGCCCCAAAGCTCTACTGAGACCATTGAAAGTCCGTATGGATCAAGGAGCGCCATGAACGAACCCCCGAGGAAGTTGTTGAAAGTCGCAAAAAGGATGAGCGCAGCGAGTCCCGGTACCGCAACGACAAGCGCATACGTACCCTTCAAATCGAGCTTTTTTGGGCGGTCGTCTAGATGAATGATGTTTTCTTCGGGAACGCGGACAAATAAGAGATGCACGATCGCGATGAGGGTGAAGACGAGCGTAAATAGGAGTACGCCCTCCATTCCCGTGTGCGCAATCATGAGTCCACTGATAACTGATACGGTACCAAACGAAAGACCTGTGATCATGCCCACGAGCCCATTCGCCTTATCTCGACGGTCCTCAGGTACGAGAAGCGTAACCAATGTCGGAAAGGCTATGGTGCGCAGGTTTCCTGCAATAACACCAATCATAAGTAGGAGCACAAACGACCAAAGCCAGGCATTTGAGACGTCACCGAACGCCTCCCGTGGTGCCATAAAGAATATGCCCGTCGCCGCTATATAGAGGAAGAACGAGACGAGGCTTGAGACCATCATTACGGTGCGCTTCTTGTTGTGGTCAACGATGCCGCCGAACCATATTCCGCTAGCTGCAGTGAAGACGAGGTAAATGCCGGCAATAATGCCGTTTGCGAACACCGATTCAGTCTCGAGGAATACGAAGAAGGTGATAGCGAACCAGACGGTAAAGTTCACGACCGCCGCGATCGCGTTGTTTGCGAGCAGGGTATAGAAGGTTTTCATGTAGATGCTCAACAGCCTAGCACAAACTAGGAAAGTGGCTTTTCGAAATGCTGGTAGTCACGCACGGAGGTCCAATCGCCGCCCCAGTCCCAGCCGTGCCGGTTGAATAACGCCACTACCGGACCCGTCGCAGTGATCGCGCCGTGTGCATCTGGGTCGTATACCGCTCCCGCAGGGTATACCTTTCCATCGCGCGCATGATAGGGATTTGTTCGCGGGTTTATATCTATCGCGCGCCCGTAGCTATGGTTGGAAAGCCTGTCCGTAGCTATGATCAAGCGATAATTAAATGCGGACGTGTTGTTGTCCTCCATAGAGCGGTCGTCTGACCATCCATACTTATGTAACGGCACTATGCGCTCGATGGGAAAGCGAAGCGCATAAAGCTCGGCGAATATCACGCGTACCTCTTCGGCAAGATCCGCATGCACTACGAGGGTGCCCGTCCTGTTCTCACCAGAGAAGGAGTAATAGGGAACTGTGACCACAGCCAGCGAACTGCGGATGTTTTCCGGCACATCGATTCCATGGAGCAGTTCATCGAGTGTCATTATGCTAGCGTACCAAAGGATGGTCCCGTTTAATACATAGGTAAAGAAAGTGCTCCACCATAGCAGGTGGGGCAGTCTCAAGGCCGAAGGCGGCCCTTAGAAGGCCGTGCCGGCTTGATCGCCGCAGCGAACGCCGTTCGAGAACACGCCGGCGCCCATCAGATTGCCGTCATGGAAGCAGCGATGTTTTTCGCCGCTCGGCAGATGGACAGTGAACCAGGTGCCCGAGCCCGTCGGCACGCAGTTCGTGATCTGGATGGATGCCGGATTGACGCCGAAGCGGGCAGCCGCTGCGTCGACCAGACGGTCCTCGGACCAGAGGGCGCCGGTGGCGGTCGCACATCCCGCGAGACTGGCCGAGGCCAGGATCAGGGCCGCAACGACGGTACGATGCAAGTAACGCATAACGATTCTCCTTCAACGCTGGCGCGTGCTGCGTCAGCAATCTAGATCCGGACGCACGTTTTCGGGGGTCGCCGTACATTTTATTTGCTAAATCGTCAACCGTAACGTCTAAATTGAGAGTACGCTTCCGCTGTCTAAATACAGGAACCATTTCTAAGTGCTATCATCATGATATGGAACAACTTCCGCAGCCTTACTTTACGGAAGAACATAATCTCTTTTATCTCTGGCGGCCAGAACCGCGCAGCAACAAGACCCAGCTAGAGGGCGAGTTCAAATCAGAAGAAATATTACAGGCTCGAAGCCTGGAGCTTTTTGGGGCACAAGCTAGCTGGAAGGCTGTCGATTAAACGAGAATGATAGCAAGAGGTTTGGAGCCAGTTGGAAAACAAACGCTTACGGCATGAATCAGTCATCATAATGACGATTCGACTATATTGGTGACCCAGGTTAGAGAGAATTGGAACCAGATGTTCCTAGAACTCAATAGCTGGCTGGTATTTGGAAAGGCTACAGAAACAACTTCGCCCCCAGACCGGATTGTCTGGGGGCGGAAGATCGATGAAAGCTCAGTCTAGGTCTCGAGCGTCGGGATCCATGCTGCCGAGCATCATAAAGATGATGATGACTGTCAGTATCGCGACTAGTCCCAGCTGCATTGGTAGGTTTCGAATCAGGTGGTAGAAGCCGAAGCTCGCCCCACTAAAAAGAATTGGAACACATACGCAGGTTGATAGGATTACAGACCTACGTCCCGAAGTACTCAGAACATTCCAGCGTGTTGACCGCTCGAGGTAGTTCTGGAGTGTCTCGTTGGTAACTCCAAGAAAGAGGGTAAAGAAACCCAGAAGCAACCCTACGATTCCGAAGAGGAGCCCCACGTTTCCGTTTGAGCCGAAAGCGCTTTCAAAGCTGGGCATTTGAACTTCCCACAAATTTGCCAGGTCGAGACTGGCTGGGTGAAAGACCGCGACAGACAGGCTGTCTTACATGCATTTAGCACCTAAAATTATTAAAAGTCAATTTGTGACCCACGTTAGTGAGAATTGGAACCAGCTAGTGAGAGAGCTTAATACTTGGCTTGTATTTGGGCGGTCACTTGAGAGGGAAGCAGTGTTGGCTTGAATACTCCCAACAGGGATTAGAAACGAGCAATTTGATATGCTGACCGGATGGCTACAGCAAATACCAACGTACTCCTCGAGGGTCCAATTATGCGATCGCTCGTAACGCTCGCCGCTCCTATAATGCTCGCCAACATTCTCCAGGCAGGCTATTCGCTCACAGATGCCTTCTGGGTGGGTCGCTTAGGCGGCTCTGCTGTCGCAGCTGTTTCCGTCTCCTTCCCGGTGATGTTCCTCTCAATCGCCGTTGGAGCAGGTCTTGCTATCGCGGGCTCTACACTCATAGCTCAATACTTTGGAGCCAAGAATCAGGACATGGTGAATCATGTCGCGTCCCAAACGCTCCTGATGATCATGGTCGCTTCGCTTGTGCTTGGTGCAATTGGATATGCAGTCTCGCCAGTTCTTCTTGGACTTATGGGAGTAGCTCCCGATGTCTATTCAGCAGCGCTCGGATTCATGCGCATCTCTTTCATCGGACTCATATTCAACTTTACCTTCTTCATGTTCCAGTCGCTTATGAGAGGAGTGGGGGAGGCGAAGCTCCCGGTGTATATCGTTTTCGGTACCGTTCTTCTGAACTTCGTTCTCGATCCTCTCTTTATCTTTGGCTGGGGACCCATTCCAGCCTTGGGTGTCATGGGTGCAGCGGTCGCCACTATCGGCACGCAGAGCATTGCTGCGATCGTCGGTCTAGGTGTTTTGTTCAGTGGGAAGTACGGCATCCGCCTTTCCTGGATGGATTTCATCCCTGACTTCTCGTATATCAAGCGAGCCTTCTTCTTGGGCTTTCCAGCCTCAATCGAGCAGTCAGCTCGCGCGCTTGGCCTGACCGTCATGACGTTTCTTATCGCGAGCTTCGGCACGCTTACGGTCGCAGCGTATGGCGTTGGCAGTAACGTACTTCAGGTGGCCATGATTCCTGCCATGGGTCTTTCTATGGCTATCTCCACGCTCGTAGGTCAGAACATTGGGGCGGGAAATGTAGAGCGCGCGGCACGTATCGGTAAGCTCGGGGCAGGGCTTTCATTCCTGATTCTCACCGTTCTTGGCGGCATCGTTTTTCTTATCGCACCGTATCTCACCGCCTTCTTCGTCCCAAATGATTCCGCAGTGATTGCTGAAGGAGCGGTCTTCCTGCGCACTATGGCTCTCGCCTGGGGCTTTATGGGAGTGCAGTTCGCACTCACCGGCGTTCTGCGTGCTTCGGGAAATATGATTGTCACGATGGTGCTCACACTAGTGTCTACGTGGGTCATTCAGTTTCCACTGGCATATATTCTCTCCAAGCACACGGACCTTGGCGCGCATGGTATCTGGTGGGCTTTCCCAGTGACTAACGTCCTAATTACTCTCATTACCCTCGGCATATACGCGAAGGGGGATTGGAAGAAGACGCGCCTGACGGATCCCGAAGATATCCTTACTGAACGCGTATCAGAAGAGATTATGGAAGAGGAAGAGGCTCTTACCAGCCGCTGCCCTTAGGGGGTATGGCTATAGATACTCCTTCTCATAGCGGCGCATCGCGTTCTCGATGAGCTTGAGACCCTTGGCCCGCTCGGTGGTCGCGTAATTACCTACGTCGCTCTTTATAACCATCCCGTCTTCGGTGAGCTTCTTCAGCTTAAGTGTCAGGGTTCGCGTGGAAATACCTTCAAGTGCGCGCTCAAGTTCGCAAAAGCGTTTTGCGCCCTGGTTGAGTTGATACAGGATCAGCATGGTCCAGCTGTCAGATAGCAGCTGGGCCACTTTTGTTACGGGACAAGTAACTTCACCATCTCTTTTCA